>Ga0207797_1000079_pt1 | contig 62168 bp, 59 predicted proteins | sample PRCRCaboRojoPR_6_FD_187275 | JGI IMG/M metagenome (GOLD analysis project Ga0207797, IMG submission 187275) | Marine sediment microbial community from Cabo Rojo, Puerto Rico - PR CR 10% Liquid 1 (SPAdes) | ecosystem: Environmental > Aquatic > Marine > Coastal > Sediment | place: Cabo Rojo, Puerto...
CGCGAGGGGCTCGAGCGCACCGCGGCCCACTTCATCAGTCCGTAGGTGGTGCACGAGGCCTCATCGAGAGGCCGGGCGGTGCGTGGGCGCGCTTGGGCCGCTATGACGTTCGATCATGGGGATCGGACTGCGGGCAGACAGAGTGAGCTTTAGCTGGATTTCAGCGGGGACCCTTCAGTGCAGACGGATCCGTCCATCTTGGAAGGCCCGGGGCGGCCTGTTATACCGAAATGAGCGTCCTGTTGACTGAGGAGGCGCGGCGGACCCGCCGGTCGTCGCTGGGCATGGCCGTCCCCACCATCGGGACGTTTCTCCTCCTGGTCGTCTACGGGCTCACCATGGCCCCCACGCTCTCGTGGTCGCACCACGGGGCTGATGGTGGGGACCTCGTGCGGGCCGTGGCCGAGGGGAGCATCCCCCACCCGCCGGGCTTCCCCACCTATTTGGTGTTGGGCGAGATCTTCATCCGACTTCCCCTGAGGAATCCGGCCTGGCGGTTGAACCTGATGTCGGCCGTGGCGGCGGCTGCGGCGGTGGGAGTTGCCATCGCTGCTATCCAGCGGCTCCCGGGGCGCCTCTCGCGATTCAGCGCACTGAGCGCCGGGCTGAGTCTCGGCCTGGCGCCTTTGTTCTGGTCGCAAGCGCTCATCACGGAGGTCTATGCCCCGGCGGCCCTGTTCGCTGCGGCAGCGATTCTGCTCTCGTTGAGGGAGGCCGCTCCCTGGCTAAGCGGAGCCGTCTGGGGTCTGGGCATCGGCGCCCACCCGACGCTGGTCTTTCTGGCGCCACTGGTGCTTCACGGTGCCCTCTCGAGGGGGCGGTGGGGGCCCAGGGTCCGGTCGGCGCTGTGGGTTAGCACAGGGGCGCTGCTTGGCTGGGCAGCGATGGTCGGGCCGGTTCTCCTGTCACGGAACGGAGCGCCATCGCCATGGGCCGACGTCGAGACGCTGGAAGGCTGGTGGGCTCTGGTCAGCGGGCAGCTCTACCGGGGCTACGTCTTCGGACTGCCCCTGGTCGCGTGGCCGCGGCGCCTCGCAGGATGGGCGGGAATTCTGGTGCGTCAGTTCACGCCCGTCGGGGTGTTGCTGGCGGGTGCGGGGTGGCTCGCCCTGTGGCGCGAGGCGCGACGCCTCGCTGTGAGCTCTCTGATCTCCTTCGGATGCTTCAGCATCTATGCCCTCGGCTACAACACGACGGACTCCCTGGTCTATCTGGTCCCGGCGCTGCCGCTGGCGGCGCTGTGGTTGAGACCAGGGTTGGATCGAGCGGGCAGCTGGCTGAGGGGGCGCTTTGGAGACGCTGGCTGGATGGGTGCCGCCCGGTGGAGCTCCGCGCTGGTTCTCGTGATCCCCTTGGTCCAGGCCGGCGTCTTCTGGGGCAGGATGAACCTGAGCGGCGATTGGACGGCCATGGCCTGGGCCGAGCGGACGCTGGAGGAGGCCCCGCCGAGGACGGTGCTACTGACCGACAGCGATGCCCACACGTTCACCCTGTGGTACGCTCAGGAGGTGCTGGAGAGACGGCCCGATATCGTGGTGATCGACAGGGATCTCTGGTACCAGGATGTGTATCGGCAGCAGATCGCAGTGGAGTTGTCGTTGTCTGTTTTAGATCCAACTATCTCAGCGGAGGCGGCGGCTCGCCGGACCGGTCGGCCATTCGTCTCGGCAGCGGATTGACGCCTCTGCGGTGCACACAGCCTTACAACGCCCTCTCGGCTCTCGATGCCTTGTGAGAACTTTAAGCTGCCCTGATTGACAAAGAACGGGATTTATGATATAATAAATATTAGTACGATCTGGTGCGCTCTCACCCGGTTTCAAGCGTATCTGACCTGGGCTTTGCGTGGCCGGGAAGGAGGACATCTGGACATTTCATTGCTGACTATCAAGCGACAGATTCACATGACGCGTTCCGGCAACCCCGCTGAGGCTTCAAGCCGTTCCTCGACAAGCTGGGGGCAAGACTCGAGACAGGCCAGATACGTATCTTCTCAACCTGCGTCGTAGCTGCGCCGCACATCTCCTACGTTTACACGACAAGATCATCTAACCCGCGCCCTGGCAGGCGGCCCGAAGGTGCTCGCGGCCCAGCCTGCGACGGATGCCCAAACCAGCTTCACCTTCATTAGTAAGGACGTTCACCAACTGAATTAGCCCGAACACCAAGGCCGCCTGTCGTGGCGTCGGTCTCGCGTTGAGACTGAAAGCGTCAGTGCCGTGGTACGTTGCGGCGACTCTTCCGCGTCTTGACGGGGAAGGGACGCGTCCGTTCTGTCGCGACGCGCCACAGATGCGATCTCCTGAAGAGGGAGGCGACCAGAAGGAGGGAGGTATAGGAGGTAGGCGACGCAGACTTGTCGGGACGCAGTAAGCATGCAACCTGGTTGGCTCCGATAAAGGGGAGCGATCCCCTGGGGCCGAACTCGCTTGTCACAGGAGGAGAAATGAAATGGCTCTTATGGAATCGCATGTGGCAGGTGGAGGGAACGATCGTCCCCCGTTGGTAGCTGTCATTCCGGCCTACAACGAAGAACGATTCATCGGCAGCGTAGTGCTAAGGACTCTAGATTTCGTGGACTCGGTGATCGTCGTGGATGATGGTTCCAAGGACGGGACGGGGCGGATCGCCCAGTCGGCAGGGGCCACGGTCGTTCGACACAGGGTCAATCGCGGGAAAGGGGCGGCGCTGAATACCGGTTTCCAGGTGGCAAGCGAAATGGAGCCCAAAGCGATTGTCATCCTGGATGGGGACGGTCAGCACCGACCGGAGGAGCTGTCCCGGGTGCTGTCCCCGATATTGTGCGGAGAGGCTGATGTCGTGGTGGGCTCACGCTATCTGACGGACCCGGCCGATGTGCCTCCACCCCGCATCCTCGGACACCGGGTATTCACGTTTCTGACGAATGTCGCTTCCGGCGTTCGCGTCACGGATTCACAGAGTGGTTTTCGAGCTTTCTCGCCGCCCGCCGTGCGCTCGTTTACCCTTTCGTCGGCTGGCTTCGCGGCGGACTCGGAGTTCCAATTCGGCGCGGGTGACCACGGCTTGAGAGTGCGTGAGGTCCCGATCAGCGCCTGCTATCAGGACGAACCGAAGCGACCGGTTTGGTCTCACGGGCTCCGGGTTTTGAGTGGCCTGGCCTGCGTTGCTGGTCGGTATCGTCCGTTGCTGTTCTTTGGTGGACTGGGCATGCTAGTCTCACTGATCGGACTTGCTCTGGGGCTGCGATCTGTGAACTCCGACGATGAACACGGCATCTTGGGCACGGGGCCTGCTTTGATAGGGATTTCGCTCCTGGAGCTAGGAAGCCAGGCCCTATTCACAGGGGTTATCCTGCACTCATTTCGTGCCCTCCTGATCGAATTCGAACACCGCGACGACGGATAAGGTATCGGCGCCTGGCCGGGTCGCGGAATCTGTGGAGGAGAGCGTGACTCCTGCTCAGAGTACCGAGGGTGACGAGCGGGGATTGGAAGCGAGCGTCATCATCGTCAACTACAACGGGCTCGATGACCTGAGGGCATGTCTGCGCTCGCTGGAGTTGGATGGCGACGGGCGGTACGAGGTAATCGTCGTGGACAATGGCTCGACGGACGGTAGTGCGACGTACGTCCAGGAGAACTACCCGGACATTGAGCTCGTGGAGAACAACGGAAATCTCGGCTTCGGTCACGGCAGCAACCTGGGAGCCGGTCGGGCACAAGGGAGGTACCTCGCCTTTCTGAATCCGGATACGGTGGTAGAGCCCGGGTGGCTGGATGCCCTCGTAAGCGCGCTTAAGGATCATCCAGATGCGGGACTGACGACCTCCAAGATAGTTCTGCGAGCTGATCCGAAACGGATCAACACCTGTGGCAATCAAGTACACTGCACAGGTCTAACGTTGTGCCGCGGGATCGGCGCTCCACGAAGCGACTTCGGAACCTACGCCCGGGTCAACGCTGTGTCCGGAGCTGGGTTCGCGATATGTCGCAATGCGTTCGGGCGTCTTGGTGGATTCGATGAGAGCTTCTTCCTCTATATGGAGGACACGGATCTGTCCTGGCGGGCTCGACTCGCGGGATACGATTGCCTGTACGTACCGGACTCGGTGGTCCGCCACGATTACGCCCTCCGATTCGGTCCACGGAAGACGTACTATCAAGAACGGAACCGGTACGTGATGCTCCTCAAGAATCTCCAGTGGAGAACCCTGCTCGTGCTCGTGCCAGCCCTTCTGCTGGGCGAGGTGGTGACCTGGGGATTTGTGCTGTTGCGAGAGCCTCGACGGATGATGAACAAAGTGCAGGCTTACGCGTGGGTGCTGAGTCATTGGGGCAGCATCATGGGTGCGAGGCGGCGGGTCCAGGCTCTGAGATGCGTCCCAGACAAAGCCTTGATCGGATCCTGCACCCATCGACTGGCGTTCGAGCAGACGGGGTGCGGATTCGTCGCTCGGATCGCGCACTGGGTGTTCGACCCGCTATTCTTCATCCTCCGATGGCTGGGGCTCCGGCTCATACCGGGTGACCGAGCGGCTAGGTCCTTGGCCCTGTCAGGAGGCTTCGGTGCCACAGGATCTGGCGTGAAGTCGTCGACCGAGTAGCGTGATGCGGATTCGAGCTGTCCTTGAGAGGTTCACCGATGCGGTTCGCCAGCGAGGAACAGCACGACCCGGATCGTCGTCGCAGGTTGGTGTGGTCGAGGGGTGGCCGCCAAGCCTGAGGGAGGTAGACGTGGTGGCGCTCGTCGAGACTGTGCGACATTACCTCGCGACGCCTCTGTACGTCAACGCGTATTACTTGATTCTCAACACCGCGTTCAATTCGCTCCTCGGCCTGGCCTTCTGGACCACGGCTGCCCGACTCTACGAGACGGAAGAGGTGGGAATTGCTTCGGCGATTATCTCCGCGACCGCTCTGTTGGCCGGGCTGTCGAGCCTGGGGCTGGGTCTGAGTCTGACCAGATTCCTTCCTGGTGCTGATCGATTGAGTGGGAGCATGCTCGATTCGACGTTGACGACGGTAGCCCTGTCGTCCCTGGTCTTCAGTGCTGGCTTCCTGCTCGGGCTGCCTCTTTGGTCTCCGGCCCTCGCATTCGTGTACGAAGGGCACGCCTTCCTGCTGGCATTCGGGCTGCTGACTGCGATGACGGCCCTGGGGAGGGTAGTCGACGGCGCCTTCGTCGCCCGTCGTGCCGCCAGGTTCACCCTGTTGCGCCAAGGCAGCCTGAACGTCCTGAAGATACCCTTGCTTCTGCTCTTCCTCACTGCGGGCAGGGCGCTTGGCATCGTTGCGTCCGTGGTGGCTGCTGCGGGTATTTCGTTGGGCCTGGCGCTGGTGTGTTTCCTCCCGGCCGTGGAGGAGGCGTACAGGCCGCGGCTTCGGCTCAGCAAGACGATCGTCGGTGGTGTTCTGCCTTACGCGGTGGTGAATCACCTGGCGGATCTCCTGGCTCAGTCGCCTCAGGTCGCTCTGCCCCTTCTGACTCTGAACGTGCTCGGTCCGAGCGACAGTGCCCATTTCTACGTGACCTGGATGATTGCCAATCTCCTGTTCGTGGTTTCGCGGTCGATCGCTACCTCGATGGTCGCCGAGAGCGCGAACGAGGAGGGCGATCTCGGAGAGAACGTGAAGAAAGCCCTGCGGATGATCTTCCTGCTTCTAGCACCGGCCGTGATCCTGACCCTCGTTGGGGGAGACGACTTGCTTCTGATCTTTGGCAGCGAGTATGCAAAGCGGGGGAGATACCTGCTGTGGATCCTGTCTGCCTCAGCGTTTCCGGCGGGCGTGAACCACGTCTACTTCGCGATCAATCGGGTCAGAAGGAGGAGCTGGCGCAACCTCATCGCCAGTTCGCTCGTCGCGGGCGTCATCCTCGGCTCAAGCTCTATGCTGATGAACAGATACGGCATCGTGGGCATCGGCATCGGCTGGCTGGTCGGGCAGGCGGTGCTCAGTTTCTTTGCCGCGAGCGCCTTGTGCCGATGCAGCGGGCGGGCGCACTTGATCGGGACCTAGGGAGGGCTAGACTCTAGCGTGAAGATCCTGCAGATCACGCCGTTCTATCCGCCAAGCCTGGGCGGCGTGCAGTTCTTCGTCCAGCGTCTGAGCCAGAGCCTGGTGCGACGAGGACACGAGGTAGACGTGTTGACGGTCAACACGGAGCACGCGCGTCCGTACGAGCGGTGTTCGGACGCGATGACTGTCAGGCGGTGCAGCCTGGACGTCAGCTATCACCGCGGCCTCGTGTCCAGGGAGCTATGTCTCTGGCTGATGCGGGCTGCGTCACACGATGTGTATCACGTGCACGTGCCCTTTCCGATGGGCGTGGAGATCACGATGGCGGCCTCGAGGCGGAATCGGACGCCGCTTGTGGCCACCCATCACGGGCAAGGAATCCAGGGAGATCCTCTGTATACGTTCGTTGCGGGCTCGTACAGTCTGCTGAGCCGGGCCATCAGCTTCCGGGGCCTGGACCGACTCGTCTTTTTGACCCGGTCATACGCGGATTCGCTTTGGCTGCCCGGAGCCGTTCGGCGACGGGTGGAGATCGTTCCGACGGGGGCGGACGTCGCTCGCTTCTCTCCGGATCGGATCGGCACTGAGGTGCGAGAGCGGCACGGCCTGGGTCCTGAAGCTCCGCTGGTGCTCTTCGTGGGAAGCCTGGCGACAGGAAACCGCTACAAAGGTGTGGACACTCTGATTGAGGCCGTGCCCACGATTATGCGCCGCGTGCCCAGCGTGCGGGTGATGATTGTCGGCGGAGGCGGGTTGTTGCCGGGGCTGAAGATGCAGGCGCGAAAGCTGGGAGTGGACGGGACCGTAGTATTCGTTGGAGCCGTGGAGAACGAGAGGTTGCCGGAGTACTATGGAGCGTCGGACGTCTTCGTGCTCCCCTCGGTCCCTGGGGGACCTGAGAACTCGCCTCTGGTCCTGTTTGAGGCGATGGCGTCGGGCAAACCCGTCGTTGCGTCGCGACTACCCGGCGTCTGCGAGATCGTCCGACACGGGGAGACGGGGCTGCTGGTATCACCCGGGGAGCCCGATGAGTTGGCGGCTGGAGTAGCCCGATTGCTGACCGGAGACGGATTCGGACCTCGGGCCGGCCTGCGGGCACGCTCTGTGGTTGAGCAGTACTCCTGGGACGACTGCGCCACCAACATGGAAGGGATATACCGGGAGCTGGTCGACCGATGAAGATCTGTCTCATCGGAGACTTCTCGCCCCACCTGGACGAGGGCTTCAAGAACGTGGCCCAGCATCTGGCTCGCGGGCTGTCGCGAAGGCACGAATTGACCCGGGTGAATGTCAGGAACCTGATGGAATCCCGACACTGGTCCGGCCAATCGTCCAGACCAGACGTGGTGCATTACATAAGCGCTCCTACTACGCTGACCTTCGTTCTGCTCGCGCTAGCTCGCGTGCGCTGGCCCGAGGTTCCGACGGTCGTGTCCGCACTGCACCCAAGCTCACTGGGGTTGCGCAACAGCATGCTGTTCCGATGGCTGGTGGCGATCTCTCGCCCGACCCGGATCTTGGTCCAGGCTCCTCGGAGCGAGGAGATGTTCCGAGAGCTGGGCTGTCGGACGACGTATCTACCCAACGGGGTCGACACGCGGCGCTTCGCTCCGGCAGCCCGAGCGCATAGAGGTCGGTTGCGGAGAAAACACGGGCTTCCTGAGGAGAAGTACATCGTGGTGCACGTCGGCCATCTGCGTCGCGAACGAAATATCGAGATGATGTCGAGTCTGCAAACGAGGGACACACAGGTCTTCATTGTGGGTGGGACTTACCTGGGTGAAGACCGGCGGCTAGCGGATCGTCTGCAGGGACGGGGATGTGTCGTGTGGCGAGGCTACTTTCCGGCCATTGAAGAGGTATATGGACTGGCTGATGCTTACGTGCTTCCGACGTCTCCCGAAGGGAGCTTGTTCATCCCGCTGTCGGTGCTGGAGGCGATGGCGTGTGGTCTGCCGGTCATTTCCACGCCTTTCGAGGGTCTGGTGTACTACTTTCAGTCCACTAAAGGCCTAATCTTCACTGGCGAGGGCGAAATCCCACTGGCGCTGAAGCGGTGGAGGCGGAGCGGCCTGGCACCGAGGACGCGCGACAAGGTGGAAGTTCTCTCCTGGACGCGGGTGGTCTCGCGCTTGGAGGATATCTACCAAGACGTTGTGAGTGGCACGTTATGAGAGGTAGACTGATCTGCTTTACCGGAATAGATGGTTCTGGAAAGACGACGCTCTCCAAGATGGTGGCTGAACGCCTACGGGAGGCAGGGGAGCACGCCATCCACACCTATGGCAGAGCGACCCCGGCAGTCTCTCGTGCGTTGATGGCGGCCGGGCGTCGGGTGTTTCTCACAGAACACGATGTGTGGAGGGACTACTGCGCTTATGCGCAGAAGAAGAAGCGGGCTCTGCAGAACGCAGGTTTCGTCGCACACATCTACAGACTCTCGGTGTGGACCGACTACCTTCCGCAGGCTGTCTTCAGGATAGGATTCCCTCTCCTGTTTGGCAGGACGGTCGTGTGTGACCGTTACGTGGTGGACACAGTCGTCAACGACCTTGGCGTGCACCTCGAGTACGATGCTCGTGACATCCGGTTTTCCCTCGCTTCTATCTTCCGCGTGCTGCCTGAGCCCGATGTCTTATTCCTCATCGATCTGCCCGAGGAGGTTGCGCTGGGGCGAAAGGACGATATTCCGCATATCGATTACCTGCGGGAGAGGAGAGAGCTCTATCTTCTAACGGCTCAGCTCTACCCGATGTTCGAGCTAGACGGACTGGAGTCGCCAGAGGCTCTCGTGGACCAGGTTATGGTGGCGTTGTCACAGCGCCCAGAAGGATATGCGGGACGCTGTGAGTAGCAAGATACTGGTCCTGGGAATTGACGGGATGGACGAGACCGTTGTTGAGCGCCTGATGGGCTCGGTGCCAACCCTGGCTGGATTCATGGAGACGGCGGCGAACCTTGACCTGGTCTCCACGTTCCCTCCCGATTCCGACACGGCATGGGCGAGCGCCTTCACCGGGCTCAATCCGGCCAGGCACGGCGTTGTTCAGTTTGTGGATCCGCTGGAGAAGGTAAAGAGGATACAAACGAAGCTGGCGGACAACGCCTCTCTGCGGGGCAATAGCTTCTGGGATGTGGCTGGTGACGCTGGCAAGCGCGTGTGTGTTCTTTTCCCGCACATGGGCTACCCTCTGTGGGCAGTGAACGGCGTGATGACCGCCCGGTCACCGATTGCGGACGACGTGCAAGTCTATCCGCCGTGTCTGGCGACCACACTTCGTGAGGGCTTCATCTCTCATCCACCGCGAGGGTTCCCGGGACGGCGAAACCACCAGATCCGGCGGTTCATCGACCAGTTGAGGGAGTCCACCCTTCGGGATGCCGAGATGGGTCGGGAGCTGCTGCGTGTAGAAGACTGGGACTTGTTTTTCGTGTATTGGTCGACCCTGGACGCGGTACAGCACTATTTCTGGGACCACCATGACGAAGACGCCCCCGACTTCCAGCCGAATCGTCCATACCGGGACGTGATACGTGCGTTCTATCGGTTGTTCGACGACGTAATCGGATGGTTCCTGGACGAGATCTCCGGTGATACCGGGGTGATCATCATGAGCGACCATGGGCACGGCATGCGGCCGCAGAAGCTGTTCAACGTGAATGAGCTGCTACGCCGCCATGGCTTCCTGGTTCCGGCACGGCCGACCGGACCCCGGGGCGAGCATCTGAAGGAAAGAGTCAGGCGCAGCGTCGTCGGACTGATTAGCCGGCATCGTCTGGGGCGGGTTGCCGGGAGAGCGATGCGGATGTTTCCGACGGTGACCCGCTCGTTCACGAAACCCTCGTCAGTCGATTGGGACAAGACGACTGCTTACGCGACGGACATGTCCGGGATCAAGGCGTATAGCTACGGGGGCATTCACGTGCGTAAGGACCGGACCCAGAGCGCTGAATATGAATCGGCGCGAGACCGGATCATCGATTTGATCCAAGGGGGCTGTGTGACAGAAGACGGGGAGTGCCTTCTGAATTTCATTGCCCGGCGCGAGGAGGTATACGAGGGTCCGCACTTGTCGGCTTACCCTGACATTGTCCTGGAACTGAAGTACGGTTGGGGAATTGGGCAGTTGATCGGAAACACCCTCTTTGGGCGCTCGCCCGTGACCAGCTTGATGCCCGGCAGCCACAGGAGGGAGACGCCGATCCTGCTAATCAGAGCTCGCGGAAGGGAGTCTGCGCATCGACGGAGGGTGCATATGATGGACATTGCGCCCACGGTGCTCGATATGCTGGGACTGGGTCACGTGGAAGGCTTCGAGGGGAAGAGCATCTACCGATCCGACTCGAAGAGTGGCGTTTCCCGGGACAAAGTTCTCCTGGCGGGTCGATCAGTGGGGGGCAGATCCACTTGACTGGCATTGAACACATGGATGAACAGGCGGCAGTCAGCGGCGAGTGGACAAAGGCGTCAGATGGGACGATGACGCGACTCTTCCTCGTGCTGACGGTCCTCGCAAGTACGATTGTGGGAGCCCATCTCGGGGGAAAGCGGTTGTCGAATCCGTTTCTTCACTACGACATTGCGTTCACTGAGGCGGCACGTGATAGTGATCAGGTTCGGTTCCCCGACCATGGAAGTCTCAGCGGCGCCCGCTACGGCAAAGGACGCCAGTTCTGGATGATCGCCCTGGGCAATCTGCTAGGACTGGAGAGTCAGATCCCTCTTCAGTTCCTGCCGGTTGGGTCCATGCTGCTGTCAATGGCCTACTTTGCTATATTCAAACGACTTCTTGGGTCGAATGTGATGGCCAGCGCGATGACGCTTCATCAGATGATCAACCCGTCTCAGCTGCTGGGGATCTACGGCACGTTTGCATATGGGCTGGGCATGACCCTGTACTTGGGGATCCTATTGCTGCTTGTCCGAACCCTCGAGAAGAAGCATCTCGCTGGAATCGTGGTACTGTTCTTAACCGGCGCGGCGATCAATTTCGTTCACTACGCCTTCACGGTCTGGGTCATCTTGACGGTGCTCATCCTTGACCTGTGGATCCGGCTTGGACGTCGCCATTCTCAGGAACACGCTACTGTTCGGGAGGCTCGGCACCTTCTACCGTTTGCCTTGTTCATGCTCGTGGTGTTCTTGACCTGCAATGAGGCATTCTACGACTCTTACCTCGCCCACGTGGGGGACGCCAAGACCCTTGGAGGTGGCTGGGCGGTGTTCTTCAACCGCCTGCCGTGGATAAGGACCGCAGCCGGAGAGGCCGCGTACGAGTTCGCTTACCGAAGAAGCGACTTGATCAGTGTTCTCAGCACTCTGCACCTACTTCTAATCGTGGTCCCCGTGATTCTGGGCGTCTCCTCCTGGGTGACCGCACGTGCGCGGGGCTCTACGATACACCCCCGGGCAATTGCTGGACTTCTGGTATGGGCGCTGATCCCGGTTGGAGTCATTGACACGGCGATCTATGCCCTGCGAGGAAACATCGGGGTCAAGTACTCCGTACTGGTTTACCCGATGGCAACGGTCTGGTTCGTGAAGCGTATGGTAGGCAAGAAACTGGCTTTGATCGGCAGCATTCTGATGCTGGGACTGTCGGCCACAAGACTGGGGGTGGAGCTCAGGGAGGGGCAACTTGCCCTCGACCCACTGTCATACTCCGAAGCAAAGACCGCAACTGAATGGTATCATCAGCACGCGGTTGTCTCGGGCGGACCGGTGTTCTCGGACTTGAACCTGTATGGCAAGCTTCTGGTTGAGGGAGTGGCGTATGAGCACCGACCTGGCCTGCTGGTCATTACGCCGGACGTGTACGATTGGCTGCTGGGCAGGAACTCGCCCCGCGTGGAGGACATAACTGAAAACGACTATCTCTTTCTAGACGTCGGGTCCGATGCGCCTCTTGAGACGCCATTTTGGCGCAGCCTGGAGCCCCTGCGGCGGTATCGTGACCGCATCACAGATGGTAACGCGACGGTCAGACTATATGATGACGGTGACGTGTGGATTATGCGACCGTGACGCGTCGGGGCGATAGGCTCCACGATTGCTCAGGGCTGCTTTGCACACGGGACTCGGGGAGGTAGTGCAGGATGGAGTCGAAACGTACAGGCAGATCGTCCAATGATCTCCTCGGGGTGTTGGGACTCTCTTTGCTGTACCTGATAATGTTGCTCACGCGTCAGAAGGGCTTGGCGCAGGGTCTACTTGGACTACCCTTCGTCTTGATGCTCCCCGGGTATGCTCTCCTTGCAGCTATCGATGCCACCTCGGGGGAGCTGGAGTTGGCGGAGCGGTTAACTGTCAGCTGTGTGCTGAGCCTGGCAACCGTCATCTCAGTTGCGATGGGGTTAAACGTGATCCGTCGTCTGGAGCTAGTGTGGCTCGTATCCATTTTGGAAGCGATCGTCGTGGCAGGTTGCGCATATGCCTATGGGCGTCGAAGCGAGGCGTCGTTACGTGCGACCACTCACCTCGTCTGGCTGCCTGAGAAGCGGGAGAATCAATCCGAGTTAGCGATTGGGGTCAACCTGGTAATCTTAGGCTGTATTTGGACCACATTCTTCCTGATGGCGAACGTGCTCCGGTTTGAGCCACTTCCTGTCCCGACGACAGCTCTGTATCTGCTGGGGGATGATGGCAAAGCGGGAGGATACGTCAAGCGAGTTGCGTGCGATTCGCGGCTCCGGGTGACGGTGGGTGTGATCAACAATCAACCGGACGTGAAGGATTATTCGATTCGCATTCGGATCGGTCATGAGCCATCGCGGGTTCTGAAACGGATCACGTTGGAACCGGGGCAGTCGTGGGAAGAACCGGTCGACGTAAGTCCCGGCCGATGTGGCACGTTGCAGTCTGTGGTGTTTTCCTTGTTGGAGGGTGAGAGTGAGGGCCCAGAGCGGTCGGTCTACCAGCGGGTTCTCGTAACGGTCGGGGACGAGCTCGACGGCATTGGCGAAGGGGTCAAGGTACCCTGAGTCCAAACCGATGCTGATAGCTCCGGTGATGACCCGTTGAGAAAATGACACAGCTGAGCGCAAACGATGGTCGTGTTTGCTGCGGTGGGGGCACCCTGGCTACTAGAAAGCGGTGACGCAGACTGGCTTCCGCTCGACAGCAAAGACCCGGGAGACCATCTCGATAGCGGTCGGGTCCGAGATTTCGGCCAGGCCATACACGTGGAGCCGCTCGAAGGTGACCGTTCCGGCCAGCAGTGCCGAGAGCGAACCGATATTCATCTCGAGCGCCACGTCACAGGGACCATCCTCGAGTACGTGCGCGTGTCCCTCGTCGAATGCAAGCCTTGTCGTTCCGGCGTTCTCCCGTAGGAATGTGTCCTCAATTCTGAGCTCCAGCCGGCACGTTTGCCCGCCAAAGTCCCGTTCCTCTAGAAGGCGGAACATGTGGGGGACGTCGAGCACCCGGTACATCAGCCCCACCCCCTGGAGGTTCGCCGCGTGGTAGACGGGGGAGACCAACTCATCGGAGCCATTCCGCGGGTCGTCGAATAGATGGTGGAAGGACGGGTCCTGCGTGCGGATGATGATGCGCTGAACCTGATCATTCTGGCTATGCAAGTAGGCCAGCAAACCAGCCAGAGCCTCTCGGGTCTCGTAGATGAACTCGCGCACGTATAGATCGTTGACGAGGAAGGATCCATCGCGCTCGAACGTGAAGACCAGGTACCCCTCGAGGCGTCCATCCTCTTCGTAGCCGACCACCCGCCGCTCCTCGTGTTCGAGAAGCTGGTCGAGCTCGCGTTCCGTCTTGTGGATCATCCCGTGCGTGCCGCGCGCGTAGCGGTTGTAGCAGGCTCGCAACTCCTCCCGGTCATCCGGTCCCAACCGCCGCACGTGTTCCCTGCCGCGGCCCTCAGGTAGCGCTGCCGGGTCGAGGCGGTAGCGGCTCATCTTCGTCCCGTAGCCGAAGCCCATCTGGCGGTAGAAATCCGGGCGAAACGGGTAGAGCACGGCCAGAGGAGTGCCCTGCTCCCGGTAGTGGCGCAGGTAGAAGAGCATCATCTCTTTGGCGACATGCTCGCGGCGGTGCTCCAGGGAGACGGCGACCTGGCCCACACCGCCCACGGGGATCTGGGTTTGGAGGAAGTTCATCCGAAAGTCAAAGAGCCTCATGCCGCCCAGCAAGCGCTCCTCGTCGTGGACCGTTCGGAACAGACCCCAGAAGGACATGGTGGGATCCTTCTCGGTCTCCTCGATGAAGCTCTCTGCCAGCTTCTGACGGGATTTCTCGGAGCGCTCAAAGAGGGCGGGGTAGGCGTCGATAACGATGTTGGCGAAAGCGTCGAAATCCGCCTCAGCGGACAGGACCCGAATGGTGCTCAAAAAAACCTCCTACTACTCTCCTATAATCTGAAGCACGAGACGCCGGGAACGGGGCCGCGTGTCGAAGTCCAGGAATACGATTTGCTGCCACGTGCCCAGGGTGAGCTCAGTGTCGGCGAAAGGAACCGTCAGCGACGGGCCGATCATCGCCCCTCGCACGTGGGAGTGTCCATTGTCATCGCCCCAGCGGAGGTGATGGCGGTACTCGCGGTCCGGCGGCGCGATCTGGTCGAGGGTTCGTTCAAGATCGTGGAGCGCGCCGCTCTCGTACTCGATCGTGGAGAGGCCGCCGGTCGACCCGGGGCAGAAGACGGTCACGATTCCGTCCCGCAGCCCAGACGCTCTGACGGCGTCTCCGACCTGAGACGTGATATCGAGGATATCGCAGTTTCCTTCTGTATCGAGCCGGAGCTCGTCGGTGATTACCATGCTGTTCACCTCCAAATCTGATGGGCGAATCTGGGAGGAGGAGCGTCACTTCGTTGACTCGACTCGCTTCCAGAGAGTGTCCAAGGGGCGACGCAGCAGCCGCACCTTGATGAGGACGAGGATCCAGAGGTGGAGTCGGGCCCCGAGGAGTAGCAGCGTCCACAGGAACTCCCGGGGGGTCCGCGCGTACTGAAATGCCATCCAGGCACTCGTTGCCTCCCGCCAGGCAGAGCGCATACAGAACGGCGAATCCCGGACGTATTCCTGGGCGTAGCCGCCGGCTGAGCGGACTTTCTGGCGCAACCAGTCGCCGTAGGTGGTGGGATAGCGGACGAAGACGCGTGCGTCGGGGGCGTAGCGGATCCGAGCGTCCTGCTGAGCAATGCGATGCGAGATAACGGCGTCCTCGGCCAGCGCGTCCGCTGGTACCTGCTCGACCAGCGCGTGTCGGAAGGCGAAGAGATAGCCGGAACAGAGGAGGAACTGCGCCTTGCTCGGCCCCGTGGCTCGGTCGCGGGCGACCCTCATACGGTGGATGCTGTCGGTCAACAGGTGGGACCAATAGCCCAGGATCGTATCGCGTGGATTAAGGCTGACGGGATGGCCGCTGACGGCGCCTACCCCGAGGATCTCGAAGGGAGCCAGGAGCGCCGCCAGGGCTTCCTCGGCGACGACGACATCCCCGTCGCTCAGCACCACGAGATCTCCATCCGCCGCTTCTAGTCCAACGTTGACCGCTGTCGGCTTGCCCCGCTGGGGGTCGGCAACGTGGCGCACGACGGGGTAGCGGGCGACATACTGATCGACGACGGCGATCGTCTGCGGATCCGGGGAGACAACGAGGACCTCCGACTCTGCCGGGAGTTGAGGGAGGAAGGCTTCGATGGCCCGGCCGACCGTATCCGGTTCGCGGAAGGCCGTGATGATGACGCTCAGCCTGGGCGCCATGGCACCGGGACTGCGCTAGACGGAGAACGTCTCGAGCGCTTGGAGATCCCAGAGTTCCAGGCCTGTGTCCGGGTCGTGGTGGCGGCGGATGGTTATGGGCGCACTCTCGACGACGACCTCCAAGGTCGGACCAACGACTCCCTCCACCAGGTGACCGCCCATCGTGGTGTAGTCAGGCCGGCTGACGGTCACGTGCGTATGAACGATTCGCTGACCGTCCTCGCCGCGGGCGATATTGCCCTTCAGGTTGAGAACCTCCAGGGGCTCGTCAAATGTGTCGTTACTGTAGGTCTTGGCCTCGGCGTCGTAGTAGCCGAGCGTGACGCTGTCCAGCGTCCCGATGGCCCGAACCTCAGCAAATCCGATCCGGTAGCGATCAGCAAACTTCTTGAGGCTCTCGATGACTGCTTCCCCTCGCTCGAGGCGCACGAGGTAGTTCCCACCGAATGGTTTGACCTGCACCGCTGTCCTCCCTGTGGCTCGTTCCGACGCGCTCACGACTGCTCTGACTATTCTAGCATGGAACCTACCGTATGGCAACAGGGTTTGCGGTGCAGGTGGGTGGGGTACAAGCAGCTGCTCGCCTCCCTGATCTATGCGTCCGGGGCTACGGTACGATCGTCGCGTCGGCGGGCATTCCGGGTTTGAGGGCCTGGTCGGGGTTCGGGATACTCACGTCGACGGCGAAGACCAGGTTGACGCGCTCCTCCTCCGTCTGGACGTTGCGGGGGGTGAATTCCGCCTCACCGGCGATATTCTTCACCTGACCGATGAAGGTGCGTTCGGGAAATGAATCGACGGTCACCTGAACCTCCTGCCCGACGTTCACCTGCCCGATGCGGTTCTCGGGGATATAGATCACGAGGGTGACCTCATCGAGGTTGGCAATGGTGAGCAGGGGCTTGCCGGCGGTGGCCGTCTCACCTTCCTGGGCGCTACGGGTGCTGACGATGCCGTCCATCGGAGCCTCGAGCGTCAGCTGATCGAGTCGAGCGTCGATCAACTGGATGCCAGCCTGCGCTTGGCGCACCTGGGCCTCCGCGACTGCCACCTCTTCGGCGGTTGGGCCGGCCTCGAGTTCTGCCAGTTTCGCTTCAGCTTGGGCGACCTCGGTCTCCGCCATTTCGTATCGAGCCTCGGCTTGATGGAGCTCGGCCTCCAGAGTCAGGGGGTTGGCCCGGATGGCCAAAAGCGCTCCGAGATAGGCTTGGGCGCCCTGCAGTTGTGCCTCGGCTTTTTCGAGCCTGGCCTGGGCAGCCTGGACTTGGAGGTCCCACGTGGCTGCGACGTCACCGCCGCGGTCGGCGTAGACGCTGCGCTGGGTTTTCGTTGCCTCCAGGTCCGCTTCCTGTAACTCGACGTTCTGCTCCGCCAGGTCGACTTGTGCCCTCGCCTCGTCGATCTGGGCCTCGATTTCCAGGGGATTGCTGATCACGTCTCGGGCGTTGAGGACGGCCTGCCTGGCCCCCTGTTGTCGTGCCTGGGCCTCGTCCAGGCTCGCTCTGGCGGCTGCGATATCCTCAGTCCGGGCCCCGGACTGGATCCGGGCGAGGTCGGCGCGGGCGGCAGACAGAGCTGCCTCGGCCTCCGCGCGCTGACTTCTGAGTGTCGCGTCGTCAAGTCGCACCATCAGGTCCCCGGCTTGCACTTGATCACCCCGTTCGGCGAGAATCTCCACGATCAGCCCCTGGGTCTCCGCGGCGACGGTCACCTCTTCTCCTTCGATGAAGCCCGAAGCGGTGAGCGTGTCGTCTTCGGCCTGAGGGGCGGCACAGGCGGCCGAGAGAAGGAGAAGAGCGATGAGGGCCGGGACGTAAAACGTAAAGCGTGAAACGTAACTGGCGGTTCTCATACTAATCTTCCTCGGTGATGATCGTCGCGTCGGCCGGCACGCCCGGTTTGAGCTTATGGTCGGGGTTGGGAATGGATATGTCGACGGCGAAGACCATGTTGACCCGTTCCTCCTTCGTCTGGACGTTGCGGGGGGTGAACTCCGCCTCATTGGCGATGGCCACGACCGTACCTTCAAAGAGCTGTCCGGGGAAACTGTCGACTTCGACCTCGGTCTTCTGCCCGACATTTACTTTCCCCAGCTGATCTGCGGGCACGTAGACGGTGAGGGTGACCTCATCGAGGTCCCCGAGGGTGAGCAGGGTGGCCCCGGGGGCCGCGAGCTCGCCCTCGCGGATCGTGACCTCCAGCACCAGGCCGCCGACGGGCGCGTTGATGGTCAGTTTGTCCCGCTCGCTCAACAGTCTGTTGAGAGCGGCTTGCGCCTGCTCGACCTGGGCTTCGATGACGGCAATCTCCCCAGCTGTCGCGCCCGATCGGAGGGCCTCCACCCGTGCCTCGGCCTGGTCGACGATGGCACCGGCTGCGTCGTACTCAGCTTCCGCAGCGTCCACGCTGGCCTTCAGCTCCTGCGGGTTGTCCCGCATGGCTAGCAGGTCACCTAACGAGGTTCTGGCTTGATTGAGCTTGGCTTCAGCGGTGTTGAACCCGACCCAGGCCTTCCAGTACTCGTAGGGGATCATGTGGAAGCTGAGTTGGGCCGGGATATCCTCGGGTAGGTCGGGACGCTGGTCCTCGGGCACGTCTTCGTACTTCTCCTCCAACTCCTCTATGATCCTGCCGAATTTGTCCTTGGCATCGCTGTAGTTCTCGTGGGCAATCACGGCTGCATCTTTCATCGCCGCTGCTGCGGCCAGCTCCGCCTCCGCCGACCGCACCTCGAACCGGGCGGCTGCGATCCTGGCGTCCAGCTCCTGCGGATTGTCGCGGATAGCTTTGGCATCCTGCCAAGCCACATAGGCTCCGTCCCGGGCTGCCTCGGCCTGGGCCAGGCTTGCCTCGGCCTGGCGGATCTGCTCCGGGCGGGCGCCGGCCCTGACCTGCGCCAGCCTGGCCTGGGCAATCTCGACGCCTGCCCTCGCCGACGCGATCTGGGCGTCGAGCAGGGTTCCATCGAGGCGGATAAGCAGCGTGTCGGCCGCGATGTCCTGGCCTTCCTCGACGAGCAGCTCCTCCAGTCGCCCACCCACCTGGGGGGCGATATCGACCTCCTCGGCTTCGATGAACCCGGACGCGGTCAGCCCGTCGGCTTCTGGCTCGGCGAACTCCAGCTGAGTCAGGGTGCTCCGCCAGGCTGCGGGGTTGGCAAAGAAGTAAAACGCGGCGCCTCCCATGGCGATCGCGACCAGGGCAAGGGCGGCAATCAGGATGATGCGCTGTCGTTTCATCGTCTCAGTTCCTAGTTCTCTCCGTTACGACGGATGTTAGCGATGAAGACGTCCTCCAGCGAAGGAGCGATGACGTCCATCGACTGGAGGTCCACGCCGGCTTCATTCAGAGCTTCGCGCACGCGAGGCAGGTGCCGTTCGACGTTCTCAGCTACTGCATGGATGAGTGCGCCATAGAGTGAGACCTCGTCGAATACGTCCAGTTCCTGCAGTACCTTCATCGCCCTGTCTGGCGGGGTGCCATCTATTTCCAGCACCTGTCCCTCCATCTCAGTGATCTTGATCGTCTCCGGTGCGCCGCGAGCGACGATTCTCCCCTGGTGGATGAAGGCCAGGTCCTGACAATGCTCAGCTTCGTCCATATAGTGGGTGGTGACCAGGATCGTCTTCCCCTCGTCGGCCAGATCGTAGAGCAGGTCCCAGAACTGTCGCCGTGAGATGGGATCCACGCCCGCGGTGGGCTCGTCCAAGAAGAGCATCTTGGGCTCGTGGAGGATGGCGGCGCCTAGGGCAAGGCGCTGCTTCCAACCGCCGGCCAGGTTGCGGGTCAATTCACGTTCTCGGCCTTTGAGACCAGCCATTTCGATGACGAATGCTTTGCGCTGGCGCAGCTGCTCGCCGGTGACCCCGTACGTACGGCCGTAGAAGTCGAGATTCTCCCCCACCGTCAGATCATCGTAGAGACTGAACCGCTGCGACATATAGCCGATGCGCTTGCGGATCTCCTCCGGTTGCTTGGCCACGTCGTATCCCAGCACCGTGGCCGTTCCGTCTGTGGGGCGGAGCAAACCCAGCAGCATACGGATCGTGGTGGTCTTCCCGGCGCCATTGGGACCAAGGAAACCGAAGATCTCGCCGCGCCGAATGTCGAAAGTGACACCGTCTACTGCGGTGAAATCGCCGAACTTCTTGGTGAGATTCTGCACCTCGACTGCGCGTTCGCGTACCAAAGATCCTCCTTTATCGCACGAACCGGACTACAAGGACAATGCCGATTGCGGCCAACAGAAGCCATAGAAGGACGATGAAGAGCGTTGCCGTTCGCCCCAGAGCCTCTCCTTCTGCTAGCACCACCTTCGCTTCCTCCCGGCTCTCCAGTAGAACCTGTGGAGGAATCATCTTCAGCGCAAGAACGATCCCCAAGGGCACCAGGATCAGATCGTCCAGGTATCCCAGGACGGGCACGAAGTCGGGGATCAGATCGACCGGGCTGAACGCATATCCTACCACGAGCGCGGCACAGACGCGACTGTACCAGGGGGTACGGGGATCCCGATAGGCTAGATACAGGGCGTATGTCTCCATCCTGAGTTGCTTAGCCCGCTCTCTCCAGGCTTCTGTGTGTCCCACAGGCGCCTATTCCTCGGCTCGCTTCCGAATCAGCGAGATGAAGGCTTCCTCCATGCGGGGGCGCGTCTGGCGTAGCCCCTGTACGGTGATATTCGCTTGGCGTAGCGAGTTACGCAGCATCGGAATGCGGACCTCGGCATCGTCCACGAAGATGTGGAGCAGATCGCCGTAGGTCTGAACCTCGAGCACGCCGGGGAGTCCCTGGATCAGGCGACTTGCCCGTCGCAGCTGGTCCGGGCGAAGCTCCAACAGCTCGCCTTCTACCAGGCCCTTGATGCGGCTCGGCTCGTCGCAGATGATGACGTCCCCCTCGAACATCAGCGCCACACGGGAGCAGCGCTCCGCCTCATCCATGTAGGGTGTGCTGACGAAGAGCGTCACGCCCTGAAGATGGAGCTCCGTAAGGATGTCCCAGAACTCCCGTCGTGAGACGGGGTCGACGCCCGTAGTCGGCTCGTCGAGGAAGATGACCTCGGGCTGATGAATCAGCGTACATGCCAGAGCAAGCTTCTTTTGCATCCCGCCCGAGAGGTGGGCCGCTCGACGTTCTCGGAACTCGGTCAGCCGGGCGAAGCTCAAGAGCTCCCGTTTGCGCTCTCTCCGTACCTTCCGCTCGACCTGGAAGATGTCGGCGAAAAACGTCAGGTTCTCATCGACGGTCAGGTCGCCGTAGAGGGAGAACTGCTGCGGCATATACCCGATGCGCTGCTTGATCTGCTCCGGTTCTTTCTGCGTGTCGAAACCCGCCACGCTGGCGCGGCCTTCCGTGGGGTCCATGATGGCGCACAACATGCGGATCGTGGTTGTCTTCCCGGCGCCGTCAGGCCCGAGCAGGCCAAAAATCTCACCGCGGCGGACCTCGAGGTTCAGGTGGTCCACAGCAACCAGCTTGCCAAACTTACGGGTTAGGTCTATCGTCGCTATCGTGATATTGTTGTTCATCCGATCCTCTTTCGCAGACGCGTGGCGGCCAAAGCGTACAGCCCCAAGCCCAACGCCGCGAGTGCGATCACCCGCGGCCATAGATCGGGCAGGGTCGATCCTCTCAGCATGATCCCCCGCGTGATGGCGGAGAAGTGAGTGCTGGGCATCAACTGTGCTGCTCCCTGGATGAGGCGAGGCATATTCTCTACAGGCAGGATTTGGCCGGAAAGGATGCTCTCCAGTAAGAGCCAGAATAGGGTTGCGATGAAGGCTTGGCCCTGGGTTCTGACGATTGCCGAAATCACCAGTCCCCAGCCCATCTCGACGAAGATGTAGAAGGCACCCAGCATCAAGAGGAGCGCTAGGGATCCTCGCAGAGGGACGTCCAGGTAGAGGGTGGAGACGGCCAGGGCTTCCAGGAACCCGAGGAACGTAATCACTGCGGCGAGAGTCGCCTTGCCCACGATCAGCTCAATCGAGCGGATCGGTGTCACGAACAACTGCTCCAATGTGCCCCGCTCCCGCTCTCGAACGATGGCCACGGCGGGGAGCAGGGTAGCCAGCCAGGCGACGGCGGCCGCCATCTCGGCAGGGATCTGAAAGTTCTCCTTGCGCAGATCCTCGTTGAACCAGATGCGGGAGCGGGGATCGACGAACTCAACTTGCTGCGTGGCTACGGAGAGCCTTCCCCCGCCCGCCATACGCCGCGCATAGACGTAGGACGCCCCCTCGAGATAGGCTGCACTCGTCCTGGCGGTCAAGGTGTCGGCACCATCCTGCAGCACTTGCACGGTCGCTCCCCGACCGCTGATGAGATCGGAATCCAGCTCCGGTGGAATGACCAGGCCGATTTTCACCTTGCCCTCTTTCAGCAGACGCTCAAGTTCCTCCTGGCTGCCGACATGGGCATCGGGGTCGAAGAGGTGGGAACCCTCCAGCATACTGACCAGCTCACGGCTGTAGCGGCTTCGGTCCTGGTCGTAGACGGCTGTGGGAATATGCATGACCTCTGCCGCGACTGCTTCTGCCGCGCCGAACATGTTCAAGGCCGGGAATACCAGAAGGAAAATGAGCAGAAGTTTGTAGCGCCAGAACTGGAGCGCTTCCTTCCAAACAAGATTCCCGATGCGTATCACCATGATTCTTCGTCTCCTGTCCTTCTTCGTCAGGCGGCCCGGGCCTTTCGTTGTAGCCAGTACCCGGCATGCGACGTGGTACCCCGGATATGCCGCAGGAGTTTCCTGGTCCAGGATTCCCGTCCCAGCTTCTTCTTGAAGCGCCAGATGGCAAGGCTGCCCAGCATCAGCCCAGAGACGAGGAGGTAAAGCGCGTGACCCCCTAAAGTCTCCAGCCCGGCTCCTTTCAGGAAAAGTCCGCGGGCGATAACCACGTAGTGGGTGACGGGCCACATCAGCGCCTGAATCCGGCCGTCCGGTGTCATCGTGTAGAGCGGGGTGATTATTCCGGACTGGCTGAGCGGCACCATCATGACCAGGCCGTTTACGATCAGCGCAGCCATCTGGGTGCGGAGCAAGCTGGCGATCACCATGCTCACACCGATGTTGGATAACAAGTAGAGGGCCGAGAAGAGCATCATGTGGCTCAGCCTGCCGCGGAAGGGCACGTTGAAGAGGATGATCCCGGCGGTGGTCAGGATCAAGGTGTCGATCAGCCCGATAACCAGATAAGGAATCCCTTTCCCGATGATCAACTGCCATGGACGGATCGGAGTACTCAAGAGACTTTCGAGGCTCCCCTTTTCCCGTTCTCTGACCAATGATAGCCCAGCGTATAGGGCGGGGAGCATCATCACAAAGCCGATCATCCCCGGCAGGAAAGCGTTCAGCTCTCGGTTCGCCGGATTGTAGAGGGTCCGCACCCGGAACGCCAGCAGAGGTGCCACCTTCCCCTCGGGTACCCCTGCGCGCTCTAAGCGCTGCTCCACAAGCTCGAACGAGTGTTTCATCGAGAGGGCTTCGGCATGGCTCGCGATCTGGGCAGCAATGTTGGGCTCGGTCCCGTCGGCGATGATCTGAACGGGTGCCTGCTTACCCTGTTGGAGTGCCTTGGCGAAGCCGGCTCTGATGATTACCACGCCCCGGACCCGGTTGGCCTGGAGCAACTCGCGGGCGTGCTCCGCGCTCCTAGCTCGGTGTGTCACGGCGAAGAAGTCTTCGTTGTAGAAGCACTGCACGTAAGCCCGCGAGTGGGGCGTATGGTCGCCGTCATGCACAGCAATGGGTATATGATCGATGTCGGCCGACACGGCGTAAGAGATCAACATCAGCATTGCCACTGTACCGAGCAGCACGCCTCCCAGGACGTAGGAGTCGCGCAGCACGTGGAGGAACTCCTTGCGCGCCACGGCCAGAACCCGCTTCATCTGCGTTCCTCCTCACCGGGATTCATCTTGCGTCCCCATACCTCTCAGCACGAGGTCGGTCAATTCCTCCACTAACTCCTGGCTCTCCCATTTCTCCTCAAGCAGGGAGTCGCCCATAATGAGGAGCCCGAGCATGCCCAGGTTGACCGCGGAGAGGAAGCGAACGGTCAGCGGCGCGTCGATCGACCTGACATCTCCTTCCGCGATGCGGCTTTTCACCTCCTCCTCGAACAACGACATGAACGGCTCTATTAGCTGGTGACGGTACTGGGCACGAAACTCCGGGTTCACCAACATCTCTGCAAGAAGGGCCTGAAGCATCGGCTTGTGCTCCACCACAAACCTTTGGCGCCAGCGGAACACGTTGCTGAGGAACTCTTGAAGGTCGTACTTCTCGGCATCGCCGAGCAAGGCGTCTTCCCCCCGGCCCTCCAGCTGTTCCCGGCCCTCCTCCTCGGTCCTGGGTCCGGCACCTGCCAGCTGCGTCTCAGCCACACGGGTCATCAATCCCATCAGCAGGTCCCTCTTACTGTCGAAGTAGTTATAGATGGTCCCCTCGGATACGTCGGCGGCTTCGGCGATCTCCTTCGTCGTAGCGCGGGCGAAACCCTTGTCGGCAAAGACCTGGGCGGCTCCGTCCAGGATCTGTTGGCGCCGAGCAGCGGCACGTCGCTCGCTGCGTGATCGTTTCTGTTTGCTGGGCATATGACCCCCTTTCAACGAGATCTGAATCTAGTGAGCACTCACTCAATGAGTGAGTGCTCACATTATACACGAACTGGGTCCTGTTGTCAAGGGGGATATGCGGTTTTTAAGGTTCAGTTTGTTGGGATTTTCCCCGATCACTCCAGCCGGTTCGAGAAACGCTGGCGCCCAGTGGCATGATGCCCGCACCAAAAAACTGCGGGCGCGATCACTTGAAGTCGCAGGATCCGAAGTCCAAGGCCCTTGAGGACAATGGCCCGGATCGCCGACAAAATGTAAAGGAGCGGAATCACGCAGGTGATCAGCTGCAGCCAGTTGAGCATAGCCTCGATGGGGAAGAAGAAGCCGTGAGCCTGACCCACCGACTGAGACGCTGACAAGACGGTGCTCGCTATACGGAGTGTATTCTGCCCCAATATCGATTGTCCTGCAAGCGGTCAAGCAGTATGCCCATAAGCAGGTGGTGGTGGGACGCATCTACGCATCCCGCTCTAACCAAATTCAAACCTTTTCCAACCAATTCCAACCTTGCTCCTAACCAGTCCCGTCCGTCGAAAGTGTGCGTGTGTGTTAGTCTAAGGGGAGATGAAGCGCTATTGGAGACCTATCTCCATTCAACTCCGGCGGTCAGCCTGGCCTGGACGGCATAGAGACCTGGAAACACCGCCCGATCGGGAATCCCTTCGGGTGTCAGGGGTGGAGGCTCTCGGACGGGAGCGGAAAGAGGAAGAAATGAAACGAGCAGAGATTCTCACCTTTACGTTGATCTTAATGTTTGTCGTCGGCTCGGTGTTAGGGGCGTGTGCCTCCCCGACAAGCCCGACTGAGGTGCCGTCTCCCACGGCGGCTGAGTCACCTACAGACGTTCCGACGGCGACGGAGCCAGCGAGCGTCCCGACGCCGACTTCAACCCAGCAAGCTGCCGCGACGGCAACAGAGCCGGCGACGGAAGACCCTACGGTGACGCCGACGGTAGCTGCTTCTCCGGAGCCTACGGATGTCCCTCAGACTGCGTTCGAGCCCGTGGTCGAGTTGGAGCTGGTAGCTGAGGGAATGAGCGCCCCGGTGGACCTGGCGGTCGCCGGAGATGGGAGTGGACGACTGTTCGTCGTGGATCAAGTCGGGGTAATCCGGGTCCTGACCGCCGAGGGCGAGTTGTTGGACGAACCGTTTCTGGATCTTCGCGATCGGATCGTTGGGCTTAACCCCGGGTACGACGAGCGGGGCCTGCTGGGCCTGGCTTTCCATCCGGACTACGCTGAGAACGGACTGTTCTACGTCTACTACAGCGCTCCGTTAGACCCGCAAGCTCCCCAGGGGTGGAATCATACCAGCCATCTTTCGCAGTTCAGGGTCTCGGAGGGGGAACAGAATCAAGCGAATCCGGGCTCCGAAGCGGTGATCATGCGGGTGGATCAGCCGCAGGGGAACCACAACGGCGGCGAGATTGCCTTCGGTCCGGACGGGTATCTATACGTCGCGCTCGGGGATGGGGGCGGGGCCAACGACGTCGGCACCGGTCACGCCCCGGATTGGTACGAGGCGAATCGAGGTGGCAACGGTCAAGACGTCACAACGAACTTGCTGGGTAGCATCCTGCGGCTCGATGTCGACGCTGGAGACCCCTACGGATCCCCCGGAGACAACCCTTTCGTCGGGGACGAGGGGCTGGACGAAATCTGGGCCTATGGGTTCCGCAATCCGTATCGTTTCTCGTTTGACGCGGCAGGCAACCGGGCGCTGTTTGTCGCCGACGTGGGACAGAATCTATGGGAGGAAGTGAGCATTGTCACAGGGGGCGGCAACTACGGGTGGAACGTCAAAGAGGGGACGCAGTGCTTCAGCCCCGCCAGTCCGAATCAGCCACCCGAGGAGTGTCCGGATAGCGACCCTGACGGCAACCCTCTGATTGATCCAGTAATTGAGTATCAAAACGGGAATGTGCCGGGTGGCCTCGGTCTCGCAGTGGTGGGCGGGTACGTCTACCGAGGCGAAGCCCTCCCTTCTTTCGAGGGCCGGTATGTTTTTGGAGACTGGAGCACAAGCTTCAGCGTAGGCGACGGGACGTTACTGGTCGCCTCGCCGCCGGAGCTGGGTGGTGACGGATGGTCGTTCCAGGAGCTCCGAACCGGGACCGGGGATGATGATCGTCTGGGTGCCTTTGTGCTGGGGTTTGGTCAGGATGCCCAGCGTGAGCTCTACGTCCTGACGTCGAACGCAGCGGGACCCGCGGGGGACACGGGTAGGGTTTGGAAGATCGTGCCGGCTGAGTGAGATAGAGAGATATGTCCGGTCGCGGCGAAGAAACGGCCAGGGAAATGGATCAGGCTTGTTGGGATGGGTGTCGAACGGGTACTACGGGCTGAACCAGGGACCGATTGTGCTGATGATTGAGAACTATCGGACAGGTCTGCTATGGCAGCTGATGAAAAGGTGTCCGTACCTGGTCAGCGGGCTTCGCCGGGCCGGGTTTTCCGGCGGCTGGCTTTCTGAGTAGGGAAGGAAGAAGGACTCCACTCGTGTGAAGGAGGCGAAGATGAGGGCTAGGACGAAGATTGTGGCAACAATTGGCCCTGCAAGCCGGGAGCCGGCGGTGTTGCGACAACTGATCCGGGAAGGCGTGGATGTGACCCGCCTCAACTTCTCGCACGGCGATCCGGAGACCCACGAGGAAAACGTGCGGCGCATCCGCGCTGCGGCCGAGGACGTGGGGCGAACGGTGGCGATCCAGGTCGATCTGCAAGGACCCAAGCTGCGCGTGGGGGAGGTGGTGGAATCGGGCATTTCGCTGGAGGAGGGCGAGGAGGCGACGCTGGTCACGGAAGGCGTGGTGGGGCGGACAACAGAGGCGATTCCGGTGCAGAATGAGAATCTGCCCCAGCTCGTTGGGCCCGGGGATCGTGTCCTGTTGGCCGATGGGACGATGGAGCTGGAGGTCATCTCCACCACGGGGAGCGACGTGCGCTGTCGGGTGCGCGTGGGTGGCGTGCTCACGAGCAACAAGGGGATCAACCTGCCCGGCGTCGCGGCTGTCCTGCCCAGTATTACCGAGAAGGACCGACAAGATCTGGCCCACGCGCTGGAGTGGGACGTCGACTGGATCGCGCTTTCTTTTGTCCGTTCGGAAGAGGAAATCCACGAGTTGAAAGCACTGATTGGCGATCTCAGGTCGGACGGTAACGCGGTGCCTGTGATGGCGAAAATCGAAAAGCCCCAGGCACTGGGCAATTTGGACGGCATCATCCGCGCTGCCGATGCGGTAATGGTGGCACGGGGCGATCTGGGGATCGAAATTCCGCCGGAGGAGGTACCGATGGCGCAGAAGCGGATCATCGAAGCCTGCAATGAAGCGGGTATCCCAGTGGTCACCGCCACACAGATGCTGGAATCCATGATCCACAACCCGCGCCCAACGCGCGCGGAGGCTTCCGACGTGGCGAACGCAATTCTGGATGGGACGGACGCGGTGATGCTCTCCGGGGAGACGACGATCGGTTCGTATCCGGTGGAATCGGTGCGGACGATGATGCGCATAATCGAGGAAGTGGAGGCCACGCGGCCAAGGATCCCCACGCGAGCCTTCCATCCCTCGGAGGAGGCGATGCAGCTCTCGATTGCAGACGCCGTTGGGCGAGCCGCCAGGGAGGCCGCGCAGGATCTGGACGCGGGGGCTCTCATTACGCCGACGGTCTCCGGCTACACGGCCCAAGTCATGTCGCACTACAGGCCGCAAGCCTCGATCATCGCGGTGACGCCGAACCCGAAGGTGCAGCGACGGCTGATGCTTTACTGGGGTGTCGTGCCGCTGCTCGCTCCCCGGGCGGACAACTCGGACGAGATGATCGAGCATGCGGTGGAGGCGGCTCAAGCTCAGGGACTGGTCGAAGAGGGAGATACGCTGGTGATCACAGCGGGGGCGGCTCAGTCTGAGCCGGGTACGACCAACTTGATGCGCATATACGTGGTGGGGGAGGAGGAGTAGGACCCAGGATTCGACATAGATAGAATGGGGGCTTGGTCCACCTCCCGAAAAGATGAGCACGAGCCAACTATTGGCGCCCACGAGCGCCTGTTTTCCGTAGACGTGTCGAAGGATTCACAGATTGAGAGGAGGTTTCTCTTATGGCAAACAGAGAGGTTAGTTCTGCAGCAGGGATGGAAGGAAGGCGTTGCCCATACAACTACGCAATCGAAGAACTGGAAGATACGGCATACCGGTTGAGCCGAGAGATCATCGATATGACCACGCGGGCTGGTTCGGGCCACCCGTCGAGCTCGCTTTCGGCGATCGACGTGATGACGGCTCTCTACTTCGGCGGCATCATGTGCTACAAGCCGAAGGAGCCGGATTGGCCGGATCGCGATCGCTTCATCTTGAGCAAAGGGCATGGGTGTCCGGCGCTGTACGCTGTACTGGCCGAGGCTGGTTTCTTCGATCCGGCGCTTCTCCAGACGCTGCGGGAGATTGAGAGCCCCCTTGAGGGTCACCCCAATATGCGGGTACTTCCCGGTGTGGAGGCCTCGACAGGGTCGCTGGGCCAGGGACTTTCGATTGGCCTGGGGCATGCACTGGCGGGGAAGGTGGATGACCGTCCCTACCAGGTTTACGTGATGATCGGTGATGGGGAGTCGGACGAGGGCCAGATCTGGGAGGCCGCGATGGCGGCTGCCAAGTTCCAGGCAGGCAACCTGACGGCCATCCTGGACTTCAACAAGTTCCAGCAGTCCGGGCCGGTCCGGGAGGTGATGCCGACTCTGGAGCCGCTGACGGACAAGTGGACCGCTTTCGGGTGGGACGTGCGCGAGATCGATGGCCACGACATGGAGGCGACCATGGACGCGCTGCGGGACATTCGGAGGATTGAGGACCAACCGCAACTCATCATTGCACATACGTTGAAGGGAAGAGGGTTGTCGCCCTTCGAGAAGAACGACGTCAACCGGAAGCACGGCGTTCCACTGACGGAGGAAGAAGCCGAGGTGGCGCTGGAGGAGTTGCACGAGCAGCGGCAGGTCAGTGCCTATGCACACGCAGAGTTCGAGCCGGAAATCACACCTGAAGATAGGTACGGAGAGATCTAGATATGGATATTGGAAAGAGCATTGGACTTGAGTATGGGCTTCCGATCCGCAATGCCTTTGGGGAGACCTTGAGGGAGATCGGGCATGAAAACCCCAACCTGGTCGTCTTGGACGGGGATGTGGGCAACTCGACGCGCACCAACTATTTCCGGGACGACTTCCCGGACCGGTTTTTCAACTTCGGCATCGCCGAGAGCAACCTGATTGGTGTTTCCAGTGGGTTCGCGGCGTCGGGGAAGGACGTTCTGGCGGCGAGCTTCGCTTGCTTCCTATTGTGTAACGCTTACGACCAGATCCGCATGTCGATCGCCTTCCCCAAGGCAAACGTGAAGCTGGTCGGCTCGCACAGCGGTATCAGCATTGGGGAGGACGGACCGAGCCAGATGGGCATCGAGGACATCGCGCTGGCGACGTCACTGCCCAACTTCACCGTGCTGGTCCCGGCCGACGAGCCGTCGATGCGCGCGGCAACGCGGGCAATGTTCGAGTTGGACGGACCGGTGTACCTGCGGAGCGGGCGACCGGAGGTGCCGATCGTCTATGCCGATGGTTTCGACTTTGAGATCGGAAGGGCAAACGAGCTGCGGGGGGGAGATGACGTGACGATCATCGCGTGCGGACTGATGGTCGCCGCAGCTCTGGAGGCCGCGGCCGATCTTTCTGAAGAAGGAATCGAGGCGCGTGTGGTGGATATGCACACGGTGAAGCCGCTAGATGAAGCTGCTATCGAGAAGGCCGCCCGCGAGACGGGTGCCATCGTGACTGCAGAGGAGCACGTCCTGAACGGAGGTCTGGGCTCCGAGGTTGCCCGCGCGGTGGGCAGACTCCAGCCAGTGCCGATGGAGTTCGTGGGCATCGACAACACGTATGCGGAGTCCGGCAAGCCGGAAGAGCTACTTGAGAGATATGGCCTGATGCCCGGCGATATTAAGGAGGCCGTCGAACGGGTGCTCGCGCGGAAGTAGAGGGATGGCCCCAGCCTCCAATGGTCGGCCTGTGACGGAGAGCGGGGTAGTCTGTATGAGTCGTAGATAGTTAGCTCGGGTTTATGGCGCAGACCGGATCCTGGAGGTCGAGATGGAGCGGAAGGAGGCAAGGGTGGCTAGACTGCTGGTTGTGGCGACTTCAGACGGGGTGCGGGTGCTCCAGCGGGAGAGAGAAGGGTATGACGAGGTTGCAGGCGGCCTGACTGGTCGACGTGTCACGAGCGTCACGGCGGGCAAGTATGCGATCCTGGCGGGTACCCCGAATGGCGTCTGCGTCTCGCGGGACAAGGGGGAAACGTGGCAGGAGCCGAACGAAGGTCCGGCCGAGGCACACGTTCGCTGGCTCGCTTACCACCTCAACGATCCGTGGCTCGCCTTCGCGGGGACAGAACCGGCGGCTATTTTCGTCTCCAGTGACGGCGCAGAGACCTGGCGCGAGTGTCCTGAAGTAGCTGAGTTGCGCGATGTGAATGGATGGCACCTTCCATACTCACCGGAGGCCGGCTGCGTGCGAGGGTTCGCTTTCCACGGCTCACGGGGCTACGCGGCCGTGGAGCAGGGCGGTTTGCTACGAACCGACGATGGCGGCCGCTCGTGGCGGCTGGCCGGCGGGAGCACAGGCGACCCCCACGCTCCCGTTCTTGGATCCCGGATCCACAGCGACGTCCACTCGGTGACGGTACATCCATCTTCTCCTGATCTGGTCTATGCGCCGACGGGCGGGGGTCTGTATGTCTCGGAGGATGGAGGTGAGACATGGAGGGAGGTTTACGAGTGCTACTGCCGCGCGGTGTGGGTCGACCCGGATGACCCCAACCACATGATCTTCGGTCCCGCTGATGGCGTGGACTCGAATGGGCGGATCGAAAGGACGACGGATGGCGGCGATTCGTGGGAGCGTGCGTCTCAGGGGCTGGAGGTCCCCTGGTCGCGACACATGGTGGAGCGATTCACGCAGGTGGGTGACGAGTTGATGGGCGTGCTCTCGAACGGCGGCTTGATCGCCGCGCCGTTGGAGACGCTCCGGTGGAGACGAGTGCTCGACCATCTGGAGGGTGTGGCCGCGGTGAGCGTACTGAAGGCATAGAGAGGTGGCTCTCAGGCAATGTCTGGTGAGAGTCGGACCGACAACGCTAGATGGCACGCTCAGCTGGAGCTGGTTTAAGAAGCGGGACGTGACCGGCTTGGGGTAGTGAGGGGAACACCTGTGCCAGGAAGAGGAGAGATGTCGGGCAAGACGTGCATCGTGACAGGTGCCAGCCGTGGGATTGGATTCCACACGGCTCGCGGTCTCGTCCTCCGAGGCGCGGACGTGATTCTGATTGGCCACAACCGGGAACGGGGTCGAGACGCCGTGGACAGGATTCGTCGTGCCATGAGAGCGGATCGTGCGAGCGAGGGAGGCTCGGCGGCGTTTGCCCTGGTCGATCTTTCGGTCCAGGATCAGATTTTCGAATTCGCGACGTCCTTCAACGATCAGCACGCGCGGCTGGACGTATTGGTCAACAATGCCGGCGCCTTCTTCATAGACCGTCGAGAGAGCGCGGATGGCATCGAGATGACCTTCGCCCTGAATCATCTGAACTACTTCCTGACCACGAACCTTCTGCTCGACCTGCTGGAGGAAACGGGCAGACAGAGGCCTGGGGAGACGGCTCGAATTGTGAACGTCGCTTCTGATGCGCACCGCAACGCGAAGATCAACTTCGATGATCTCCAGTTCGAGGAAGGGTACAGGCCCCTGGACGCCTATAACCAGTCTAAGCTGGCGAATTTGCTTTTCACTTACGAGCTCGACCGGCATCTGGACAAGGAGGCGGTGACGGTCAATGCCCTCCATCCGGGGTTCGTAAACACCAATATCGGAGACGATCACTGGCTGTTGGGGCCGCTGTTGAGCGTCATTGAATTCTTCTTCGCAATAAGCCCCGAAGAAGGAGCAGAGACGCCGATCTACCTGGCCAGCTCGCCGGAGGCGGAAGGGATCAGCGGGAGATACTTCGTCGACAAAGAGCCGGTGCGTTCGTCGGCAGCGTCGTATGATGAGGCGGCCGCGAGACGTCTGTGGGACCTCAGCGCGGAGATGACGGGTCTCCAGTAGGGACGCGCGCCGCACCAGTCCTGTTTCAAACCGAATTCCAACTTTCTGTAACCAAACCCAAATGGAAGCCTAACTAAGGTCGTAATCTATGGCGCCCGAGGCGTGATACACTGGAGCAGAGTCTGCTCCGAAGAAACGAGATGGTTGCGTTCTTGCGGAGGGGGGACTCCGTGCCCTGGGTAGACTTGCCCGGATGACGGGATGGAAGCAGCCGATGGTGTGATTGTTGAAGCAGTAAGATGAGAGAACGCCCAGGGTGTGTCCTGGGTGAGGAATGGTCAAGATGACGTCGTTTTCGAGCGGACAGGAGAGGAGACTGTTGATGGCTAGTGATAGGTTAAGAGTAGCAGTTGGGCTGATCGCCGTGATGGTGATCCTGCTGGCTGCCTGCGCCCCGGCGACGGAGATGCCAACAGAGGAGCCGACCGAGGAACCGGCGGAGACAGCGGCGCCGATGGCCGCGACGGAGACGCCGATGGCAGAGGAAACCGCGGCGCCAGAGCGAGAGGGGACGCTACGAGTTAGCGCATTTCCAATCTCGCAGACAGATCCAGCTCAGATATCGTCGGATGCTGAGGTTCTGATCGCAAACCACGTTTATGACTATCTCGTGGACGTGGATGCAGACAACGAGATTCAACCGCGGTTGGCGAGAGACTGGACGCGTAGCGAAGACGGGTTGACGTATGAGTTCAACCTGGCTGAGGGGGTGGAGTTCCACGACGGAACCCCCTTGACAGCTGACGACGTGGTGTACACGTTCCGACGCTTGCGGGACACCGAGGGCCTACCGACGGCCGACCTGTACAGCAATATCACCAGTATCGAGGCGACGGGCGAGCTATCGGTGCAATTCACGATTTCGGATACGAACCCGTTCTTCCTCTTCGACCTGTCGGACAATCACGCCTTGATCGTCAAAGACGGGACGGAGGATGCGACCGACTTCAACGGAACGGGGCCGTTCGTGGTGACGGACTACCAGCCGGGGAACCGGATCGTGATGGAGGCGAACGAGAACTACTTCATCGAAGATCAGCCCCGCCTCGCCGGTCTGGAGATCATCTTCTTCAACGATCAGTCGGCGTCGGCGGATGCCCTGCGGGGCGGGCAGATCGACCTGACGATGGATCTCTCGACACCGCTCTACGAGAGCCTGAGGCAGGAAGATGGGGTCATCGCACAGGATATTGCCACGAACCAGTTCGCGAACGTGCGAATACGCGTCGACCAACCACCGGGCAACGAACCGGAGGTCATCCAGGCTCTGAAACTGGCCACCGATCGGCAGGAGATCTTCCAGTTAGTCCAACAGGGCTACGGTGCCGTCGGTCGCGACAGCCCGATCGGGCCACTCTTCTCAGACTACTACACCGAGGAGACGCCCCTGCCGGGACGGGATCCGGAACGAGCCCAGGAGTTGCTGGCGGAGGCAGGCTATCCCGATGGGCTGGATCTGGAGATGTTTCTCCTGGACACGCTGAACTTCCCGGATCTGGCTGCTGTGTTGAAACAGCAGTGGAGTGAGGCCGGGATCAACGTAGAGATCAATACGGTACCGGAGAGCGTCTTCTACGGCGAGGGTCGGTGGCTCGAGGTAACCCTCGGCATCGTCGGTTGGGGGCACCGCCCCTATCCTCAGTTCTACCTGGACGTCATGCTGGCGTGCGACGCCAAGTGGAATGCCACGCGGATCTGCGATGAGGAGCTCGATCGACTGATCCAGACGGCCGGCACGACGCTGGACGAACAGGAGCGGATCGATGCCTACGGCGAGATCCAGCGCATTATGATTGAGCGTGGGCCCATGATCGTGCCGTATTTCTTCGCCGAGTATGGCGTGATTAGCGATCGATTCGAGGGGTTCCAGATCAAAGCCTTCTCCGGCCGAACCGACTTGCGACAGGTGCAGGTAGCCGAGTAGATCACGGGGGAGCGAGCAGACGTACGTCCTCCCGCAGGCCGCGGAAGGTGGCACGACGAGCCTCCTGGTCGGCGGGAGACGGCTCCATCTCAGGTAATCCCTGTTTGATAACGGACTCGTATGGCATTAGAAACGGATTCTCGGAGGGAAGGAAGCTCTGCCGAGGCCAGAGCGGGCCTGGCGGGCCAATTCTTGGTTGCGGTGGAGGAGCTCTATCGGCGTCCATCATCGGCCCTAGGGGTCACCATCTTCTTCATCTTCCTTCTGATGGCGGTTTTCGGGCCCCTGATTGCCCCTTACGGGGCGAATGAGCAGATCGTCGAGGATGCACGGCAACCGCCGTCGACGGACCACTGGTTTGGGACGGATAATCTGGGCCGCGACGTGTTCAGCCGAGTCGTTCTGGGCGCCCGGGACGTGCTGGCGCTGGCCGGAGCGGGCACGCTGGCAGCCGTGATCCTGGGGACCACCATTGGACTGGTGAGCGGTTATTACGGTGGGTGGCTCGACGAGGTCGTGATGCGTTTCTTCGACAGTCTCCTCTCGCTACCGGCACTGCTGCTGGCGCTGCTTCTTTTAGGGTCCCTCGGTCCGTCACGGAACAGTGTGCTGGTTGTGATCACCGTGGTTTACACGCCGATCGTCGCCCGGGTGGTGCGAAGTGTCGTGTTATCGGTAAAGACGAAGGAGTTCGTGGAAGCCGCCCAGGTACAGGGGGAGTCGGTGTGGTACATCTTATTCCGGGAGATCTTCCCCTCGACGTTGCCGGCGCTGGCGGTGGAGGCGTCGCTCCGGTTCTCCTATGCCATTTTCCTGGTGGCATCCCTGGGGTTCTTGGGCGTCGGCGTGCAGCCGCCCAGTCCTGACTGGGGCTTGATGGTGAAGGAAGGCCGCGCGAACTTCACGCAGACCCCGTGGGCGCTGTATTTTCCAGCCGGGGCGATCGCCGTGGTGGTGGTGGGGGTCAATCTGGTGGCTGACACGCTGAAGCAGATCCTCCAGGTCCCATCTCAGCTCAGGCGATGAATAGGATGACCGTGGGTGCGATTCTGACATGACACAGTCTGAGGATGGCGTGGTTCTCGACATTGACGACGTGACGGTGGGCTATCGGCAGGCGGGTAGCTGGCGAGAGGCAGTGCGTCACGTCTCGCTGGAAATCCCGCCCGGTCAGACGTACGGCCTCGTCGGGGAGAGTGGATCGGGCAAGACGACGCTGGCACTGGCCACGATGCGCTATCTACCGGAAGAAGGCACCGTCTGCCGCGGGGAGATTCGCTTCCGGGGCAGGAATCTGCTGGCGTTGAAGGACTCCGAGATGCGCAAGATCTGGGGCTCAGATATGGCGATGGTGCCCCAGGATGCCCTGGCGTCTCTCAACCCCTCGGTGAGGCTCGGCGAGCAGGTTGCAGAGATCCTCCGATATCAGAGAGGCCTGAGCGAGGCGGAAGCGCGAGAACAGACGGCGGAGCTGTTCAAGCGAGTCCAGCTAGGGGACCCGGAACGGGTGCGCAGTAGCTACCCCCACCAGCTCTCGGGAGGGATGCTGCAGCGCGTGCTGACGGCGATGGCGATGAGCACCGAGCCTTCGCTTCTGGTACTGGACGAGCCGACGAGCAGCCTGGACGTGACTACCCAGGCGGTGATGCTGGATCTCTTCCGCGAGCTGATCGAGGGGCAGCAACAGACCGCGGTCGTCTACATCACCCACAACCTGGGCGTGGTGGCTCAGATAGCGGACCGGGTGGCGGTGATGTACGCCGGAGACCTGATGGAGGACGCGCCCACCGTGGATCTTTACCGGGAGCCACTCCACCCTTACACTCGAGGACTACTTGAGTGCGTGCCCCGCCTCGGGGAGAACAAGACCGAGGTGAATCTGCGTCCGATCCGAGGGCGGATCCCGTCACTTCGGGATCTTCCGAGCGGCTGTATATTCCGGCCGCGGTGTCCGCTGGCCATCGAGGAGTGCAAAGAGTATCCGCCGCTGTACGAAGCCGGGGACGACCGTCGATCGCGGTGTCATCGATGGGATGAGATCAAGGCAAAGGAGGTCAGCGCCAGTCAGCCGGTGCCACAGGGTGCCCAGATCAGCGCGCCGAGCGTGTCGGGTGAGGAGGTGCTCGGCGTCGAGGACGTAGAGGTCCACTTCACCGAAGGCCAGTCTTTGATCAAGTTGATATCAGGGGAGCCGCCGACCAAGGTCAAAGCAGTGGACGGAGTGAGCTTGGACGTGCCACGGGGGCAAACAGTCGGGTTGGTGGGAGAAAGCGGCAGTGGAAAGACCACGCTGGCACGAGCCGTCGTGGGGTTGGCGGAACGGACAGGAGGCAGGATCCGGTTGCTTGACAAGGAACTCCCGCCAGGGCTAAAAGAGCGTACCCCTGACATGTTCTGCTGCATCCAGATCGTGTTTCAGAATCCGGCGGAGACGTTGAATCCCTATCTCAGTGTGGGGCAGATCCTGCGGCGGCCGCTGATGCGACTGCGGGATCAGACGCCGGAGGAGCTAGATGCCGCGGTCAAGAGCTTACTGGAAGCGGTCCATCTTTCGGCTGAGTACGCGTCCCGACTGCCGGGACAGCTGAGTGGGGGTGAGAAGCAGCGGGTGGCGATTGCGCGCGCCTTTGCGCCCAGGCCCGATCTGCTCATCGCCGATGAGCCGGTCACCTCGCTCGACGTATCGGTGCAGGCATCGATCCTTAACCTGTTTGACGAACTTCAGGACGAAGAGGAGATCGGCACACTGTTCATATCGCACGATTTGGCGGTCGTGGGATATCTGGCGGATGTGGTCGCCGTCATCTACCTGGGACAGCTGATGGAGGTCAGCGAATCGGCGAGCATCTTTGATCCGCCGCACCATCCGTATACGGAGGCCCTCCTCTCCTCAGTGCCGCTGATCGACCCGCAAGGAAAGCAGGAGGAGATTAGACTCGAAGGCGAAGTCCCGAGTCCATCGGAGGAGATCAGGGGATGTCCTTTCCATACGCGCTGCCCGCGCTTCATCGGTCCCGTTTGCGCCGAGGAGGTGCCTCCGTGGAGGGAGATCGCGGGCGTTGACAAGCGAACGTTCTGTCACTACACGGAGGAAGAACTCCGCGAGCGGCAGAAGCGGACGTTCAGGTTTTCGGAGCCGTCGGAGTAGGTAACCATGGTTCTATACATCATTCGCCGCCTCGGATTTCTGGTCCTCACGCTGTTGATCACATCGATCATCGTCTTCCTGGTCACGCGCTGGCTGCCGGGCGACGTGGCGCGGGTGATCTTGGGCCGCGAGGCGGGCGAAGCGGCGCTGGAGTCTTTGCGAGAGGACCTGGGTCTCAACGATCCGCTCCATATGCAATACGGGCGCTGGCTCATAGATTTCGTGTCCGGCGACTGGGGGACGTCTTTTAGCACGCGCTCTGAGATTCGTCCTCTGGTTATGGGGCGGGTCAGGAACTCGCTCCGACTCGCGGTAGTCACGCTGGTGATCTCGGTGCCATTGGCGATCGTGCTCGGCGTCCTGGCGGGACTGAACGAGGACACGCTCATCGATAACGTGATCAGCATCTCGGCCCTCTCCGTCGTGGGATTGCCGGAGTTTGTGACCGGATTGATCCTCATCCAGGTTTTCGCTTTCGGACTGAACATCTTGCCCGCCAGCTCGTCGGTGCCACCGGACGTATCGTTCGTTGAGGTGTTGCCGAAGCTGATCCTGCCGTCGCTGACGGCAACGCTGGTTCTCCTGGCTTACGTCGCCCGCCTCACACGCACTGGTGTCATCGAAGAACTTGGGAAGTCCTACGTGCGCACCGCCGCTCTGAAGGGGCTCCCGTACAGGACGGTGGTATTCAAGCACGTGCTGCGGAACGCGTTGCTGCCGACAATCACGGTGGTGGCAATCAGCTTCGGTTGGCTGATCAGCGGTCTGGTAGTGGTGGAAAACGTGTTCAACTACCCGGGGCTAGGTCGTCTACTCGTTTTTGCGGTGGGACGGAATGATCTCCCGGTCATCCAGGCTGTGATCATGGTGACTGTGGTGGGCTTCGCGTCGGCCAACCTGGTCGCCGACCTGCTCTATGGTTTACTGAACCCACGAATTCGCCTCGGAGAGTGAAGAGGAGATTGACATTGTACGCGCCAATCGGGTCGATTGGACTGACACGTGCCTGGAGCTCGGTGACCTCGACGATGAGGTATGTGGGCAGGCGCTTACCGCAGGATGGAAGATCATCCTGGAGGCCGCAAGGACAGAGTATGAAGTCCACACCGACCTGGGTGCCGACGCCGTCCGTCTGAAGGAGTCGTAGCCCGGGCGGTGGCGAGGCTTCCGGCAGATCGGTGGAGCGACGAGCTGGGTATGCACCGCACTTTCACTCAGCAGCCGGAAGGTGACGACGTGGGGGTTCCCATGACAAGAAAGCCAGAGGGTAGCCTGTTGCCTGGTCAGCCTTATCAACGTGCGACGCTGGTCGCGATGATCTTATGCTCCGGGATTGTGTTCCTCCAGAGCACGGTGGTCAACGTGGCGCTGCCGAGCCTGGGTAGAGAACTCGATACCGGTCTCTCCGGTCTACAATGGATCGTCGACGGCTACATCCTCACCCTGGCGGCGCTCCTCATCCCGGGCGGCTCACTTGGCGATCGGTACGGCCGCCGGCGTACGATGATCGTCGGACTGGTGGGGTTTGGCGCCACGTCGATGGTAGGCGGGCTGGCGCCCACAGTGAGCTGGCTGATCGGCGCCAGGATATTGCAGGGAGTAGCGGGGGCCCTGCTGGTGCCCGGTTCTCTGGCCATTCTTCGGGATGTCTACACCGAGCGCGAAGTCCGCGGCGAGGCCATCGGCCAGTGGTCCGGGTGGTCTGGCATCACCACGGTGATCGGGCCCCTGGTCGGCGGTTGGCTGGTGGACAACCTATCCTGGCGCTGGGTCTTCTTCATCGCCGTGCCACTCATCGCGGCCGCGGTGTGGCTAATGATCAAGCACGTTCCGGAAAGCCGGGCCGAGGACGCTCCGCAGCGCCTCGACTGGCTGGGGGCGCTGCTGGTTATGCTGGGGTTGGGCGGGGTTGCCTACGGCCTGATCGAGGGCCCGGTGATGGGCTGGATAGCACCGGGTGTCCTGACCGGACTGGTGGGCGGCGTGATCAGCCTGTTCCTCTTTCCCTTCGTGGAAGCACGGCAGGACGAGCCAATGGTGCCGTTGAGGCTCTTCAGCTCCCGCAACTTCACTGGAGCCAATCTGACCACCCTGGGCGTCTACTTCGCGCTTCAGGGAACCAGTTTCTTCGTCGTGCTGTATCTACAGAACGTGATGGGCTATTCGGCCCTGGCGGCGGGCTTGGTGCTGGCTCCTACATCGCTGCTGTTACTCGTTCTATCACCGGTCTTTGGAAAAATGTCCGGTGAGCGCGGCGCTCGCCTCTTCATGACTGTCGGCCCCCTGGTGTGTGCGGCAGGCCTGTTCCTCTTCACGCGGCTGAGCCCGGACGCCAGGTTCTGGACGGGGGTGCTGCCGGCAACGGTGGTCTTCGGCCTGGGGATGTCCGTGACGGTGGCGCCGCTGACGGATACGGTGATGTCCGCGGTTTCGGACCGCTACTCCGGGATTGCCGCCGCGGTCAACAACGTGACATCGCGCGTGGCCGGCCTCCTGGCCGTTGCGGGACTGGGCGTCGTCGTCACCCTGACCTTCCGGGCCGTGGTCGCGTCCCGGGTCGGGGACCTGTCTCTCAGTCCGTCGGCGACCGAGGCGATCGAGCGGGTGGCGGAGGAGCCCACCGGCGGATTCGACGTTGAGCAACTGCCGCCAGAAGCCAGTGAGGCGGTCGCCTCGTCCTACACGGTGGGCTTTCGGCGTGCGATGATTGTAAGCGCCTCGATGGCGGCACTCGGTGGCATTGTGGCTGCGATAACGATCCATGATACAGGATCCGGTCAGACGAGCGGCACAGATTAGGGCAAAGATGGCTGTGCGCCGCGGAGTCTTGAACGACTTGGCGGACCACGCTCGGGATGGCGCCAAACGGATAGATGGAGAGGGGACTGTAAGGGGAAGTCGCAAAGCGAGTGAAGGAATCCCATGCCCATAGGAGATCGAACCCATCGTGTCGGGGGTGACCATCCCACGTGACCGGGGATGGCACGGGTCACCTTGCGGCCGAGGAAAGGAGGCAGAGAAGGTTCTGACAGGAGAAGCTTTGACGGCGGAGAGAATCGAAGAGGCAGCGTCGGCGTCGAGTCCGGGCACCGTGGCGCTGTCAGACAGTGGGTATAGGGTCACTCTGGTGGAGAGTAGGCTTCGTGAGGCGCTGCGCCGGCTGCAGCACGTATTTCTTTGTGGCAGCGATGAGAACTGAGGGTGCGGCATCCCGATAGAGGACGTATGGGTGCCAAGCGCCAAGCAGTTGTTCTAGGTTGAAGCAAGCTAGCAAAAGGAGAAACGCAAGATGGAATCCTACAAGTACTTGATTATCGGTGGCGGTCTGGCCGGCGGAAGGGCCGTGGGCGGGATCCGTCAGGTTGATGAAGACGGGTCGGTGGCGGTGGTGACTGATGAGCCGCATCAGCCGTATGAGCGTCCGCCACTGTCTAAGAAGTACCTGCGACAGGAGGTAGGGCTGGATCGGGTGTATGTGGAGGACGCCGACTATTACGACGCGAAGAACGTAGATATCCTCACAGGAGTGCGGGCTATCGATCTCGACCCCGACGACCGGGTCGTGACTCTCGAGGACGGTCGAGAGCTGGGATACGGGAAGCTACTACTGGCAACTGGCGGACACGCATGGCAACTGCCGATACCGGGGAACGACCTGGAGAACGTCTTCACGCTGAGGACGATCGAAGATGCGGATCATATCCGAGAAGCGGTGGGCGAGGGGAAACACGCGCTCATCATGGGCGGGAGTTTCATCGGCTCGGAGGTTGCCGCGTCGTTGAGGCAGCTGGGAACCCAGGTGACGATGATCTTCCCAGAGTCGCGGCTGCTAGAGCGAATTGTGCCGGTCGAAGTGAGCGACATGATCTTCGCCATCTACCGAGACGAGGGCATCGATGTACTCCCGAACACTGTCTCTGAGGGTATGGAGGGCGACGGAAAGGTTGAGCGGGCGATGCTCGACAATGGTGAAACAATCGACGTCGATCTCGTGGTCATGGGGGTTGGCATCAGGCTCAACACAGAATTGGCCGACCAGGCTGGTCTCGCGTTGAACGAAAACGGGGCTATCATCGTTGACGAGTACCTGCGCACCAGCGATCCGGACATCTACGCCGCCGGCGACGTCGCCGCGTGGCCTGACCCGACGTTCGGGGAGCGGCTGCGGGTGGAGCACTGGGATGTGGCCCGGCGCCAGGGGAGGCGAGCGGGACAGAATATGGCAGGGAAGGAAAAGGCCTACACGGCTCTGCCCTATTTCTTCTCTGACCTTTTCGAGCTTAGCTTTGAGGTATGGGGCAATCTCTCTTCCTGGGACGAGACGGTGTTGCGCGGTTCCCTTAACGAGGGGAGCTTCGCCTACTATTACTTCGACGAGGGGCAGCTCGTCGGCGTCCTGTCGATGGGACGACCATCTACCGAGAGAGGTCCCATGCAGGATCTGGTGAAGGCGCAGCCTGCCTACGACCAGATTGCGGATAGGCTGGGGGACGAGAGCCTGGATCTAGGGACATTGGTCGGGGGTGAGGAAGAGGTTGCTGAGGAGACAGGTGGACCGGCGTTGAGCTTCGAAGAGGACATCCGGCCCCTGTTCCGCGAGAAGGATGTCGAAGAGATGAAGGATATCTCGGACTTCGATATGTCGAACTACGAAGACGTGCGGGCCAACGCCGAGTCGATCTACGCCCGATTGGACGATGGCACGATGCCGTGCGATGGTCCGTGGCCGGATGAGCACATTCACAAGTTTAGACGCTGGATCGATCAGGGTATGAAGCGTTGAATCACGCTACGTAGACGCTGACTTAGAGAGAATTGGGGGAAAGCAATGGAAGGCTTCTTGGGTACGCAAGCGCCATTCCGATCGGATCTGTCCTTGATTCTGTCCTTGATCTTCGGCATTGCAGCGCTGGTGGGCGCCATCAACGGATTCCGCCGACGGATTTCCAGGCACTGCCCGGTGATGGCAACGGGGGCATTCTTGAACTGGATCCCGGTTCTGGTGGTCATGATCCCGCAATGGTTGGGCGTGGCGACAGGGACAGCCGACGTTGCGGCTGGCATCCCGACCGTCTCGGCTCTCGGCCACGGTGTGTTGGGCGGTCTCACCCAGCTGCTGATGACCTACACGGTAGCCAGGATGTACTGGCTGGAGAAACTGCCCCCGCGGCGGCCCATTTGGCTGATGCGGGTGACGGGGATCCTATGGGTTCTGACCGTCATCGGCGGGGCTGTCGTTTATTTGAATCTATACGCGCGGTGAGGCCGATTCCAACTTGGTCCCTGCTTCTCAGGGCGCCATCAGTTTTCGGAACGGATTGCTGCGCACCAGAGGTATATGGGAACTGTTGGACGAAGGCGGCGAAGAGAACTACCACAAGGAGGTACTGAACAATGAACGAACCGAAGGGACCCATCTACGACAACTATGAGGATATCCTTCATCGTCACTACGATGAGAACTACGACGACGGACGGTATCCGCTAGAGCGCTACGAGATCGCTTACACGTACGGGTTCAACCTGGCAGCGGATGAGCCGTATCGGGACCGCGACTGGCTTGAAATCGAGGAGGAGGCGCGGCAAGGCTGGGAAGAACAGGAGGCCGGGCCATGGGAGGATTTCGAGGAGGCGATCCAATACGCGTGGAAGACGGCCAGGGAGGCGATCAACAGCTGAAGCGGCCCTGAGCCGCTTGAGAACTATCTGGCTCGTAAGTGGGGAGAAACCCCTGGGCTTCTTCTAACCCAGGGGTTTCTCGGTTACCCAGTCGGGGGATGTATCTTCGACTGTAACGGCGGAAGGCCAACGAAATTCCAACTATTTCCAACTCAATCCAAAGGTAACTCTCACTTAGGTCGTACTTGGCAGCCGACGATTTCTGTTAGAATGGCAAGTAGAGAGTCGGGTAATCGGCGGTATTGGACTGTGTCAGTGTGTAACCGCCGAGCTTAGGACTAGAAAAGGAGGAAGGCCGAAATGTCAATAAGACGCTGGTATCCGTATCGAGATGTCGTGTCGCTGCGAGAGGCGATGAACCAGTTACTTGAAGAGAGTATGGTCCGTTCGCCCAGCGGACTGGAGGAGCCCGAAGGATCCATTCCGGTGCGGGTGGACATGGTCGAGACGGATGAAGGAATCGTAGTCAAGTCGGATCTTCCTGGTATGAAACCGGAGGACGTCGATATCTCCATCCAGGAGAATACGCTGACCATCAAAGGAGCATTCGAGGCTGAAGAGGAGACAGAGCGGGAGAACGTCCACATCAGGGAGCGGCGATACGGCGCTTTCCAGCGCTCGATCCCGCTGCCGAAGGCGGTGGACGCGGAGAAGGCGGAGGCGGAGTTTGAGGACGGTGTGCTCCGCGTGACGCTGCCCACGGTTGAAGAGGAGAAGCCCAAGCGGATCTCGGTGCGGGCTAGGTGAGCTTCCTAGACGCCGGAAGGAGGGTTCAGTTGAGTAGTGAATGGAAGAGCATCGTCTTGCTTGTCGCCACGCTTGGAGCGGTTCTTGTGTCCCAGGTGAGCTGCGGGCCGGCGACGGCACAGGTGGAGACCCCGGACGAAGAACGGAGAACGGTCAGTGTATCCGGCAGTGGCACAGTCAGTGCTGCGCCGGACGAAGTGGTGCTGCGGCTGGGTGTGGAAACGATGGCGGAGACAGCGAGCGAGGCGCTGTCCGGGAATAGCGAGCAGATGGAAGCGGTCATCGCTGCCGTGACGGAGGCCGGAGTGCCGGAAGAGAACGTGCAGACCCAGACCGTACAGCTTCGCCCCCGGTACGAGACACCGCAGAGGGAGACCGGCCCGGCGCAGGAGCGGGAGTTGATCGGGTATGTGGCAAGCAACATCGTGGAGGCGCGCACAAGCGATCTGGAGGGGGTTGGTCGGCTTTTGGACGAGGCGGTTCAGGCGGGGGCAAACCGCATCGAAGGGCTTCGGTTTGAGGTGAGCGATCCCGGGTCGCTGCTCGATCAGGCGCGCGAGGCTGCCTGGCAGGACGCCGAGAGCAAGGCCCAGCAGTTGGCGACCCTGGCTGGCGTCGAGCTCGGCGAGGTGCTCTCGATCAACGAATCGACGACGGCGCCTCGTCCCGTCGGATTGGGAGGCGCGGTCGAGAGAGAAGCTGCTGTTCCAATCGAGCCTGGCGCCGAAGACATTCAGGTCGACCTTCAGGTAACCTGGTTCCTGCGCTGAAGAAGGTCCGAATGTTGCCTGGGGTAAGTCGGTCCGAGTGAACCCGGACTTGCCCAAGCGTCAGATCTGGACCAAGAAAGAAAGAGCCTCAGGGGGATTTGGCGAGCGGGTCATCTGACCCGCTCAGATGACCAATGAGAGCGATTGTGGATGTAGTGAGTCTATTGATGACCCAAGAAAGGAGAGCTCAAGATGCAATATGATGAGTTCGTTGGAGAGGTGCAGAATCGAGCGCGACTTCCTTCGCGCGGTGACACAGTGCTGGCCATTCAGGCGACGCTAGAAACGCTCGCTGAACGGATCGCCCCGGGAGAGGCGGACGATCTTGCGGCGCAGCTACCGCCAGAGCTGGGTACATTCCTGCGTGACGTCGAGACGACGGAGCGTTTCTCGGTGGACGATTTCTTCCTGCGGGTGGCAGCGAAGGAGACCGCGGACTTGCCGGACGCGACACACCACGCGCGGGCAGTGATGACCGTGCTCCAGGAGGCGGTTACGACCGGCGAGCTGGATGATATTCGGGCCCAGCTTCCGGACAACTATGAACCTCTGTTCGAGGCGGGTAGTGAAGGGGAGATGGACGTCAACGTCTGACCAGCGATCCGGGCGCGGATTGTGCACGGGCAGAAGTGAGCTTGATTTGTACGTTAGGAAGAGCTATAGGTGACTGACGCAAGAAGTTAAAGGAGGCAATATGGCTATCAAGTATCCCCTTGAGTATGAGTTGACCCCGAAGAGCATTGACACGGGCAGGCACTGGGTGACGCTGAGCCTGCAAAACATCGGTACCGAGGATTTGACCGGACTGGACGTCAACCTGAACTCGCTGGATGCCTACAGCATCAGCGTGCTGGGGACGGGGAGCTACATCTCCATTCTTACACCGGATGAGAGGCGAGAGCTCCCATTCCAGGTGTCGGCGAACAGGACGGGAAGTCTGTACGTCACGCTGGACGGTTGGCGGGACGGGGAGCGCTTCCATTGGGAGTCCCCTGGCATCCCGGTGACAGTCGGGGCGGAGGTGGCAGAGCTCGTGAGCCTCTTCGCGATGACCGAGCCGTATTCCATCATCGGAGAGCAAGTGCGCTGCGAGGCCACAGTTCGTGGTCTGAGTGAGAGTGAAGGGCTCAAACTGGAGTTCTGGGCGGATACGCCGGGTGGTGAGTTCGAGGAACTGGCTATCGTCGAGACGAAGGCGCTGAGTCCGGGGGAGGAGGCGACGTACTCCGCTGAGGTCGCCCCGGACGAAGATGGTTTGTACACCATCTATGCCTATCTCTACGATGGCGTGCGGAGGATAGGACGCGAGGTCGAATACGTCTATGTGAGGGAAGCGTAGGCCTGACGGAGGACAGTCAGTAGTGGAAGGGCCGCGCCCTGGTCCGTGTGACCGACGATGCGCGACGTGGGTCCGATCGACCTGGGTCGAGTAACAGAAGATGACGGATGCAGCAACGTATTGGAAGGAGAAAAATGGCCGGAAAGTTCCCGATAGAGTACGAGATCAATCCGATAAGCGTGCGTGGTGGCAGAGCCTGGCTGACGGTGAAGGTCAAGAATATTAGCGAGGATCCTCTGACCGGGTTGAACGTGCGCTTGAACAGCCTTGATACCTACGCCATCGAGGTTGTAGAAGACGCCGAACTCGTCTCGTCGCTGGCACCAGATGAGGAAGAGGAACTCCATTTCCAGGTGGCGGCTCAGCGGTCCGGCGGCGTCTACGTCTCGGTCGACGGACGGTGGGCGGGAGAGCCCTTTCACTGGGAGTCGCCGTCCAGGCGGATCGCGGTGGGGGAAGAGCTGGCTGAGCTGGTGAGCGTGTTTGCGCTATCGGAACCTCACCCGCGTCGTGGAGAGCCGGTGACGATCGAGGCGACGTTGCGCGGCCTGACGATGTCCGGCGGGCTGATCCTTGAGTTCTGGGCGGACACTCCCAAGGGGGAGTCGATATCGGTTGACAAGACGGCGACAGATGTGCTGACCCCGGGTGAGACCGCAACGTACAAGTCCGATGAGTTTGTCCCGGAGGAAGAAGGGATCTATGTGATCCACGCCTATTTGTTCGACAACACCAGGCGAATCGGGCACGAGACGGACTACCTGAGCATCACGACGTAGAGGTGCATGCGGATCGGGACGATCTGCAGACCGAGGGAAGCCCCTGGACTTGAGGGGGGAAGCCAGCACCACCGAGAAGATTCATCGTAGTGGTGGGCAGCCGGAGAGGATGGCCCGACGCTCGGGGCAGCGATGGGAGCAAGGAGGATGATGGGCAAGGATATGGCGGGAGATGAAGGCCTGACGGTTGTCCTGGTCGACGAGGCGATCGAGGGAGCGATCGTCCCGACCGATGGGGATACCCTGCTCCCGGTGCCAGAAGGATCGGTGACAGTGGAGGCGATACGGCGTGCGGCGAGGAGGATAGGAGAGCCGCAGCGTGGAAGGAGCTTCGCCCTCATCGCGGAGGCAACCCTCGATAGGCGGAGGACATCGGGTTGAGCTCTGAGCGATGGGAGAGAAAGAAGAGACTGGGATCGTCTCGATGGTTCTGGGGCTGCTCCTGGCACCGCGGCTGGGGAGCGGACCCGTGGTCGTGGTCTTGTTCAATGGCGGGTCCGCGATTGTCTTCGGTATACTACTGATTGTGCTTGGCTTTCGGCTGCGAGGTCTATGCCAGGGCTGAGTCGAAGAATGAGTGTTCTTGGAGGGTGATCGATGGAGAGGATAGCCTATTTGGGTTTAGGTATCATGGGGAGTGGTATGGCCACGAACCTCATTGAGGCTGGCTACCCCGTCACCGTATGGAACCGGACGGCGGAGAAAACTGACCCTCTGGTGAAGATGGGGGCGAAGAGGGCTTCCAGTCCGGCCGAAGCGGCGATGGACGTAAACGTGATTATGTACTGCTTGAGCAACGACGAGGCTGTGGAGAATGTTCTCTACTCAGACGATGGCATCCTCAATGGGGTCCACAGCGGCCAGATTGCGGTGGATATGAGCACGGTCCATCCCGACACGAGCCGCCGCGAGACCGAGGCGTATGCAGAGCGAGGGGTCGAGTTCCTGGACGCACCCGTCTTCGGCAGCAAAGGCGAAGCTCGAGATGGTGGCTTGTGGATTATGGTTGGCGGCAACGCGGGTGTCTTCGAGCACGTCAAGCCGATCCTGAAGCCGCTGAGTGCTAGCATTCACTATATGGGTGGAACAGGCATGGGTACATCGATGAAATTGGTGGGGAACCTGATTGTGACCGCTCAGATGGAGGCCGTCGGGGAGGCGCTGATTCTGGCCAAGAAGGCAGGGCTTAATCCGCACGACGTCATGGACCTCCTGGACGTGGTCGACTTCCGTTCCCCGTTGATCAGTGGCGTAGGACGGAGCTTGATCGAACGAGACTTCACCACTTCCTTTGCTCTACAACATATGTTGAAGGATGCGAACTTGATTGCGCGCTTCGCGGAGCAACTGGGAGCGCCTACGCCGGAGGCCTCTGTCGTGCGGGAGATGCTGAAAGGGGCGGTGAATCAGGGTTGGGGTGACGAGAACGCATCAGCCCTCATCAAGCTGCTGGAGATGCAGGCCGATACGGTCGTGGAAGCATAAGCGATGGATCGGAAAGAGACGTTCGTGCGCTGGTTCGAGACTCTGAGTTCAGACGACGTGGCCCTTGCAGGCGGAAAGAACGCGTCGCTTCCGGGAGACGGTCGGCCTGGGTAACGTCAAGGTGATGATCCCGTTCTGCCGCACAGTCGACGAGGCGGACAGGGTACTCGGTTGACGCTGGAGATTCTATCTTGAGTTAAGATGCAACACTGACGGATTGGCTCTAACAATCAGACCAAGGAGAGATCGAAATGACAGACGAATCAGGACGTTTGGATTCAGCGAAGCTCTATCAATACGTCGACCCAGAACAGTTCTCTTTCGAGACCACGGACGAGTTGGACGACCTTACGGATGTTATTGGGCAGCCGCGAGCGGTCGAGGCGATGCGCTTTGGGATGGGCATCGAAGAGAAGGGATTCAACATCTATGCGATGGGCCCGCCCGGGATCGGAAAAGAGTCCCTGATGCGACGCTTCTTCGAGGAAAGGGCTAAGGATGAGCCGGCTCCCTCGGACTGGTGCTACGTAAAGAACTTCGAGGACGACAACAAGCCCAAGACCATCGAGCTCCCGGCGGGGATGGGCGTCGAGTTCCGCGATGATATGGACGAGTTGGTCCAGCAGTTTGACACGGCGCTCTCGGCAGCTTTCGAAAGCGAGGAGTACCAGTCGCGACGCCAGTCGGTGATGGAGGAGTTCCGAGAGAATCAACAGCAGGGATTTGAGGACCTGCAACGGCGGGCGCAAGAGGAGGACGTGAGACTAATCCGCACGCCGGCCGGGCTCGCCGTGGCCCCGGTCCGCGATGGAGAGGTGCTCTCTCCCGATGAGATCCAACAGCTCTCGGAGGAGGAGCAGGAGCGGCTGCAGCAGAAGGTAGAGGAGATGCAGGAGGAACTGCAGGAGATACTCCGCCAGGTGCCCGGGTGGCAGCGGAAGATGCGGGAGCGACTGAACGAGCTGAACCGGGAGATGGCAAACTTGGCCGTCGGTGGGTTGATCGACGAGCTGCGGGAGGAGTACTCAGACTACCCAGAGGTAGTCGAGCATCTGGACGCGGTCCAGGAGGATGTGGTGGAGAACGCGGAGAATTTCCTGCCGCAGCAGGGTGGGCAGCAGGGAGGCGGTCTCCAGCAGCAGCTGCAGCAGATGATGCAGGGGGGTGATGCGCAGGGCCGCCAGGCTATGGTGCAAGAGGCACTGATGCGCCGATACAAAGTGAACGTGATCGTCGATAACAGCGATACCGAGCACGCGCCGGTGATCTACGAGGACAACCCCACGTATCAGAATCTGATCGGGCGTATTGAGCATATGGCGCGAATGGGTGCGCTGATGACAGATTTCCACCTGATCAAGGCAGGGGCTCTGCACCGAGCGAACGGGGGCTATCTGTTGCTCGACGCGCGTAAGGTCCTCACCGAGCCATACGCCTACGAGGCGCTGAAACGGGCGCTAGACTCGGAAAAACTCCGGATCGAGTCGTTGGGACGCCAGTTGAGCATCATCAGCACCGTTTCCTTGGAGCCGGAGCCAATCCCGTTGAATGTCAAGATCGGTTTGTACGGCAATCGGTTGATCTACTATTTGTTGACCCAGTTCGATCCCGAATTTGCCGACCTGTTCAAAGTCCAGGCTGACTTCCACGAGGAGATGGACTGGGACGAAGAGAATCAGCAGCTGTATGCAAGACTGATTGGCACCATGGTACGCGAGGCCGAGCTGCAACCGTTCGAGCGGGGTGCCGTCGCCCGAGTCATCGAGCACAGCGCCCGCATGGTCGGGGATTCAGAGAAGCTCTCCACCAAGGGCGAGATGCTGGGCGACTTGCTTCGCGAGGCCAACCACTGGGCCAAGGAGAATGGCAACGGCACCGTCACGGCTCAGGACGTACAGCGGGCGATCGACGCGCAGGTTTATCGCGCTGATCGCTTGCGCGAGCGCATGCAGGAGGCGATTCTCCGCGATACGGTGCTGATCGATACCGACGGCGAGGAGGTTGGTCAGATCAACGGGTTGTCGATCATCCCCCTGGGTGATTTCATGTTCGGCCGTCCAACTCGGATCACGGCGCGAACGCGCATGGGGAAAGGCGAGGTCGTGGATATCGAGCGGGAGGTCGAGCTTGGGGGACCGATTCACTCGAAGGGAGTGCTGATCTTGGGTGGCTTCCTGGGTGCGCGTTACGCCGAGGAGAAGCCGTTGTCACTTTCCGCCAGCCTGGTGTTCGAGCAGTCCTACGGCCAGATCGAGGGGGACAGCGCGTCGTCGGCGGAGCTCTACTCGCTCCTCTCTTCGCTGGCTGAGGTGCCCATCAAGCAGTCGATGGCTGTCACTGGATCGGTCAACCAGCGGGGTCAAGTTCAAGCAATCGGCGGTGTCAATCAGAAGATCGAGGGATTCTTCGACATCTGTGAAGCTCGCGGCTTGACCGGCGATCAGGGCGTCATCATCCCGGCCAGCAACGTGAAGAACCTGATGTTGCGGCACGATGTGATTGACGCTGTTGAGGAAGGGCGCTTCCACATTTATCCTGTCGAGACGGTGGATGAGGGAATCGAAATCCTGACGGGCGTCCCCGCCGGTGAGCGAGGTGCTGACGGCAACTATCCCGAGGGGACCATCAACTTCAAGGTAGAACAGCGATTGGGGGAGTTGGCTGAGAAGCAGTCCGAGTTCGGCAAAGGCGCCGAGAAGGAAGAGGGATAATGAGCGACCAAGGCCTGGATGACCGTGACACAAATGAGGTAGACCTGGCTATTCACGGCCGCGAGGGGACAGAAGGCGAGCACGGGATAGCAAGGATTCTGGTCGCGCTGGATCCGTCGGAACACAGCCGTGCGGCGCTGGAGGCTGGTGCGAGGATGGCTTTGCGGCTAGATGCCGAGCTAATCGGTCTGTTCATCGAGGATGTCAACGTGCGGCGTCTCGCCGAATTACCGTTCGCGCAAGAGGTGGGGCTTTTCACCGGGGGGTGTCGCCGCGTGGAGACACACGAGCTCTCGCGACAGCTGCGTGTGCAGGCGGGCTCGGTGCGGCGGCGCTTTCGAACCGTCACCCAAAGGGTCGAGACGCGATGTACATTTCGTCAGGTTCGGGGACGGGTTGCGCCAGAGGTGCTGAGAGCAGCCACTGAAGCGGATGTCGTTATCCTCGGAAAAGGCGCCTGGTCGCCGTTCGAGACCGAGCGCCTCACACCCGCCGTACGGGAAGTACTGAGTCAGGCGCCGGCATCGACACTGGTGCTCCGAGCGGGAACCGGGGTAGAGCCGCCGATGCGCGCGGTGTACGACGGGACGTCCCAGGGGGACCGGGCGCTTTCAATTGCCGCCAGGCTGGCCGAGGATGGACATCTGATGGTCTTTATCCTGGCTGACGACCCCGACAAGGCCTCTCGTCTCCAGCAAGCCGCTGTGGAGCATCTGAAGGAGCGCGAGCTAGAGCTTACGTTCCAGACTCTGACCGAGAGCAGCGTCTCGCGGTTGGCCCATCTTGTGGCCGTTGAGGCATTGGGCACGCTGGTGATGCCAGCAGATGACGAATCGATGGAGGACGAAGCTGTGCTGGACTTCCTGGACGAAACAGGGGCGCCGGTTCTCCTGGTCAGGTAGGCCTGCGCAGAGTCCATCGCTTTCGACTTCCAATACTGGAGAGAGGTTCGAATCTGGTTCAAGCGACGCGGAATTGGATCCCACAATAGGGCGTGACAGGAAATGAAGGGAGGTTTCTGGCAATGGCGAAAAGAACCGAGCTTGATGATCTCAATCTGAGTCTGGGCAAACGGACGCGCTTGCACCGCTTACTGTACGAGCATGGACCGGGGAGTGGCAGGCTTCTGATTCTGCCGATTGACCACGGAGTGGAGCACGGCCCGATCGACTTCTTCCCGAATCCGCCGAGCGCCGATCCGGACTATCAGTGGCGTTTGGCCAAGGAGGGAGGCTACTCAGGCATTGCGCTCCACATCGGGTTGGCGGAGAAGTATATGTATGATTACGCCGGGGACGTTCCGCTGATCCTCAAGCTCAATGGCAGGCCACATATCCCGCCCAACGATCGTCCACTCTCGGCCCAGGACGCCCGCGTCGAGGACGCGGTCAGGCTGGGCGCTGATGCAGTGGGATACACGCTCTACGTCGGGTCGCCGCGTCAGGATGAAGACTTCGTTCAGTTGATGGAGATCCGAGCCGCGTGTGAGCGGTACGGGATGCCGCTGGTTGTGTGGAGCTATCCCAGGGGGGAGGCCATCGAGAGGAAAGGCGGCCGTGATAGCATTTACGCAGTAGATTACGCAGCTCGACTGGCCACGGAGCTGGGTGCCGATGTCGTCAAGTTGAACGTGCCCGCGTTTAGAGATCCCCAGAACGAAGAAAGCCCGGAACCCTACCGCAACCTCTACGAGGAATGGAAGGATCTGGCCGAGAACGAGGCGTATCGGCGAGCCGTCGAGAAGGTGACCGCTTCAGCGGGCAAGACGCTGGTTCTGTTCTCTGGCGGGAGCAAGGTGGGTGATGAAGATCTTCTGACAAAGGCTCGCATATGCGTCGAAAGCGGGGCCACCGGCCTGATCTTCGGCCGGAATATGTGGCAGCGTCCCTTCGAGAAAGGGCTGGAGATCACAGAGCGCGTGAAAGAAGTCTTGCTTTCAGCATAGAAAACATTCAGATTCTGAAGCTTGGATGCGTGGCAGAGATCAGTCACGATCACGACGCGGTGACTTCGAAAAGGAGGGCTAGGAATGGCGACGAGATATCCGATTGAATACGAGGTGTCTCCCGACGAGATTGATCGAGGGGTGCACTGGCTGACGCTGAGATTGAAGAATGTGGGGGAAGAGCCACTGACCGGGCTTGGCGTGCAGCTCCATTCGATGGATGACTACAGCATCGCTGTCGCCGGCGAGGGGAACTACGTCGATGCCCTGGCTCCCGAGGAGGAGGAGGAGATTCCCTACCGAGTATCCGCTGACCTGACCGGCCGCGTGTATTCATCAATCGAGGGATGGAAGGGAGAACAGCGCTTTGAGTGGGAGTCTCCCGCGATCATGATCAAGATCGGCGAGCCGCCAGCCGAGCTGGTCAGCGTCTTCGCGCTGACGGAACCCTATCCGTCGCCCGGGGAGGCGTTGCGGTGCGAGGCGATCGTCCGCGGGTTTGAGCCGACGGGCAACCTGCGGCTGGAGTTTTGGGCGCAGCAGCCGCAGGGCGAGTTCAAGAAGTTGGCTACGCTCGAAAACCTGCAGATGCCCGAAGGAGAAGAGAACGACTATGCAACGAAGATAACGCCGGAGCAGGAGGGTGAGTACGTCGTCCACGCCTATCTGTACGACGGTGAGATGCGGATCGGGCACGCGACGGACAAGGTCTATGTGGGACAAGTGGAGACCCCACCTCTGGAGCGACCTGAGCTGCCGCCGGAGGCATAGAGATACGACATCGGTTTGTTCCTGGTACCTTCGAGAAGATTGGGGCCAGGCGAGTTCGAGCTGGTCGAGGCAGAATGAGGCATGGGAGAGCGTCTTAGCTCGATCTGATTCGTGAGGCAGGATGATATCAAGAAAAGGAGGGATAGGGTAATGGTGCAAGTACTGCTGCAGCAGATTGGTCAACTTCTTGGTGGGGCGATCTCAAACATCGTCGCGGCACTGGTCATCCTCATCATCGGCTGGTTGGTCGCCTTGATTGTGTCAGCCGCCGTGCGGGCTGCTTTACGGCGGACCGACCTGGACGACCGACTGGCCCGGTGGGTGGCGGGCGAGGAGAAGCTTGAGGGTGTAGAGACTGGGCAATGGGTCGCAAGGGCCGTGTTCTACCTGATCATGATCTTCGTGTTGATCGCCTTCTTCCAGACCCTGGGGCTGACACTGATCACACAGCCCTTGAATCGGCTGTTGACTCAGATCTTCGAATACACTCCACGGATACTAGGAGCAGGGTTGCTCCTGGGCTTAGCCTGGATTCTGGCGAGCGGTCTTAGACTGCTCGTCTCTCGCCTACTCGGGGCGACCAACCTCGATGAGCGGCTGCGCGACACAGCTGGGATGGAAGAGAAGGTTTCTCTCGCAGATACACTGGCTAACGCCGTCTACTGGCTGGTGTTTCTGCTTTTCCTACCCGCTGTGCTGAACGCCTTGGCCTTGGAGGGGATCCTGGCACCGATTCAGGAGATGGTGAACGAGCTCCTGGGGTATCTGCCGAATCTATTTGGTGCCGCTCTGATTCTGGCAGTCGGTTGGTTCGTCGCCCGGATCGTGCAGCGGATCGTCACCAACCTGTTGGCCGCTGTTGGTGCCGATCGACTGAGCGAGCGAACCGGGCTGTCAAGGGCCCTGGGCGAGCAGACGCTGTCGGGAGCCGTAGGCCTCCTGATCTACGTCTTGATCCTCATCCCGGTCCTGATCGCGGCACTGAATGCGCTTGCGCTTGAAGCGATCACACAGCCAGCAACGAATATGCTGGACGCCATCCTGGCCGCTCTGCCATCCATCCTCGGGGCCAGCTTGGTTCTGGTGATCGCCTATGTGGTAGGCAGGGTGGTGTCGGGGCTGATCAGCAACGTCCTCGCTGGAATCGGCTTCAATACCATCTTGGCTCGATTGGGCCTGGGCGGTGAACCGGCCGAGGGTGAGAGAACCCCGTCACAGATCGTGGGGTTCCTGATCCTGGTGGGGATCATGCTCTTCGCCACCATCGAGGCGTTCAATCTGCTCGGCTTCGAGCAGGTCGCGGACCTAATAAGCCAGTTCACGGCTTTCGCTGGTCAGGTGGTCCTGGGCCTGGTCATCTTCGGAATTGGCCTGTACTTGGCCAACCTGGCCTCTGGCGTCGTTCGAGACAGCGACGTGGGTCAGGCCAGCCTACTGGCGACGCTGGCTCGAGGGGCCATCCTGGTGTTTGCGGGCGCGATGGCTCTGCGGCAGATGGGGCTGGCCAACGAAATCGTCAATCTGGCCTTTGGCCTGCTGCTCGGCGCCATCGCTGTGGCAGGAGCGTTGGCCTTTGGCCTAGGTGGGCGGGAGATGGCATCTCGCAAACTAGAGGAGTGGGTGCCGTCGAAGCCTGGGGAATCTGAGTGATTCTCATTGACGCGGCAATTGACCGCTGAGAATCAAGGAGGGAGGTTTATGAAGGTATATTTGGTACAGCACGCAGAGGCGCTGCCTGAGGAGCAAAACCCGGAGCGGCCGCTTACTGACCTGGGCCGGGAGCATGCTGCCTGGACGGGGAACCTGGCCGCAAGACTGGGTGTAGAGGTCGAGCACATCCGGCATAGTGGGAAGACTCGGGCTGAGGAGACGGCGGAGATCATGGGTGAGGCCCTCTCTCCGGGAGGGGGCGTGGTGGCCGTGTCAGGGCTAGCGCCACTGGACGACGTTGAACCGGTGGCGGAGGATCTCAACGGGGCTTCACAGCCGATCATGCTGGTCGGGCACCTTCCGTTCATGGAGCGCCTGGCCGGATACTTGCTGACGGGTGATGCCCATCGGCCGGTGATCGACTTCACCAACGCGGGTATCGTGTGCCTGGTGAAGCAGGACGACCGTTGGCAAGCGTCCTGGATCATCACTCCCGACATCGCGGAGGTCCAGAGCCAGATCTAATATGACGTCTAGGATGACGTCTGCCGGACCGCGGTACTGGCACCCTAACCGGCAAGCCCTGGGCGGAGTTGGAGAGGCGGCGATGGGCGGATCCTGCCGGCGCGGTATCTCCGGAATCACGAACGTGGCGCTCCTTAGACCCAAACCCGGCAGCGCCTAAGCATCGCTTGCCCCGAGTGCGGCTTCACGGCCCCCGGGGAGGCGGAAGTGAGGAGGGAATAGGGCGAAGGGGTTGATGTACAGGCTAAGGAAGAGGAGCTTGATAGGGTAAGACGCGCATATTCAATTGGAAGTCGTCAGTCAAGCAAAGGAGGTTGGTACGATGTCAGTTGTCAAGGTAATTGAGGTTCTAGCCCAATCGGACGAGAGCTGGGAGGACGCAGTGGACCAGGCGCTCGAAGAGGCGTCTAAGACAGTGCGCAATATAAAGTCCATCTACGTCAAGGATTTCCAGGCGATCGTGGAGAACAACGAGGTCGCAGCATACAGGGTCAATACCAAGATCTCCTTCGAAATCGGAGAGTCATAGGTTCGAGACCTGAGGAGAACGCGCAGGGATGCGGAGACAGTGTCGTCTCTCGACACTGTCTCCACACCTGGCAGGCCTTGTCCGAGCGCGAGACAGTTTCTGTCGAGGCTCACGTGATAGGGGGTCATTCGGGCGGGTTCAGGTCGAGGGCCCGACGTGAAGAACGGGCGGAGGAGAAGAGATGAAGACAGTCAAGGATGCCGACGTTTCAGATCGACGGGTGCTGGTCAGGGGTCGACTTCAACGTGCCGCTCGAGGGCGAATCCAAAGCACCCCTTTGTCGCTATCTTTGGCGGCGCGAGGACAGCGGACAAGATTGGCATCCTGGACCAACTGACGGAGCGGATGGAGGCTGTTCTCGCCGGCTGGCGTATTCTAGGTGTTGGCCCACGGACCATCGAGCTGTTCCAGGAGGAACTGGCGTCAGCGAAGATGGTGCTTTGGAATGGGCCCCTGGGGGGTGAGATGGACCTTTTTCCGAAGGAGACGTTTGCGATTGCCAGCACGCTGGCCGAGCTCGACGCCGAAACGGTAATTGGGGGGCGGAGAGACGGCGGCTGCTGTGAACCAGCTGGGCATTGTGGACCAAATGATCCACGTGTCGACGGGTGGAGGCGCCTTCCTGACGTTTATGGAGGGCGATGAGCTGCCAGGGCTGGCAGCCCTGAGTGATGACTAGTCCGATAGGAGGCCAGTATGGCACTTGAGATACGGAGTACGGCTTTCGAGGACGGGGAGATGATCCCTTCACAATACACGTGCGATGGCGACGACGTGTCGCCGCCGTTGACGTGGCTTGGCGTGTCTGAGGAAGCGAAGAGTCTGGCGTTGATCTTTGAGGACATCGACTCGGTGGAGGGCGTGTGGTCTCACTGGGTGGTCTTCGACGTGCCCCCTGACGTCAACATGCTGCCGGAGGCGGTTTCTCCGTCCAAGACCCTCTCGAAGGGAGGGGCGCAGGGGCGTAATGATTTCGGTAACTTTGGGTATGGGGGGCCGTGCCCGTCGGACGGGAAAACACACCGCTACGTCATTCGGCTCTACACGCTCGACACCGAACTCAGCCTCGAGCCTGGCGCCACCCGCGAAGAGGTTCTGGATTGCATAGAAGGTCACATCCTGCAGCAGAGTGAACTGATGGGCCGCTATAGACGTCTTGCCGACCGATGATGGGTTGTCGATTCCCGGCCGGGAGGACGTTGGGTCGATCATATGAGTATGTTGATCCAACGCCGCAGAGATAGTCTCTGGGCACCAGATAGGAGCAAGGAGGAGGTTATGGCTTTTGAATTGACGAGCGCTGCGTTTTCTTCCGAGGAGGCGATTCCAAATCGGTACACATGTGAAGGAGCGGACGTATCTCCCCCACTGGCGTGGAGCGACGCGCCTGAGGGGACACGGGGGTTTGCTTTGATCTGTGAGGATCCAGATGCGCCGGGCGGGACGTTCACTCACTGGCTGCTCTACAACATACCGCCGTCCCGAACTGAGCTCTCTGAGGATGTGCCGACGGATCCAACGCTGTCCTGGGGGGCTGCGCAGGGACGGAACGACTTCGGAAACGTCGGCTACGGAGGACCTTGTCCCCCGATGGGATCGACTCACCGCTACTACTTCCGCCTGTACGCTCTCGGTCAGCAGCTTGACTTACCCCCGGGGGCGAGTCGGAACCAGCTGCTCCAGGAGGTCGAGGAGCACGCCATTGCACGGACCGGCCTGATGGGTCGCTTCGGGCGTCCGTAGCGAGGACAAGGGGGGCGGTCGCAACCCAGACAGAGGAGATCAATGGTATCTACAACACTCTTCTCCCGATTTGGCGCGGCATTGGCGATCGGGGTGTTGATCGGGCTTCAACGGGAGTATGCCTACGGTGACCCTGAGGAAGAGCTGTTCGCTGGTGTGCGAACGTTTGCTCTCATCGCGTTGCTCGGCGCCACCGGGGCACTGATCGCTGACGAGCTTGCTTCGCCGTGGGGGTTCATTGGCCTCATTCTTCCACTGGGCGGGCTGCTCGTGGTGGCGTACTTCGTGAATGCCTGGCAGCACGGAGGGACCGGCATGACGACGGAGATGGCGACGATCCTGGCGTTGGCCGCCGGAGCTCTGTGTTACTGGGACTACCTGGCGTTGGCAGCGGCGGTGGGCGTGGTGACGACGGCGCTCCTCTCGCTCAAGCCGGAGATGCACGCATTCGCGCAACGGATCACGCGGGAGGACATCTATGCTACGTTGCAGTTTGCCGTCATAACCGTCATCGTGTTGCCTGTGCTACCGAACCGTGATTTTGGCCCGCCTCCATTTGACGTGTTGAATCCGTACGAGGTCTGGCTCATGGTGGTGTTGATCTCCGGCATCAGCTTCCTGGGATACGTCATGATCAAACTCGTTGGGCCGCGCCAGGGCATCAGCCTGACTGGAGTGCTGGGAGGGATTGTATCGAGCACCCCAGTGACGCTCAGCTTCGCCCAGAAGAGTCAGGAAGAAGAGAGGCTTGGAAGCTCCTTCGCCCTGGCGATTATCGTCGCCTGGTCGATGACGTTCGTCCGTGTACTGGTCGAGGTCGTGACAATAAACAGAGCCCTCTTCGGAGTCCTGTGGCCGCCCCTGGTCGCGGCATCGGCTGTTGGCCTCGGCTACGGGGGGTATCTCTACCTCTCGCAGCGGCCTCCCGAGGAAGCGGAGGAAGTGGCATTTTCGAATCCGTTCGAGCTTGGGGCAGCCCTCAAGTTTGGGCTTCTGTTTGCCGTCGTCCTGCTGGTGTCGAAGGCTGCCAGTCTCTACGCCGGTGACGTCGGAGTCTACCTCTCAAGCTTCATCGCAGGCCTGCCGGATGCGGACGCTGTGACGCTCTCGATGGCCCGGCTGAGCGGAGCGCAAGGAGGGCTAAGCCTGAGAACCGGAACCCGGGCCATCGTGATCGGGGCGATGGCGAACACGCTGGCCAAGGGGGGCATCGTGCTGGTGACTGGGTCTGCACAGCTGCGGCGAGCGATACTGCCGGGCATGGTGCTGATACTCACGGCAGGGATTGGCGTGGCCTTTATTCTCTAGATCCGGAGGCACCGTTTGAGGGAGAAAGGGTAAGTAATGTCGGACAGAGTGAGGAGGAAGAGGATGGGAATCATGGATAGCATGGAGAGGAAAGAGAAGTATCAGGAGTATTACGATCGCAGAGAAGCCCGTTTGAAGAAACTGGGTCAGGTGATGGAGCAGTGGGAGCCAAAGGAGGACGATGCAAGCGAGGAAGAAGTCGAGGAATACTATGAGGAAGTAGGGAGGCTGAAGTCCCGATTGGAGGCGACCCAGCGCAGATTGGAAGCCGTGAAGGAGACGCGCGACGATTGGAAGGTCGTGAAGGAAGACATCGATCAGGCTATCTCTAGTTTGGAGGAAGCGATCGGCCGGGCTGCGCCAAGGTTTCAGTGACGGATATGGAAGAAGCAGCCTGGCAAGCCTCGCCCTATCCTCCCTCAACGCGGATCCTGATACTCGTGGGAGTGGGCGGGTGAAAGGTATCCACCGATGGATGAGAGCAAAGCAGCGCGCCTTGATAAGCTTCGGAAGGACGTTCGAAGCCTGGAGGCGTCACCCTTGTACGATTACCGCGAGGAGAACGACTATCTCCCCGTTGTCGGCGAAGGCGACCCTGACGCGGAGATTATGTTCATCGGAGAAGCTCCCGGTAGAGAAGAGGCAGAGACGGGTCGCCCCTTTGTCGGCAATGCCGGTCGCGTTCTGGACTCGCTCCTGGAGTCGATCGGCCTTGACCGGGAGCATATCTACATTACGAACGTGGTGAAAGACCGTCCACCGGGCAATCGAGATCCTCGCGTCCAAGAGATTGGGGTATACGCCCCGTTCCTTCTGCATCAGATCGAGATCATCAAGCCCGATGTCATCGCTACCTTGGGGCGGTTTGCGATGGATTTCATACTGGAACAGTACGATCTCCCACAGCAAGGTAAGAGGATCGGTGAGCTACACGGCAAACTGCTTAAGGCTGAGAGTCCCCACGGAGAAGTGACGGTGGTTCCCCTGTATCATCCGGCGGCGGCGTTCTACAACCAGGATCTGGAGGACACAATGGAGGATGACTTCCAGGTCCTGAAGGAGTTCGTCTGAACGGCGGGGCTGACGCGAGTGTATCCCAGTATGGGCTGTCTGGCCCACGGACGTGCGATAGTGGAGATCCAACGCAACTCCAACTGTGACAACCAAACTCAAAGCCTACTCTAACCTGTCCCATCCGTCAGAATGTTCAGAAACTGGTATAATGGAGGGGGAAGGGTAGGGACCGACAGCCGACTGAAAAGGTGATGAGATGGCAGACGAAAAGCCGACGAATGACCAGGTGGCGAATGTTCTCGATCAGATCGCGGATCTGCTGGAGACGCAGGATGCCAATCCCTTCCGGATTCGCGCGTACCGAGACGGAGCCCACACGGTCCGCACGACTGCCGATTCCGTTGCCGTAATGGTGCGGGATGGCAGGGAGGATGCGCTCCAAGAGCTGCCCAACGTCGGTGAGGGTATCGCGAGGGTGGTCGGTTGCTACGTCCGGACCGGACGATCGGACATTCTCGAGCGACTGAAGGGAGTGGTTGCCCCCGGGGAGCTGTTTACGCAGGTACCGGGGATCGGCGAAGAGCTGGCCGAGCGTATTGCGAGGCAGCTCGACGTCTCTACGCTGGAGGAGCTGGAGCAGGCTGCCTACGACGGCCGTCTGGAAGAGGTAGAGGGGTTCGGACCCGAACGAGTGCGGAACGCTCGCGTCAGCCTGGCTGGCATGCTGAGCACGGCGGCCCAACGGAGAAGGCGACCGGCTGGAGGAGAGGAGGAGCCCAGCGAGCAGCCGAGCGTTGCGGTGTTCCTTGACGTCGACGAGGAGTATCGGCGCAAAGCGGACGCTGGCAGACTGCGCAAGATTGCGCCCAAGCGGTTCAATCCGGAAGGGGAGGCCTGGCTTCCTATTCGTATAGTAATTGAAAACAGGATCGGTGACTCGAGTTCCAGGGGTCACCAGGTCGAATGGATTGTCGTGTAGCGATTACGGAGGTAAGTAGAATGGGTAAGAAGGGGCTATCGGTGAAACGGTGGCAACGACCAGCTTGGCTGTTGACTGCGGCTGCGATCCTTGCAGCTCTTACGTTCGGTTGCACGGGACTCAGCGGTCTCATTGAGGTCGAGCAACAGGACGCGCCGTCCGTGTCGGAGGTGACTCAAGAGTCGGGCGAGGTGGTTCCCACCCTTACCGTCGGAGCGGAGCAGGCCGGCGGTGGTAGTACCGGTGCGACGGAGGGTATGCCTCAGATAGAGGGGGTTTCTCTAACGGAACTCTATGATGAGGTGAGTCCCGGGGTGGTAAGTATTCGGGTCTACGTGCAGCGGGGGGGTATGACTGGCCAGGGCGCCGGTTCCGGTTTTGTCCTAAATGACGAGGGGTACATCGTAACCAACAACCACGTCGTGGATGAAGCTGAGGTCGTCACGGTGATCTTTAACGACGGATTCGAGGAGCGGGCGGAAATCGTGGGCACCGACGCGGACAGCGACCTGGCCGTCATACAGGTGGATCAGATGCCCGACGGCGTGGCGGCCCTGCCTCTGGCCGAATCGGGGTCAGTGGAGCCGGGTGACTGGGCAGTCGCTATCGGCAATCCATTCAGCCTGGGTG
>Ga0207797_1000080_pt1 | contig 62048 bp, 75 predicted proteins | sample PRCRCaboRojoPR_6_FD_187275 | JGI IMG/M metagenome (GOLD analysis project Ga0207797, IMG submission 187275) | Marine sediment microbial community from Cabo Rojo, Puerto Rico - PR CR 10% Liquid 1 (SPAdes) | ecosystem: Environmental > Aquatic > Marine > Coastal > Sediment | place: Cabo Rojo, Puerto...
CACTCGGTCGGCCGCGGGAGTGCGACGAACCACTCTCGGACCAGGCTGAACGGGTCGTAGATCGACTGGTGACACTGACAGTAGACCCGGTCGGTGGCGCTTGCCTCACCTCGGTAATTGCTGGTGTTGAACCCCGGCACACAACAGAAGTGGGTGCACTTGTTCAGGTGGGCGAGGAATCCGCGCTCGGTCGTCGCCGCGAGCCACTCGTCGGTCTTGGCCCGGTGCTCGACCACCGGGCTCCTGACGATTTCGACCGGGATCGTTGTCTCTGAATCGACACCGACCGATCGCCAGGTCACACTCGCCGGCTTGCCCGTGCCGGCCGTCCCGTGGTCGTTCGTCCACGTCTTGTAGTCGTCGAAATCATCGATGTGGACTCGACGACCAGCCTCGATGTCTCGCTGCCACTGGTAGATCCCACGTGATGGATACCTGAAGTAGTCGTCCTGATCGGCGTCCGGCGAGATTCCGGGGTAGGTCTGGACGCCGCAGTACTGGAACCAGCGCGGGCTGTACTCGATGCCGGCGATCTGAACGGGACCGTCGGTCGGGAACCGGCCGTTGAGATACCCGTGGTCGTCGATTTCGATCGGGATCTGGGGCATCGATCGGGGCGCGGGCCCATCGATGTTCTCGATCCCGACGTATTCCGTCCTACCGCCCCCGGCGCCCGCCGGTTCGGTCGACGTCCTGAGGACGCCAGAACTCGCCGAGCCGACCGCGGCCAGGCCAGCGGCCCCGACGACCCCTTTCACGAACCGTCGTCGACCATCGGTGGGGTAGTTGTCTTCGGTGGGCATGTGCGGACCCGGTTCGGGCTGGAGAGGGTGGCCACAAAAGGGTACGACCACGTTTTCAAATCCGGGGAATCCGTAACACGGTGGGCATTCCCACGAGCTGAGAACCACGGGTGGGGATTAGCCCTCCCCCGACCATTTTCTAGATATGCAACCCTACGAAGCGCTCGGGTTACCGGACCCCGATGAGTGTATTGGTATCGCCGGACTGACGATCAGCGTCATCGTGGCGGTGATCGGGTTAGCCTGGCTCCTCGTGTATCAGGGCGGACTGGCGAGCTTCGGGCTGGTCATCCTCGCCGCCTTCGTTGGGTGGGTGTCGTTCATGTACTGTGAATCCTGGGAGGGGAGTTTCAACTTCGGGACCCCTTGGGGTAGGTAGTCCCTCGCTGGTCGGCTTATTTGTCGTCACGACCGGTATCCCGGCGAGCGAGGTGTTCGGCTTGTTCACGGTCCACGACAGGGTCGTTCCGACCTTCGGATCGAACAAGGGTATACAGCAGAAGGCCGCCGCCGAGGGTGATCGCCAGGAAGAGGACGAGAATCGCGACCACGGCCACGCCCGCCGACATTCACCCGAGGAAGATATCGACGATATCGCTCGTCCCCGGGGTGTCGTCCCGGTAAAGCTCCGAATACCCACACTGGGTGCAGGAGACGACTTTGAACTGGTTGGTCTGGATGTCGAACATTTTGCTCAAGCCGCCGCCGGTCGTCGAAATGGTCCCCACATCGGTTTCGCCGTGGCCACATTTCGGACAACCGCGACTGGTTTGCTCCTGCTCGGATACTGCCATGCTCCCATCGAGGACCGACGGGATACAAAACGTGTTGATAGGACAAATCCCCATTGAAGCCTCGACAGGTGAGCCTCGATACCGCCGTCAGTGACCGCGGACGTGGACGGGATTGGCGAGGGCCCACGATGGGTGGGTAAAGCGGAAAGAGGGGGTTTGGCGCAGTGGAGAAGATAGCCACACGGGATGGGGTGTAGAGAGCCCGCCCGTGTGCGGAATCACTACGTCGAGGAGGGGCAAACCCGTTCTGCTTCAGTGGCGAACGCCTTCATGAGGCATTCTCCGATCCCGGGAATTGACAGCCGACCTTATTCCCATCATCGTCGTAATGCCCACCATGAGCACCCCGATCACGGACCCGGGATACGTCGAGAAGTATCGCGGGGCCCTCGATGCCATCCCGCCGCTCGAATCGACCCGGGAGGATGGTACCCTCCATGTCAAACGGGCCTTCCGGGGGCTCACGATCGAGCAGGCGGTTCGGTATCTGGAACATCTCGGTGGTGAACGCCGTGGCGAGCGAACCGTTGACGGGCCGGGCTGGCGAGCGGAGCTCTCGAGCCGGAGGGTCCCCGTCGGGCCGTCCTACCGGCTGACCGAGGTAACGGTCGACTGGACCGGTGATCCGGCCGTTCTCGATCCCCTCATCCTCCGGTTCCGGGTGAAGTGCTTCCGGGCCCCCGGATAGGCGCCGCCACGGGCCGACCCTGGCTATTTGGTGTTGCGGTCAAAGGCAGTGGTATGCCAACACGTGGCGAAATGGCGACCGAGCGGTATCGACGTCGCCCGGGGACCGTGTGTACCGACCGGGGGAGCGGCCAGCCGCTGGTCCTCAGTCACGGTACGCTGATGGACCGCACGATGTTCGAGCCACAGCTGGCGGCACTCAGCGACGACTACCGGGTGGTGGCGTACGACTCCCGTGCCCGCACCGACCAGTTCGCTGAGCCCTACGACCTCTACGACCTGGCCGATGACGCGGCCGCCTTGCTGGACGGCTTAGGGATCGATCGCTGTATGCTCGGCGGGATGTCGATGGGCGGGTTCATGGCCCTCCGGTTCGCCGACCGCTACCCCGAGCGGCTCGACGGGCTCGTCCTCATCGACACCATCGCGGAAACCCACACGCCGGACGAACAGGAACAGTACGGGATGATCGCCGAGCAGGTTCGTGAGGCCGGCGTCCCGCCGGAGTCGGCGTTAGAAATCGGCCGGAACCTCCTGTTCGGGGAGACCACCAACCGGGAAAACCACCAACTCGTCCAGGCCTGGTCGGATCGGTGGGCGACCTATCCCGGCGAGGCGTTCTATCACGAGATGCACTCCTGGTTGGACCGGCCAGATTTCACCGAGAGACTCGAGTCGATCGACGTCCCGGCCTTGATCCTTCACGGGGAGGAGGACATCGCACTAGAGCCAGAGCGGGCCGAGCGGATGTTGGAGCACCTCCCCGAGGCTGAGATGGAGCTGATCCCCGAGGCCGGACATTCGTCGAACCTCGAGAACCCGGAGCCGGTCAATCGGGCGATCAGGACCTTCCTCCAGTCGGTGTAAGGCACGCGGGGTCCAGGCGCTCCGACCTCCCCAATATCTTCAACGCCGGTTTCGGTCACGGCAAGGGCTATTCCGTCCGACTAATGCGTCTTGAGCACGCGCGAATTGGTCCTCGCCGCGATGGTCCTGCTGGCCGGGTATGGTGCGATAGGAAATCCGCCACCGCCAAGCGACGATCGGGCTTTGACCGTCCTCAACGAGACGACGGCCGATGTCGATCTGGTCGATAGCTACCGGCTCGAACAGGAGACGGTCGTACGGGCCCAGAGGCAGGACGGATCACGATCGGTCCATATCACGGTAAGTGGGGCGGTCAATCGGTCCACTCGGCGGATGGCGATGAAGACTCCGGTCGAGGGGACCACCAAGCACTCCTACCTTGACGAGTTCAATGGTTTCAAGCTGTGTGGGGGGATGTGGGACGACTACGTTGTCGAAAACCTGAGCCGGGACCACTGATGGGAGGCGCACACCTCGCTCGGCAATCAGCTCGAATTCCTCGAACGGACCAATGTCTACTGGGGGGAGACCGAGACGATCGACGGGAACCGAACCACGGTCATCGACGCCCACCCGTCGAAACAGACGCTTGTTGACTTCTCGAAGCGTCGGCAGCGCGAGACCACCGACATCAGGGGTGTCACCTTGAAGCACGCCACCCTCGGGATTTTGGTCGATTCCGAGACAGATTTACTACTAACACTGGCGCAAAGCCTCGCACTTCAGGAGAGGAGGATGTCAACGACGCAGTCGGAGCTAGAACTCGAGATGGCGAAGGGTGGGGCGACGGCGAGCGCCCGGATCACCATCGAATACACGGGGTACGACGAACCACTCCCGATCGAGATCCCCGAGGCGGTCCGGAGTCCCGACAATCACGCCGAGTTCTGCCCCGGGGCGTGCCGGCCCACAGGATCCGGCATGACAACTCTTAGTGCCGGGCTGGTCCACTAGCCCTCTGGATGGACGAGTTCCCCCCGAGGGCGTGGCGACACAATCCCGTCGTCGCGGTCTTTGCATCGGGTGTCTCGAGTATGGGCCTCGAGATCCTCGCGGGTCGGATCGTCGCCCCGCAGTTCGGGAGTAGCATCTATACCTGGGGGAGCATCATCGGGGTCTTTCTCGCCGCGTTGAGCGCGGGGTACTATCTCGGCGGCCGCCGTGCCGCCGCAAAGGCGACGAACGATCGGCTGATCCTCCTGCTGCTAGGTTCGGCAGCATACCTCGCCCTCGTCGTGTTCGCGCACGACCTGCTGTTGATGGTGGCCGCGGTAATTCCCCTTCCAGGACGGTTCGCATCGCTGCCGGCGGTCGTCCTCCTCTTCGGACCGCCGACCTATCTGCTGGGATTCATCAGCCCGTACGCGGCCGAGCTGTCGCTCAAGGACGGGGTCGGGGCCGCCTCCGGCCACGTGTACGCGGTCGGGACGATCGGGAGCATTATCGGTGCGTTCGGAACCACGTTCCTGCTCATTCCGAGCCTGTCGGTCGAGCAGATCGGGCTGGTCCTCGGGCTGTTGCTCGTGGTGTCGGCGTTCTGGCTCGCTCGGGAGGAGCTACGGGGTCGCCTGCCGGTTTTGACCGTGGTCGTCGGCGTACTCCTCGTCGTCGCGACGGCTAGCGGGCCGATCGGGGTCTCGACCGGCGGCCGGGTGGTCTACCAGACGCAGACGCCGTATCAGGAGCTCCAAGTCACGGATTTGGGCGACACCCGCACTCTGTATCTCGACGGTCAGCGTCACAGCGCGATGGACCTCGACGACCCGGATCGGAACGTCTTCACCTATACGCGGTATTTCCATCTCCCCTTCCTGTTTACAGAGAAAATTGACCGGGTGCTGTTTATCGGCGGTGGCGGCTTCACCGGCCCGAAGCACTTCGTGCGCCACTACAACGTCACGGTCGACGTCGCCGAGATCGATCCGGTCGTGATCGATGTGGCCAAACGATATTTCTCCGTCGAGGAGTCCGATCGGCTCCGCATCCACGCCGCCGGCGGCCGCCAGTACCTCCGGGAGACTAACCGGACGTACGACCTGATCGTCCTGGATGCCTACAAGAAGGACAAGGTCCCGTTCCAGCTCACGACGGTCGAGTTCATGCGGTTGGCGTCGAGCCGACTGACCGAGGACGGAATCCTCTACTCGAACCTCATCTCCGCGCCCAGTGGGGCGGCATCCCGGTTCTATCGGGCGGAATACAAGACGATGGCCAGGGTCTTTCCACGGGTCTACAGCTTCCCGACATCGGACCTCGGGTCGGTCCAGAACATCGAACTCATCGCAACGAGGGATCCTCAGCTGGTCACTCAAGCCGAACTCAGCGCCCGACACGAGCGCCGATCGGTAGCGGTGGATCTCTCGACCGCGATCGCCCACTACCGGACAGATGTGTCGACGGACGACGTTCCGGTGCTCCGCGATGACAACGCCCCGGTCGATTCACTGTTGGATCCGATGGTGGGCCGCCGGTACGTCATCGAGCAGACCTCCGCGATCAACGGAACGCCGACCGGGGTTCAGGGGTAGACCGGCAGCAGTTCGTCGCGATAGAGGCGAAGCTGGCGGAGCAGGTCGGCAGGCGTTCGGGCCATCGGGTGGAGGATGACCTCGTCGAAGTCCTGCGTCTCGTAGGTCTCGAGCGTCGCCCGCACCTCGTCGGCCGTGCCCGTCAGCCAGTTTTCAGTGGCGTATTCGATGGGTCGGTCCGGGCCCAGGACGGCATCGTAGACCTTTCGCTGTTCACGGAGGGCATGCTCCGTATTGCCGGTCGGGACGAGGTGGAGGTACTGGAGGAGGACCTTGTCCACGCTCGCGGGATCGCGGTCACGTTCGTCGAGCGATCGGGCGAAGGCGGCCCAGTCGGCGTCGAGAATCTCGGTCGACCGGGGCGGGGCGATCCAGCCGTCCGCGTATCGGAGCCGGGCGGTGACGCTCTCGCGGACGACTCGGCCATCCGGGGTGTCGATGCCCCCACCCCCGGCGAGCAGTCGGGGTGGGCGGTCCATCGAAGGTTCGAGGGTGAACTCCTCCACGGAATAGAAATCGCCGTCGAAGGTCACGGTCCGTTGGTCGAGCAGCGCGCCCAGGAGTTCAATCCCCTCGAGAAAGCGGTCCGACCGCTCCTCGCTCGGGACGTCGACGGCGTCGAACTCCGACTCCACGTAGCCGGTGCCCAGCCCGAGGGTGAGTCGCCCGCCCGAGAGGTGCTGGAGCGTGGCCGCCCGTTTCGCGACGAGGACGGGATGACGGAGCGGCAGAATGAGGATGCTGGTTCCCAACGGGATGGTTTCCGTCTCGCCGGCGACTGTAGCGAGCGTCGTGAGCGGATCGAGGAGCGAGCTGGCATACGTCGGCGTCGGGAGGAGATGGTCGATCAACCACGCCCCAGAGAACCCAAAGTCCTCTGCGGTGCGTGCATAGGTGCCGAGATGGGCCGGCGGGATCCGGTGGCTTTCGGCGGCGAAGGACGGGAGGCCGATGGCGAGCTTCATGCCCATCCGTTCGAGCGCGTGTGGTGTGTTCGTTCCGGTTCACCGTGCGCCCGATGGCTTCGCCTTCGAAGGGGTGAACCCGGATGCACAAACGGCAACCCAACCATCATTACGCCTCTCGCAAGAACGTCACCAGCTGGTAGTGGAGCACCACGTTGGGGGCGTTCGACGCGTCTGACGCCCACGGGTTCCACCGGCCGCGATCGACCGGCACACGAGGCGCACCAACTGGCCGGTCGAGGGGATTGTACCGATCTCGGTGGAGGAATCACACGAGCACCCGATTACGGAAGCCATTTCCAAGCGGCCGTCCGGGCGACGTGTATGGGACAAGGCGATACCGTCATCAACGCGGTGATCGGAGCCGTCGTCACCGTCCTCCTCTCGTTCACCGGATTCTCCCCCGTCATCGGTGGGGCTGTGGCCGGCTACCTCCAGCGCGAATCGCGGGGAAGCGGGGCCAAGGTCGGTGCCCTTTCGGGCGTGATCGCATTCGTGCCGTTCCTACTGTTCGGCTTTCTCGTCTTCAGCCTCCTCTTCGGGGTCGGGATGGGCGGTGGCTTCGGGCTCCCGGGCGGCCCGGAACTCCTGATCATCTTCTTCATCCTCTTCCCGCTGATCATCGCCTGGAACGTGGGCCTGGGCGCGCTCGGCGGCTATCTCGGCACCTACCTCTACGAGGAAATGGCTTGACCGTTCTTGTCAGCGATTAATTCGACGGTTCGAGCATTACCCGATCACAGCTTCGTGGAGGTTCTCCTCCGGTACGATCCCGTCAGCGGTCCAGCCGCGGAGCGAATAGTACTCGTCGAGGGCCGCCTCGAGCCCGTCGATCTCATACGGGAGGACGTCGTCTGAGCGGTCGAAGCCGCGCTGGTTATTGAAGTGGCGCTCGAGTTCGACGATGCGGGCCCCGGTCTCGAGAAGGTCCTCGTAGTCCACCCCGAAAATACGTGCCAGCCGCTCGTCGGTCATGTGAGCCTTCGAGAACTTGCAGATGACGCCCGAGTCGTTGATGGCTTTGAGGTTCTCGAGTTCCATGACCAGCTCGGGCTTGCCGTCAAGGCCTTCGGCCGGGACCGTCCCCTCGTATTCGAGGTTGTGGATCTTCGAGTACATGTGGTCCGCACCACGATTGGCGGTCGCATAGCCGAGCGCCCGGCCGTGGAGGACCCGGCCGTCGTGACCGGGAAACTCCATGCCCTTCGACGTCCAGTTAGTAACGCCGAGGTCGTCGTGGATCCGGTCGACCCCCTCGGCCAACGTATCCCCGACACCCTCGCGGTAGGCGATGTGCTCGATCAAGTCGTGGATGAGCGCCGAATCCCCGAAGCGGTCTTCGGCCTTCAGATAGGCGCCGATCGACACCCCGGCGCTGACCGTGTCGAGGCCGAGCTCGTCACAGAGGTCGTTCGACTTCATCACCGAGACGATGTCGCCCACCTCGAGGTTGCTGCCGAAGGAGAAGACCGTCTCGTACTCCGGGCCTTCGGTTTCGAGCCCCGTCTCCTCGTCGCGGGTGGGGAGCTTGCAGGCGAAGGCACACAGCGAGCAGGTTCCCTTCCGGTACTTCTTCGACTCGACGGCCGCGCCGTTGATGCCTTTTACCCCTTCGTCGAACGACATCCGCTCGAAGTAGCGCGTCGGGAGCGAGTACATGTCGTTTTTGAGGTCGACCCCGGAGGTGGTCCCCTGGCGTTTCATGATGTGGTCCTCGGTCGCGGCGTCGCGGTGAACCTCGCTGGTGACAGCGTCGTCGGGGAAGTCGATCGCTGGTCGGGAATCGCCCTCGAAGGAGACGGTCTTCACGCCTTTCGACCCCAGAACGGCCCCGGCGCCGCCCCGACCGAACGCCCGGGTATCCGATGTCATCAGGGCGGCGTAGCGGACCCGGTGTTCGCCCGCCGGGCCGACGGTCACGAGGTGGTCGCTGCCGAGGCCGTGGTGCTCGGCCATCGTTTCGGAAACCTCGCTGACGAGCGCCCCTTCGAGGTCGGGGACGGACTCGAACTCGACGCCGTCGTCGGTGACGTGGACGGCCAGGAGTTCGTCGCTCGAGCCGGTGAACTCGACACAAGCGTGGCCGGTGTCGGCGAAGTTCCGCGAGAGAAAGCCCCCCGCGTTCGTCGAGGCTAGCCCGTCGGTCAGCGGCGAGAGCGTCGTGGCGTTCATCCGCCCGGTGAAGCTCATCTGGGAGGTCTGCAGCGGTCCCGTCGAGAGGTACAGCCGGTTGTCTGCGCCGAACGGATCGGCGTCGAACGGGATGCGATCGTGTGCGAGTTTCGTCGCGAGCCCCCGCCCGCCGATGAAAGACTGCAGGAGGTCGTCGATGTCGATCGTCTCCCACGTCCGGTGGTCGAGGTCGATCGTGAGCAGGTCGCCCCGGGTGTGAAGCATTAGCGGATGGTTTGGAACTGGTCGGGATAAAAGATGAGGTCGGAGCGGCCGCGCGATCGGGAAGGGGGCGGTATGGTTGTCGATGATTCCCATCCGGTGACAATTTTACGGGTGATTTTTAACAGCCGGTCTGGGTAGACCGCGTAACTCGATGCGACGAAAGACCGATCGTGCGACGGCACGTGCGGTGACCGCCGGCCACCTTCGGACGGAGTGGTCGACCCGTGAGTAGTCACGGCGAGCGCTCACCCGAGGCGGAACTCGGCCTCCTTGACGCGACGATGATCGGGATGGGGGCGATGATCGGTGCCGGCATCTTCGTCCTGACCGGTCTCGCCGCCGAGATCGCGGGGCCAGCAGCGATCCTCGTGTTCGCCCTCAACGGGATCGTTACGGCGTTCACCGGCCTGTCCTATGCCGAACTGGCATCGGCCATTCCGAAGAGCGGTGGGGGATACGCGTTCGTCCGTGAGGTCTTCGATGACCTGCCATCGTTTTTGATGGGCTGGATGCTGTGGTTCGCGTATATGATCGCCGGCGCGCTCTATGCCCTCGGTTTCGCACCGAATTTCCTGGAGCTCCTCCACGTCTACCAGATCGTTCCATCGCCGGAGGAGGTCGGTGCGGTCATCATCCCCGTGCTCGAGGCGGCCGTGCCGGCCGGTATGGTGTTGGCGTTCGTCGCCGTGTTCGGGCTGGTCGCGCTGAACGCCGTCTCCACGGCGGCCAGCGGGAGCGTCGAAACGATCTTCACCATCACCAAGGTCTCAATTTTGGTGATCTTCGTCGGGTTCGGGGCCGCCTCGCCGATGTTTTCGAACGCGGAGTTCCAGCCGTTGTTCCGGGGTGATGGGACGGTCTTCAGCCTCCTCCCGGCCATGGGATTGACGTTCATCGCCTTCGAGGGCTACGATCTCATCACGACGGTTACCGAGGAGGTCAAAAACCCCCGGGTGAACATCCCGAAGGCGATCTTCGTGAGTCTCGCCGCGACGGTCGTGGTCTACCTCGCGGTCGTCGGGGTCGCGATCGGGACGCTCGGGGCCGCCGGGTTGGCCGAGGCAGGGGAAGCGGGCATCGCGCAGGCGGCGACGTCGTTCATGCCGACCGATCTACCCGTCATCCGGAACGGCGGAGCCATCATCGTCTTCGGGGCCGTCTTCTCCACGCTCACGGCCCTCAACGCCGTCGTGATCGCTTCCTCCCGGGTTGCGTTCTCGATGGGACGGGAACGGCAGCTCCTCCCATCCTTCGGGAACCTCCATTACCGGTTCGGGACGCCGTTCGTCGCGATCGTCGCGAGCGCCGTCGTGATGTTGGGGTCCGTCGTTCTCCCGACGAAGAGCGCGGGAAATATGTCGAGCCTGTTCTTCTTGCTCTCGTTCATCGTTGTCAACGCGTCGGTGATCAAGCTCCGCCGGGAGCGACCGAACATGAACCGGCCGTACGAGCTGCCCTACTATCCGATCCCGCCGATCCTCGGCATCGTCTTGAACCTGGTTCTGACGGTCGTGCTCGTGGTGTATCTCGTCCGGACGGATCCGCTCGCACTCCTCCTCAGCGCGGGCTGGATCGTCCTCGGCGGCCTGGCCTATCTCGGCCTCGGGGCGATTCGGCGTGGCGAAGGCGAGGAACAGAAACCGGAGCGTGACGAAGCAACACCAGGGGGAAGTTAACCATGACTGGATACCTCGACATCATCATCGCCGGCGGTGGGCGTGTGGGTTTTCAAACGGCCAAGCTCCTGGCGAACTGGGATCACGCTATCACGATTGTCGAACGCGATCAAGAGGTTGTCGACCAGATCGCGGACGCCTACGTGGCGACGGTGATCGCCGGCGATGCGTCGAATCCCGATATTCTCGAGCAGGCCGGTGTGGGCGAGGCGGACGTAATCGCCGCACTGACCGGTGAATCGGGCCTCAACCTCGCGGTCTGTATGGAGGCCAAGATGATCGCTGATGACATCCGAACGGTCGCCCGAATCGATAGCGGCGAGAAGGAGACCTATTCCCGGTTCGTGGACGCCGTCCTCTTCCCGGAGCGGGCGGGTGCCCGAACCGCGGCGAACGAAATCATGGGGAGCGATGTGCAGACCCTCGCCGATGTCACCAGCACGCTCGATATCATGCTCATCCGGGTCGAGGAAGGTGCCCCCGCCGCGAAGAAAGCCCTGAGCGACGTCAATTTCCCGTCCGGGACGCTCGTCATTTCTGACGATGACGGCGATCGGATCGCCCGTCCGGCGACCACCTTGACACCGGGCAAGCGGTATGTCATCGCCGTCGAGCCTGACGTGGCCGACGAGGTCATCAACCTGCTCCGCGGGTCGTGAGAAGGTGACCGAGTTCTGGGCTCCGCCACTCAGTGAGTAACGATCCAAGAAGAAAGGGGATTGACGTTAACGGGCCGGCCGCTTGCCCCGAACGTTGGGCGTAGCGGGCAGGTAGAACCGGGCGGGGTAATCCTCGCCCTCGATTCGACCAATGCTGCCCCGAAGGGTGATCGCACGAGCCAGGAATCGCTCGAGGCGACCCGGTTCTTTCCCGAACTGGAATGTCGCAGGGAGGTAGAATTCCCTGGTCTCTACAGCCGTTGAGTTCTCTGCTGAGCTCATGTCACTTATAGGTCGCCTGAGGCAATAAACATTAGCGACGCTAGACAATATCACGGTATTAATAACCGTAATACTGGGACGTATTTCGAATCGATATAAGGTTGTAATACTATAATAACTGACATGTATTGCCCGGCGGTAAATGATACTTAATCGTCCCGCGTCAGCTCCCGTTCGGCGACTTCCTCGTCGTGGCCACCCTGTCCGTGGCGGGAACCCCACGACGTCAGTCGTGGGAGGATGTCAGTTGGTCGGTTGACCGCCAGGGCGACCCGCCGTGCGGCGGTCGTAGAGGGTTAGGAGGACGAACACGACGAGTGTCCAGACCACGAGGTCGATCGCCAGGCCACCCCAGTTCACACTCCACGGGATGAACTCCGGAGCGACGATGCGTCGGATCAACCACGGGATCGGAAACCCGTAGTGGACGGCACCGAGCAGGCTGCGGAACGGCACCAGCCCGGTGACCAACGTGATCGCGATGCCGCCGAGGATCGCGACGCCGACGAGGCGCGTCGTTTTCATTCGGTTCATGGGAACCGATTCGCTGGCCGGTCTCGTCAACGCCGCTGGTGATTCTCACCAACTGGGAGTCGATTGCTGTTCCGGACTGGCTATCGCCAGCTCGTCCAGCCCCCGTCGACGACGAGCGATTCACCCGTCACGTACCCTGCGAGGTCGCTCGCGAGGAACACTGCTGCCCCGGCGATGTCCGACGGCTGGCCATACCGGCCCAGGGGAACGGCTTGGAGGAAGGCTTCGGTCTGTTCGGGGTCGGTCTCCTGTTCGCCGCCGATCAAGGTCTCGATGCCACCCGGATGAATCGCGTTGACCCGGATGCCGTGCTCGCCGAAGGCGTGAGAGAGGGAATAGGTGAGCATCGTCAGTCCGCCCTTCGAGGCCGCATAGGTCGGCCAGTTCCCGTTCCCGAACAGCCCGGCGATGGACGACATGTTGATGATCGACCCACCGCCATTGTCGACCATCCGTCGGGCGGCCGCCTGGGCGCCGAAATACGCGCCCTTGAGGTTGATATCCATCATCTGTCGATAGGAATCCTCGGTGACCTCGAGGAAGTCCTCGGGATGCCAGATGCCGGCGTTGTTGACCATCACGTTGACGCCGCCGAACTCTTCGGCCGCCTCGATCGCGGCCTCAATGGCGTCCTGTTTCGTGACGTCGCACTCGACGAAGGCCGACTGGGTATCGGTCTCGTCGGCGACCATCTCGTGCGTTGGGGCACCCCCTTCCTTCGGCTCCGTGCGGACGTCGGCGATGACGACGGCGTCGGCGCCGTGCTCGGCGAACCCCATGGCGACGCCACGGCCGATTCCTGAGCTACCACCGGTGATGACCGCGATGCGGCCGTTGAGGAGTTGCATCTCAAACCACCAAGTTAGACGTTGCTCCCGCGAAGGGATAAATCGGTCCCACCGAGGACGAAGGGCCTGAATTCCCCGGAGTTATTGGCCGGGGAACAACAGCAGCCTGGTGACGACGAACACGAAATAGAGGATCATGAGGTAGCCACCCTCCCGCCGCGAGAGGGTGCGGTTCGACCCGTAGCGGATGTAGGCATAGAGGCCGACCCCAACGGCCAGCTTGAATGGCAGGTCCCAGGCGATCACCGGGAAGGGGACGAAATAGGTCGAGATGGTTCCCCCGAGGCCCAAACCGATGAGCGGGTTGACGATGTTGCTCCCGATGAGGGTCCCGAGGGCGATGTCGGGGGCCCGCCGGCGGATCGCGTCCATGACGGTGGACAGTTCTGGCAGGGCGGCGGCGACGCCGAGGGTGATCACCCCGACGATCGAGCCCCCGAGGGCCAGCGTGTCGACGACGACTTCGGCGACGGCGAGGAGAAGCGTCGCCGCGAGGACGACGAGGAGGAGGGCGACGCCGCCGATCAGGGCATCACGGCGGACGTTCACGGAGGCCGTTTCCGGGACGGCGTAGTCCCGGCGCCGGTGACGGTAATGGTAGTAGGTGTAAGCGCCGTACGCCACGAGCAGCACAATTCCGTCGAAGCGCGAGATTGAGCCATCGACCGCGACGACGAACGTGAGCGCGAACGCCAGCAACATGGGGAGATAGGAGTCGCGGATGATGGACTGACTGAGCTGAAGCTGGCCGAATCCGACGATGAACAGCCCGAACAGGAGGGTCTGCTGGAGCGTCGATGACCCCATGTTGCCGCCGATGACGACGGCCGAGGTGACCTGGTAGTCGAGGGCGCCCGAGAGGATGCCGATGGACGCAATGAGGTGGGCCGTGATCTCGGGGAGGCTCGTCCCGATGGCGATGACGGTCATCCCGATGAGGACATCGGGCACCTGGTAGTAACGCGCCAGCGACAGGAACGCGTCGATCGCCCGTTCGGCCGCCGTGATCAGGGTGTAGAGCGCGACGGCGCCGACGGCGAACTGGCTGAGAAGGGTCGACGTCAGGACCATGCCGGCCTCACATTCCCGAGAGCCACGTGTCACCCCAGTCGATTTCGACGTCCGGGTCGAGGGTTTCACCCGTCCAGGCGGGGCAGTGTTCGCAGGCCCAGACGCGGGTGACGCGCCCCTCGAAGACCGTCACGCCGATCGAGGCCCAGGCGTGCTCATCACAGAGATGGGTCATGAGGCCTGCTGGGGGTGCAGGCACAATAAACCTCGAGCCGGCAAGGGATGGGAAAACGTCATTGCCTCGTTGATCGTGGCTTTTACGCATGCGCGCTGCCGATCCCGAGGTCCTTCGGGAGTTCGAAACCTGGCTGAGCCTCCTGACCGAGGGCGACCTCCCAGACCGGCACAAGTGGAAGGCGTGGTTCTGCGTGGCCGAGTACGAGCTCGGGGACTTCGGCGGCCTCTCCGACTTCCTCCTCGACCACGACGCGAGCGGGAGCTTCGCGTTCCTCGGCCGCGATGCGGAAACCCAGGCCGACTGTATCGAACGGGTACACGACGACGGGCACGAGATCGTGTTCCACTCCCACCGGCACCACCAGTACGCGGATCTCGCCTACGAGGAGGCCCACGACGCCATCACCACGGGGATGGCGGCTATCGAGGATGCGACCGGGATCACGCCGACCGGGTTTTTCCCGCCGTTTCTGGGCCTCAGCGACGGGGCGGTTCGCGCCGTCGAGGAGGTGGGATTCGACTGGGTGCTCGGGCAGGCCGATCGGGACCCGGACGGCGTCGAACTAATCGAACCGGTCATCCCGTTCGACGTGAGCCTGCTCGAGGAGCAGCCGCCGGAGGAGGCGATGGCCCAGTTGCGCGATGACGCGGCGAGGGGCCGAGCGCCGTTCCTCTATCACCCGCCGGTCATCGAGTACTACGAGGGGACGCAGTATTTCGAGGAATGGGTGTCGGACGTGGGTCCGGTGTCGGTTGGCGACCAGCTCCGGTCGGGTGGCGCCGGGATCGTGCTCGATTGCGTCCGGCCGGTCAGGGTCGAGTAGTTCCCCGTAGCCATCGGGCCGCTCCCCAACTCATAATCGGGGCCTGTACGAACTGCCCAACCTCCGCGTCGTCGACGGTTACCACCCGGCTGACGGTGGCAGGGACGGCAGTCTGCTAGTTTTCCTGGAGACGGTCGGCCACCGGTTGCCGCATCAGCCCGAGGGATCGCTCTTCCCCGATCGACCGGGGACTGGAACGGGTCACGACGGTTGGATCCACGCAAGCGTGTCGCCTTTGACGAACTCGTCGTCTTCACCGAGGACGATCTCGACCAGTTCGCCGGCCTTCGGTGCCGGGACATCGACACTCACCTTCTCGACCTGGATCTCACAGAGGGTCTCGCCTTCGTTGACGGCTCGGCCCTCGCGGGCGAACCAGTTCACGACAACCCCTTCCTCCGCCTCGACATCGTCGGGCCATACGGCAGCCGTGTCCACGGCGACCCGGTCACCGCTCATTATTGGACGTCGCGAACGGCGGTGGCGATATCCTCGGCGTCGGGGTTGACTTCCTGTTCGAGCGGCCGTGAGTAGGGGATCGGGACGTCCGGCATGGCCACCCGTTTGACCGCCTCGAGGTCGGCCAAGGCGTCCTCGGCGGCGACAGCCATGATCTCACTGGTGACCCCGAAGGACCGGTAGTCCTCGTCGACCACGACCAGCCGGCCGGTCTTTCCGACCGACTCGAGGATCGTGTCGGTATCGAGCGGGGTAAGCGTCCGAAGGTCGATGACTTCCGCTTCGATACCGTCACCCGCGAGTTCCTCCGCCGCGTCGAGCGCCCGGTGGACGTGGAGCCCGAGCGTTACGACCGTGGCGTCCGCGCCCTCGCGTTTGACCTCGGCCTCACCGAACGGGATCGTGTAGGGCTCCTCGGGGACGCCGACTTTGGGGCCCTCCGGCGACGGCATCCACCCCAGCCCCATCAATCGCTTGTGGAACATGTAGACGACGGGGTCGTCGTCGCGGATGGCGTTGTGCATCAGCCCCTTCGCGTCATAGGCGTTTGATGGCACGACGACCTTCATGCCGGGGAGGTGGGCGAAGGTCCCATAGAGGGTCTGGGAGTGCTGGGCCGCGTCGTTGTACGTGCCCCCAACGGCCGTCATCAGCACCATCGGGACGCTGAACGACCCGCCCGACATGTAGGTGTTCTTCGCCATATTGTTGTAGATCTGGTCCATCGCGACGCCGAAGAAGTCGGCGAACATCAGCTCGACGATGGGCCGCATTCCGGCCTGGGCGGCACCGACACCGGCCCCGATGAAGCTGGTCTCGGCGATCGGGACGTCCATAATGCGGTCGTAGCCGAACTCCTCACGGAGGCCCTGGGTGGAGCCGAAAATGCCGCCGTAGTCGGCGATGTCCTCGCCCATGACGAAGACCTCCTCGTCCTCGCGCATCTCCGACGCGATCGCCTCGACCATCGCCCGGCTCATCGTGAGTTCCCGCTCTTCAGCGACGGCCTGCGACATCACTCATCACCTCCGGGGGGCGAAGCGGCCGGCGGTGACTCGGTGACACCGGACGGATCGTTGGTAAAGACGTTTTCGTAGGCCTCCTCGGGTTCGGGCAGCGGCTGCTCCTTCGCCCAGTCGATGGCCTCCTCGACCCGGCGTTCGGATCGGGCGCGAATCTCATCGAGATCGTCCTGGGTGAGGCCATGGGTCTCGAGAACGGCGGCGAGCCGCTCGATCGAGTCCCTCGCTTTGTGGCGTTCGACGTCCTCGTCCGGCCGGTAGCCCTCGGCGTCGCCCATGAAGTGGCCCATGCGCCGGTGGACCTGCACCTCGACGACCGTTGGTCCGTTCCCATCGCGGGCCCGCCCGATGGCCTCTTCCGCTGCCTCGTAGACGTCGATGGCGTCGTCGTGATCGACGCGAATCCCGGGCAGGTTGTGCCCGGCCGCCCGTTGTGACCCGTCCTCGACGTCCGTCACCCGATCCTTCGGCATACTGATCGCCCAGTCGTTGTCCTCGACGACGAAGATCACCGGGAGGTTCTGTACGCTCGCGAGGTTGAGGGACTCCAAAAACGCCCCCTGGTCGATCGCGCCCTCGCCGAGGAAGGCGACGGCGACGTTGTCGGTATTCCGCTTCTTGTTTGCCATCGCCGCCCCGACGGCCGGTGGGCAGCCCTGGGCAATGATCCCGCTGCAGGCAAAGTTGACCTCGGGATCGAACAAATGCATATGTCCGCCTTTGCCCTTCCCGAGACCGGTCTGCTTCCCGAAGATCTCGGCGGTCATCTTCTTGAGGTCAACGCCTTTCGCGATCGCGATGTGGTGCGGCCGGTGAGGGGCCGTGACCGTATCCTCGGCCCGAAGGTGCTGGCAGACACCCGCACCCGACGCCTCGTGGCCGGCGGCGAGGTGGAGCTCGCCCGGGATCGGTCCGGCCGAGATGTCGAAGGCCGGTTCCTTGCCCTCTAGGTATTCTTCCTGGAGTCGTTCTTCGTAATACCGTGCCGTTACCATGTCCTCATACATGTCCTGGAGGACGGCTGTGCTTGGCATTCTACCCCCATGGTACTGACTCACACTGTCGTATTAAAGGTAGATGCGAGTTCCCAGGCGGTTGGAACGTCGACAACGGTGATCAGGCCACCCCTCCTCGGTGTCCGAGGCAGCCCTGAATTGGCGGCCCAGATCGTCCGGCGTGGGTTGGCTCAGCCGCTGTAGGCCATGTCGAAGAACGCGACCTCGAGATCGACGGTTCGCTTGAAGTGCCGTTCGACCCGGCGGCGCCGGGTGGCCGAGAGGTCGGCTCCGACACTGTCGAGTTCGGTCCTGAGGAAGCCGACGGTCGCCTCGAAGCCCGGGTTGGCGTGGAGGTCGACCCATTCCTGGAGGTAGAAGCGATCGAGGGCCGTGTCGACCGACGAGGCCCAGCTCAGGTAGATCCACTCAGCCGGGACGAGGACGGCGAGGACCTCGGGGTAGCCCTCGCCCGCCGCCCGGTGGACGAGGTCCTCGAAGGCCGCCGTCGCCCCGGCCCGGTCGGGATCGCTCCGGTCCCGTTCCCGGACATCGAGGGCGTCGAACGCCCGCTGGAAGTAGTCATTCTCCTCGTCGGTGAGGACACCAAGGAAGTCGGCGAGCCCGGCCTTTGCGTCCATCGTCGGGGCGGTCGCGACCGCGGCGCCAACGAGCCCCACGAGCGACCCGACGAACGCATAGTCCTGAATCAGGTAGCGACGGAAGACGGCGTCGTCGATCGTCCCGTCCCGGAGCTCCTGGACGAACCGGTGGTTAACGGCGGCTGTCCACGTTGGTTCGGCTGCCGCCCGGAGTTCGTCGGTGAACCGATCGGCCATTGTTACACCGACCACGTCTCCTGCCGCCAGGCGGCGTCCCAGAACCGGTATTCGTAGCGGGCCGAGGTGAGGAACCGGTCTCGATACCGGTCGCGGACATCGGCAGGCGCGTCGGCTGCCACGTCATCCAACAGGGCCAGACACCACTCGGTGAGCTCGGTGAACTCCTCGCCGGCGTACATCTCGATCCACTTGGCGTAGCCCTCGTGATCCGGCACGCCCTCGGCGGCCAGCCGTTTCCCCGTCTCGTTAAACCCCCACATGCAGGGGAGGAGCGCGGCGACGGTGTCGCCGAAGGTGCCGTGGCTCGCGGTCCGAACGAGGAAGTCGGTATAGCCCTGCGTCGTCGGGGAGGGATCGGTCGCCTCGAGTTCGGCTTCGGTAATCCCGAACTCGGCGGCGTAGGCTCGGTGGAGGTCCATCTCGGTGTTGATCGTCGACTCGAGGAGTTCGGCGAAGGTCCCCATTTGGTCGAGGTCGGGTGCCTTCGCGGCGCCGAGGGCAAACACACGGCCGTAGTCGATCAGATAGACGTAGTCCTGGCGGACCCAGTAGCGAAACGGCGCCTCCTCGAGCGTGCCATCGCCGAGCCGCTGGACCATTGGGTGGTCGAGGATGGCCGACCAGATCTCCTCGGCCTCGGGCTGGAGCTCGTCGGTGAAGGCCATGGGCACGGTAAGGCCCCCCGGGCGGAAACGTTTGCGCTGTGGCCGATTTCTGCCGGGCACTCGCTCAACGCCTGCAAAGCGGGGGAGCGATCGGACCGCAACGAAATTGGGGCGTGGCGGCGTAGCTCACTCCATGGTCGAACAGGAATGGCCGGAACTCGGGGGCAAGCAACTCCGGTTCGACGACCACACCTGGGAGCTCTCCGGCGTTGTCGACGTCCGCGGGACCGGCGAAGTGGTCGAGGCCGAGGCTCGACAAGTCGACGACGTCAAGCACGAACGAGCCAGACTTCGGTTCAATCTCCGCGATCCGCCCGCATCGCTGAATCCGGGCAACCTCGAGGACCACTTCGATGAACTGCGACGCGATGGTGATCGGTACTGGCTCGTCGTCAAGAAGGAAGCCAGGTCCTATCGATACGACCTCGAGAGCATCGAGTACGGCTGAGGGGATGGTCGATCGGCGGTCACGTTCGGATAGCTACGTTCCACCCGAAATAACGGGGGGATTAGAGGGCACGGAGGACCGAGTCCATCGCACTCGCCAGCTCTTCGAACCGATCGATCTTCATCCCGTCCGTCGTCACCCAAACGCCCTTGTCTCCCGCGATTACCCGGGTCAGATAGCCGTTGTCGAAGACACGGATCGTGAAGTCGTAGCTCCCGAGTTGGGTCCCCCGATAGAGCGATTTCGAGTGGAACCCACCACGTTCGTTTTCGGCGAATCCGACGAGATCGGCCGTTCGATCGAGGTCGCTCCGAAGATAGAGCTGTTCGACTGTGTCCTCCGTGAAATAGGTGAGACTCCGTAGCTCGTCACCGACCGAGGTCCGAGCCGCCCTGATCAATCGAGCCGTCTGGTCAGACGACAGTCCCGCCATCGCCATACCTAGAGTGTGCGGGTCAGTGCCATACATGTGTCGGACTGTCCTGATCGGTTATCGGTGATACGGACGGGATGAGGAACGCGCTACTCGGCCAGGATATCAGCCAGATCGTCGTGGAGGGCCCTCGCCTGGGCTCTTGTCAAATCGACGAGCACGTTTCGTCGATATTCGGTGTATTTCGACTCCGGCGTCGGCCGGTGATAGCCATCGATCTGGATGACGGTCTCCCCGTCCACCTCCACCTCACGGACGTCGATGTCATCGTAACGCATCAGGGAGTCACTCCTGGAGCTCCGGGCCCTGTGACTCGTCGCTCCAGCCGATCGCCGGCTCTTCACCTAACCAGTCGATGGGGGCGGCCTCGAGCATCTCGACGATTGTGTGGCCGAGGTCTGTCAGTTCCGTCTCCGCTCGCATCGGAAACCCGTCGACATCGGTCGGGAGGTCGGAAACCTGGCGCTGCCAGTCGTCGGGCAAACTCGGTGCCTGAAAGTCGAGATGTTCCTCGGTCGCATCCCAGAAGACATCGAACTGCTGAAACAGCCCGAGGTTGTTGAGGATCGTAAACTCGTCCTCGGTGAGGTCGGTGTATTCGGCCCACTCCTCGACCGCCTCGTTCCAGACGCCGTCGTGGAGGATCTCCTCGATTTCTTCGCGTCGGAGGTCGGCGGCGCCACCGACGGCCTCGACGGCTTCGAACTCGTTCGCTACCCCCCGATTCGACAGCTGTGGCGGGTCGGGTATCTCGACGTCTAATCCCATATCGGTAACGATGGTGACGGGTTCGGATAAACCACCACCTCGGTTCTCAGGGAGAGGGAATAACCCGACGGTGACGTCGGCGGAAAATCGATAACCTCCGGGGTCGTAAGAACGGTGTACTATGGCCCCGAAACGGCATCACCGGTGCAACCTCTGCGGTCGGGATTTCGACACCGAACGCGAGCTGAACGACCACGTCGAGCGTCGCCACCCTAAAGAAGACGTCCACTGGTGGGTCGTCGTCGAGGACCCCGCAAGCGACCTCCGGTTTTCGCGCGGCGACTGACCACCACAACTGCCACGAGCTACGATCGGCCCGTGGTCGGCGTCGGCTATTCTCGATTTGTTAGAACCCGGTTCTGGGTTTTTCTCTCCGGCGGCCCATGATCGGATATGGACGCGATCAATCGGGTTCTGGTCCCAATGGACGGTTCCCCACTTTCGAAGCGAGCGCTTCACATCGCGTTGTCGGAGTATCCCGATGCGGACGTCACCGTCCTCCACGTCATCAACCCGGCCCAACCGGGCTACAGCTATCCGATCGAGTTCGAAACCGAGGAGGAACCGCTCCATGGCTCGCCGGAGTGGTACGAACGCTCGGACGAGCTCGCAGACACGCTCTTCGAGGAGGTCAGGGACATCGTCGAGGACTACGGTGCCGATGTCGAGACCGAGAAAACTGTCGGCGAACCGGGTCGGGCCATCATCGACTATACCCGTCGACACGATATCGACCAGATCGTGATCGGCAGTCACGGCCGCGACGAGGAGGATCAGTCCTTCCTGGGGAGCGTGACAGAAACCGTCGTGTTCCGGTCGCCGGTTCGGGTGCTGCTGGTGCGGTAGGTTGGGGTACCGGGTACAGGTGTCCATATGGCGAACCAATCTGACGCGACCGAGATCGAGGGGGACCGGTCCTCGGATGCCGAGCCGGAGCAAGCGGAAACGGTCGTCTGTCCCGAGTGTGGCTCGACCGATATCGAGGAGGACCCGACGACTGGGGAACTGATCTGTCAAAACTGTGGGCTCGTCATCGAGGAACGACCGGTCGAACGGGGGCCGGAATGGCGCGCCTATACCGCGGAGGAACGCGAGGAGAAGGAACGGGTTGGCGCCCCGGTGACCCAACGGCGACACGACCGGGGGCTCACGACCGAGATCGACTGGCGTGACGTCAATTCGTACGGGAGACCGTTGACCGGTGAACGAAAAGCCCAGTTGAAACGGCTTCGCGAGTGGCACGAACGGCTTCGCGCCCGGGGGAAAGAGCGGAGTCTGCGGTACGCCCTCGGCGAGATCGAGCGGATGTCGAGTTCCCTGGGCCTCCCGACCAGCACCAGGGAGGAGGCCGCGGTAATCTTCCGGCGTGCATCGGCGGAGGACCTCTTGCCCGGCCGAAGCGTCGAGGGGGTCGCGGCCAGTGCGCTCTATGCGGCCTGTCGTCGGGAGGGAATCCCCCGCTCGCTCGACGCGATCGCCGCCGCGTCGCGGGTGGATCGAACGGAGGTCGCCCGGACCTACCGAACGCTCTCGAGGGAGCTCGGCCTCGGTTTGGCCCCGACCGATCCGGTCAAGTTCGTGCCGCAACTCGTGTCGGCGCTCGAGGTGAGCGACCGGGTCGAACGGCGGGCCGTCGAGATCATTCGCGAGACCGCCAAGCAGGACCTGACGAGCGGCAAATCACCGAAAGGCTATGCCGCGGCTGCCGTCTATCTCGCCGCGCGGGTCTGCGATGAACGCGTGACGCAGAAGGCCGTGGCCGAGGCGGCGAACGTCTCCGAGGTCACGATTCGCAACCGGTATCACGAACAGGCCGAGGCACTCGGGATCGAGTTTTGAGGCTCGGGGGCCGGGTCAGCTCGGGTGGACGATAGCCCGGCACTGCGAACACTCGGCGTAGACCGCGGTTTCGGTCCCCCGCTGGTATTCGATCAGGACCTGGTGACCGGCGATCCGGCCGGCACATTGTGGACAGTGTCCGAGGAGGTGTGTATCGGTTGACATCTTCAGCGATCCGTGAACCCGGTCCGCACGTCGGTCGCGGTGGCGCATGAGAGACAACCGGGCAGTTCACCGTGGTTGTCACCGAAGACCCGGACGAACTCCGGGGAGACGAACGCACCGCAGTGGTTGCAGGTCGGCATCGGCCGGATATCGTCGATAATCGACCGCTTCAGTGATAAGTCGGGACGGGTGTTCCCACTGATTGAGAACAACTGGGCGGATTCTTTGACGAGCACAGCGTTATGTCGACAATGTGGCTCCTCGTGCCACCCGACGGAGGGTCGTGATCGTGGCCCTCCTCACGGCGTTCTCGGCGCTCATCGCGCTGGTCCTCGGCCTCGACGGGCTACGACGACCATCCGCCGATACGGCCACCGGAATTGCGCTTCCCGATCCGACACGGGAGGGGACCACCTCGGTCGAGGCCGCCATCGCCAACCGCCGGTCGCGTCGGGAGTTCAGCGATGACCCATTGACGCTGGCCGAGGTCGGCCAGCTCCTCTGGGCCGCCCAGGGGATCACCGCCCGCCAGTCGGGGTTCCGCGCGGCCCCGAGCGCGGGGGCGACCTATCCGCTCGAGGTATATCTCCTGACCGGGGACCCCGGGGTCGAAGGCCTCGACCGAGGGGTCTACCGGTACGTTCCCGCGGCCCACCGCCTGGAGCGAGTACGATCGGGGGATCACCAGGCTGCCCTTCGGGCGGCCGCCCTCGATCAGGAGTGGGTGGGAACGGGAGCGGTCGATATCGTGATCACGGCCATCGACGAGCGGACGACCGGTCGATACGGCGAGCGTGGCCGGCGGCGGTACGTCCCCATGGAGGCGGGCCACGCCGGCGAAAACCTCTATCTGCAGGCCGAGGCGCTCGAGTTGGCCCTGGTCTGCGTCGGGGCGTTTCGCGACGAGGAGGTCCGGTCGATCCTGGACGTCTCAGCCAAAGAGCGGCCGCTGAGTATCTATCCCGTCGGGCGTCGATCCTAGGGCCCGTTCAGGCCGTCCGGAAGGTACGTCGCAAGCGGTCGAAACTCGTGTCTATTTCCTCGCCGGGAATCTCCCATGTATCCGTCACGTAGTCCCACGCGGCCTCGAAGTCCGGGGCCATCGATCGCTCGAGGTGGTAGTCGTCGGTGACCGTCGGGTTGAGGAAGAGGTCGCGAATCCGATCGGCGTTCACGATCTCGACATCCCGTCGATCGAGAACGGCCGCCAGGCTTCCGTACTCCTTGACCTCCTCGAGGGCCGTTTTCGGCCCCACGCCGTGGATGCCCTCGTTGTAATCTGTCCCACAGAGGATGGCGATAGCGACGAGCTGGTCCCGGGTGAGTTCGTGGGTTTCGAGGGTCGCCTCGAAGTCCATACACTCCGGGTTGCCCTTCGTCGTGAACTGGCGGATCGTCAGCGGGGTGCCGTAGAGCAGGCAGTCGTAATCGTCCGAGATGACGTAGTCGACATCGCCGGCCCGGGCCATGTGGGCGGCCTGCGCCTCGGCTTCCGTCGGAGCGTCGAGGTAGGGCACGTCGAGGTGGTCGAGCAGTTCCCGGGTGGTCCGTTCGATCGCCGAGGTCATCCGTTGGGCCCGGGATCGATACCGGGCGGCCTCGATCTCCCGGCCCTCGGCCTCGGCCTCCTCAGCGCGCGTTTCGGCCTCGCGACGGCGCTGTCGACGGGCTTCGAGCTCGGGTTCTTTGAGGTCGATGTGGTGGCCCTCGAAGACGAAGACGGGAAAGAGATCGTGTTCGAAGAACTTCGGCAGCCCCTGGACGAGACCGACGAGGTTCGGGACCTCGGTCCCGTCCGCGGTCCGGTAGACCTCCCGGTCGGTGTATTGGACGACGATCGAGAGGTACCGATGGAGCCAGTTGAACGCGTCGACGGCCGCCGTCGCACCCGAAAGCTCGTCGTACTCGATCGGGGTGATGACGGCGATGTCGCGGAGGTCTGAGAGGCCCATGCGTCGGTCGGGATGGTGGCGCTGTTACCGACTCTTCGACCCGGACCCACGAGTATGTGCGGGTTAGCGATCCGAGAAACGGGGCTGCGATCTGGGCCCGACCGGGATGTGGTTTCCCCGACCCCTGACTCTCGTGGGGTTCCCGAACACCCCTTCGCGGCGTCCGGTACTTGGCCTTCGCACCCCACCTGTTCTCGAGAACAGGCCGACCGGTGGGTCGGTGCGGTTCTCCTTCGGGGGTTGACCGTGGTGTCCCGCCACGGACGCGTTTGGTGTTCCCCTGACTCCCGTTTCGGTTCGGTCACGGATCGAAACGATTCGGGTCGTTCGGAGAGCCCTTGAGGCACACGCTATCCGGAGAGATTGGTGTTTTTCCCGAACGGTTCGTCCTCCCCTTCGATATCCACGACGGCGATGGTCTCGACGGTCACCTCTGTGTCCAGGAGGTCCGCCAGGTTCGGATCGCTCCGATCGGCTCCGCCGACCATGAGGGCTTGCAGATCGACGCCTTCGATGGATTCGATGTTCACGTTCGCCGCTGACTCGGCGGTCAACTCGCCGCTAACGCTTCCCATCGTCCTGAGCTGCTCTGTGACCCGTTCGCCCCGTTCGATGCGCTGGCGGACCGACGCCGAATCCAGCGCGTTTATGGCCTCAGCAAAGGCCGTTTCCGAAACCCCGGTCGAGAAGGCCACCTCGAGTTGATACGTCTCGCGGACGGCCGCCTGGGTGAGGTGTTCGACCAGCTCCCGGCTGGCCTCGGCGAGGCCCTCGACGGCGATGGCATCGTCGCTGGTGGTGGCGATCTCGTCTTCGAGCCGTTCGAGATCGGGCGGTCGGGTCCGGGGTTCTTTCACCTCGACGACGAACGGGCGGCCGTCACCGAGGACGAGCACCTCGTCGTCCTCCCGGCCGGCGGCGTTGAAGACCGTCTCCGACCCGTCCATGGCCGCCTTGATCGGCTCGGTGATGTACCACTCCACGCTTTCCTTGGTATCGTAGCCGCTCCCGTCACAGGCCTCACAGGCCTGGGCCTCTCCCTCCCGCCACTGTGATCCCTGCCCGTTACAGACCCGGCAGACGCGGACCCGCTGAGCGAGGCCCGGCTCGCGCTTTCGATACCGACCAGCCAGATAGCCCGGGTTGAGCTGGAGGTCGACGGCCGCCGATTCGAGGTTCATGATCATGACGACGTCGGGATAGTCGAAGTCAACGACCGCGTCGAGGCGGTTCTCGAGTCGGTTGCCGACCTCGCGGTTACACTCGGTGTTGAACGGTTCACCGGCGGTTTCGTCCAGGCCGGCCTGTTCGCGGAGGTCGGCTTCGCGCTCCTCCAGGGGGTCAGGGACGTGGGTCCCGACGAGGAAGGTGTCGAATGTGAGGTCCTCGACCGCATCGACCACCCGGTCGGCCCAGGCGTCAAAGTCCGGGGTGAGGCCTTCACAGACCCAGCAGTCCGCCGGGTCGACGGGCTCCAGGGGTTCGTCAGCCGCCATCGCGGCGCAAATCCTGAGGGCCTCGCCCCGATCCTCGTTCGAGAGGCCGGTTCCCCGATCACCGAAACACCGACCGAGGCAGCCGTCGCAGACCGGGCCCGTCTCGATGGCGGCCTGGGCCGTTTCAAGGACCATTGATCCCGCCTCCGGACCGGATGGCGGCTAGCAGGCGCATTGGCTAGTCCCCCTCGCCCGGCTCGAGCATCCCGTGTTGGTCGAAATACAACCTGAGGCGGCGCAGGGAATGGACGACCACGTCGCAGTGCGGTTCGACGACCGGAACCGGATCGAATCCGATCGCGGTGCCCGCGACCTTGAGCATGGGGAGGTCGGTCGCACCATTGCCGACCACGACAGTCCGCCCGAGGTCGATCCCTTCCGTGCCGGCGAGACGATCGAGGGCTTCGTCCTTGCCACCCTCGACGAGCGGCCCATCGACTTCGCCGGTGACCGCACCGTTTTCGATCACCAGCCGGTTGGCTACGATCGTGTCCGGAGCGACCCGCTCGCGCTCGAGGGCTGTTTCGATACCCCGGCGGAAGCTTCCGCTGATGACGGCCACGTGATGGTTCGCCCCGCGAAGGTCGTCGAGCAGGTCGGCGGCACCATCACGCAAGCGAATCCGTTCGAAGGCGGCGGCGACCCGCGCGTCGGAAAGCCCGTCGAGGAGTTCGACCTGCTGGCGGAGCGATACCCCGAACTCGACCTCGCCACGACGGCCCTGTTCCACGAGGCCCCGGACTTCGTTTGCCACGTCCTTCTCCTCGCCAAGCAAGACGCTCATATCCGTCCGGGACAGCGCCCCGTCGAAATCGAACGCGACCAAAGTCGACATGTGGGGGCCTCAATACGGCGGCGATTCGGCCTCGATGACGCGGGAGAGGTTGCCCATCTCGGTGGCCAGGAGCACGGTCAGGTCGTCGAGCGACACGATGCCGGCGAGTTCGCTCCCCTCGACCACGGGCATGCGCCGGACACCCGCGTCGCTCATGGCCCGGCAGAGGTCCATGATCCCGGCGTCGACGTCGACCGTGGTCGGATCCTCGGTCATCATATCACCGGCCGTCATCTGGGTCGGATCGAGGTTGTCCGCGGCGATCCGGATGGCGATATCTCGATCGGTGACGATGCCGATCGGTCGGTTCGCCTCGACCACGACAGCGCTCCCGACGTTCTCGTCCCGGATCGTCGTGGCCACGTCGGTGACCGGTGTTTCAGGTGTTACGGTGACGACGTCCGTTCGCATCAGCTCCGCGACGGTCATGGGTTCGTTTGAGACTCCGTCTCGATACTGGATATATGGTACCCGTGCTTCCCATCGGGTGAGAAGGACACGAACCGTTATAGGATTCGATCGAGGGCGGCGACGACCCGTTCGTTGTCGTCCGGGCGGGCGGTCGTCACTCGCATGTAGCCCGGTCCAAGCCGGGAGTCGCCGAGCGGTTTGATGAAGATGTCGTCCTCGCGGAGCCGCTCGGCGATATCGACCGCTTCGTGTGGGCTGAAATCGGCGAGGAAGAAGTAGGTCTCCGTCGGAAACGTCCGCACACCGAGATCCCGGAGGTCAGCCGCGAGTTCGTCGGTCCAGGTCCTGAGGGTGTCCATTCGCTCACGGAGTTTTGCCTCGTTTTGGAGGGTAGCGATGGCCGCCGCCTGGCTCGGTCGGGCGAGCGGATAGCCGTCGTTGTTCGCGTTGAGGTCCTTGGCGAGCGGTATCGGGAGGACGGCATAGCCGACGCGGAAACCGGCCAGGCTGTGCGCCTTCGAGAGCGTCCGGGTCACGATCAGGTTGTCGTACTCCGGGACCAGCGCGACCGCCGAATCGTCGATGAAATCGACGAACGCCTCGTCGACCAAGAACGTCGTCTCGGGATGGTTTGTGAGGAGGTCAGGGAGTGAGTCGAGGTCGAACGATCGCCCGGTGGGGTTGTTGGGATTCACGACGACGGTGATCGATGTGCCTGCCGGGATCTCCAGGCCGCGGAGATCGTACTGAAAGCCGTTCTCTGGATGGAGTTCGGTTTCGGTGTGGGTTTCGGCGATCTCGGGGAAGAGAGGATAGGTCGGCGTCAGAAGGTGCGCCTGGTGGCCGAGGCGGTCGAACAGTTGGCGCAGGATGAGTTCCGAGCCGGCATTGATGTGGATATGCTCGACCGGGACGTCGTGTCGTTCGCTTAACAGTTGGCGTAACGGTTCGGAATAGGGTTCGGTGTAGTGGTTGCTCCGGGGCAGGACGGCCCTGGCGGCCTCCTGGGCCTCGGCCATCGGGGGAAGGGGATTTTCACAGAGCAAGAGGGTGATCCCGTCGAACCCGGCACCGCCTTTCTCGACCGTCGATGGTGTGCTCATGGCCTATCCGTTGGTTGGCGGCCTAAGAAGCATTGCTCGCGTTCCCAAAGGATGGTAAGGTCCGTACTCGTCTATTATGGTATGCCGAAGGCTGCGCCGTTCGAGAAGTATACCGAGCGATACGAGGCGTGGTTTGAGGAGCATGAGGACGCCTACCGGTCCGAACTCGACGCGCTGCGACGGCTGACCCCCTCCCCGGGACGGGGCCTCGAGATCGGCGTGGGGAGCGGGCGGTTCGGCGCCCCGCTCGGGATGCAGGTCGGGATCGATCCGTCAGACGACATGCTCGCCTTCGCCCGCGATCGGGGCATCGACGTGATCAAAGGGGTCGCCGAATGGCTCCCGTTCCGTGACGATTGCTTCGATACCGCACTGATCGTGACGACGATCTGTTTCGTCGATGATATCCCGCGGACGCTGGCCGAGGCCGCCCGGGTCCTTACGCCAGCCGGGTCGCTCGTGATCGGGTATATCGACCGGGACAGCCCGGTGGGTCGGGTCTACCAGGAGACGAAGGAGGAGAACCCGTTCTATCGCGAGGCGGTGTTCGTCTCGACCGATGAACTGGTGGAGCAGCTCGACGCTGCCGGCTTCTCGGACTTCGAGTTCGTCCAGACCATCTATCACTGGCTCGACGAGATCGACGGCCCGGAACCGATCGAGGCCGGCTATGGGGAGGGGTCGTTCGTCGGGATCAGGGCGACTCGTTAGGGATCAGACGGCCGAGACAGGTGAGAACGATTCGACGAATTCGTCCGCGGTCCTCATGTCACCGTACAGAGGGAGGATCTCGAGCATCGCCTCGTAGTTCTGATCCGTGAAGCCGCTGGTGCAATCCTCGAGGACGGTCACCGAATACCCCATGTTCGCCGCCCGCTTCGCCGTCGTCGCAACGACATGTTCGATGCACTGGCCGGTGAAGTAGAGGGTGTCGATCCCGCTGGTGCGGAGGATCAGGTCGAGGTCAGTGCCCTCGAAGCCGTCGGAGCCGAAGTTGATGACTTCGATCTCGTCGTCCTGGGGTTCGAGTTCGTCGATCACCTGGGCGCCCCACGAGTCCCGCAAACACTCGTTCTGCTCCTGGGCCTCCCGGAGGAGCGCGAAGGTCTTCTCGGTCAACTCGGGGAATCCCGGACGCCAGGCGATGTTGACGTAGATCACGTCCATGCCGGCCTCCCTGGCGGCGTTCAAAGCCGACTGGGTGTTCTCGATCGAGTCGCCCTTCTCGATCTGCGGGTAGAGGTCCTTGCCCCACACGCCATCGGGGTGCGCCACGCCGTTCTGCCAGTGCAGCACTAACAGGGCTGCATTGTCGCTGTCAACCATGGTGAAATGTTCGGCGGAGATCTATAATATGGTAGCGGCAAGTCTCACGGATTGGGAAATCCGCGTGCAATGTTTCATCCGGCGTCCAACGGTTGGACTAGCTGCCCTCACCCGATGATTGCCGTGGTGAGGATCCGAAGCGCGGTATACGCGACCCCGCTCGATGCAACGCCGAGGCCGAAGAGACGGAGATGGCCATAGCGTTGGGCCATCGGGAGCAGTTCGTGTCCGGACACGTAGATCATTGCCCCCGCCGCGAATGCCATGAACAGGGGATTCAGGGCCGGGACGATGTCGACCGCCACCAGCCCGACCAGCGCGCCGGCGGGCTCCGACAACCCCGAGAGGATGGCCAGTTGGTACAGCAGCTGTCGGTCCTCGAGGGCGGCGATGGGGATGCACATGGCGAACTCCTCCGGGATGTTGTGGAGGCCGATCGCGAGGGCGATCAGGACGCCGAGGGCGGGGGAGTGAATGTAGGAGTTCGCCATCGCGAAGCCCTCGGGGAAGTCGTGCAGGATCAAGCCGAACGCGATGAGGTAGGCCGACTTGAGTTCCTCGCCGAAGACGCCCTCTTCTTGAACGATATGGAAATGGGCGATCAGGGGATCGGCGATTGCAACGAGCAGGAGGCCGAGGCCGGTGGCGATGAGCGTTCGCCAGAGGCCGGCGTTGGCCGTCGCCTCGGGAATGAGTTCCAGAAAGGAGATGATGAGCATGATACCGGTCGAGAACCCGATCCCCGCCACCGCCCCTCGCTCGCTTTGACCCACGGTGAGGGCCAGTCCAACCCCGATGAGCGTCGTGAGCCCTGAGAGCGTGGCCAACACCAGGACGGTGAGATAGGGGAGTTCGGCCACGGTGATCGCTGGCGAGGTTACTGGCTGAACTTGATCACCGTGACCGGGACGTCGCCGGTCCGGATCACCTTGTCCGTCACGCTCCCGAGGATCGACTTCGACAGCTCAGGCCGGCCGTGCGTGGGCATCACGATGAGGTCGATGCCCGCGTTCGCGGCGTAGTCGACGATGGTCTCGGCGGCGTCCCCCTCCCGAACCGCCGTTTCGACGTCCACCCCTCGATCGCTCGCGGACTCGGCGATTGAATCGACGAGTTCCGTTCCCGTCTCGATCATCCGCTCCGCAATCATGTCGTGGAGGGATGCGGCCGGTGCGACCACGTCGACCACGTGCAGGATGTGGAGCGTCGCCTGCTGATCCTCGGCGAGGGCGAGGGCGTGTTCGAACGCCCTCTCGGCCCCGGCCGATCCATCAGTCGGGAAGAGGATGGACGCATACATACCACAACCAACCGGTGGCGGGATGTTAGTCGTGCCGACGCCGACGACAATGGGGGGATCTGCATGGCGTTCCTATTTGACGCCGGCGGCCCTCGTGTCGATCATGACGGCCATAGGTGAACTGACCATCGTCCCGATCCGCAAAGGGAGCATGTCCGCGGAGATCGCGAAGGCGATCGAGGCCCTCGAGCCCTTCGACATCGACTACGAGACCACGCCGATGGGAACGATCATCGAGGCTGAGTCGGCGAGCGAACTCTTTGCCGCCGCCCGCGCGGCGCATGAGGCCGTCGATGAGGACCGCGTGATCACGACACTCACGGTGGATGACAACCGGACCGTGACCAAACGGGCCGCCGATAAGGTCACCGCCGTGGAGGAGCAACTCGGCCGGCCGGCGAAGCGATAGTTCAGCTACGCGGGGGTGTCGAACGACTCGATCGCGTCGAGGCTCACGCCGGCATCGGTGACCTCGGCGACGTGCCCGCCCGGACCGGTATGGACGTCCCGTTCGGCAGCACTCCTGATGGCCCGGATGGCGAGGTTCCTGGCCTCCTCGAGCGTGAGGGACTCGACGTGGACCGAATCGAGCTTGCCATAGGCGGCCTGCATCCCGGTCCCGATGGCGACGTATCCGTGTGCAAGAGCGCCCTGGTCCGGGCTGATCGTATAGATGTGTGGTCCCTGGTCGTCCACCCCCGCGAGTACGAACTGACCGTCGACGTTGCGAGCACGGATCTCGTCCATAACGACCGACTTGAGGGCCGGGATGTCCATGGGCCGACCGCGATCGAGTTCGTACCGGTCGGCCGCCCGGTCGACCGAACGGATGACCTCCTTGGCCGGGCCTGGATGACCTGGTGATCCCAGCACGGCCGTTGGATGGACCGTCTGGATTTTCTGGATCGATTCGCTCTCGATACCGGTGTCGGCGCTCACACGGGCGTCCGCGACGACCACGATGCCGTTCGCCGACCGAAGGCCCACGATGGTACCGCCATCACCGCCTGACCCCCCGTCGAATCGAATCCCGTCCTGGTCCGGGGATCGGGTCGTTTCCCGATCACGGCTCAAGGGCATCCCCACTAAAACACCTGGACATCGCCGGCCACGACGGTCGGGGTCAGCGACTCGATGTCATTGAGTTCCTCGAGGACGATCCGTTCGATCTCCGCATCGTCGGCACTGGTCGTATCGACGTCGATCGCCAGGGGGTCGGTGATGGGCTGCCCGATCTGAGACAGCAGCTTCACCTCGGCATACGCCGCACCCATCCCTCGGTGGATTCGTTCGGCGGCGTTCCGGGCGACGAGGTTGTAGAGCTTGCCGACGTGACTCACCGGGTTCTTGCCGGCTGCCGCCTCCAGGCTCATGGGCCGGTGGGGCGTGATGACCCCGTTGACACGATTGCCCCGGCCGACGTTCCCGTCGTCTCCCATCTCGGCTGAGAGCCCGGTTTCGGTGAGGTAGACCGAGGCGGTATCGGGATCGTCGGCGGCGTTCACGTCGACGGAGACGGCCCGGTCCGTCCGCTCGCTGGCGAACGCAGTCGCGGTCGCTTCGACCCGCTCGATCACCTCGAGATAGGCCGTGAGATCGTCGACGAGTCGCGAGACGATGGCCGCGGCCACGGTGAGCTGGAGGTGGTCGGGACCACGCCAGCCCATCACTTTGAGGTCATCGCCGACCGCCGGGATGCGGGATCTGAGTTCGGCTCCGAGGTCCCTGACGATCCGATCCGTTTCGGAGAGCGGCGCATAGCCCACACCGACGCTCGTGTCGTTCGCCCGGGGCACGCCGGCCGAATCGTACAGCGTCTGCAGGTCGGGCGACGTCTCCCCGATTCGGGCGTCGAACTCGATGCCGTCGCGGGGGAGGTGCTCGAAGCGGTCGGCGACGTAGTCGCGGGCGGCCTGGACCGCGAGATCGTCCACCGGGATTGGGGTCCCGTCGTATGATTTCGTGGCGCGGCCGCCGATCAGGACGTAGATCGGATCGACGAGTTCGCCCCCACCGAAGGCCGGTTCGGTGTGGCCGGCCACCAGCTGGACCTTGTCGGTGTTGTGGTGGAGGATCGTCCCGAACTCGTCACGATAGTACGACGAGAGCCGGCGCGAGATCGCGTCGGCGATACCGTCGCAGATCGAGTCCGGATGGCCCAGCCCCTTGCGTTCGACGAACTCCGTCGACCGGGCCGCCATCGGGTTCCGATCGAGGTGATTGATCGTGACCGCGGGGGTCGCCATACATCCCGGTTACTCCCATGCCGAAGAAAAGCCTTCAGGCGCCCCGAGGCGGCATCCGCCGTCGACCAGCGTTCCCACGGGCTGGGAATCATCGGCTTGCCCTTTCCTCGACGGCGTGAATTTACCGCCTATGATGGCCGGACTACCCGATGAGCGGTCGACGGCCGAACCCGTGGCGGTGGCTCTGTGACGAAGAACGTGCTCGTGCCGGTCGACGGTTCGCCACTCTCGCTCGAGGCGCTTCGCTTCGCAGTCGAGCGGTTTCCGGAGGCGGAGATCACCGTACTCCACGTGGTGGACCTCTTCGAACCCGAGTACGGGGTCGATCCGGATTACGAGGCGGCGTACGAACCGCTCATGGGGTCGGAGGAGTGGTACGATCGGGCCGAGGAGATCGCGGAGCAGGTCTTCACGGAGGCGCGGTCGATCGCAGCGGACCACGACCGATCGGTCGAAACAGCCACGGACATCGGCGATCCACAACGCATCATCGTAGACTACGCCGCCGAGGAGGCCGTCGATCACATCGTCATCGGTGCCCACGGCCGGCCCAACGAGACTCGCACCGTTTACGGGAGCGTGGCCGAGGTCCTCGCCCGCCGGGCGACTGTCCCTGTAACGATCCTCAGGTGATACTCAGTTTGGGGACCTCTCCTTGTCGGGTCGGCGTTCGGAACGGACGACCCTGTGCGGTCGGCTGGGTCCGGCGTCAGTCGATCTCGACAACCTCGACCTCGAAGGTCAGCACCTGCCCCGACCGGGTTGGGTCGATATCGATGGTCACGACTTCATCGTCCACTTCGATTATCTCGCCGATGAGGCCCGTCGACGTGTGGACTTCTGCGCCCACCTCGGCCGGTCCGTCGAGCATCGTCTCGAAAACGTCACGATGGTAAACGAACCGAAGGTCGTCGTGGGGGACGTCGATGCGTTTGGTTTCGCCCTCGGCCAGGCCGAGCAAGCCTGCCTCGAGCGAGTCGATGGTGGGTTCCGCCCCGATCTCCATCACGATCGGACGGATCCGCTTCTCATCCGAAACACCGTGCTCGACCGCCACCTCCTTCGAGGAGGTATCGAAGAGCTCGCCGTCGGGGTACGTCGCGGTGAACTCGACCTTGACGCGCGAACCGTCTGTGACTACCATACAGCCGACTACGGAGCGGATGGCGTAAAGACCGAGGGCGCTTCTCAGAGGCGTAAAACACCCGAGCATTGAGCATGCGGGGACGTCGATACGGCCGTCCCGTGACCATACCGGTCGAGCAGGATCCGGCGATCACCAGGATTCGATCGTGTAGGGCCCGCTTGCGACCTGGAAGTTCTGCACGTCGATCACGGACTCGGCTGCCGCTAATCGACCTCGGGTGACCGAGACCGCGTCCGACGTTTCGGGGTCGAGGTGAATCGTTAGCCGGGAGTAGGTCTCGACCGCGAGATGGTCGTCGCGGTCCACAATTTCGCCCAGCTCTTCGAGGCTGACGTGGCGGATACCCGGGATCTCTCCGAGCGTGGATTCCACCGCGGCTCGTGGGTGGTCACCGGCGTGCTTGGGGATCGCGACCTGGACGGCCGCGGTGACGATCACCTCCAGCACCGTTGGCCGGTCAGTCACCGTGTCCTCGCCTCTGGTCACCGGTGCTCACGGACAAGCGCTTCCACCCGGTCGATCATCTCGCGCTTGCGGTCGATGAATATTCCCCCCGCCTTTCTGCCAGCGACTGTGGGCGCTCTTGGTTCGATGGCCGCGGTGAGGTCGGGGTGTTCGACGTCGATGGGCGTTATACTGGCACCGGCGGTTGCCGCCTTGAGGCGGATGGAGACCGTTGCCTCCTCGAATTCGTGCGCTTCCGGGTGTGGCCCGGTCATTGTCTTGGTCATCGGCCGACCCCAGTATAGGTCCTCGCACGGTTATTTCGACGGATTGGGAATGCGCTGCCGCTCGCCGTCTATTGGCACAAATACCGATGGATAGGATACAAACCCTTGCCAATTGCACCCACCTCCACGAGAAACGCCTTTCCACTTCCTGGGAATCACTGGGGACTTCTTGTCATTTCCTGTCGAAGTAGCTATCGTGAACCATGTATCACGACGTGCTGATCCCGACCGATGGAAGTGCCGGGGTCGATGCCGCGGTCTCTTATGGGATTGATCTGGCACGGATAAGTCAGGCGACCATCCATGCACTCTTTGTGGTCGATACCGGGATCGAATCGGAGGATCTCGGTGTCGATGGCCGAACCGAACTCCGGACCCTTGGGGAGCAACGAGGGCGGAAAGCAACGGACGTCATCAAGGCGGCGGCCGATGACTACGATTTAACCACGATCAGTGAAATCCGCACGGGGATCCCATACCGGACGATCGTCGACTACGTCGACGAACAGAATATCGATCTCGTGGTCATGGCCACCCTCGGTCAGGCTGGACCGATATTCGGGCACTTGGGGAGCACGACCGAGCGCGTCATCACCCTGGCCGATGTTCCCGTGTTGGCCGTTCACCCGGAGGCGGACGGTGAGGTGCCGTTGGAATACACCCGCTATAACCACGTGGTGGTGCCGACCGACGGCAGCGACGTTGCCGAGCGCGCAGCGGCCCAGGCGCTCGACCTCGCCGAGCACTTCGGGGCCGATGTCCACGTCGTCTACGTGATCGATACGACCACCTACGATCTCCAGGATACCCCTCGAAGCATCGTCGGACTCCTCAAAGAGGGCGGCCAGAACGCCGTTGACGCGATTGCGGCGGACGCCCGTGAGCGAAACCTCCCCGTGACGACGGACGTTCTTCGGGGCTCGCCGGAGGGCAAGATCCTCGAGTACGCTGATGGGGTCGACGCGGACCTCCTCGTTATGGGGACTCGGGGGTTCGGGGCAGCCCCCGATCGATTGCTCGGGAGCACGACCGCACGGGTACTCCGAGAGACCGAGACGCCGGTCCTGACGGTCAGTTGATGGGTTGACGGTATTCCTGGCGACGGCAGGCGCTCACGGGAGAGTGGATTTCTCGAAAACTGGTAATCTCCATGAGCCATTTACCCACACTGGACGATGCTACACACAGACTCGACATGTCGCGAGACCAAACGATGGCCCGATTCGAACAGTCGAGGGACCTGCCGGCGGAGGCGCCGACGCTCATCGAAGGACTTCCGGGCCTCGGAATGGTCGCCTCGATCGCCGTCGACCAGATCACGACCCAGCTCGATCTCGAACTCCATGGGACGATCCGTGCCGAGACCTTTCCGCCGGTGGCGGCATTCAGCGATGGACGCTTTCGCGAGCCGGTTCGGGTCTACGCCGGTGCGGATCCCGACGTAATGACGCTCCAGAGCGACATCCCGATCCCCCCGGACGCGTTTACGGCGCTGAGTCGGTGTGTCCACACGGATCTCGCCGAGGAATTCGAACGGGCGATCTTCCTCGCCGGAGCTCCGGCCGAGGACGAGGAACAGATCGGGGAGGTTACGGGGGTGGCGACCAGCGAGGCCCTCGCCTCGGACCTGCAGGAGGCTGGGATCTCCCTCGCCGAAGGCTCGGGTGCGATCGGGGGCGTCACCGGAGCCATTGTCGCCAACTGCTTTAACGACGCCGTCCCCGCGGCAGTCCTCATCGTCCGATCCAACCCCTATATTCCGGATCCGGGAGCTGCGGAGTCGGTCATCGAGAACGCGATCGAACCGCTGGTCGCGTTCGATATCGATACGTCCGAACTGCGCGAACAAGCCTCGGAAATCCGCGAACAGATGCAACAGATCGCCCAGCAGTTGCAGCAATATCAGGAACAACAAGGGCAACAGCCGACCGGGCCGAGTATGTATCAATGATCGACGCGAGAAACGGGCGGTCGGCGAGCCAGGGTGGGACGAGGCCAGCATTTCACCGACTTCGGATCGGGGACCGTCTGGGGTCCAACCATGACGAAGTTTAAGGACGAACGAGAACTCCTCGCCGCGGTCAGAGACCGGCTGGATGGATGGCTATACACGGCTCGAGAGGAGGCCTATTCAGAGGTCTTTGAGGGACCGGAGTCGATCCTAGAAGCGGGGCAGATCGAATTGCTCGATAAAATAGATCCGGAGCTGACCAGACGGGAGGGACGGGGCCTCAGGGGAGCTGACGAATATGGGATCGTGCCGACCGGGACCTTGGATGAGGAAAGCACGCCGCACGTCGTCTCTACGAACCATCCACTGATCCCCGAGTATGGGTATCCGGGCGGGGAAACGCTCGATGAGGAATCCCGGGAGCAGGCGAAGGTGGCGTTGTGGGAGTATTGTGAGCGCGTCGTCGAGCACACCCAGCACGCCCTCGAGGAGTTCGTCTGGTACGCAGAGGTCGAAACCTGGAATGAGTGAACTGACCGCGCGGTTCGGGGTGATCCACGAGCCGGTCGGCCACAGCATAGAGGCGCTCTCCGCCGGAGGCCGACTGGCCACCATCGACGATCAGAATATCGGACAGCTTCCGGACCTCGAGGAGCGCCTCCTGGCATTCCACGGAATCGGCCCGGTGACGGCGAACATTTTCCTCAGGGAACTCCGCCCATTCTGGGCTAAGAGCGACACGGCTCCCCTCGATAGCGTCGAGGACGCGGCGAACCAGCTCGGGATCGATCTGGATCGATACGACCGAACGAGCCTGACGTTTGCCCGCGTCGAGGCCGGCTTAATCAGGTGGCGCCACTCCGGCGGGGCTGGGACGGAGGACCCGTAAACGTTCAGCAATCGCAGGTGATCGGAGGCGTCCACGATGCGAGCTGATTTTAACCCGGGTTGGCTTCGTCTGATCGTGAGCGATTCACCAGCGGAGCTCTCGCCGGAGGAAATCGACCACGTGTTGGCTGTGATCGATGTCTGTCTGGACGAAGGCTACGATATCCGGGGGGTCGACGAGACGGTTCTTAAGGCCGCTCGCGAGAAGTTACTCGCTTCCCGGTGATTGCCACTGTGTCAGAATTACCGCTGAGGGATCAGTGCGGGATACTGGCCGCCGGTTGCTCGGGAGATCATTCCGCTCCAGGCGTTCCCAAGATCTGACAATCTCCAATGGCACTTTTCACCAAGTGGGGTGGATGGTACGAGTAGGACTCGTAGTTCAGCCCGGTAGAACACCTAGATTGAGTCGGGGACCCACCGGATCCATGTGACCGCGCGGCATGTGATCCGGCGATGTCAGACGGCCCCTCATCTGGGAGGCCCTGGGTTCGAATCCCAGCGTGTCCAACCCGGAGAGGCTCAGTGATTCCCGCAGACGAATAATCGTCTCACCGTTTTAACAAAACGTAGTGCGAAGGTTCGAATGGGATGTACGAGACGATTCTCATTCCGACGGACGGAAGCACCGACGCCATGCGGGGTGCGGAACACGGTGTTGAACTGGCCGCCGCGCTCGGGTCGACAGTACATGCCCTGTACGTCATCGAGGAAGGAACGAATCCGTGGTCGTCGGAATCGATCGACGACCAGCTTGATCGAGCGCGAGAGCACGCGGCGGCTGTCACCGGGGAGGTCGCCGAGCTGGCGGCGGATGCCGGCGTGGCGTGCGAAACGGCGACGGCGGTCGGTCCCCACGTATACGAGGAGATCAACGAATACGTCGAGGAAGAGGAGATCGAGGCCATTGTCATGGGATCTGGCTTTCGGGGATCTTTGGGTGGTCTGCTCGGCAGCACGGCCGACAAGGTCCTGCGCTCGGCAACGGTGCCAGTGACGGTCATTCGCCGTAGTGGCTGAGCCCGGGGGTTGGGTCGGACTTCCGTGAAAGCCCTCGGGATCCGGCACGGGGAATCCGTGAAGCCGGGAACGCGAGAATCTGTGATCTCTGAGCGGACGGCACCGCACCCACCGGTCAGAGTTATGCCTCCCTCACTCAAGGGCCGGCCTCAGAAGTCGAAGTACTCACGGACGCCGTCGAGTGAGCGCGTGTTCAGCACGTCTGCCGGCTCGCACCAGCCCCGCCGGAGCTGTGAGACGCCGAAGTGCATGAACCCCAGCTCGTCGGCCGTGTGGGCGTCAGTCGAGACGACGTACGCGACCGAATCCCGGTACTTTTTGACTTTCGACCACTCGAGGTCGAGCCGTTCCGGCTGGGCGTTGACCTCCACCGCGACACCGTTGTCGGCGGCCACCGCCATAACTCGGTCCCACGCCAGCTCGACCGGCTCGCGTTCGTTGATGAGCCGGTTCGACGGATGGGCGAAGATATCCATCGGGGCCGACTCGAGGGTTTCGACGATCGTCTCGGTCGGGTTGGCGAGCTGTCCATGCATCCCTCCGACGACGAGGTCGCAGCGGTCCGCGAGCGCCTCGTCGAGGCTAATCCCGTCGGCCCCGATCTCAGCTTCAATCCCGTGCAGGACGGTCACGGTCATTTCCTCGTCACCGTTGACGGCCTCGATTTCGTCGTGTTGCTCGTCGAAGGCCTCGGCGTCCAGCTTGCTCGGTATCGGCGCACCGGGCCCGTGGTCGGTGATCAGGATGTAGTCAAGGCCTCGGTCGTCGGCTGCCTCGGCCATCTCACTGACGCTGTGGGTGCCGTCCGAATACTCGGTATGTATCTGCAGGTCGCCCTGGACGTCGTCGACCTCGATCAGCGCCGGGAGCTCGCCGGCTGCCGCCGCGTCGACCTCGCCCGTATCCTCCCGGAGCTCGGGCGGGATCCAGTCGAGATCCAACGCGTCGTAAACCGCGTCCTCGGTCTCGCCCGCGACCCGCTCGCCAGCGCGTTGACCGTCATCAGCTGCCTCCACGTCGCTGACGTCGAACAGCCCGTACTCGTTGAGCTTCCAATCCCGGTCGATCGCCCGGTTCCTGAGGGCGATGTTGTGGTCCTTGGAGCCGGTGAAGTAGACGAGTGCAGCGCCCCATTCCTCGGGATCGACGATTCGGAGGTCCATCTGGAGGTCGCCCGAGACGATCACCGAGGATTTCGTGCCGCCGCGGGCGAGGACCTCCTTGACGTCGTCATGGCCACAGAACACGTCCATGGCGTCGGACGGGTCGGTGGCCGTGGCGAGGATATCGATGTCACCGACCGTGGGGCGCCGCCGACGGAATGAACCAACGATGCTGACGTCGCCGAAGGCGTCTGCGTTCTCGAGCCGGGCCTCGACCTCGTTCGCGATCGGGAAGGCCCGGCCGAGGAGCATCCGCTCTTGGCCCCGCTTGGCGAGCTCGAGGTGATCGAGGATGTTCTGCTGGGACTTCTCGCCGAACCCCTCGACCGCGGCGATCCGTCCCTCCTGGGCCGCCCGCTCCAGGTCCGTCAGCGTCTCGACGCCGAGGGCCTGGTAGAGCTTCTTGGCGGTTTTGGGCCCCACACCCTCGACGCTCGTGATGGCCTCGATATCGATGGGCAGCTCGGCCTTCAGTTCCTGATAATATTCCATCTCCCCCGTCTCGAGGTACTCGGCGATCTTCTCGGCGATCGATTCACCGACACCCTCGATCGATTCAAGCTCGCCCCGCTCGTGGACCGATTCGATATCCTCCGAAAGCGACTCGATGTTCCGGGCCGCCCGACGGTAGGCCCGGGGCTTGTACTGGACGTCCTGGATGTCGAGGAAGTCGGCGATTTCGTAGAGCCGCTCGGCGATCTCGGTGTTCTTCATGGCCCGGTTCCGTCTCCACCTCCGGTCGCCTCGACCAAGTAGGCCGGCGGTCGTTCTCACGCGGTAGTAACGCCATGCCGGTCTGGTGGCCCGCATGGGACTACAACAGTGGGTCGTCAATTACCTCCTGGAGGGGTCGCGATTAATCCGGGCCACTACTAACCGATTTTGGTCGGAGTGAACGTCCCTCGCTGTTATTATAGACCCCATAGAATGGTTGATCGTGTTCGACCAGATGCTCTTTCCCACGGACGGGAGCGAAGGGGCCAATGTAGCGTTTGAGCACATCCTCGAGATAGCAGATGCGAATGGTTCTACGGTTCATCTTCTCAACGTCGCTGACACGGCTCGGTACGGTGGAGTACGATTCGGAGGCAAGATCATCGACGTCCTCGAAAACAACGGGGAGGAGATCATGGCTCGATCGGCCGAGCGAGCACGTGAACGGGGGATCGATGCCGTGACCGAAGTCCGTCAGGGGGCTCCCTATCGCACCATTATCGACTACGCTACCGATCGGGACATCGATCTGATCGCCATGCCAACCCACGGCCGTCGGGGGCTCGAACGCTTCATCCTTGGTAGTACCACTGAGCGGGTCGTTCGCCAATCTGACGTCCCGGTGCTCACGCTTCGACCAAGCGACGACAGACGAATTCGGTACCCGTACCGTGACGTGTTGGTCGCAACTGACGGGAGCAGTTGTGCGATGCATGCCCTCTCAATCGGAATAGATCTCTCTCGTTCGGAAGGCGCGGCGTTGCATCTCCTCACCGCAATCGAATACTTGACGCTCGGCGTTGATGTTCGGACGGACACCCACCGAGCAGAACTGGAAGCACGTGCACACCAGATCCTTTCAGAATGCGTTGCGAGAGCTAAGGGTGCTAGCGTGGAGTCTGTCTCAAAAACTGTCGAGTGGGGGCCGTCGATCCACAAGGCGATCCTCACCTATATAAACGACAACGATGTCGACCTCGTCGTAGTGGGTACCCATGGCCGAACTGGATTCGATCGCTATGTGCTCGGTAGTGTCACCGAGTATCTCATTCGGACGGCGCCAATACCGGTATTGACAGTACGACCAACCGAGAACTCATCGCAGATAATCGGCGGCTCATCACAATAGACATTAATGGTCATTATTGCCGGAGTCCTTAGACCCCGTGGTGAGCAAAAACGGCACCCCAAGCTAAGGTAGCCTGGTAGGTCGGCCCCGAAATCACCTCCCGAGAAATGGAACAAGAAAGTCGCCACACCCGGGACCCGTGGTTAAGGTCGGTGAGCGAGGTCCTGGATGAAGCCGACGTTTCAGTCGCCAACGGGCTAAGCGAAGACGAAGCCCAGCAGAGATTGGAACGATTCGGCCCGAACGAGCTTCGTGAAGCCGAGCGGCGACGCTGGGTCAAGATTCTGATTGACCAGTTCAAGAGTGTCATCATTCTCTTGCTCGCGGTGGCGGCTGCCGCGGCATTTGTACTGGGAGATACGATAGAGGCGATGGCGATTGTCGCCGTCCTCCTCATCAATGGCGTCATCGGATTCGTCACCGAGCTCCGCGCCGTCAGTTCGATGGAGAGTCTGCAGGAGATCACGGAGATCGAAACCCGCGTACGACGGGAAGGCCAGGACAGGACGCTCCTTGCGGAGGAGTTGGTTCCCGGCGATATTGTGGTGCTCGAGGCGGGTGACGTTGTCCCGGCCGACTTACGGATAGTCGATCCCTCCCGGCTTCAGGTCGACGAGTCCGCGCTTACTGGTGAGTCAGTCCCGGTCGGAAAAACGAGCGAACCGCTCGACGAGGAAGCGCCCCTCGCGGAGCGGGAGAACATGCTCTATAAGGGGACGTACCTCACCAGAGGGTCCGCCATAGCGGTCGTCGTCGCCACCGGGCCGGATACGGAACTAGGCCAGATCTCGGCGTCGCTCATCACAGCGGCGGAAGAGCAGACCCCGCTTCAGAAAAAGCTCAACGTCCTGGGGCACAAACTCGTCCCGTTCCTGCTCGTCGTGGCGACGATTGTCCTCGTCTCCGGCTGGCTCCGAGGACAGGATCTGTTTCTGATGGTCGAGACGGCCATTGCGCTGGCGATAGCAACCGTCCCGGAGGGGCTCCCGATCGTGGCCACACTTGTCCTCGCCAGAGGGATGTGGCGGATGGCGGACCGGAACGCCCTCATCAGCAATCTCGCCTCGGTCGAGACGCTCGGCTCGACGACCATCATCTGTACGGACAAGACTGGCACGCTAACCGAGAACAAGATGACGGTGGCGGCCTACGAGCTGGCGACGGGTTCGGTCGAGGTCACTGGCACGGGACTCAACACCTCGGGGACTTTCCAGAGGGGCGACAAGGAAGTGGAAGAGTCATCGGATCCCGTCATGAGGGAAGCCCTCGAAGTGGGCGTTCTTTGTAACAACGCCTCCGTCAATATATCAGACGGCGAGCCCGAGGCGACAGGCGATCCGATGGAGGTCGCCCTACTCGTCGCGGCCTTGAAAGCAGGCCTGAATCGTGACGACCTTCTCGACGCGATGCCGGAGGTCCGGGAAGTGGCGTTCGACCCCGCGGTCAAGATGATGGCGACGTACCACCGGCGAGACGACAGTCACCTCGTCGCGGTGAAAGGAGCCCCGGAGGAGGTCATCGGATCGTCGACTGCGTTGATGACGGAAGACGGCACCGTCGAGCTATCACCGGACGAGAAAGACGCCTGGCAGGATTCGAACGAGCGAATGGCCGAAGACGGATTACGAGTCCTGGCGCTCGCCAGGAAATCAGTGGATGATCCCGAGGTCCCACCTTTCGAGGATCTAGAGCTGCTCGGCCTAGTCGGACTCATTGATCCACCACGTGAGGAGGTCCGGGGGGCAATTCAGGGGTGTCAGGACGCCGGGATGCGTGTCGTTATGGTGACCGGCGATCACGCCGGCACGGCCAAGAACATCGCCACGAGCGTCGGTTTGGTGGACGCTGACGATGCCGAGGTCATCGAGGGAAACCAACTCGACGATCCCGATACCTTGACCCAGGACGACCGGGACCGTTTTGTGAACGCCTCCATCTTCGCTCGCGTGAGTCCCGAAAACAAGCTCGATCTCATCGACCTCCATCAGATCGTCGGATCCATCGTTGCGATGACGGGCGATGGGGTCAACGATGGGCCGGCACTGAAGAAAGCCGACATCGGCATCGCCATGGGCCAGCGAGGGACTCAAGTAGCCCAAGAGGCGGCGGACATGATCCTCCGGGATGACAACTTCGAGAGCATCTATCACGCAGTCAGGGAGGGTCGGATCATTTTCAGCAATATCCGGAAATTCGTGCTGTACCTCATGTCCTGCAACTTGAGCGAACTCCTCGCCATCCTCATTGCGGCGTTACTGGGATTCCCACTCCCGCTGCTCCCACTGCAGATCCTCTTTCTCAACGTCGTGACAGACATCTTCCCGGCGTTCGCCCTGGGGGCATGCAGCGGAAGCCGGGACGTCATGGAACGGCCCCCGAGAGACCCAGCCGAACCGATCATGACCCGAACTCACTGGACCGAATTGGGGTTATACGGCATGCTGATCTCGGTTTCGACTATCGTAGCGTTCGTCATCGCTGGCGGTATGTACACGGGAGGTTTGGGAACCGAACAAGCCGTTACGATCTCATTCCTGACGCTGGCGTTCGCCCAGCTCTGGCACGTGTTCAATGTACGCGACATCACATCAGGGCTCTTTCGGAACGAAGTGACCGAGAATCTGTACGTCTGGGGCGCGCTGGGTCTTTCTTCGTTGATACTGATCGGTGCGGTCTACCTCCCTGGAATCTCGTTGGCCTTACGGACGGCTCCGATTGGTGTCGACGGCTGGACGGTGGTTTTTGGAATGAGCCTCGTTCCACTCGTACTCGGACAACTGGAGCGCGAATACAGGCGCCGATTCGAAACGCCCATCCTCGAGTCGGCACTCGAAGGAACATTTCTTGACTGATGGCCACCGCTCTTCCAATCATTCACTGGACGATGGTTCCCCTTGTTCTCCGAATTGCCAAGAATGCCGTTACAGAAACGCCTGACTGGCTTCCCGATGTAAACATCCCGGATCCTCAAACGACTCGAGGAAATCACGGCAACGTCTGGCGTGGAATTACCACGTTTGGACTGACCGGTGGGAGGAAATGACCTACTCAACATAGGACACCATGTTTTCGCCATCGAAGGGCTCATCAAAATCGCATTCGCCACCCGTGCGCTTCTCCCGAACGTCATCCTTTCGCCGGGCGCGATGACGATCTCGGGCGGGTTCGTTGCGGGCGACATTTGGATACGATCATCGAGACCGAGATCGAGAACCCGTTTCGGCACCGGCCAGCCCTGTTCTTCGGCGCGATTTCGTGGCAGTCCTCCTGGTGCCGAAGCATGCGAACGCGTGGTTCGGACCATCGGGACTTCATGCGACCGCCTTCGTATCTGGCCTCATCGAAGTTGATGTGATCGCACTCACGGTAAGCAACCTCTCCGCCCGACAGTCACAGAGGCAGTCAAATCCAACTGGTCGGATCGTTGTTATGATATGACATAAGTCCAACAAGTATTTTCGTGTGCTATATCATCCAGCATATTTTGGATTGACACCTGGGAAATCAGTCGATGTACGGTCCAAGGGCCCGCCTGAGTCTGCTGGCCTTCAACGTTGCTGTCTCGGATGCTGGTGCCGTTCGATAATGAATTTCGACGGCTGGCTCCTCATAATGAGTGCCGGTCAGGATTGCAATCAACATCCCGTCTGTGGTGCGGAATTTAATCCCCTCATCGGTTTCAGTGGCAGTCACCCCGGTAAGGGTCTCACAAATCATCTCCTCTGCCGTTTCCACGTCGAGTCGGAGGCCTACGGTCGTGAACTCCGGGTGTTCAACTATTTCTGCGGGTACCAGGTCCGAGGTGTTTTCCATGATTTTCCCCCTATAAGTAGATTCAATTTCGGACGCACGAATTTCCATCGACGATTCCCAAAGATCGGGAATTTCTCGAAGTCTTCAGGGGATTTCCTCGGGTCGATGCCCGCTTGCATCACCGATACTACCAAGTCGTCGCCCAGAACACGGGAATCCTTCTCCTTGATCAAACAATTGCGAAGCTGACTCCCTCACGTACGAAGTTCCGAAGGTCCCCCACAGAATTTCGACGTGCTATCCCGTATATGTCGACGGCCGGATCAGAAATCGGAGCCGTCATCGGATCGGAGACTCCACTGGTACAGGCGAACGAGGCCTTTGGAGGGGTACCGTATTTTCGGAATTGGATTGGGATCGTCAGCCCGTCGTGCCCGAGGGTTTCCCAGTCGATGAGAAGCACTTGGTGATATTAACCTGGTGTAGTACTGACTTCTATGTACGATGTTCATGGTACCTTTCGACGGTTCATATCTCGCCGAGGTGGCTCTCATTCGCGCGACAGAATATGCAAACGCACTCGACGAGGATGTGATTGCCGTCAGCATCGTCCCAAACGACGAGGAATACGCGCGTGAGAAGGACTGGATCGATCCCGGCCAACCGTTCGAAATCGAAACGGTAACGAGTACGATCCATCGGCAAGTAACCGACATCGCGCCTCAGGTCTCATTTCGATACGAACGCACCGAGACCTCGACTGCCGAGCATATTGCCACTGCGATCAAGGAAGTAGCCGGTGAAGTGTACCCATCCGTGGTCTTCCTCGGGAGTGAAAACGCCGGTCAGATCGTCACACCGTTGACGAGTGTGGCCGGGAAGGTCGGGGCCGATGCCCATTACGACCTTCATATCGTTCGCCACCGATCACCAACGCCGATACAGAAAATCGAGGCCCATGCAGAGTTCTATCGAGAATCCGAATAGCGCCTCGGGCACAGACTGAACTACCCGTGAATTGAGGAGTCATGGACTACATTTCCATCAGCCACGCCAAACCTCGACCGTCTGGTGAGCCGATAACGCTGGACCGTGAGGGGCGGTGCTGGGTGAGTTATCGAGAGAACCGGCCAACCAGTCAATTGAGCTGTACGACGGATGGTTCGCCCTGGTTCGAGGGAGTCCTTTGACCATGCTCACCGTCAACGACGGTATCGCTCTCGACGGGGATTGCGTAATTGTTTGTCCATCGATGTCCCCGACTGACAGAAGGGTGCAATCTCGTCATGGGCTAGGAGAAACCCGAGAGTCACCGATCCACGAGGTAGTCGGGGTCTTCGAAGGCCTCCGACTGCCCTTCGATGGCGACGATGGCGACCGTTTCTAGGTCAACTTCGGTAGTCAGTGCCGAGGCGAGACTGGGTTCCGTCCGGCCGGCACCACCGGTTGCGATCGCCTCGATGTCGATGCCAGACTCTACGCCGAATTCGAAGGCCACCAATCTCCCGTCCAATCGTTCAGCTGTCGGATCCCGGAGGGTTCGAACGACATCGTGTGGGCGCTGCCCCTTATCGATACGCTGACGAATCGAGGCCTCGGAAAGCGCGGAAATCGCCTCCTTGAGCTCGGCGTTCGTTCGCGAATCAGCGAGGGTGATCGTCAGTCGATACCGTTGCCGAACGGGTTGATGGGTTACGCGTTCGACGATGCCCGGTGTGGCGTAGGCAAGGCTATCGACGACGATACGGTGATTGGTGACCTCCCCGATTTCGGCCTCGATATCAGCGATGTCGATCCCCCGGCGGCGGGGCTCAACCACTTCAAGGACGAAGGGTCGGCCAGTACCCTTGACCAGAACGTCATCGGCCTCGCCACCGGCCGTGTGTAACTTGACATCCGACCCGTCCAGAAGCGACCGAACGCTCCAGGCGACCATCTCTTCGATGCTCGTGGCGCGCCCGGTCCCATCACAGATCGGACAAGTTAGTTCCCCGTCGTTTTCAACGCTCCCCGTTCCTGTACACGCCGGACATTCCCTGACGCGTTGGGCGATTCCGGGTTGGAGCTTCCGATATCGGCCATAGAGATAGACGGGCGAAATGTCCACCTCGACCTGATCCGCAACGAGGTCGATGACAGCAACAACGTCGGGGTGGTCGGTCTCCAATGTGGCATCGACCTGTTCGAGGAGTCGGTGGCCGATCCGGTGGTCGACGAGGGCGTTGATCGTCCACCCCGCGTCCTGGGCGAGCCCAGCGCGATTGCGGAGTTCGCGTTCATTCTTCGCCAGAGATTGAGGCGGGTGAGTCCCGATTTGGATGGTATCGAACTCGATATCGGAGACGGCGTCGACCGTACGCTCGGTCCAGGAATCGTAATCGAGTTCTGTCGATCCTTCACAGACCCAGCAGGCATCGGGGAGAACGACTTCGAACGGTTTGTCTGCCGTCATGGCCAGCACGGTTCGAAGCGCCTGGCCGCGCTCTTCGACGGAGATCGCTGCCCCTCGCTCAGCAAAACACCGCCCGAGACAGCAATCGCAGACCGGACCAGTTTCGAGAACGGCGCGAGCGTCCTGGAGGAGCGGATCGTTGGGCCGACGGGAATTCATTGAACCGCCTGTGTCGTGATATAGGCTACTGGTGTAGCTTGGACGATTGTCCAGATAGCGGGTTCGTCGCTAACGTGGATCACCTCATCCATGTCTTGTACGCCACTGGCAATGCGATCGTGCTGAGATCCGACTGTGGTTCTCATACGCACGGCCAGGTGAAAATAATGTACTTCCCCGAATCCAATTAGCGTGACTCGAATAATACGGACAGCCCCGGATGTCCTGGGTGCGCAGACCTCAGCCGAGCCACGAAGGGATCACATGGTGAGTGCTGAATGCCCCCGCGATTCGGTTCAAACGAAAAGGTGCCCGGCATCCGAATAGTGAAGCTGACATCCTCTCCCGACGAAGTCGCGGGGGTAGTCAGTACTTCGACAACGAACTCGTGAGCGAGAACATCCGACGTACTTCGCGGTTGGAGGACGGCGATAAGTTCGTGTTCGAGGTGAACATCAACGATCTCGAACTCAAAGAACAGGTGGGCCGGCGTCTGTCTGCCCCTGCCGAAACCTGAGCGCAACGACCGTCGGGAGGACGCATTCTTAGGTTCTGAAAAAGGCCTGCGCTTTAATCACTGCCGGCATCGAACCTTTGGGCATGTATGAGCGCATCTTGGTCCCGACGGACGGAAGCGAGGGGGCGACCATGGCCGTCGACCACGCCATCGAGTTCGCCAAGCGGTTTGATGCCGCACTCCATACACTCTTCGTCGTCGAGACGGAGGTCGGCTCGGATGCGGCGATCGCCGGGGCCTACGAGGCGTTCGAAGCAGCCGGTCAGGACGCGGTCGACGATGTGATCGAACGCGCCGAAGCGGCCTCGATCGGGACGATCGAGGGCATGGTTGCCCAGGGGACGCCCCATCGGGCGATCCTCGAGTACGTCGAGGAGTACGACATCGACCTCGTCGTGATGGGCACCCATGGTCGGACGGGCATCGACCGGCTGCTCCTCGGCAGCGTCACGGAGAAGGTGGTTAGGCTGTCGCCGGTTCCCGTGTTGACGGTTGGCTCTGAGGAATTCGATGAAGGGACCTGACGACGCCGTCGCGACCGATCCCAGCAAGCTCCACGTGCCATAACTCCCAGAGATTGCGCGGCTCGCGTTCGGTGGCTGCCACAATCAAGCAACGCGGCACTAGTGGCGACTGGGGATTCGGGTCGGTTTCGTCGGTCGGCTGTGTCAGCGGTTGGGCTTCCTCCCCTCCCGCGAACGACGGGATTCCCGCCCCGAATCGAAATGGATCGGATCGTGCCGGATGTTCGGTGCGGGAATTTCCAGTCGGTGGGAATGCCCCTACCCTATTAACTGAGTTCGGCTGCCGGTGACAGATGTGTCCAGCGACTCATCCACGACAGAATCCGTTGATACGATTAGCATCACCGGCCAGGCGATCGATGCGAAACAGACGAACATCGTTACCGCCGAGGGGGAATACACCATCGGCGATGTATCGAGCCCCCTGGAGCACATGCTCGGGACTCTGGCCGCTTGTATTTCCGTAATCGGGAACCTCGTCGGCCAAGAGATGGGCATCTCGATTAGCGATCTCACCATCACGGTCGAAGGCGATATCGATCGGCGGCGGTTCAAGGGGGCAACCGCCGACGGTCGAGCCGGCTTCCACGATATCCGCGTTGGTGTCGAAATACAAGCCGACGCCGATGAGGAAACCCTCGAGGAGTGGATGACGACCGTCGATGAACGCTGCCCAATTAGTGATAATATCCAACACGAGACGGGAGCGACATTTTCTGTCCAGCGGAAATGAATATCTCTTCCCTGGTCGGATAGTATCGGCGCGGAAATCCCCTGCCGACGGTATGGTGGTGAAATCGACCACCTGGATGATTCCATGTCCTCCAGTCCCGTGAGTAATCTAGATTTTCTACCACCGCCGATACTATCAGAAATACGTAAGAATTTCTTCGGGTGAAGTTTCCCATTTCATGGGTATTCAGCGTGGTGGGAGTTCTCATGAGATAAGAACGACCCTCGGTCTTAACGGATAATTCCCGTGAATTTTACTGTGGAATGCCAACAATCAACCTCGAAACCGAGGAGGGGCGACTCGAAGCCCTCCGGCGGATGCTGACGATCCGTACGTTCGACGCCACCGCGGCGGATCTGTTCGCCGACGGTGAAATCCCGGGCTTCGTCCACCTGTACATCGGCGAGGAGGCGGTCGCGGTCGGGGCCTGCGGCGCCCTCGACGACGAGGACTACATCACGAGCACCCACCGGGGTCACGGCCACTGTATCGCCAAAGGTCTCGAACCGGAGCATATGATGGCCGAACTGTTCGGGAGCAGCGAGGGCTACTGTAACGGCAAGGGTGGGTCGATGCACATCGCGGACGTCGATGCCAACATGCTCGGGGCGAACGGTATCGTCGGGGCCGGCCCACCCATCGCGGCCGGCGCGGCCCTCCGGATCCACCTCAAGGACGAGGACCGGGTCGCCCTGGCCTTCTTCGGCGACGGAGCGGTCGCCCAGGGGCAGGTCCACGAATCGCTCAACCTCGCCGCCACCTGGGAACTCCCGGCGGTCTTCGTCATCGAGAACAACCAGTATGGCGAGGGAACACCGGTCGACCAACAGCACAACGTCGAGAACCTGAGCGAACAGGCCGAGGCGTACGAGATCCCTGGGGTCACCGTCGACGGCATGGACGTGACCGCCGTCTACGAAGCCGTCGAAGAGGCGCGACGACGGGCCCGGGACGGCGATGGCCCCACCGTGATCGAGGCGGAGACGTACCGGTTCCGTGGCCACTTCGAGGGCGACCCGCAGGTCTACCGCGAGGAGAGCGAGATCGAACGCTGGAAGGAGGAACGCGACCCCATCGACCAGTTCAAGCACCGGTTGATCGATCGCGGCGAACTCTCCGCCGACGGGTACGAGGAGCTGCAGACCGAGGTCGAGGCGGCCATCGACGACGCGGTCGCGTACGCGAGAGACGCCCCGATGCCCGAACCGGCCGACGCCTACCAGGACATGTACGCCGAGCCGGTCCCCGAAATCGAAGCGTTCGCGGCCCAGCTCCGGGCCGATGGCGGGCTCCCCGGAGGTGAGATCCGATGAGCACCACGGCGAGTCAGGAGCAGGCGTCGACCACGATGACCTTCCGTGAGGCGATCCGGGCGGCCCTCCGCGAGGAGATGGACCGCGATGACGACGTCTTCCTCATGGGCGAGGACGTCGGGGTTTACGGTGGCGTGTTCGAGGTCACCCAGGGACTGCTCGACGAGTTCGGACCGGAACGGGTCCGTGATACCCCGATCAGCGAACAGGGCTTCGTCGGGGCCGGCGTCGGCGCCGCGGCGACCGGGATGCGGCCCGTCGTCGAGGTGATGTTTTCGGACTTCCTCGGGGTCCCCTCCGAGCAGATCATCAACCAGATGGCGAAGATGCGGTACATGTTCGGCGGGAAAACCGAGATGGGCCTCACCATCCGAACTACGGAGGGTGGCGGCATGGGCGCGGCCAGCCAGCATTCGGGGACGATGCACACCTGGTTCGCCCATTTCCCGGGCATCAAGGTCGCCGCCCCGGGGACGCCGACCGCGGCAAAGGGGCTGCTCAAGTCGGCAATCCGGTCGAACGATCCGGTCGTGTTCTTCGAGGACAAGATGATCTACGAACAGGAGGGGGAGGTCCCGGAGAACGACGACTTCACGCTCCCGATCGGCGAGGCCAACGTCGAACGCGCGGGCGAGGACGTCACGGTGGTGGCTACACAGCGCTTGCTCGGCGAATCACTCGAAACCGCGGAAGCGCTCGAGGGCGACGTCAGCGTCGAGGTCATCGATCCCTGGTCGCTGTACCCCCTCGACACCGACACCATCGTCGAGAGCGTCGAGAAGACGGGGCGGCTGGTGATCGCGGACGAAAGCCCGCTGTCCTACGGGACACACGCCGAGATCGCGATGCGCGTGATGGAGAACGCGTTCTACAGCATCGCCGAGCCGATCCAGCGGGTCGGCGTCCCCGACACGCACATCCCGTTCAGTCCCCCACTGGAAAACGAGGTGCTCCCGCACGGCGAGGACGTCCGGGCTGCCATCGAGCGCATCACGTAACGGCCGTCTCTTTTTATGGCGGGGGTCGTCGGGTCGCACATGCCGACCGTGGGGGTGATCGTGAATCCGGCGGCCGGCCGGGACATTCGACGGCTCGCCGGGAGCGCGGTGGTCACCGATAACTACGCGAAACGCCGAATCGCCGACGCCGTCCTGGAAGGCCTTACCGTTCTCGGTGAGCGATGCGACGCGCTGGTGATGCCGGATCGAGCGGGGATCGGCGAATCCCTCGTCGACTCGGCGCCGACCGGGATCTCGGCCCGCCGCCTCGACATGGCGGTCGAGGGCGCCCCGGTCGACACCCGGCGGGCCGCGACCCGGTTCCGGGAGGTCGCCGACGCCGTCGTGGTTCTCGGCGGTGACGGGACGACCAGGGACGTGGCCCTGTCGATCGGTGACGTGCCCGTGGCCGCCGTCTCGACGGGGACGAACAACGTCGTCCCCGATTTCATCGACGGCACGGCCGCGGGTGCGGCCGCCGGGCTCGTCGCGGCACAATCGGTCCCCGTCACGGCGGTCGTCGAACGACACGGCATGGTTGAGGCAACCATCGAGGAGGCCGATCGGCACCGCACGATCCGGTCGCTCGTCACGCTGGGTGTCGTCGACCGGCCGTTCGTCGGGACGCGCGCCATCCTGCACGGGACGGATTTCGTCGGCGGTGTGGTTTCCCAGGCATCGGCGGCCGATATCGGCCTCTCCGGCATCGTGGGCACCCTTCAGGCGCATTCACCGGGCGCGCCGGGCGGCGTGCTCGTCCGGCTCGGGGCACCGGACGAGGCCCCCCGTCGGGTTCGAGCCATTACGCTTCCCGGCGTGGTCGAACGTCTCGGCGTGGAGGAGTGTCGACCCCTCGAGGCGGGGGAGCGGGCTCGATTCGATGTCGAGCAGGGGGTCGTGAGCGTCGACGGGGAGCGCGAACTCGAGGTCACCGACGCTTCGATCGACATATTCCCCGTCGACGACGGGCCTCGAATCATCCAGTTCGACGAGACGTTCGCGAGGGCGGCGGCTGGGGGGTGTTTCGAGGAGTAGAACCGCTCCGAAGTCCTAAACAGGGGCGGCGGTTCGGCTTACCGGTTCGCGGAGAGTTCCGCAGGAACCAGCGACCAGGGCTCGTCGAGGTGGTCGCTCAGCGTGGCAAGGAACCGAGCGGCGTCGGCCCCGTCGACGACTCGATGATCGAACGATAGATTCAGCGGGAGCCGTCGGCGGACCTCGATGGTATCGTCCGACGCCGGAACGGCTTGCTTGGCGATCGCATTGATCCCGAGGATCGCGACCTGGGGCGGGTTGATGATCGGACTGAACGATTCCACGCCGAACGGGCCGAGGTTGGTGATCGTGAAGGTCCCGCCCGACAGGTCGGCCGCGGTGTGCTCGCCTTCGAGGACCAGCTCCGTCACCCGGTGCCGCTCGGTCGCAAGTTCCTCGATCGACTTGCCATCGATGTTCCGAATCACGGGGGCGATCAACCCCCGGTCGGTATCCACCGCGACGCAGACGTTGTGCTCCTCGTAGAGCCGGTGGACGTCATCCTCGAACTGGGCGTTGAAGCCGGGGTGGGCAGCCAGCGTCCGCGACAACGCCAGCAGGATGACGTCCGTTACGGCCACGTCCGCATCGTATGTATCCGCGGCGGCGTCGGCCACAGAGACGACGGCCTCGGCATCGACCGTGCGGCGTTCGGTGACGTGAACGGCGTTGCGGTAACTCTCGGTGAGGCGCTCGGCGATCGTCGCTCGGGTCCCCCGTAACGGGCGTTCCTCGCGCAGGGTCAGGCCACTCGGTTCGGGGCCTCCCGCTTCCGGCTCAGCACCGCCAGCGCGTTCGACGTCCTCGGGGAGGATCACGCCATCCGGGCCCGTCCCGTCGACGGAAGCGAGATCGACCCCGAGTTCCTCGGCTCGTTTTCGGGCCGGCGGCGAGGCTTTCACCGCCCGGCCGCTGTCGGCCGGTTCTTCCTGGACCGTTTCTCGGGTGGTTGGTTCCCCGCCCTCCGGACGGGGTTCAGGCGGCTCGATGGCCCCCTCGTGCTCGTCCTCGACCTGCGTTTCGAGCTCGGCGATATCCTCGTCGGCCCCGGCGAGGATTCCGATCGGCGTCCCGGGCTCACAGGCCTGGCCCTCCTCGAGGTAGACACGCCGGAGCACCCCGGCCTCCCTCGCCTCCACCTCAGCCTGCGTCTTCTCGGATTCGATCTCGGCGAGCACCGCCCCCGCATCGACGGCGTCGCCCTCCGATACGTGCCATTCGAGGAGGATCCCCTCCTTCATCTCGAGGCCGAGTTTCGGCATCCGAACGATGTAGGCCATACGAGTCGTTGGATCAATCGGCCATTAAACGACGGTGGTCACTCCCACCGGCTGGGAACAGCAGGCACCGGTACCCGCCGTTCACGGCGGGAGGCTCCCGTCGCAGCGACAGTCCTGGACGGGCTCGCCGATCGAGACCGTCACCGGTGAGGTGGCCCTGGGACGGCCATCGGACGCGATTTTCGAGGACGCCGATGAGCGATAGGGCCCACGGCCGCCCTGGCATCGATCGGAACCTGCCTGGGTGCGTCACCGAGGACGTCCCCAGAAATCGCCCGCCCCGACCGTCGGAGGACCCGATGGCTTCGTCATTCGCCGACCACCCTCGGCCCCGCCACGCACGATACCTATTTTCCCCTGGTAAGTGAACACGGCGAAACGATGGCGAAACACATCCTCGTCCCGATCGAGGACGCCCCCCTCGCCAAGAAGGCGCTCGAGGTGGCCCTCACCGATTATCCGGACGCCACGCTCACCGTGCTGCACGTGATGGATCCCATCGGATCCGGGTTCAACATCATCGAGGTGATGCGACCGAAGATACACGACGGTGCGCCCCCCGGGTCGGTCAGCTACGAGTACTGGGAGGCGTGGCACGAGGCGGCCACCGAGCAGGCGGAAAAGCTGTTCGAAACCGCCCGAACGCTTGCCGAGGAGTATGGCGTCTCGCTCCACACCGTCCTCGAGTTCGGCCAGCCCCGGCACGAGATCGTCGACTACATCGAGGAACACGACGTCGATCGGGTCGTGCTCGGCAGCCACGGCCGCTCCGGCGCCGAACGCCTCCTGCTGGGAAGCGTCGCCGAAGCGGTCGTCCGCCGCTCGCCCGTGCCCGTCATGGTGGTCCGGTAGGACGACCTTCCCATGTCGCCATGGATGGGTGTAGTGGTCGATGTCTGGTCGAGTGAACGGGGTCGTGAGCCGACTGCCCACCCGGTGGCAGCCCGTCGCTGAGAACACCCGATGGCCACGGACCCTTCCACTGACTCGCCGGCGTGGCACACGCTGGCGGCCACGGCCGTCCTCGAGGAGGTCGGCTCGCGCGAGCGGGGACTCACCGATTCGGAGGTCGCCGAGCGCCAGTCGAAATACGGGCCGAACGAGCTACCCCAGCCAGCTCCACCATCGGCCCTCCTGATCTTCGTCCGCCAGTTCAAGAGCCCGCTGATCTACGTTCTCGCGGTCGCGGCGGTCGTCGCGCTGGCGATCGGCGAGTACACCGACGCGGGGTTCATCGTGGTCGTCCTCGTCAGCGACGCGATCATCGGGGCGTTTCAGGAGTACCACGCCGAGCAGAGCATCCAGGCGCTCCAGGAACTGCTGCGGGTTCGGGCGACGGTCGTTCGGGATGGGGCGGCCGTCGAGGTCGACAGTACCGAGGTCGTCCCCGGCGATGTCGTCATCCTCGAACCGGGCAATCGTGTCCCCGCCGACACCAGACTGCTAAACGCCTCCGGGCTGGAGATCGATGAATCGACCCTCACCGGCGAGTCCACGCCCGTCACGAAGGAGGCCGAGTGGACTGGCGACGAAGCCACGCCCGTCGCAGACCGACTGAACATGGCGTTCGCCGGCTCGACCGTCACGCGCGGCAGGGGCCGGGCGGTCGTCGTGGCAACGGGCAGCGACTCGGTCGTCGGACAGCTGGCCCAGGACGTCATGGCCATCGAGGGGGGCGAACCGCCGCTCGTCCACCGGATGGAGGAGTTCACCCGAACCATCGGGCTCGCAGTCCTCGTTCTGGCGATCCTGTCGATCGCGATCGGGGTGGGGTTCCGGGAGTACGGCTTCCTCGAGATGTTCCTCTTTGCGGTGGCGTTGATGGTCGCGGCCATCCCTGAGGGGCTCCCGGTCTCGATCACGGTCGCGCTCGGGGTCGCCACCCGTCGGATGACCCGGGTCGGCGTCCTCGTCCGACGGATGGTTGCAGTCGAAGGGCTGGGGAGCTGTACCTTCATCGCCACCGACAAAACGGGCACGCTCACCGAGAACGAGTTGACCGTTCGCCGGGTCCAGCTCGCCGATGGGGCCACCTATGACGTCACCGGGCAGGGCTACGAACCGGAGGGCGAGATCGTCGGAGTGGCCGACGCGCCCGATCCCGAGGGGGATCCGGCCCTCGGCCGGGCGGCCCGGGCGGCGGTGCTCTGTAACGAGGCCACGCTCCGGCAGCGAGACGGGGAGTGGACGTGGCGCGGTGACCCTACAGACGTCGCGTTGCTGGCGTTCGGCAGGAAGCTGGCCTGGGATCGGGAATCGGCCCTCGACCGGTATGAGCCGGTCACGACGATTCCGTTCGAGCCGGAACGCCGGTTCGCCGCCTCGTTCAACCGTGATCGGGAGGGGACGGACTGGGTGTTCGTCAAGGGGGCCCCCGAGCGGGTGTTCGAGCTGTGTACGTGGCCGGCCGCGGGCGGGGTCGATCGTGACGAAGCACAGCGCATGGCCAGCGCGCTGGCCCGCGACGGGTACCGGCTGCTCGCCTTGGCCGAGGCCAGTCTCGACACCCCGGTCGACTCGGCCGACCCGCCGTCCGAACCGTCCGGGCTTGCCTTTATCGGGTTCGTCGGGATGATCGATCCGCTGCGTGTCGGTGCCGACAGGGCGATCGCCACGGCCCGGTCGGCCGGGATCGACGTGTGCATGGTGACCGGTGATCACCCGGAGACCGCCTTGGCGATCGCGCAGGACCTTGGGCTTGCGACCGACCCGGAGGAGGTCATGACCGGCCGCGAGCTGGCCAGTCTCGAGGGCGAGGCTCGGGCACGGGCGATCCGGGAGACGCGGGTGTTCGCCCGCGTGTCGCCCGACCAGAAGCTGAAGATCGTCGAGGCCGTCCAGCGGACCGGACACTTCGTCGCCGTGACGGGTGACGGTGTCAACGACGCGCCCGCGCTCCATACGGCAAACATCGGGATCGCGATGGGCGAGAGTGGCACCGACGTCGCCCGCGACTCGTCAGAGCTCGTGCTCTCCGACGACAACTTCTCGACCATCGTTTCGGGCATCGAACAGGGACGGATCGCCTACGACAACATCCGAAAGGTGATCTACATGCTGCTCTCGACCAACGCCAGCGAGATCGTGCTGGTGCTGCTCAGCCTGCTGGCCGGCCTCCCGCTGCCGCTCCTACCCGTCCAGCTGCTCTGGCTCAACCTCGTGACCGAGGGCGGGCAGGACATCGCCCTTGGGTTCGAGCCGGCGGAGGGAAACGTCCTGGACCGGCCACCCCGCGACCCCGACGAACCGATCTTCGACCGGCTGATGATCGAACGCACCGCGCTCGCGGCCGTGGTCATGGGTGGCGTCGGCTTCCTGACCTTCAAGTGGTTCCTGGACACGGGACAGTCCGTCGAGATGGCTCGAAACGGCCTGTTGTTGCTCATGGTCCTCTTCGAAAACGTCCACGTTGGCAACAGTCGCTCGGAGACGCGGTCGCTGTTCTCGCTCTCGCCGATCAGCAACCCCATCCTGCTGGCGAGCGCGGTCGTCGCGCTGGGCATGCACGTGGGCGCGCTCTATCTCGGCCCGCTCCAAGCGATCCTCGATACGGCGCCCGTCGCCCCGGGGCTGTGGGTTGAGTTGCTCGGGCTCGCCCTGGTCCTGGCGGTCGTCATGGAGCTCCACAAGGTCTCCTGGCGGGTGCGGACGGCGCCGCAGGTCGGCGGTAGCGGCGACTGACACGGTCATCCCCCTGGACCGGAGAAGCGAACTGCGCTGCGTGGGGCCGACCGGCCGTCCATGGGTCACTCCTCGCCGTCAAACCCGTATTCGCCGATCAGGGGTACGAACCGGACGGGGCCGTAGTTGACCCGGTCGACCCGTCCCTGGTGCTTGGTAACGAGGACGAGATCATGCGAGCCCTCGCGGGGGCCGAGGGGGATCACCATTTGGCCATCGCCGGCGAGCTGCTCAAGGAGGGGCTCGGGGATGGTTTCGGCGACGGCCGTGACGTTGATCCGGTCGAACGGCGGATGGCAGGGCAACCCTCGCGACCCGTCGCCGACGACGACGGTCACCGCGCCGTAGCCGGTTCGGTCGAGGGCCTCGCGGGCAGACCGAGCGAGTTCGGGAAGCCGCTCGACCGTGTAGACGTGTTCGGCACCAACGATTTCCGCGATCACAGCGGCGTGATACCCACTGCCGGTGCCGATTTCGAGGACCGTCATCCCGGGGTGCAGGTCGAGGAGTTCGGTCATCCGAGCCACCAGGTGTGGCGCGGTAATGACCTGCGCCTGTCCGATGCTCAACGGCTCGTCCTGGTAGGCCTGGCTCCGAACGGCCTCGGGAACGAACTCGTGACGGGGGACGGTTTCCATCGCTTTGATGACCTTCGTCGAATAGAGGATGCCCTCCCGGTGGAGGTAGTCGACGAGCCGCTGTCGTGCCCGTTGGGCGTCGTTCTCGTCCATCTCGGTTCTCACGGTCAGCAGTCGGGAATGCCCCCCATCACGATGCGGGAAAGAGGAGCGGGGGGATAAACTAAGGGCCAGCCCGACGGAGGCAGACGGTAATTAGACCAGACGAGGATCGATCACAAATGACGCCCAGACGGTGGCAGGATGCCCGACAGAGGAGGGGATGACCGGCATATGTCCGGAACAGCGGTGGACCGATGACGCTCGGCTGGATCGTCGGTTCGACCTTTCTCATCAGCCTCCTCGCCTGGATTGGGATCCTGACACTGTTCCTGAAGGATGAGCTGCTGGACCGGATTCTGCTCGTCCTCGTCGCGCTGGCGGCCGGTGGCTTGATCGGAGGGGCCTTCCTCCATCTCCTGCCCCGCGCCATCCAGGAGTACGGGACCGCCGATACGCTGCCACTATTCGTTTATCTCATCGTCGGGTTTTGCCTGTTCTACGTGCTCGAACAGTTCATCCACTGGCACCACCACCACGAGGCGACCCACGAACGCGAACCGGTCTCGTATCTCGTGCTAATCTCCGATACAATCCATAACTTCATCGACGGGCTGGTGGTGGCCGGTGCCTTCCTCCTCGGGGTTGACGTTGGCATCGTCACGGCGCTGGCCATCGCCCTCCACGAGATTCCCCAGGAGATCGGTGATTTCGGCGTCCTGGTGTACGGGGGCTTCGAACGGTCCCACGCGCTCGTCCTGAACTACCTGACGCAGTCGACCGTCATCCTCGGTGGTGTCGTCGGGTACTTTCTCGGCGCTGCACTCGCGAACGCTCCCGTCTTTCTGCTTCCCTTCGCTGCCGGAAATTTCATCTACATCGCCAGCTCCGATCTGATCCCCGAGATCAAGGAGGAAGAGCGCGTTCGGCGGGCTGCTCTGTATTTCGTGGTGTTCCTGCTTGGCATCGTGATGATGCTCGGAATCAAACTCATCCCCCGAAGTCTGGGCTGACCGTCACGAACTCGGTTTCCAGTTCGTGGGAATCTTGACAACGGACTACTCGACGGGCTACGGAGGTGAAACCATGTATTCCACCATCCTCGTCCCGATTGATGGAAGCGCTGGCGCTGCTGAGGCCCTCGACCATGGTATCGACATCGCCAGGCATTACGACGCAACCGTCCACCTGGTGTACGTCGTCGATGAGGGGATCTACGGACACTACGGCGGCATCGACGCGATCGAACACGCCGAGGAGGCAATGAAGAACGCCGGACAGAAGTATCTCGAAGCCGCCCGCGATCGGGTGGAATCCGCGGAGCTCCCCGTCGCCGTCCACATCGAACATGCACTCCCGCACGAGGGCATCGTGAGTATTGCTCGACGGGTAGCTGCCGATCTCATCGTAATGGGCACCGAACGACGGTCAGGCGAGTATCGGCGGATGCTCGGCAGCGTCAGCGAACGGGTTATCCGCCTGAGCCCGGTCCCGATCCATCTGGTCAAGGTCGAACCGACGGACGAAACCACATTCGCCGTTCGCGACGCAACCGATGCCGATGAAGCCTCGATCCGCGACGTCGCGCGGCGTTCTATGGAGGCCTCATACGCGCCGATCCTCGAGGTATCGACGATCGCCTCCGCCGTTGACCGATGGTACGGAGGCGAGGAACTGAGTGATCTGCTTTCTGATCCCGCCACCGTCATCCTCGTCGCCGAGAAGGATGGCGAGGTAATCGGGTTCTCCCAAAGCCACATAGTCGACACACCAGCAGAGACGACCGGGGAGATCCACTGGCTCCACGTCGATCCCGACTATCGCGACGAGGGAGTTGGCTCGGAACTGCTCGAGCGTACCCGATCGACCCTCACCAGCAAGGACGTCGACCAGATAACCGGCCACGTCCTCGCCGATCACGATACCGGGATCCGGTTTTACGAAACCCGTGGGTTCGAGCGGATCGGCACGAGGACCGTGAGTATCGCTGACGAACCGCGGGTGGAACGCGTCTATGCGGCTATCGGCGCGGGAGACGGTGCACAGACCGGGACCCACGCGACGGCGGGGGGCGAGACCGTCTTCATCGATTATGGCGAGAGCGAAATCGGGTCGGCGGGACCATTTTTCGCCGTCTATACGACGCGCGATCTCGAGGACCGCTATGGCTGGTATTGCTCGAACTGTGGGACAGTCGACACCGCGATGGATCCGATGGGCCGCATCGTCTGTAATCAGTGTGGCAACCATCACAAGGCCACTCGGTGGGACGCGGTCGCGACCGAGTGAGCATGACAGGACTGCGTCGGTAAACGGCTTTAGCGGGAGATGGGGAGCGATTGCTCCCAGACCTCACAGTACATGAACGAGATCCAACCGAGGAACGCGCTGGCGACGACCAGGGCGAAACTCAAGATCTGGCCTTCGTAGACGGTAAGCCAGACGATGCCGACGATTGCCCCGAGGACGCTGACGATGAGCCCAACCATCCCGATACACTCGTCCGGTGATGGCAGTCCCAAGGTATCGAACGGGTCCATTAAGCCCGGGCATCGCTTCCCTGGCACAAAAAAGTGATCGCTCGCCCGACGCCTCGCGATGCCTCGATCCGCGAACAAGATACACTCGTCAGGACGAAGGTTCCAGATATGTCATGGCCTCCTCGTCCGAGACCTGATCGAACCGATCGTAGAACTGCCCCACGCCCATGAAGCTTCGGGGGGTTTTCAGACACACCACCTCGTCCGCCACGTCATTGAGCTCCTT
>Ga0207797_1000081_pt1 | contig 61955 bp, 58 predicted proteins | sample PRCRCaboRojoPR_6_FD_187275 | JGI IMG/M metagenome (GOLD analysis project Ga0207797, IMG submission 187275) | Marine sediment microbial community from Cabo Rojo, Puerto Rico - PR CR 10% Liquid 1 (SPAdes) | ecosystem: Environmental > Aquatic > Marine > Coastal > Sediment | place: Cabo Rojo, Puerto...
TCCGCTGGCGTTCTGCGGAACGCGGCGGCCACCGACGGCGGACGGCGTGGTCCTGCTGTCGCTCATACCCGACCTGAAGGAGTGGGACGCCGCTCGCTCCGTCTCACCCGCCCGTCGTCGCGCCGCCGGCGTCCCCGTCGCTGTCCCGCTCGTCGGGAGCGACGGCGAGCCGGCGGACTGCCCGCCCGGCGACGAGCGCGATCCCCACCTCCAGGCCGCCGACGAGCAGGAACGCCGGCAGGTAGCCCAGCTCGCCGGCCGCGAGCCCGCCGACCGCGAAGCCCGCGAGGAAGCCGACCGAGCCGAAGACGTTGAACCCGCCGATCGCGACGCCCCGGTCGTCGGTCCCGGCGACATCGACGACCAGTGCCATCGTCGCCGGCGCGACCAGTGCCCCGGCGGCACCGACGACGACCATCGCCGCCACCGCAGCCGGGAGCGTGGGGGCGAGTCCGACGCCGACGATCGCGACGCCGTACGCGACCGACCCGAGGACGACCGGCCTGACGCGCCCGACGCGGTCCGAGAGGTTCCCCAGCGGGTACTGGAGGACCGCGAACGGGAGGAAGAACGCCGCGAGGACGAGCCCCGCGCCGGCTGCGTCGAGGCCGAACGTCTCCCGGAAGTAGAACACCCCGACGAGCGCGAAAAAGCCCGCCGTCATCCGGTCGATCAGCCCGAACGCGTACGGCACGACCAGTTCCGGGCGGCTGCGGATCCCGGCGAGGACGCGCCGGAGCCCGACCCCGCCGCCGGTCGGCGCTCGCCGGCCCTCGTCGACCCGCGACGGGTCCGCCGTGCCGGCGTCCGTCGATTCCACCGCTCCGGTCCCGGCCTCGCCGACCGGAACGGCCCGACCGGGAGCGCGATCCCGGACCGTGAGGACCAGGAGGGCGACGGCGACGAGGAGCGCGGCCGTCCCGTACAGCGGCGCGACGGGGTCGATCGCCGAGAGCCGTCCGCCGACCACCGAGCCGATCGCGGCCCCGAGCCCGATCGCGACGCCGGCAGCGCCGAGGTTCCGGCCGCTACCGCCCGAGAGATCCGCGAGCATCGTCACCGCCAGCGAGAACGCGCCGATCGTCGCCGCCCCGGAGAGCGCGCGGAGCGCGAGCACGCCAATCCAGGGGACGCCCGTGCCGGCCACCGTCGCGAGCGCGAGCGCGGCGACGGCGCCTCCGAGCGCACCGGCGACGACGAGCGGCGTCCGGCGACCGATCGCGTCCGAGAGGGCGCCCCACAGTCCTGCGAACGCCACGAACGCGGCGAACTCGGCGAGCAGGAACGCGGTCGCCGCGTCCAGGTCGCCGGAGGCGCCCAGTGCGGTGACGAGGTCCGCGACGCCGGGGTAGAGGAGCACCTGTGAGACCAGGACCCCCCAGACGGCCAGCGCGAGGGTGACGCGCTCGCGGCGGACGGTTCGCACAGCGGGAGGGAGGGGCTCCCGCGGGAAAACCGTGGCGCGTCCCGAGCGGTGCGTTCGCGGCTGCCGGGCCGTCGGAGGGGCAAGGACCCATCGGGGGCCGGCTTCCGGGATCGGACGGCCGGGATCGGTTTGCTCGACCGGACGATCGGAATCGGCTCGCCCGACCGTGCGACTGGAATCCGCCGTCCCTCACGACGGTGGGAGCGATCGTCGTGAGACCGGTGTCGGTTCTCCACCGGAACCGTCCGTCGACTGAACAGTCGAAAGGGGAAGCCCGTTTAACCCGGGAGGCGTACGGGAACGTGACGTGCCAGCACATCTGACGCCGGTCGGGGGGACGCGGGTCGCTGTCGACGTCGCGTTCGGGTCGTCGGGGGCGTCGACCGGGCGAGGCTGATCGTGGCGACTGGCACGGGGAGCGTCCGAACCATGAGCACGCTCGGCAAGCGGTTGCGTGACGCTCGCGTCGGGCGGGCGATCGGCGGCCTGCTACTCGGCGGAGCGCTGATGGCGGCGTTCCTCTCCGTCGTGGGTCCCGGGGAGGTCAGCCGCGCGCTGTGGCACGTTCCGCCGGCGCGGCTCGGCTTGCTCCTGCTCGTCGGCGTCGCCCCGCTGGTCTTCTGGGGCGTCGGGCTACGGCTCGTCTTCGGGCGCCTCGGTCGGCCGCTCCCGCTCGGGAAGTCGGTCCTGCTGTTCACCGCGTCGGGCTTCTGTAACGCGATCACGCCGTTCGGACAGGCCGGTGGCGACCCGCTCGCGGCCGTGCTCTTCGGGCGCGCGATCGGCGCCGACTTCGAGACGGGGCTGGCCGCGATCGGGAGCCTGAACGCGATCAACCGGATCGCGACCGTCTTCCTCGGGCTGCTGGGGGTGGGATACCTGGGGTCGACGCTGACGGCCGGCGGTAGCCTGGGACGCGCGGCGCTGGTCGTCGCGGGGCTCGCGATCGCCGGCACCGTCGTCCTCCTCGTCTGCTGGCGGTACAGACGTCGGCTCGTCGGCGCGTTCGCCGTCGTCCTCGCGCCGATCGTCCGCGGCGTCGTCCGGCTCGTCCCGGGCGCGGACCCGCCGGCGCGCGAGTCGATCGAGCGCCGGGGGCGCCGGTTCGTCGGCGCCTTGGAGCGGATCGCGTCCGACCCCGTCCGCCTGGCGGCAGTGTTCGGGCTGGCCGTCGCCGGACAGCTCGCCGTTGCGTCCGTACTCTGGGTCGCGCTCGCGTCGTTCGGGGCCGACGCGTCCCTCGCGGTCGTCCTCCTCGTCATCCCGATCGCGAAGGTCGGGGCCGTCGCGCCGACGCCAGGTGGCGTCGGCAGCACGGAGGGGCTCCTGGCGATGCTGCTCGTCTCGACGACCGGTGCGAGCCCGCCGACCGCCGGCGCCACCGTGATGCTCTACCGACTGAGCGCGTTCTGGCTCCCGGGCGTCGGCGGCGGGCTCGCCGCCGGCTGGTTCCTCGCGGTCGGGTCTGAAAGCGGGACCGGTGATCGATTTCCGTCGGGCTCGGGGGTCGACGACGGGGTGTCCGCCGCCGGGCCCGGCGAGGACGTCGCGGACCCCTCGGCGGTCCCGCGGGTGCTGCTCGTGGTCGTGTTCTCGACGGCGGTGCTCGTCACGGTCGCGTTACACCGGGGTGACCTCTTCGTCGAGCCCGACAGTCCCGTCGTCCACCTGACCCGGGACGCGGCGCTCGTCGCCCTGAGCGTCGTCGTGACGTGGTCCGTCCTCCGGCGGCTTCCCTCCCGGTGGTTCGGTTGACTCGACGGCGGCAGCGCGGCGGGACGCCGGATAGCGGGCCCGGAGTCGCCGGGCCGTTCCAGTGTCGGGTCCGGGAGTGCCAGTAGCCACAGCGAGCCGTCCTCGCGGTGGGGGACGGTTCCGTCCTGCGGGCGAAAGGTCCAGCGGTGGGTGTCGACGATCGACGGGTCTCCTCCCGATCGTCGCTCGCCGGTGTCGTGGTCGACGCATCGAGGCCGGATCCGGTGGAGGATGCCCCGACCCGCTTTGGAACCGAAAGTCCAGTCGGGAGTACGACTGCGAATCGCAACGACAACTGCATTGAACCGTGGCCGCGTACTCACTGGGACGAGCCCTTCGGGGCTGGTGAGTTCCATGTCGACGACCCAAACCGACCGGCGACTCGTCACGATCGTCCTCGTCCTGCTGGGCGCGATCCTCGTCGTCCCCGCCCTGTTCGCGGGCTTCGGAATGATGGGCTTCGGCCCGATGATGGGGACCGGCCCGATGATGGGCGGGACCTGGGGGAACGGCGGAACCGTGCCAGGGTGGGTGTTCGTCGTCGGGGCAGTGATGCAGCTGCTGTTCCTCGCGCTCGTCGCGGGGGGCGGTTACCTGCTCTACCGGGCCCTCACCGGGTCGAGCGGCGACGGCGACCGCGCGCTCGAGGAGCTCCGGACGGCGTACGCACGCGGCGAGCTGACCGACGAGGAGTACGAGACCCGGAAGCAGCGACTCGAGCGGGACGGGTGAGGACGGGGGTGACGTCTCCCGGCCCCGAGAACGATCGATTCGTCGAGCCACTCAACCGCCGAGCGTGTTCGGGAGTCGTGTCGCGTGCGGTACGCGTATACAGCTGCTCTGGCGGGCACTCGCAGTCAATCGGTGGTTTCGACGCCCGGTTTCGTTGCCCTGTCCGTCTCGGCGGAAGTCTCTCGAAGGGAGTGGAGCGTCCATCCGACGCCCAGGAGCACGCCAGTTCCCATGACGAGTGCACCGTGCGTCGATCCGGTTGCGATGAACAGGCCGACGAACACCACAATCCCGGCGTTCATCAGCCACATCGCCGCCGGTTGGGCCCACGAACTCCCCACGCGGGCGAATCGAGTCCTCGCGGCCATGACGCCGAATAGCATGTTCGTCACGATGCCGACGTTCGTCGCATGTGCGTTGAACACCATCCACCACGCCGGATCACCCAGCACGGACCGGAGCGGGAACGAGATGACACCGACACCGAACCAGAGCGTGGCGAAGAACATCCACGCATTGACGCCGGCAGTAAGCGGATTGGTGCGAAGCGCCTGCACCCCGACCCGGCCGAAGAAGAGGAGTCCGAACAGGAATAACGTGACGAGAATACCAAAAACGAAGAGCATCGGGAGCGGAGCCTCGGGAAGCCCTGCTACCGACAAGACGAGGAGCAGTGGCATCCAGATTCCGAGCAGCACGCCGAGGCCGACCTGGAGCGCTCCGGCGCGGGTCCAGCGACCGCGCTCCCGGACGACGACCCATTCGATAATCCCGGTTACGACCAGGACCTGATAGCCGAGGATGCCGAACACGTGCCCGGTCGAGGCGAAATCCGGAACCGACAGGATGCCAGCCCGTCCCAGCGCCATGACGTTCCCGAACACCACGGCGAGTGCGAGAATCAAAAACCCGCCAGCCGTCAACAGGTGGGCCGTACTCACGACGGGCAGGCGCGAGAGCTGGGAGACGAAAAACGCCGCCGCCGCCCAGATCGTCAGTGCGGCGAGTGGCGCGAACACGGCCAGGAGGTAGAAGGTATCACCACCCTGTGAGAACGCGATCCCGAAACTCGCGATCAGCCCAACGAACGCGGCGATCATCGCGCGGGCCAGCCAGCGAACGCGAGCGACGTACGAACCGGTCACCGATCGCTCGCCCGTGAAGAGCCAGAGAGTGGCACCGAACGCCGAGAGCGTGATCCAGCCCAGCGTCGCCGAGTGGAGGTGCACGAGGAGCTGCCAGCGAGGGAGTGCCCCCGTCGTGAACACGTTGAGGAACCCCAGCGTGATCGTGACGAGAAACACGAGACCCGACGCACCGAACACGAGTTTCGTTACTCGCCACACGTCGTCGTCGGAGACGCGCGTGGGGCCGGGCGCTCGGACCTGTTCGGTCATCCTCGGCGTCCTCGCGTTCCTGCTCGAACCCTCGCTCGGTCGGGTCGGCGGACGTAGCCTGCTCGGTCGGTCCGCTCTCGATCCACAGGCTCTCCCTGGAGACTACCAGCGAAATTCCTCCTCTCCGGTATCGTTAGTGGCATGTTGGTTTTCGTCCCTCCGGACAGGCTTCCAGTGGCCGGAGCGGAACAGGACCTCAGTGCGGTTGGTGGATGATAAACATCATTTGTACGACGATAAAACAAGAAGTCTGATACGTCGTCGGTTCCGATCGGGCTGCCCCAACCAGATAGGGGCGAGGCCCACAAAGGGACGAGTCGTCGTCGGATCCTATCGGGAGACGTCGACGATGCTCGCCGTCTCGTCGATCGTCACGCGGACTTCGTCACCGTCGACCGAAGGAACGATAGCGACACGGGGCGGATCCTCGGAGACTATTTCGGCTCCCTGGTCCGTCATGAGGTCGAAGACGCGCCGCGCACTCCCCAGGTCATCGGCCCGAACCCGCGTCGAAATCCCGTGGTTGTCGTAGAGGGCGATCACCGTCGGATGGAACAGCGAGAGTCGCTTCGGGGTGACGACGTCGTGATCTTCGCAGATCCGACACTGGAAGTGCACGAGGAGACGCAACAGCCATCCGCAGTTGTCACAACCGCCGTACGGGTCGTGATCCGCGCAGTACTCCAGCCGGCCATCGACCCGCCCCGAACAGGTCGGACAGAGCCCGTTGAACATGCTCCGCGCTTTCTGATGCCTCACGACCTGGCTCGCGGCTCGCAGTTCCGCGGGCGTCCGGCCGACGACCCCAGCCGGTTCGAACTGCGTGAGCCCCAGCTCCCCCTCCATGTGGTCCTTCAACTCGCCCCACATCGAGACGCCCGGTGCGATACCGTCGCACTCGGTACAGGTCCACAGAACGACGCCATCTCGGTAGTTTATCGTCGTCGTTGGCGCGTCACAGACCGGACACGATTCGTCGATTTCGGCGTCGTCGACCGAGACGTCGTCTATTCCCGTCCCTGCGATGATCGACCGGACGAGATTCAGCCCGGACGTCCGGAGTTCGTATCCGCCTCGCTCGGTGTGTTGCGTGACGAACCGTCCTTCCAGTTTCTCGAGGTGGTAGCTGAAGTTCCCCCGGTTGTCGTAATCCACCCTGTCGAGCAGCCTGGAGAACGGGACGTTGTCGTCCGGTAGGGGGTCGTACTCTTCCCAGAGTGCCAGCAATATCGCCAGTCGCGTCTCGTCAGCGAGGAGCTTGAAGGCCTCTGTCGTTTCGGAACCGATCGTTCGACCGGCCGCCTCCAGCGGCGACTCGGTGGATCGCACGTCGTCCATGGACGTTCAACTCGCGGGCACGTCGCCGGTCGATTCCGAACGTTCGGCTGGGGTGGTCCGGGTTCGAAGCACGTGACCGAGGGATCCCAGGGACGTCACGAAGAGCCCGCCGACGACGAATCCCACCCACGCAGGGGTCGGGTCACCGTATACCTGCATGGCGACAAAGATCGACAGCTCACCTGCGGCCATCACCAGTAGCGAGCTCCCGACGAGACGAGAGTGGACTCCCGTTCGGAGGCTGGCAACCCCGAACGTCGCGAGAGTCAACGTGGACCCGACCACCACGGTCGTAACGATCGCCAGGATGTGGGGCTTCCCAAACGTCAGCCCGCTGGGGAACGCAACGGCGGCGAGTGTGGAGACGATCACTGCAGCTGTCACTGCTAGCAGGACGACGCCACTCAGCGCCAGGATCGAGTCCTCCCGGGCGAGGCGCGGATACAACCCGAGCAACCCGACGAACACGACCAGCAGCAACAGGAAAACGACGGCCGGCGACACGACGTTCCCCCTGCCGGTTACTGCCCCGAACCCGAAGGTGGCGGTAGGGAGTACGAACAGTCCCCCTGCGGCAAGAAACGCGATCGGACTCCATCGTTCGAGCGTTTCCCATACTGTGGTACTGTATGACATGCTCGGGCATTATCGGCAGATCATATGATAGTTGGGATAGTCCGGGTAGTCCTGCCACGTGGTTCGGGGACGTACCTGACGGCTGATTCGGAGCCTTGGCGGGAATCGAAACGTACGCCGTGCTGAACTCACCTCTGTGTTCAGGAGTCGTTCCGTTCGGAATCACAGGATTCGCACTTCCCGTGTGGAAGAGTGCAGCCACGTTCCAGGTCATGACAAACGAACTTGACGACGGGGTCGCGGCACCGACGGACGACGCGGCCCGTTCACCCCGACTACCCGAGTTCCACGCTCCCGGTTTCCAAGAACGCGGTCTCGTAGCCCTCGTGGCGGGCGACCGTCGACGGGACGTCCACCGTCGCGGTGACCGACGCGTCCGGCGCGAGACCCTCGACGGCTGCGCCGTAGTGGAACCCCAGTTCGGGATCGAGCGCCGGGGAGAGTCGGCCCTCGAACCCAGCCTCGGGGACCGACGCCGACAGGCCCATCCGGGGGACGACGTAGCGGTTGTACGGCGTCCGCGCCGAGACGGCGAGGTACGGGGCGTCGCCGAACCGGTCCGCGGTGACGCGCGCGGCGACGAGCCGGACGTCGTCGACGGTCCCCCGTCCGAGCGCGTCGCCGGGGAGGTCGGGTGCGATCCCGCCGGCCATCTCCATGCCGGAGAGCGCGCCAGTCTGCCCCTGCTCGTCCTCGAGGAGGCGGTACGAGAGGTCGTTGCGGTCGCGCTCCGAGTAGTCGAACGCCACGCTGGCCGTGCCGGGCTCGGCGAAGCGGCCCTCGAAGGCCCCGAAGCGGGGCAGGTCGACACCAGCGATCGAGACGCGGACCTCGTAGCTGCCGTCGCCGTCGAGCGGGAAGTTCGCGCCGTAGTGGAAGCCCATCTGCTGGGAGAGCATCCGGTAGATCACCTCCTGGGTGACGAGGTCGCCGTCGCGGTACACCTCGACGGAGAGCCCGGTGTCGGGGATCACCTGGCCGGTCTCGGGGTCGAACGGCGTCGCCATCAGGTGGACCGCGTCGTCCGGGGCGACCTCGACCTGCTGGGCGCGGAAGCCGTCGCCGTCCTGCTCGATCGTCCAGAACCGGTGGGGGTACGAGTAACCGACGCGAACGCGGAGGTCGCCGACGCTCCCCGTCCCGACCATCCCCATCGACTCCGAGTGCGTCGGGACGTAGACGCCCGTCGGCCGGGGCTCGACGAGGGGGGGCGCGCGGGAGGTGGTCGTCTCGAAGAGGCCCGAGGCCAGACAGCCCGCAGTCGCGACGAGTCCGGCGGTACCCAGCCCGCCGAGGAACGACCGTCGTCTCATGTCGCGACCTCGGGGAGCCACGGGAATACGGGTTCTGGTGTGCGCGTCGAACCCGTGATCGGACGGCCGATCGCGCCCTGGCGACGGGAGCGACCGGGCAGTGTCTGCGGCGTCGCCACCGGTCACCCCCGCTCCCCGACGAGGACGTCGTCGAGCAGGCTGTCGAACCGGTCGACCAGCCGGTCGACGAGCGACGGGTCGACGGTCGCCAGCAGCCGGGCGGTCTCGCGGGGGCGGACGACTGCCAGGGTGACGCGTCCGCGGTCGTCGTACCGCTTGTCGATCACGTCGAGGTCGGTCAGTCGATCGAGGTGCCACTCGAGGGTGCTCCGCGCCACGCCGACTCGATCGGCGACCGAGGCCGGGTCGATCGGCCCGTCGGCCAGGATCGTCCGGACGATGGCTCGCGCGGTCTCCCGACGGAGGAGCGCCAGGGCCCCGCGCTCCCACGGGTCCACGTCCGCGGGGTAGTAGTGGGTTCGCCCGTAGAGCGACGCGCTGGCGAGCTCCTCGCCGACCAGCCGGCGGAGGTGGTGCTGTACCTGGCCGGGAGCGAGGTCCAGCGCCCGGACGAGTTCGTTGAAGTGGACGCCCGGAGTCCGCTCGACGTGTCGCCGGATCCGCTCGCGGGTCGTGATCTCGGTCACGCCAGCGACCCTCCGGCGGCCGACGGCCCACCGGTGGCTGACAGTCCTCCGGCCGCCGACGTACCGGGCCATCGTCCTGCCGGCGGCGTCCCGTCGTGGGGGCCGCCGTTCGACCCTGCGTTCACGTTCACAGCTCGACTCCCGCCTCCACCGCCCGCTGCTCGGCCCGTCGGGCCGCGTACGCGGCCGCGAGGACGAGGCCGACCATGACGACGTCTAGCCCGTGCTCGACGGTGTGGTGCGAGGCGAACGGGACCGTCCCGGCCACCGCCAGCCCCCCGATCGCGGTGCGCGCGACGAGCGCCCCCACGGCCAGCGCCACGAGGACGCGCGAGGGGGAGCGGCGGCGGACGGCCACGGCGGCCGCGAGGACGCCGACCAGTATCGATCCCGCGCCCGCGAGCGCCAGCGTCGCGAAGAGCGGCGGATCCGGTGGGGGTGCGTGACACGGGATCGCGAGCCCGGTGAGTTCCGGGGAGCCACCGACGTCGGCGAGGAGCGACCCGGGCACGGCCATGCTCAGAGCAGCCCGCCACTGCCACCGTTCCGGACCGTCCGCAGGTCCTCGATCATCGCGTTCTCGCTGGGCAGGTCCGTCTGGCTGATCCGGTAGGCCCGCTCGACGTAGCCGTCGCCGTTGACCAGGGTGATCATCCCGATGTGGTTGAACATGTACTTCCCGTTCGTCTCCTCGGTCGCTTCGGTCCGCTGGAAGCCGATGCCGAACGCGCCGGTGATCACCTCCTTCGCGCGGGCCGTCGACTCCGGGCGGAGGTAGTGCCAGTTGCCCGCCGAGAGGTCGACGTTCATCTCCTCGGCCTCCCGGCGGAGTCGCTCGGGGGTGTCCCGCTCGGGGTCGAACGTGATCGGGTAGAAGCTCACCCCGTCGGCGTAGCCGTTCTCGACGGCGTGGATCTGGAGTTCGCGGAGCCGGGACTCGAGTACCGGACAGAGGGTCATACAGTTGGCGAAGAAGAACGTGTGGTACCGCGGCCCCTCGATCTCGCGCAGGGCGATCGGCTCGCCGCTGAACGCGTCGGGGACGGTGACGTCGGGCACCTGCTGGCCCCACGCCGGGTAGGAGACGTCCTCGCTGTCGAACGGGCGGTCGGGCTCCGGCAGCGTCACGTTCGGGTTCCCCGATCCGGCGAAGCCGACGCCGCCCACACAGCCGGCCGTACCGGCGGCGACCCCGATCCCGGCCGCACGCAGGTAGCTCCGTCTGTCCATGCCCGACCGTTGTGGCTCGGGGGTCAAGAGCGAACTGGTGTGCGCGTCGAACCGCCGAAGCGGGCGTGTACTGGCCGTGCACGGCCGATGGAGGGTCGGAGGGGTCGGAAGGGATCGGAGAACGGGGGCGCCCCGGTACGAGAGCGGCGCGCCGGGCCACCGATAGACCTGTGGCGGCCAGTGTCCACAGGAATTCGATGCGCGAACCAGTGGCCACTTGACCGCCGGGGCCCAAGCGGCTGTATGTTCGAGGACGGCGGCACGTCCCGCCGTGAGTTCTTCAAGGCCGCCGTCGCCGTCGGCGGAGCGACTGCGCTCTCGGCGTGCGTCGGACGGCTCGGCGGCTCCCCCGAAGCGCCGGACGAACCGATCCCGCGGGGCGTGGCCGACGGGTCGACCCTCCCGTCGAGACAGCACGCGTGGAACGAGTTCTGCCGGCACGACGAGTACGGTAACGTCGAGCTCCCGCGTCACCAGCTGTTCGTCTACCTGACGCTCGACGGCGACGCACCGCCCGGACCGGACGAGCGACGAACGGTCGAGGAGGCCCTCCGGACGCTCGACGCGGCCTACGAGCGGAGCCACCGCGGGCTCCTCTCCTCGATCGCGTACTCGCCACGGTATTTCGAACGGTACGGGGGCGCGCCCGCCGGCGTCGACCTGCCCGACCCGCGCCGCCTCTCGGACTTCGAGACCCCGACGTTCGACCGACAGGACGCCCTCCTCCACCTCGCGTCGGACCGTCCCGACGCCCTCCTCGAAGCCGAAGAGGCGCTCCGGGGGAACCGGGCGAGGGCCAACGGCGTCGAGGTCGACGCCGTGTTGACGGACGTGCTGGCGGTCGACGACCGCCGGACCGGGTTCGTCGGCGCGGGGATGCCCGCCGAGCGCCAGGACGGGCTCAACGGCGTTCCGGAGTCGAACCCGGTCCCGTCGGCCTCGCCGCTGTTCATGGGGTTCAAAGCCGGCTTCCGGGGGAACCAGGCGACCGAGGAGTACGTCACGCTCCGCGAGGGGCCGTTCGCCGGCGGGACGACGAAACACGTCGCCCGCCTCCGCCAGCGGCTCGACGACTGGTACGAGGAGCAGACGTACGACGAGCGGGTGGCGGAGCTGTTCTCGCCGGTTCACGCCGCCGAGGGGCTCGTCGAGGGCGTCGGCGAGAACCTCGGGGCCGACAGCGGTCTCACGCCCGAGATGATCGAGACGATCCGGGACGGGGCGCGGGAGTTCGGGCGCGTCGGTCACGCACAGAAGGCCGCGCGGGCGAACCGGGACGCGGACGGCAACGTCAGGCTTCTCCGGCGCCACTGCGAGTCGACCGACGACGACGTCGCCAGCCTCCACTTCCCCTCGCTCCAGCGACGTATCTCCGAGTTCGAGGCGGTCCGGGAGGCGATGAACGGGTCCGACCTGACGGACGTCCCGACGATCCGCCAGCGGGTGAACAACGGGATCCTCGAGTACATCTTCGTCCGGAACCGTGGGAACTTCCTCGTTCCGCCCCGCGCACTGCGGGCACTCCCGACGCCCGACGGCGAGGTTCCGGGGCTCGAGAGTGACTGACGGACCGCCCGAGTCGGCGGAGCGGAGGTCGGGCGTTCAGCTCCGGTAGTCGAGCGCGACGACCCGCCCGTCCGCGTAGACGACGACGGCCTCCTCGTCACCGTCGCCGTCGACGTCCGCGAGCGTGGCGTGCGTGAAGATCGACGCGTCGCGCCCGTAGGTCGCGAGGACGTCGCCGGTCGCCGGGTCGACGACCGAGACCGTCCCGTCGTTCGCGGGAGCGAGGAGTTCGGGCCCGCCGTCGCCGTCGAGGTCGCCCATCGACGGCGGCGGCATCATCCGCATCCCCTCCGCGACGAGCGTCGTCCGCCACTCGACGGCCCCCGAGTCCGCGCTCAGTGCCGTGATCCGGCCGTCCCGCGTCGCCACGTAGACCTCCGTGGTTCCGTCGCCGTCGCCGTCGTCGAGCGCGTGGACCGACGCGAACGCGAACTCCCCGCCGTCGTGGCGCCACTCGACGCGGCCGTCGCGCCCGTCGATCGCGACGACCCGGCCGTCGATCGTCGCGAGCACCGCCTCCCGGGCCGGGTCGTCGTCGACGTCGCCGACCGTCGCCCACGAGACCGATCCGACCCCGGACAGGCGCCAGCGAGTCTCCCCGGTGCCTTCGAGGAGGGCGACGGTCCCGTCGCGTGCGGCCACGAGGAGTTCGGGGCTCCCGTCGGCGTCGAAATCCGCCACGGACGGCTGGGCGAACGTGTACGCACCGAACGGGACGCGCCAGGCCTCCCGGCCGTCGCGGGTCAGGACGAGGACCGTCCCGGTCGTGTCGACGACGACCGTCTCCCGGCCCGGCGAGGGCGCGAGGTCCGCGACGATCGGCCGGGTGTAGCCGTAGTTCGGGAGCGGGTGCGCGGCCGTCTTCTCGCCGGTTTCGGGGTCGAACGAGGCCAGTTCGCGTTCGGTCGTCGCCGCGAGCACCTCGGGCTCGCCGTCGCCGTTCGCGTCCGCGACCGCCGGATCCGCGACCGAGTGGATGGTGCAGTTCGCGGCTGGAAGGGGGTACCGCCAGCGAACCCCGCCGTCGCCGGCGTCGAGCGCGTAGAGCGCACAGCTCCCGGCCTCGTCGTCGTCGCTCGACACCGGGGCGAACACCGTTCCGTCGGCGAACGCGGGGGCGTGGTGGTTCGCCGAGACGTCGCGTCCCGTGTCGGAGATCCAGATCGGCGCGAGTTCGGCGTCGCCCGTCACCCCGGTGAGTGCGACCCCACCGGCTGCCGCGAGCCCAACGACGAACGCGACGAGCAGGCCGGCGGTGAGCGCTCGCATCGGTCGGCGTTCACGCCGCGTCGATTTACCGGGTTCGCTTTCTCGCAGTCAGCGAGGGGGGCGACGTCCGATCCGAACGCGTGGCTCGCTCGCGCCGGTGTCCCCGAGACTCCCGTCGTCGACTGCCGACAGGACAGTTCTCTGGTGGCCCGGACACGAGCGAACACCGATCGCCCGAGGAAGCGTCGCGAACGTGGCTGTCGCGACCGAGCTTCCGGAGCGAGCCCCTCGACGACTTGCCACGGGAACGCGAACGTTCAAACCCGAAGCCGGCTCGAGTCGTCCCGTGACCTGACGAGCCGACGCGTGGCGGGAGGGGGAGCGCGACACGACGCCACGCGAGAAACCGACGTCGAGCGGGAACGGGACGCGAACGGGGACGGCGATCCCGTCGGCGTGCTCTACCGCAGTGTCGCCAGTCAGCCACGCCGGGGCGGGCGCCGGATCGGTCGCCGTCGTTCGTGCCGGCACGCGTTCGGTGGTCGTCCCGGCTCGCCGCCGGTCAGCCGGCCGGGAGCGAGACCACCCACAGTGACAGGACGGTGTAGCCGATCATGAGGAGCAGGATCGGGGCGTGGGCACGGAGCACCGTCCTGGGGGTTGCGTCGGGGCCCGCCAGTCTCACAGTCACGGCGTGGGCAGCCACGACGGCCACCGCGTGACCGACGACGATCAGGGCCACCTGCGACGCCCAGGCCGCTTCGAGGGGGATCCAGCCGAGCAGCTCGACGCGGCCGGGGGCGAACGGTCCGATCTCGATCGACCGCGGCAGATGCCCGATCACGGTCACGACGTAGCTCCAGTTGTGTGCCACCTCGTAGCCGGCGGCGATCGGGACCAGCGAGCCGGCCAGCGCGGTCGCTCCGGCGAACTGACCGTCGGATCGATCCGTGTCTCCCGCAGGGCCCCGTTCGTCCGTGCCGACGGTTGCTCCCGCGAGCCGGGTCGTCAGTCGCGCTGCCAGGGCGAACACCAGGAGGAACGCCCCCAGTCCGACGAGGTAGATCGGGACGCTGGCGGCCGGGCCGAGCCCTTCGCGGAGGCCGGCGTAGAGGTCCCGGTAGACCGGCGAGTCGACGAACCCGTCGAAACTGACCGTGTAGACCGTCGCGACGACGAAGGCCGCCGTCACCGCACCGTGAACCGGGCGGGCGGTGGCGGTCCACGGGGTCCGGGCGACGAGCCGCCGTCGACCGCCCGGGCCCCGGTCGATCGACAGGGGCGACGCCCGGCCGAGCAGGTCGTAGAGCACCGCGAGGGGGTCGGCGTGTTCGAACCACGCTCGGCCGAAGACGACGCCGCCGACCAGCATCACCAGCGCGTAGCCGGCGAGAACGGCCGCCGTTGCCGGTGGATCGAACGGGATCCGGGTCAGGTTCGCGACGACTCCGATCAGGACGACGTAGCCGACGAGCGCCGGCCAGCGTCCGAGCCGCGTCGGGTACGACCGGAGACGGAGTTCCCGCCCCTCTACGGCCGAGAGCGCGTCGTGAACCGTCCGCCACGGCGCGAGCGTTCGCCACGGGCTCCCGGCGAGTATCGACCAGAGGGCGACTCCCTCGACGAGGAGCGGCCAGACGACCAGCGTCGCGCCGTTGAGGAGGTAGTTGCGCGGACCGACGAGCCCGTCGACGAGCGCGGCGGTGACGGCGAGCAGGAACGCGGTCCGGACGAGGAGCGCGAGCCGCTCCGCGAGCGGCGCCGGGACCGAGCGTAGCCGTCGTTCGAGGTCCGGAGTCGATCCACCGTCCGCGGCGAGGAGCGCGGTCGCGAGCAGGGTCGCCACGGCGCCACCGTAGAGGAGCCCCGGCGGGATCGGCGCGTCCAGGCCGGTGTCGAACCCGCCGTGGGCGACGACCGGTTGGCTCGTGGGGACGACCGCGCCGGCGACCAGTAGCACACGCGCGGGCACGGCGCCCCGGTGTTCCCACGCGGAGCGCCCGAGTTCCCGAAGGACCTGCCGCATACGCCGCCTGCACGGGGACGTCACAAAACCGGATCGGTTGCTCTCCGGGTCTGACTGCGCCCCGCTCAAACCCATCCGAGGAACGAGATCGAGCGCCAGACCTGCCAGAGACCGGCCACGACGAGGAGCACACCGGCCGCACGCTGCATCGACCCGACGTACCGGCTCGCCTGTCGGAACAGGTCGCTTCCGAGTGCCGCCAGCAGCGTGACGCCCGCGAGGGGGAGCGCCACCGCCATGGCGTAGCTCCCGAGCGCCAGTACCGCCCCGCCCGGCGGCAGCGCGAGCGACTGGGTGATCACGCCGACGAACACCGGGACCACACAGCCAGCGGCCGCGAGGGCGTAGACCGCCCCGAAGACCGCGAACCCGGTCACCGACGACCGGCGCTCGGGGAGCACCAGACGTACCTCCGGGGCTCGCCCCGCGACCATCAGGCCCCCGAGGACGGCCAGGCCGGCACCGATCACGGGTTCGAGTTCGGTCACGCGCGAGACGAGCGCCTGACCGGCGGCGAGGATGACGCCGGCGAGGAGCCCGAGCGTGACGAGGGCACCTCCTGCGGCCGCCAGCCCGCGGACGACCGCTCCGGGGAGGTCGGCCTCCTCCTGACTCAGGTAGTAGCCGACGTAGCCCGGCAACAGGGGGTACGCACAGGGTGCGAAGAACGTGAAGATCCCGACGGTGAGAGCGAACCCGACGGTGGCGGCGACCTCACCGGACACGGGGAGCAGCTGCAGCGGCGCGAGGACGGGGGCCGTAGAGAACGTCCCCGGAACGCCGCTCGCGATCCCGGAGACGACGCTCACAGGACGCTCTCGACCTCCGACCGGACGGTCGACTCGCTGGCGACGCCGCGGTGCGTCCAGACCACCTCGCCAGACGCGTCGAACAGCGCCGTGAAGGGGAGGCCACCGGCCTGGAGCTCCCGCATCAGAACCGAGTCGGGATCGTGACCCACGGTCCAGTTCCCGTCGTGCTCGCGCCACCACTCCCGGACGTCAGCCGCCGAGAGCCCGCCGCCGAACCGCTCGTTGGTCACCGACAGGAAGGCGACGCGGTCCGCGTACGTCTGGTGGACCGGAACGAGTTCGTCCATCTGCGCCCGGCACGGCGCACACCACGTGGCGAACAGGTCGACCAGCGTCGGCGTCCCCGACACCGGCACGCGCTGCTCGCCGGTCGACGAGCCCCGAGCGTCGAGCGTCTCGACGACGGCCAGCGCGTCGTCGGCACCTCCGCCGGCGTCGCCCGACGTCCCCGAACTCCCGAGGCAGCCGGCACTCGCCGCGAGGGCGGCGCCGGTGGCCCCGACCAGTACCTGGCGGCGTCTCATGGGTGCCCGTAGGTCCGGATCGTGTTTTAGCCTCCCCGCTGTCGTGCGCCGAACGTGCCAGCGAGTAGTCGTCGATCCCTCGCGGACGTCCGTCCGTTGCCGGCGCCGAGCGTGCACCGTGGCCGACGTCGTTCGCGCGGACGGCATCGATCGTGGGGATGGCGTCAGTCGCGTCCTGGGCATCGGCAGTCCGGGTGGCCACAGCACCGTCGGAACCGGACGAGGGCTCGACGGCACTCGATCCGGCCCGCACGTCGGAAACGCGGACCGATTCGTGCGGCAGGTTCCGTTCCCCGTCACGTCCCGGAGGTCAGCCCAGGTGCGATCGGATCGCCGCCTCGACGTCCCGGTACGCGGGGCTGGCGACTGGCTGTCTGTTGACGAAGACGAACGGGGTGCTGTCGACGCCACGGTCGATCCCCTCCTGTCGGTCCGCCTCGACGACCGGCCGGTACGTCTCGTTGGTCGCGTCCGTCCCGATCGCACAGCCGTCGACCCCTACCTCGTCGGCGAGCGACTGGACGAGGTCCATCGAGTACTGCTGCTGGTTCTCGAACAGTTTCTTCACGTACTCGAAGAAGGTGGCGTCGTCGGCCTCGTCCTGGACGCCGCGAGCGGCGCTGGCGGCAGCCCACGACCACTTCTGGCTCACCGGGATCGGGAAGTCGTTGAACGCCCACCGGACGTCGCCCGGCTCGACGAAGTTCGAGACGATCTTCGGGGCGACCTGCTGGCTGAACGTCGCGCAGTGCGGACACGAGAAGTCCTCGTACGTCTCCAGGAGGACTGGCGCGTCGGCGTCGCCCAGCTTCGGGTTCGGAAGCGAGTCGACTTTCGGCTCGCTCCCGCCGCCACAGCCGCCCCCGGAGCCGCCGGCGATGCCGCCGACGCAGCCGGCCAGGCCAGCCGTCGCGGCGGTCGCCGACGCGAGGAACGCGCGTCTGGAGGTATCCATACGCGGGCGGAGGTCGCCGCGGCACTTATGTTGTCGGTTCCCCGCCACGGCTTTGACCGCGGCGCACGTACCGACCGACGTCACCCATGCCGACCGTCACTTTCCGCGGTCGCGAGATCGCCTGCGAGCCGGGCGCCCGCCTGCGGGACGTGCTGCTCGACGCCGGCGAGTCGCCACACAACGACGGTGCCGACCTGCTCAACTGCCGCGGCCACGGGACCTGCGGGACCTGTGCGGTCGAGATCCGGCCCGCCGGCGACGGGTCGTCCCGGGACGAGGGCGACGACCGGGACGGAACGAGCGGCGAGGCCGACGGCGGGGACTCGCCCGTGAGCGACATCGGCACGCGGGAGCGTGCCAGGCTCTCGTTCCCACCCCACGACCTCGACGCGGGGCTCCGACTCTCGTGTCGGACGCGCGTCTACGGCGACGTCCTCGTACGGAAGTATCCCGGCTTCTGGGGCCAGCACGTCGACCAGGACCCGGAGTGACGCCGTGCCTGCCACGAGAACCGACTCCGTCGACCACCGAGAGCAGAGACGGCGAAGGGCAGAGCGGGCGCGACCCGATCAGAACCGGCGGTCGCGCCAGGCCAGCAGCTCCTCGCGGTCCCGGGTGTCCGGCGGGGGGTCGGCGAACCACTGCGCGTCGGAGATCTCCCCGTCGGGGTCGTCGACGGTCGGTTCGGTCGTCACAGCGCGGGCCGCGTAGACGGGGAGGACGCCCCAGGCGGCGTGTTCCGCGGCGGCGAACTCGACGCGGGTCGCCATCGCTAGCCCCTCGTAATCGGCCTCCACGCCGGCTTCCTCGGCCAGTTCGCGTTCGGCGGCTTCGCGGAGGTCCTCGTTCGCACCGACCTCGCCACCCGGCACCACCCACCTGTCGACGCCCTCGTGCCTGACGAGGAGGAGTTCACCCCCCTCGCGGTAGACGACCGTGTGTGCCCCGAAGGGGGCCCCGGAGTCGACGACCCGGCGTGCGAGCGTCCGGAACCGACTGCGCGGGACCCGACGGCGCCGGGTGAACTCGAGGACCCCGGTGTGTCGCTCGCGCAGTCGCTGGTAGACCTGCTCGGCCCGCTGGCTCGCCTCTTCGGCGAGGAACCAGAGGTCGCCGATCGTCATCGCGCGTGCCGGTCGGGGCTGTGTCGCGGGACCCACGGAACGTCCAGTCGTCGAACCGGTTCGTCGCCCATGGTCCGTCGATCGGGCGCGCGGGAGAAAGCCCCTTCGACCGGGCTCCCCGCTTCGACCGGGCCCGGGGCACACGGTCACACCGCGCTCCCGTCGACGTGCTGGCCGGCTCCGTCGGCCGTCGGAGCAGGGGTCGTCCGCCCCGTCGGACCGGCGTGGCGCCTGAACCTTTTTCGTGCGGGGGTTCGACTGACTCGACGTGCCGCCGACACTGCCCGTCGAAATCAATCGGGGCCAGCTCCACGACCTCGAGGTGGTCGGCGAGTACAGCGCGTCCGAGTCCTTCGACGTCGTGTTGCGGAACCACGGGGAAGCCGTCCACGTCCACCTCCACCTGGACGACGCGCTCTCGCGCGCCGCGGACCTCGCGACCGGCGACGGGAACTGCTACGTCGAGGGGAACGGCGAGGCGACGGTCCGCGTCTCCGTGACGCCCGGGTCGGAGCCGGTTCGAGGCCGGCTGACGGTCTCGACTGCGTACGGGGCCGAGTCGGCGGACGTCGACGTGACCGTCGAGCCCGGCGACCGGCGGGACCCGGTCGTGGTCGACGAACGGCTCTCGCGGCCCGCGGGCGCCCCGGCCCCTGGGGAGGCGGACGAGACCCCCGACGACGGTCCGTCGCTACCCGATCGGCTGTCCGGGTCGCTCCCGTCGCCGGACACCGGGACGCTCCTGCTGGGTGGTCTGGCGGTCGCTGCCGTCGCCCTGGCGCTCTGGATCGGACTCGGCGTCGGCAGCGGTGCCGTCCTCCTCGGCGTCGGCGTGGTCATCGGCGGCGTGATCGCCGCGCTCGTCTTCCTCATGCAGTAGGCGGTTGGGACGGGAGTTCGGGACGCACGGTGGTGCAGCCCGGCTCGCCCTCCATCCCTCGTCGCGATCAGCATGGTCGGTCTGCGTGGCCCAATCCGGTCGATATCCGACGGTCGAACTCGACGGCCAGTAGCCGGGCGAGACCCGATCGGGAACGGATCGACGCGTCGCTACTCGTCGCCGTGGTCGCCGTGGTCGCCGTGGTCGTCGTGCGTCTCGGGCTCCGTCGGTGTTCCACAGAGGTTCCCGTCCTCGTCGAACAGTTTCGCGCGCAGGTAGCGCGTCCGGTACCGGTTGGCGCCCTCGTAGACGTCGGCCTCGCGGATCTCGTCGGTCCGGTCGTCGGCGGCCGCGTCGACGATCGCCTCGAGCTGCTCCTTCTCGCTGGGGGTCAGCTCGAACTCGTAGGTCCGCGGCTCCTCGCGCTCCAGCGTCGTCCACTTCCGCGCGGCGGCGACGACCAGCGAGCACGGCTCCCGGCAGGGGAACGGTCCGTCGCCCGGGTCGGCGTCGAGGTCGCGGTCGTCGTCGAACTCCCACTCGCGCCGCTTGTGACACTGCGAGTCGACACAGCAGGACGCTGCGATCCGATCGACGGCCCCGGCGTCCAGCTCGTCGACGATGCCGTAGATACCGGTCTGTCGCCCGGCGGTCTCGGCCCAGTGCGTGACGTCGAGTTCGCCGGCCCGCTCTAAGTGCCAGTTGGCGACCGTCGCCGGGTAGAACGTCTCGACGGTCTCGACGGCGTCCCGCGGATCGAGCGCGGGGAATACCCACCCGGTCGCGAGCGACGGGGCGGTCCGCAGCGGCCGGTACCGGCCGCGATCGTCGAGCCGGCCGATCGCCCGCGCGTCCAGCGGGTCGTGATGGTGTTCTAACTCCGCCGCGGGAACGTCGACGTCGTCGACGTGCCGGACCTCGTACGACCGGCCGCCGTGCTCGTCCAGCCGGACCGCGATCCGGAGGTCGCCCCAGTGACGGACGACGCCTGCCTCGCGCGCCAGGGCCTCGTAGCGCGCCTCGACGTCGCGGGTCTCCTCCCACGCCGGGGTCGACGGCGTGGGCGCGTACTCCAGCCAGCGGAGGAACGCGCGGTAGTGACGGCCGGCGCCGACCGACCGATCGGGCTCCGACGGGTAGTCGATCGACAGCTGCCAGGTGTACCAGTTCGTGAGGTGCGCGGGAAGCTCGGCCGCGGCGGCCCGGAACGCGGCCTCGTCGAGTCCCGCGTGCTCCTCGCCAGGGACCGCCAGCCCGTAGCCGGTCTCGTCGTGCCAGGCGGAGAGCCCGTCGAACTCGACGCCCTCGCCCGCGGCGTCCACGAGCCCGTCGAGCTGGCGGTCCGTGACGGCGACGCCACCGGCCTCCCGTCCGTCGGTGGCAGTCTCCGCGTCAGCGTCGGCGTCGGTGTCGGCGTGTGCCGTCATCGGGCGGTCGCGGCCTCCCCGCTCTCGGAGTCGGAGTCGGCGTCGGCCTCCGGGTCGGCGCCGTCGGCGGCGTCCGACGGGGATCCGGCACCGCCCTCCGAGGCGCCGTCGCCGCCGGCGAGCTTCGTGCGTTCGCGCACGCGCTCCATCGCCTCGTCGACGTCGGCACCGGCGTCGGCCGCCCGCTCCAGGATCACCTCGGCCATGAGCCCCTCGGTCCCCACGGCGCCGGCGTACCAGAGTTCGTGTCCGTCGACGGTCGCCGGCACGTCGTAGCCCGTCCGGTAGTCGTCGGTCAGTCCCATGTCCTCGGGGATGTCCTCCTGCGTGTGGAACCCGTCCGCGACGAACAGCGGGACGACGACGACGTCCGGCGAGTCGAAGTAGTCGGTGACGTCGTCGACCTCCGGCTCCTCGTCCATGAACAGCGCCTGGACCTCGTCGAAGCGGCCCGTCTCCCGAACCCGATCGGCGTGGTACTCGATCGCCTTCGCGGAGTTCTCGTTGCGCTCGGTCCCGTGGCCGACGACGGCGAGCCCGAAGCCCGGCCCCACGTCGGGGTCTTCCGTCACGGTCTCCGCGCGCCGGACGAGCACCTCCGTCATCGACTCGTGTGTGCCGACCGGCCCGCAGTAGTGGACCGCCTGGCCGGTGTCTGCCGCCGTCAGCGTCACGTGATCGGCCGACAGGCCGTCGGAGTCCCACTGGGAGACGTCCCACCCCTCGAGCCTGAGCTCGCGTGGGATCACCTGCTCGGTGAAGTAGCCCTCGGAGATGAACAGCGGGACGAGGTAGATCTCGTCGGCCTCGACGGTCCGGAGCACCTCCCGGAGTGACGGCTCCTCCTTCCAGAAGCCCGTGCGGACCTCGTCGAAGGCAGCCGCCTCGCGGATCCGGTCCGCGTGCGCGTGCGTCGGCGCACTCGAATCGGGGTTGAGGTGTGATCCGTGTGCCACGATGACCAGCGCTTGACTCATGTTCGATGCCTGGGGCGCGGCGGGTTTAGGGACTTCGGGCGAGGCCCGAACGGCGGCTCCGGAGCGCCCGCCCGCGAGGCGAACCGGGATCCGAACTGCCTCGGGGAACCCGAAGCACTCGTCTCGTCGCTCTGCAGAAGATCGGACGTGGAGGGCCGAAAAGCCGGAGGGCAAAACGACGGGAGGGCCAAGCGGGGGGAAGACACACGGGACCGCGCTGTCGTGCCCGCCGACCGGCCGGTCGATCAGACATCCTTCCGCCGTCGCGGGGTGGCCGGACGGCCCCGGGGCGATGCAGCCAGCGGGGACCACGTGCGGACGACTGCGAGCCCGACGGCCGCCAGCAGCAGCCCGGCGACGGCCAGTGCCGCCAGCTCCGGCGCCATCAGCGCCGCGAGCATGGCTGCGAACAGCAGCGCGGTGGTCGCGAGTCCGGCGGTGGTCATCCGCTCGGGGCCGGTGCGAGTCGAGGGGGAGCGAGTCGTGCTCATCACAGTCGGATAGACGGGCCCCACCCCCAAAAGTATAATCTGAACGATATTTCTGTAGGGGAGTTTCCAAAAGCGAATATCAGTTGGAGATCCGAAAGGAACGGTGGCCGGTGTCGGGCGACACGAGGCGCGCTCGGGACCCGATCCGTGTCCCGGGGTCCACGCGCCAGTCACGCACCTCGCCGCAGCAGTCGCGTTCGTCGCCGTGGACGGTCGTCACCCGTCGATCGAGTCGACGCCCGTGACCTCGAAGCGAGCGCCACCCGTCCGACTCTCGGTCGGAGTCACGCCCCAGCCGTGTGCGTCGACCATCCGCCCGACGATCCGGAGTCCGAGGCCGCTGGCCTCGCCGGACGTCTCTCCCGGTTCGAACGCGCCGTCCGCCTGCCCCGGGGGGAGGCCGGGCCCGTCGTCCTCGACGTAGAACCCCGCCTCGCTCCCGGTCGCCTCGCCGGGTTCGACGTCGCGACCGGCGTCTCCGCGCCCGTTCCACTCCGCGCCCCCGGGCCCGTCCCGGGAGCCGTCCAGTCGACCCACGCGGACGGTCACCCCGTCGCCCCCGTGCTCGATCGCGTCCCGGATGAGGTTCTCGAGGACGTGCTGGAGGCGGTCGGGATCCGCCGCGAACGGGAGGTCGCTCTCGACGACGAGGTCGGCACTGCCGGTGTCGACGTGTCCCCAGGCGGTCCGGACCTGTTCGCCCAGCCCGACCGGTTCGGTCTCCTCGACGACCTCGCCGTCGTCGTCCCGGATCGGGTGGAGGACGCCGTCGACGGGGATGCGGTCCCCGCTCGACAGCCGGTGGACGGCCGAGAACCGGACGGGCTCGCCCCCCGCCGCGCGATCGATCCACGAGCCCAGCTCGTCGGCCGCCGGCGAGTGGTTCCACCACGGCGTCTCCGGGAACGGCGTCCCGGAGACCTCCTCGGCCGTCGCGTCGACCAGCCCCAGGGCCGTCCGGTTCACGTCGACGACGCTGATCGAGCCGTCCGCCCGTCCCAGCAGGGCCTCGAGGCGGTCGGCGCGCGCTCGCTGTCGGGCCGCCCGTGCCTGCCCGACCGCGTTCGCGATCCGCGCGGCCACGACCGGTGTGGCGGTCGCGGAACTGGAGGTCGCCGGTCGCTCGCGGGGACACTCCCCGGCGTCCGGCGTCGCACAGCTACTCCGGCGACGCTGGTCGGGGGGCTCGCCTGCCAGGATCGCGAGCGCTCTGCTCGCGGACCGGTCGGTCACGACCTCGAACCGGTCGTCGGCCCGCATCAGCCTGTCGGCGAGGCCGCGCCCCTCGCCCTCGCCGTCGACGCAGAGCAGTCTGATCGCCTCGCCGTCCGGCGGGCGGCTGGCCCCGCGGGCGCGATCCCCACACATTTCGGTGACGGGGAAAGTCGAGTCCACGCACCCAAAACAGGCCCGGTGGTTCCGAGCCTCGAATCGGACCGCGCGTCGCTTCGGACGGGCAGTACGACGGAACGTCGGATCGGCGGCGCGACGGAGCGTCCGCGCGAGCGTCTCCGCGGGGTGCTCGGACTGTGACCGTCCACGGGCGGTCGGTCGAGCGTGGATCGGACAGGAGATCACCGTCCGGTCGGGCCGACCGTCCCGACCGTGGTCTCACTCGCGAGGCGCCACGTCGACCGCCTCGCCGTCGACCTCGACGGCGACGACTGCGAGGTCGCCGTCGAACGTGATCCGGCAGTCGTCCCCGTCGGCCTCGAAGCGGACCTGCACGCGCCAGGGATCCCGGCCGAGAACCGCCGTGTACTCGTCGGTCACACACTGCGGGATCGCCCAGTACGGGCGGTCCGCGAGGTCCTCGCCGCGATCCCGGTGGAAGCTCCGGACCGTCGCGTTCCTGGTCGCGAGGGCGCCGAACGACGTGTAGACCGTCCGGCCGCAGACGCGACAGTCGAACGTCGGGAGGGCGGCGAACTGCAGGTCCGGGGGCGGGTCGCCGTCGATCCCGGCGTCCACGGCGCCGCCGCAGTCGGGACAGATCCCGTCCATCGCCTGGTCGACGCCCGCCTGCGACCACCGGTCGAACGCGGCCATCGCCTCCGCCGGCGACCGACCCACCACGAGGCTCGGCGGAGCACTGACGGAGAGGATCCGCGTGTCGCAGGCGTCACAGTCGAACCGGAACCGCTCGTCCTCGTAGCTGCCGCGGAGCGCGGCCGCGCCACAGGCGGTACACTCGCCCTCGACGGGAACGGGCGGGACGGTAGCCGCGACGGTGTACAGCCCGGCCTCGATCGCCCGGACGACCCGCTGGCCCGCAGCCGTGAGCAGGTAGCCGGTGTCCTCCGCACCGTCGCTCGCGTCGGCCCCCTCGTCGCCTGCCCGGGCACCGGGCTCGACCTTCCGCACGAACTGCGGAACGAGCTTCCGGAGGTGGTAGTTGAAGCCGGCGCTGTCGTCGTAGTCGGTCGCGTCGTACAGCTCGGTGAAACTGACCGGAACGGCCGGCCGGGCGTCGTCGAGCGCCCGGAGGATCGCGACCCGTGTCGCGTTCGAGAGCAGGCCGAACGCCTCCTCCGGCGGAACGTGCGTGTGCGAGCCGGGTCCGGGCCCCTCGTCGGCGTCTCCGGCGTCTCCCCCGGGACCGCCGGGATCGTCCCCCTCGGGATCGACGGGACCACCGGACCCGCCGTCCTCGTCGGCGGAGTTACCGTCTCGGGTCATGCTCCGGAGTTGTCCGCACCCGGTAAAGAATCCCGTGGAGGGTGGGTCGCCCGGACGGTCCGGGACGGGGGAGTGTCCCCTCAGCCGTCCGGTTCGACGCTCCGGGTCGAACGGAACAGGTTCGCCGGATCCCACTCCGTTTTGATCTCGGCGAGGCGGTCGTAGTTGTCGCCGTAGGCCGCCCGGATCCGCGCCTCGCTCTCGTCGTCCGTGAGGAAGTTCAGCGCCGCGTCGCCCGTCGTGTACGGCCGAACGGCTTCGTGGAACGCGCGCGTCCACGCGACGTGTTCGTCGTCCCGCGCCGGATCGGACCAGCGCGTCTCGACGAGGAGGTGGTGAGCGTCCTCCCGGTGGGGGTACGCCGTCGCGTCCGACGGCGGGTCGGTCTCCGCACCGCTCCGCGGGGAGACGAACACCGTCGCGCCCGGCGATGGGGCGTCCGCGGCGCGTTCGACGATCGTGTCGATCGCCGGGTCGGAGAGCGTCGACAGGTACTGGCTCCGCAGGTAGGTCCGCATGGACCCCTGGCTGTCGCCGACGCGCTGGAACGCCGCGTACCGTCGTTCCCGGAGACTGTCCGTGACGGGGTCGCCGAACGCGCGCAGCGGTTCGAGCACCCGCTCGCCCTCCTCGGACGGGCCCGCGTAGCACGCGACGACGATGGCGACGCGACTGTCCCGCACCGCAGGCGGGTAGTACGACGACGCCGGCAGGTGCATGCTGCCGAAGAGGAGTCGCACCTCCCGTGGCGCGTCGGCCACGAACGACCGGTAGCGGCGCGCGACGTCGGCAGCGTCCCCGAGGGGGTAGATCAGCGACCCCGCGAAGATCTCCGGCCCGACCTCGTGGAGCCGGAACTCGAACGACGTGACGATCCCGAAGTGGCCGCCGCCGCCGCGGAGCGCCCAGAACAGGTCGGGGTGCTCCTCGGCGCTCGCGTGGACGAGGTCGCCGTCGGCGGTGACGACGTCCGCCGACAGGAGGTTGTCGCTCGTCAGCCCGTACTTCCGGCTGAGCCACCCGACGCCCCCGCCGAGCGTCAGCCCGGCGACGCCGATGTTCGGGTCCTGCCCGCCGGGGACTGCGAGGCCGAACGCCTGGGTCTCGTGGTCGAGTTCGCCCCACGTCGCACCCGCCTGGACGCGGGCCGTCCGTGCGTCCGGATCGACCCGGATCCCGTTCATCGGGCCGAGGTCGATCACCAGCCCGTCGTCGACGACGGCGCTGCCCGAGACGTGGTGGCCGCCGCCCTTCACCGAGAGGGGGAGGTCGTGCTCCCGGGCGACGTCCACGGCGGCCATCACGTCAGCGGCGCCCGTAGACCGGAGGACGACCCGCGGCTCGCGGTCGATCATCGCGTTCCAGACGGTCCGCGCGTCGTCGTAGCCAGCGTCGCCCGGCTCGAGCAGCTCGCCACGAACCCGCTCGCGGAGCCGGTCGACGGGACCCGCATTCGGCGTGTCCCCCGTCGCCGACGAGTCGCCTCCCGACATCTCCGGTAGCTGCTCCTCGCGGGTAGTTAACAGTGTCCGTCCGGGACCGCGTCGGGATCGACCGGACCGCCACGACGCCACCCCGCCAGCCGCCTCCGCCACGCCCGGCATCGTGTCTCGACCGTCTCCCCGCTCGACTGTCGAACCGGCGCGGTTTTCACCGGGCGGTCCGAGTCATCCGACGTGTCACTCGCCGAGACGACCCGCGAGGCCGCCCGCGATCGGCCGTTCCTCGTCGACGCGCTCCGCGCGGGCGTCGTCAACTACGCCGCCGCTGCGGCGTTCCTCGACGTCGAGGGCGACCCCGACACGGTCGCGACGGCGCTCCGGCGGTTCGCCGACGAACTCGAGCCCGTCGAGCCCGACGACCGTCGGGCCCGCGTGACGATGAGGCGGGGGGTCGGGCTCGAAGCGACCGGGGCGACCGCGACCCGCGGCGCCGGGAACCGGACCGGCGACCCCGGGGAGTCGGGCGAGCCGCACCTCCGGGTGGGGGGCGTCGGCCTCGTCCCGGAGGGCTCGATGACGGCCGTCCAGGCGTCGGGTGACGTCGACGCCGCCGCACTGGAGGCCGTGCTCGGCCGGCTGCGCGTGGCGGGCGTCGACGCCGAGGCGGCCGGCGTCGCCGGGGAGTCGCTGGTAGTCGTCGTCGGTCGGCGCGACGGGGCGCGGGCGGTCCGGGCCGTCGAGGGCGCGCTGGCGGCGGTCCGGGAGTAGTCCACCTCCGGAGCAGCGGCCCCGACGACAGCCCGCAGCGGTGTCGCCCGCCGACCGGCCAGTCGCTCGTCGACGGGCTCCCGTGCCGGGTCGCTACCGGGGAGCCTCTCGCCCGCTCCGCTTCCGACGATTTCAAACCGTCCACCCGCGAACGGCCGACAATGAGCCTGTCCGTGACCAACACCCTGACGGGCGAGCGCGAGGCGTTCACGACGGACGACGACGAGGTCCTGCTGTACGTCTGCGGGCTGACGGTCTCGGACGACGCCCACCTCGGGCACGCCCGGGCGTGGTTCCACGCCGACGTGGTCCACCGCTGGCTGGCACACGAGGGGTACGACGTCCGCCACGTCGAGAACGTGACCGACGTCAACGAGAAGATCGCCGCCCGCGCCGGCGAGGACGACCTCGGCGACACCGAGCCCGAGGTCGCGACCCACTTCACGCGGTCGGTACTGCGCGACATGCGCGGGCTGAACCTGCTGCGCGCGGAGGTCTACCCCCGCGTCTCGGAGCACGTCCCCGAGGTGATCGAGCTGGTCGAGACGCTGATCGAGAGGGGGTACGCCTACGAGTCGAACGGCTCGGTCTACTTCGACGTCACGAGCTTCGAGGAGTACGGCCGGCTGTCGAACCAGTCGGTCGACGAGCTGGAGGCACAGGGGCCCGACGACGAGCTGTCGGACAAGCGCCACCCGGCGGACTTCGCGCTCTGGAAGGCCGGCGGCGTCGACCCCGAGGACGTCCGCGAGCACCGGAAGGCGGGCGACGACCGGCCCGTCGAGGACGCCGACTACGGGGAGACCTGGGACTCCCCGTGGGGGCAGGGCCGGCCGGGCTGGCACGTCGAGTGCTCGGCCATGTCGACGACGCACCTCGGCGACACGATCGACCTCCACATGGGCGGTCAGGACCTCGTCTTCCCCCACCACGAGAACGAGATAGCCCAGAGCGAGGCCGCCACGGGCGAGCAGTTCGTCCGGTACTGGCTCCACGTCGGGCTCCTGGAGACCGGCGAGGAGGGCGCGAAGATGTCCTCGAGCCTGGAGAACTTCTTCACGGTCTCGGACGCGCTCGCGGAGTTCGGCCCGAACGTGCTCCGGACGTTCTACGCGGGGGCGCAGTACCGCACCAGACAGGCGTTCACCGAGGAGACGATCCGGGAGGCCCGGGAGCGCTGGGAGCGGCTGGAGCGCGCCTACGAGACCGCGCGCGACGCCTGCGACTCGGTCGACGCCTACGCGAAGGTCGACGACGACGAGCTCCGCGCCTCGGTCGAGGAGGCCCGCGAGGCGTTCGCCGGAGCCATGAACGACGACTTCAACGTCCGGGCGGCGACCGCCGCGCTGCTGGAGCTGGCGTCGGCGTCGAACCGGCACGTCGAGGCGCACGACGAGTACGACTACCGCGGCCTCCGCGAGACGATCGAGGCGTTCGAGGAGCTGGGCGGGGACGTGCTCGGGCTCTCGTTCGGCGGAGACGGCGCGGACGCCGGCGGGGAGGCCCGCCTCGCCGACGAGCTCGTCGAGCTGATCCTCGAGGTCCGGGAGGCCGAGCGCGAGGCGGGCAACTACGACCGCGCCGACGAGCTGCGCGACGAACTGGCCGAGCTGGGCATCGAGGTCGGCGACTCCGCGGACGGCCCGACGTACCGGTACGTGGACTGATCGGTGCCGGGCCCGGTACGCGACGTGGTCCGTCCGGTCGTCGAAACGGGTTCGCACGGCCGGACCGGCGACGAACGGCGGCCGGGACCGGCTCGGATCGGTCAGGCCACCGCGATCGGCTCCGCTCCCGAAAGCTCCCGGAGCTCGGCGGGCGTGATCGGGAAGACGGCCGCCGGCGTTCCGGCCGCGGCCCACAGTTCGTCGTAGTCGTCGAGGGACTGGTCGGAGACCACCGGAACTGCCGTCTCGTGACAGAACGGCGGGACGCCACCGATCGACCAGCCGAGGACCGACCGGATCTCGTCGGCGTCGGCCATCGTCGCCCCGTCGGCCCCGAAGTGGGCGGCCAGCCGGGACTCGTCGACGCGGTTCGCCCCGCTCGTGACGGCGACGACGAGCGGCCGGTCCGGGTCGAGCCCCTCGAGCCGGTCGGCGGTGGCGCGGTCGAGCCCCTCGAGCCGGAAGACGAGGCTCGAGGCGATCGCACCGACCTCGCAGCCGATCGCCTCGGCGGCGTCGGCCGCCGTCTTCGTTCCCTCCGGGAACTCCCGGACGTCAGGGTCGAAGCCGTACCGTTCGCGGGCGCGGGCGGCGAACTCCTCGGCGCGCGGGTGCATGGGTTCGGGTGACGCCTGTGGCGAATAAACGCGACGGAACCGACGCGCCGGGTGTCGCCGTCGCGGTCACCGCTCAGCGCTCGCCCGAGCCGGCCCCGCCGGTCCCCTCGAGCCGGTCGCGGTACTTCGCGAGCGACGTCGCCAGCGCGTCCCCGGCGTCGACGTCGAGCGCGTCCGCCAGGGCGAGCAGCGCGAACAGCGCGTCGCCGAGTTCGTCCTCCTTCACCGTCAGCTCCCCCGGCGTCGCGCCGTAGTTCGACGTCTTCGCGGCGTCGGCCGCGAGCTCGCCGACCTCGGCGGTCAGGTCCAGCAGGCGGTAGGCGGGCGGGGCGTCGAGACCGTGGGTCGCGACGAAGTCGGCGACCTCCTCCTGTTCGTTCACACCACCCGGTCGCCCGGCCCGAGGAAAAACCTACGCCGGAGCGTCCGAAGGGAGGTCCGCCCGGAGCGACCACTTCTGCCCCGCTAAGCGGCCGCTTTTGCCGCCCGTCGACGCCAGGATAGTATGCGTTCGCTGACGCACGCGACGCTCCTGGCGGACGATCGGGACGAGGCCCACAGGTTCTACGCGGAGACGTCGATGTTCGAGACGCGCGACGACGACGAGTTCGGCGAGGCGAGCGACCGCCGGTGGCTCACCGTCGCACTGCCGGACGACGCCGTCGAACTCGCGTTCGTGCCCGCCGACACGGACGCGAAGCGCACCGCCGTTGGACGACAGGCCGGCGACCAGGTCCCGTTCGTCGTCGCGACCGACGACTGCCGCGGCGAGGACGAGCGCCTGTCGGCCGAGGGCCCGACGTTCCACGGCGAGCCGACCGAGCAGCCGTGGGGCGTGGCGGCCACCTTCGAGGACTGCGACGGCGGCGTGCTGGACCTGCTGGAGCCGCGCGGGATGGACCGACCGACACCGAGAGCGCTACTCCTCGACGACGACGCGGCCGACCATCCCGGCGCCCTCGTGGGGGATGCAGTAGTAGTGGTGGGTGCCCGGCGTCTCGAAGGTGTGCGCGTACCTCTCGCCGCCGTCGATGAGCCCGCCCAGCCGCTCCGTCCAGGCGCCGTAGGCCGCCTGCTGGGAGTCGAACCCGCCGCTGGCGAAGTAGGTCGCACCCTCGGGGATCCGGGCCTCGTAGGCGGTGACGGTGTGGCCGCGCGAGGAGGTGTTCCGCCAGACGACCTCGTCGCCGACGGCGACCGTCACCTCGAGGGGATCGAACGCGACGGCGGTCATCCCGACGTCGTAGTCGCCGCTGGACCCGCCGGCCGTACAGCCGGCCAGGCCGGCGGTCGCGACCGCCCCGCCCGCCGCGAGCAGCCGTCTGCGCGTGTACCGCTCGCTCATACCTCACCTCGGGAGTCGACACGTAAATGCGGCGCGTTTTTCGCCCGGACGCGACGGCAATCGGGGGTCGTGACGGGCCGTCGACCGGAGCGGACCTGAGTCGACCGACCCGGACGGGCGCCGATGTAAAGACGTATACGGGGGCTCGTACCACGCTGGAACATGAAGCCGCGGTTCGTCGGTCGCCTCTCGCTGGCGGACGTCGTGACGGTGTCGAACGCGGCCGTCGGCTTCCTGGCGGCCGCGACGGCGACGTTCGACGTCGGGCTCGCCGCCCGGCTCATCCTGCTGGCAGCCGTCGCGGACGGCCTCGACGGCGTGCTGGCCCGGCGCTACGGCTCGTCGGCGGCCGGCGAGTACCTCGACTCGCTGGCCGACGTCGCCTCCTTCGGCGTCGCGCCGGCGCTGCTCGTCTCCGTCGTCGTCGAGCAGGCCTGGACCGGCGTCCCGATGCTCGTCGGCGCGTACGCCCTGCCCGCAGTGTTCGTGTCGATGGCCGTCGTCCGGCTCGGGCTCTACACGGCCTACGATAGCCACGCCGCCGAGACCGAGGGCGTGCCCAGCACGCTCGCGGCGACGGTCGTCGCGGCCGCCACGCTGGCGGGCGTGATCGGTCCCGCGCTCGTCGTCGCCGTGACGGCGATCCTGGCCATGCTGATGACGCTCACGATCACCTACCCGGACCTCCACGCCCAGGACGCGCTCGTCATGGGCGCGGTCCAGGTGCTCGCCATCGCGCTGCCGGGCTGGTACGGCGAGGGGTTCGCGTTCGCGCTCCTGTTCCTGTCGCTCGCGTACCTCTTCTTGGGCCCCTGGTTCTACTGGCGGCGGACCTCGACCGGCGACTCCGGTCCGGGGACCGAGCCGGGAGCGGGTCGCGACGCGGACGCCGACCGCGACGCCGACGGGGCCTGATCCGGTCCCGAGCCCGGTCCGGCGACGGCCGACGTCACATCCCCATGTCGGCTGCTGCCTCCGGGACGGGGAGTCGACGCGGCGAGACACCCAGCAGCTCGGCCGCGTGGTCGAGCGCCATGTCGAAGCCGTAGTACCGCTCCAGTTCGTCGCCGTCGACCGTGGGCCGTACCTTCAACATCGCGTACCCCTCGAGGTTCTGTGCGACGGCGGCAGTGCGGCCCTCACGCTCGAACTCCAGGACGCGCTCCCCGTCGGCGACGTAGTAGCGGGCGGTGGTGCCGTCGGCACTGACGGTCTCGGTCTCGACGTCGCTGTCGGCCATATCATCGCCAGGTGTGCCGGACAGTCGAACCTGTCGGTTCGCCACCGCGGGGTGCTGATCGGGGGCCGGTCGCGAGTCGGACCGGCGGACCCCCTGCACCACGGTTTTGTACGCGGCCCCGGAAGCGCGGACGAGGACGGGGCGTAGCCGCGCGTCGACCGGTGACTCGACGCTCGACGCGATGCTGGACGGGGGCCTGCCGCGCAACCGCTCGACGCTGGTGACCGGGGGGCCGGGAACGGGCAAGAGTACGCTCGGAATGCAGTTCCTCCAGGCGGGCCTCGACGCCGGCGAGTCCTGCCTGTTCGTCAGCACCGAGCAGACCGTCGGCGAACTGCGCGACTCCTTCGCCGACTTCGAGTTCGACCTGGACGCCGAGGACCTCGGGTTCCTCACCGTCCGGAAGCTCCGTGGCGTCGACCACGATCGCCGGACCGTCGAAGTGGAGTTCGTCCCCGGCGGACTGTGGGCGGCGCCGTCGCGCCGCTCCCAGCCACCGGCGCTCAAGGACCACGCCCACCGATCGGTCGGGATCGACGGCCTCGACCGGCTCTGTGGCGGCGGACTGCTCCGCGGGGCCGGCGTCCTCCTCCAGCACGACGGTCGCGCCAACCTCTCGGCGCTGTTCGGGACGATCCTGGCGGGCGCCCTCGAGTCGGACCACGACGTCACGCTCGTCCCCACGATCGGCCTCCGCGAGAGCCGGGTCCGGGTCCTCCTCGACGGACACGACCTGGAGGTGGAGACGCTCCTCGAGGACGGTCGACTGAGGGTCGTCGACGTGATCGGTGCCTGGGACGGGACGCTCCCCGGCGTCCGGCGACCAGCCGAGCCGGGGGCGGAGCTGCGCGACCAGTTCGCCGAGCTGGTGGAGCGGTCGGACCGGACGAACTTCGCCCTGGTCAACGCCGACGCGGTCGTCCACGCGCTCGGCGTCGACGAGGCCCGGAACCTCGGGTACTTCGCCCAGGCACAGCTCCTGGGGAGCGACGACGCGCTCGTCTACGTCTCGAACCCGGAGACGATCCCGGAGATGGCCGCCGCGTTCCACCGCGACGCCGCCGAGCAGGTGCTCGAGACGTGGATCGCCGACGACGGCCTCCAGTACGTCTCCCTCCGGAAGTCGCCCTGCGGCTTCGTCGGCTCGACCGCGCTCGTCGAGTACGTCGACGACCCGCCGTACCTCCGGGTGCAGGACCCGCCGCAGAGCCGCGAGAACCCGTACGCCGAGGAGTGATCGTCAGTCCGGCCTCGTCGGAAACACCTCGCTGTGACCCGAGGGGCTCGATAACTGGGAGCCCCCACCGTCCGAGACGGCCAGCGGTGGTAGCAGAACTCTCCGACGGTGCGACCCGAGCGCGCGAGCGCTCGTCTGCCGCACCGTACGACCGACCGGACGGCAATCTTCATGCTGTCCGATACCTATCAACACAATTATGGACACCGACGAGTTCGTGAGCCTCACCCGACGCTGGCCGGTTCTCGACGCACTGCGAGCGGGACCACTGGATCGGCGGGATCTCCAGGAACGTGTCGGCGTCTCGCGGCCGACGATTCACCGTCAGCTGCGAGCGCTCGGAGACGCCGGGCTGGTGGCGAAACGGAACGGGACGTTCGCGCTCACCCCAGTGGGTGAACTGGCGGCCGCCGAGTTCAGCCGAACGTTCGAAGTCATGGACACCGTCTCCACGCTGAGCCAGGTCGTCCCGTGGCTCCCGGTCGCGGAGTTCGACTTCGAGTTCGACCGACTGCGACACGCGGAGGTCACGCTGCCGCGCTTCAACGATCCGTTCGCGCCGACCAGACGGATGTTGCAGGCCATCCACGGGGCCGCCCACGTCCGTCTGGTCACGTACACCTTCCTGCCGGAAGGCGACCCGGCTGCCAGACGGTGTTTCGTCGAAGAGGGGCAGTTCTTCGAGGGAGTCCTGGACTCGACACTCGTCCGCTCGCTCCTCGAGGATCCGGCATCGACCGCTCACCTCCGAGAGCTCCTCACACGAGGTGCGCGGATCAGAGTCGCCCCCGAACCGGTACCCATCATCCTGACCATTGCCGACGAGCAGGTTATCGTCGGAGCCGTCGACGACGGCGGCAGTCCCCGGGGGCTGATCGTGACCGACGACGAGGTGATTCGGGCGTGGGCCGAGGAGACGGTCGACGACTATCTCGCGGCGGCCGAGCAGCTCACTTCGGGGGCTATCGATACCCGAGCGGTGGCTACCGACGGAGGTGGGTGACCCGCACGTCCACCGGACTCACTCGGCCCGTTCGGGGAGGGGACCCAGGAACTCGAAGCCGTATCGTTCGCCGGTCGCGAACAGCGACTGGAGCATCTCCTCGGTCGGCTCGACGGGGTGGGGGAGCGAGCGGTCGGCTGTCGGCTGGCCGACCTCCCTGAAGAAGCCCTCGGCACCACCTGGCGTCATGACGGCGATGACACGACAGACCTCGTCACCCTCGTTGGCGAAGCCGTGGACCTCACCGCCCGGGACGTAGCCGGACCTGCCCGGGCCGAGCGTCTGCTCCCGACCGTCTACGTGGAGCCGTGCCTCGCCCTCGATGACGTGGAACACCTCGCTCTGTTCGTGCGTGTGAAGCCCGTTCTCGAACATCGGCGGGATCAGCATGTCGAGCACCAGGTACTCACCGTCGGTCGTCTCGGCGTCCGCCGTGATGGACAGGGTCGCGCCGAGGACGTGGTAGTGTTCAGGTGTGGTTCGGGTCTCGGATTCGGGAGTGGAGTTCGACATTGTGCTCTCCGATGGGGCGGACGCGGGCCCGCAGCGGGACCGTCAAGCACCTCCGCCCCGTCGACTGCACCGAGGCTCCGAAGCGGATTGTAGTTACCCAGTGAGAACCGCTCACCCGCCGAGACACGGCCTCGACAGCACATCGGCTACCGGGCGATCACACAGCGCTGTCAGTCCAGCCGTGTCCGGTAGGCGATCACGTCGAACGGCTCGTCGAACTCCGTGACCGTGTGGCGACCGATCGCCTCGTAGCCGCGGCCCTCGTAGAACGCCTGCGCGGCCGTCTGCATCTCGGTCGTCAGCAGGACGAACCCCCGGGCCCAGTCCGTGCGGCGGGCGCGCTCCGCGAGGTCGTCGAGCAGTCGGCTCCCGATCCCCCGGCGGTGGAACGCCGGGTCGACGTACATCCGCTTCAGTTCGGCGACTCCGTCGTCGGGCCCGACGTCGACGATCCGGGTGATCGGGCCCGTCGGGGGCCGGAACGCCCCGCAGGCGACCGGTCGGTCGTCGATCAGGCCGACCAGGAACTCGCCGCCGGTGTCGAGGTACGTACCGACCACGTCCTCCTCGTCGAGGTTCACCACGCTGTCCCCCTCGATGTAGGCGCCGGCCCGGGAGAGGGCATCGACCTGCCCCCTCGCCAGCCGCTCGGCGTCGTCGGGCCGGAACCGTCTGACGACCAGCTCGGAGTCCACGTCCGGAGCCGTCCCTTCCTCGGACACTACACGCGGTCCCCGATCGTGTTCCGCAGGATCTCGCTGGTCCCCTCGTAGAGCTCGTTGAGCTTCGCGTCGCGGTAGTACCGCTCGACGGGGAAGTCCTTCGTGTAGCCGTAGCCGCCGTGGATCTGGATCGCCTCGTTGGCAACCTCGCGGGAGACCTCCGAGGCGTACAGTTTCGCCCGCGCGGCCGCCCTGACGTACGACTCGCCCCGCTCCTTCCGGTCGGCCGCGTCGTGCATCAGCAGCTCGGCTGCCCGGACCTTCGTGTCCATGTCCGCGAGCTTGTGTTTGATCGCCTGGAACTCTCGGATCGGCTGGTCGAACTGTTCGCGCTGGTCGGCGTAGTCGCTGGCGGCGTTCAGTGCCGCGCGGGCGATCCCGACGCCCCGCGCGGCGATCGTGATCCGGCCGCCGTTCAGCGTCTTCAGGGCCTGTACGAACCCGTCGCCCTCGTCGCCCAGTCGTCGGTCGGCCGGGATCCGCATGTCGTCGAACCGGAGTTCCGCGGTCGGGCAGCCCTTGTCGCCCAGTTTCTCCTCGGTCCCCTCGACGACGAAACCGTCGTCCTCGCGGGGCCGGACGACGAACGACGAGACCCCACGGTTCCCCGCACCGGGGTCGGTCTTCGCGAAGACGATCACCGTGTCCGCGACCGACCCGTTCGAGATCCACAACTTCCCGCCGTCGACCACGTAGTCGTCGCCGTCGCGCTCGGCGGTGGTCTCCATGGCGGGCACGTCGCTCCCTGCCCCGGGCTCCGAGAGCGCGAACGCGCCGATCTCCTCCCCGCGATTCAGCGCCGACAGGTAAGTGTCCTTCTGGGACTCGTCGCCGAAGGCGTAGAGCATGTTGCCCGCGAGGCTGGTGTGGGCTGCGACGACGGTCCCGAGCCCGCCGCTCCCGCGCGAGAGCTCCGCGAGACAGGCCGCGTAGGCGTGGTAGTCCAGTCCGGCGCCGTCGTACCGCTCCGGGAACGGCATCCCCAGCAGCCCCAGGCCGGCCATCTCGTCGATCAGGTCGCGGGGGAACTCGTCGGCCTCGTCGATCGCCGCCGCGCGCGGCACGACCTCCTCGTCGACGAAGTCGGCGACGGCGTCCCGCATCTGCCGCTGCTCGGCGGTGAACGCGAACTGCATGCCCCCTGCTCCGGCCCGTCCACGCTTAGGGGTTTTCCCCGGACTCGAGCGAGGCTGGAGACCGGACCCTGCGGCCCGCTCCGTGGGACTCGCCGTGTTGTCCGACGGACGACCGACCGTCCGATCGACGCCCGGAGAACGCCGGATCGAACCGTTCGGATCCGGAAAACGTTCGGCGTTCCGACAGGCGAGCCGCGGAACCCGTGTCGACCGTCACCACGGGACACGGGCCGTGACCGGCGGGACGACGGTCGGCGGCTCGGCGGGTTCGTCCGGTGCCACGACACTTTTTAACCCCCCACTCCGTATAGCGGCTTGGCTCGAATGTCCAGACACCAAGAGTCCGGCCTGCCCGGTGACGACGCCGCCGACCTCGAGTGGTGTCACGAGTCGGTTCAGGGCGTCTCCAGAACCTTCGCGTTGACTGTCGAGGTGCTCGAGGAACCGATGTCCTCCTACATCTGCGTCGGCTATCTCCTCTGTCGGATCCCCGACACCGTCGAGGACGCAGGACACGTCCCGCCCGCCGAGCAGGCACGGATCCTCCGGGTCTACGACGCGGCGCTCGACCCCGAGGACGACACCCGCATCGAGGAGTTCGTCGAGGCGGTCTCGCCGTACGTTCCGCCCCACGGCGAGCGGTCGGACGACTGGGAGGTCGTCGCCGAGGCTCCGCGGGTCGTCCGTACCTTCGAGACGCTCCCGGAGGACGTCCGCGCGGCGGTCACGCCGCCCGCCCGCGAGCTCGTCCAGGGGATGGCGATGTTCGTCGAGCGGTACGCCGACGACGACGGCCTCCGCATCGAGACGCGCGAGGAGCTCGAGGAGTACTGCTACTACGCCGCCGGGACCGTCGGCTACCTGATCACCAACCTCGTCACCCGCGGTGACGTCACGGCGGAGCGACGCCACCGCCTCTACGAGACCGCCGAGCAGTTCGGCCTCCTGCTCCAGCTCGTCAACATCGCGAAGGACGTCTACGACGACTACACCGCCGAGAACAACGTCTACCTCCCGGCCGAGTGGCTCGACGAGGCCGGCGTACCACAGGAGGAGGTCGTGGCTCCCGAACACGAGTCGGCCGTCGCGAGCGTCGTCGGCCGCGTCGCCGACCACGCTCGCGGGTTCGTCGACGACGCACAGCGCTACCTCGAGGTCGTCCCGAGAACCGACGGGAACACGCTGGCGGCGTGGGCGATCCCGTTCCTCCTCGCGGTCGGAACGCTCCGGGAACTCTCCGCCCGTCCGGAGGACGCCCTCTCCGAGGCCGACGTGAAGGTCACCCGCCAGGAGGTCTACGCGGTCGTCTCCGCGATGACCGGCGACGCCGGCCCGGACCGACTGGCGGACCTCCGCGAGGCGATCGCCAGACAGCCGTTCCACCTCGCGGTCTCCAGCGCCGACTGAGCGCCGGTCGACGACCAGGACCGTGGACCGTCCACCGTCCTCCCCGCCGACCGTCCTCCCCGCCGACCGTCCGTCCGTTCCCTCGTCCACAGACCTGCCCCCTGCCGGCCAGTTCGCGGACGCGAGAGGCGTCGGCGTCTACCGTCGTCCCCCACGGGTCACCGTGACCGGGCGGTCCTCCCGGTCGGGAGTGGCGGGAGCGTCGCCCCCGTCCGCCAGCGAGGGGACCGTCGATCAGGTGAAGGCGGCGTACGCGAAGAGGAACCCGAAGTAGAGCAGGACCAGCGCGCCGAGCGCGACGATGCGGAACCGGCGGAGCTGGGCGGTCTCCTCGTCGACGGCGGTTCGGTACGCCGACTGCTCGTCGGGGGTCAGGTCGTCCCAGTGCGCCAGTCCGCGGTGGAGCGCGAGGTACGACTCCCTCGCGAACGGGCGCCCACACCGGTCGCAGACGACCGCCCGTGCGTCCGGCGGGACGTCCGTCTCGACGGTGGCCTGGTGCGTCCGGGGGAGGGTGCTGCCGGCTGGCTGTCGCGGCCGGTCCGGTGGCGCGGCCTCGCCACTCGCGTCGGAACGGCCGGCGGTCGAGCCGGGCGCGTCGTGCTCGCGCAGGGGGTCGGGATCGGGGTCGGCATCGGAGCGATCGGTTGTTGCGTCGGACATCGTTGGAGCGGGTTCGGCGTGGTCGTCGTGAGGCTCAGCCGCCGACGAACGGCGGCGGGACGTACGCGGCGGTGACGATCGCCAGCGAGGTCATCGTGTACAGCACCATCGCGAGGGTGACGCCGTACTGGCTCCGGATCGCCTGGAGCCGGCTCGGGAACAGCTCGTAGGCTGTCGCGTGGGCCACCCAGACGGCCACGAGGTGGCCGAGCAGGACGAACGCCAGCTCCAGCCCGCCGAACCAGCCGGGCAGTCCGGCGAGTCGCGGTGGGTTCTGTGGCGGCCCCGCCAGCGGGCCGAGGGCGATCGGGTTCGGCAGGACGGCCGCCAGTGTCGGCGCCAGCGTCAGGAACGCGCCCAGGTTGTGCGCGAGGTGGTAGCCGGCCGCGATGGCGAGCAGCGACGGCGCGAACCGCCGCGCCAGTTCGTCGGTCGAGACGAACGTCTCCGCGGTCCGGCGGGCGGTCGCCGCCGCCAGGAGGAACGCGCCGACGAAGAGCGCGTAGCCGCCGAGGTACGCCGCCAGGTAGACGACGGTCGGGGGCACGCCGAGGTCGACGACGGCGCGGGCGACGTCGGCCCACGGTCCGGTCCCGACGAGGCCGTCGAACGTCGTGACGAAGACGACGGCCACGACGAACGCCACCTCGTCGCGGCCGGTCACGAGCCGCGACTCGTACAGCGCGGCGCCGGGGAGCCGGAGCCGGAGCCCGTCGGCCGTCCGCTCGACGGGAGCGACGCGGCCGTAGTAGGCCAGCAGTTTCGCGATCGGGTCGACGCGGGCGAACCAGTCGTCTGGCCCGACGAGCACCGCGCCCGCGACCGTCAGGAGCGTGTAGCCGGCGACGAGCGTCGCGAGCAGGCGCGGCTCGTCGGCCAGCGGGCTCGTCACCTCCAGCCAGACGAGCGCGAGCAGCGCGGCCACGCCGGGCCAGGCGCCCAGCCGGTCGGGGTACGACCGCGACGGGACCGGGAGGGAGAGCCGGTCGGCGGCGGCCAGCAGCCAGTCGGCGAGCGTGCGGAACGGGTTCACCGCGGGCCAGCTGTCGCCGACCAGGTAGGTCGTGGCGACGTAGCCGGTCCAGAACGCCACCCAGACGAGGAGCACCGCGAGGTTCCGGAAGGGGGTGTCCGGCCCGACGAAGCCGACGACGACCGTCGCGGCGAGCGCGGCGACGCCGAAGAGCCGGACCGCGGCCCGGACGATCCGACCGGGGGCGGGGAGGACCCGCCCGTACTCGTGGACCGTCCGGATCCACGCCCGGTCGGTCGCGAACGAGGCCAGCAGGAACGACGCGCCGACGACGCCGCCGCCCGTCGAGAGGAACAGCCAGACGGGGATCGCCAGCGTGCGCCGCGTCGCTCCGCGAATGCTTCCGGCGTGCGCACTCGCGACCGCCGGGACGACCGCCAGCACTGCCGCGACACAGAGGAGCGCCAGCCCGAGTCGACGCAGGCGATCCGTCCGGGGGTCGGTAGCTCGCGTCTGCACGGGTGGCGTTGGCGGCGGTGCCCCGATAACCTTCCGTTCGTCGTGCGCCGGCCGTCGGAGCGATCGAGTCGTGACGCGTCCGTGAGTCGTCTACCGGTCGTCGGTTCCGGGTCAGTCTTCGTCCCCGGTCAGGCTCCGTCGTCGTCTCCGTCCGCCTGGCCGTCGAGGAACTCGACGCGGACCCGGCGTCGCTCGCCGTCGACGTACTTGTACCGGACGCCCTCGGCCTCGTCATCGGTCCGGCGGTGCGAGCCGTCGCAGAACGGGTAGTCGTCCGAGAGCCCGCAGAGACAGACCGCGACGTCGCCCTTCTCCTCGTCGATGTCGTCGGGGGTGACGATGTACGGCCCGTCCGCCTCGTGCGTGACCTCGCGTCCCATGCCGGTGGCTGTCGGGGCCGACACTTGGCGCTGTCGGCACGGGTTCGGAATCGGCGGTCGCCTCCGCGTCGAATACGGATCAGACCGCCCCCAGCGTCGCCAGGAACCGCCAGCCCGTGTACGCCGCCACGGCCCAGACGACGAGCGCCGCCGCGGCGTTCAGGCGGCCGAGGTAGCGCTCGGCGTCGTCCGCGTCGCCGAGGATCCGGCCGGCGGTCGCGAGCCCGCCGAACCAGGTCCACGAGACGGCGATCGTCGCGGCGGCGAACGCCAGCCTGGCCCGGCCGTCGTACGCGAGCGCGCTCGTCCCGATCACCCCGACGGTGTCGAGGACCGCGTGGGGGTTGAGCAGCGAGACACCCGCGGTGAACGCGACCTGCTCGCGGACCCCGAGGTGGGCCTCGGTCCCCGGATCGACGGCCAGCGCCGGCCACCGGAGGAACGAGTAGCCGACGACGACGAGGAACGCCGTGCCGACGCCGAAGAGAGCGGTCTCGACCCACGGCACGCGGAGCACGACCACGGAGACCCCCAGCACCGCGAGCGCGACGAGGCCGGTGTCGGCCAGCCCGGCAGTCGCCACCGTCGGGAGCGCTCGACGGAGGCGCGGCTGGACGGCCCCCTGCTGGAAGACGAAGACGTTCTGAGGCCCGAGCGCCGCGATCAGGCCGACCCCGAGCAGGACGCCGTGGACGGTCGCCGCGAGGACGGCCCCGCCCGTCACGCGACTCGCCTCCGGCGTCCGGGAGACCGGGCCGACGAGCCGGCGGAGGCAGGGGCCGTCGGGTCGACGGGAGCCCGGACTCTCGGGGTCGGCCTCGATCCGGCCCCGGTCGTGTCGACCGGCTCCACCTCCGGCGTGTGTTGCGGGCCTCCGTCCACAGTTACCAGCCGATCCGCATCCACCGTCACTGTCGGACCGTTTCCCATCGTGACACGTTCCGGTCGGGCGCCGAATCAACGATCCGGTTTCCGGAGCGGAGCGCGCACGAGGACCGCCACGGCGCCGAGCAGTGCGAGGTATCCGCCCAGGCCCCCGGCGACGACCCACAGCGCCGCCCGACCGGCGACCACGTAGCCCGCGGCGGCAGCCGCCAGGGTCGCCCCGACGCCGACCGCCTGCGCGAGAGGTCGCTCCCAGAGTCGACGGACTAGCGCCGGCCGGAACTGTGTCAGGCCCTCGAGGAGCACCGCGCCGGCCGCGCCGACTGCGACGAAGAACGGCGCCGGCCGCGCGTCGACCGCCAGACTGCCGGCCAGGACCACGACCAGCACCGTCGCGGCGACTGTCGCGTCGCTGCGTCGACCCATGGCCGCCTCGAGGGTCGCGGGAGCCTTGTACGACTCCATCGTCGCCGCCGTGACGACGTCGTCGTAGTCGCCTCTCGCACCTGTCGGGGGTCACGGCGTTCCAGGGGGCTTTTACCGGGGGACGGCCTCGCCACGTCCATGGACCTGGGCCCCCTCTCGATCGGCGGGACGCGCGGTCGATCCGCCCGGGACGGCCCCTCGGCGGCCCGCCAGCGGGTCCTCGGGTACGTGGGCGTCGCGGTCGTGCTGATGGTGGTCTACACGCTCGTCTACCGCTGGGGGATGGCGGTGTTCGAGGGCGTCTCCGTCACGTACCTCGAGTCGTCGGTCGTCGTCGTGGAGACGATGACGACGACCGGTTACGGCGAGGACGCGGGCCGGTGGTCGACGCCGTTCATGTGGGGGCTGTCGATCGTGATGATGCTCTCGGGCGTCTCGCTCATCTTCCTCGCGCTGCCGGTGTTCCTCGTCCCGCTCGTCGAGGAGGCGCTCCGCGTCGACCCGCCCGAGTCGACGGACCTCTCCGATCACGTGATCATCTGCTCGTACACGTCCCGCGGGGAGACGCTGGTCGGCGAACTGGAGTCGATGGAGGTCCCCTACGTCGTGGTCGAGCCGGACCTCGACACCGCCGTCGAACTCTACGAGGAGGACTACTCCGTCGTCCACGGCGACCCGGAGAACGTCGAGGACCTGGAGGCGGCCGGCGTCTCCCGGGCGCGCGCACTCGTCGCGGACGACGACGACGAGACGAACGCCAGTATCATCCTCTCGGCCAGGGAGGCGGCCACGGGGGACCTCCGGGTCATCTCGCTGATCGAGAACGCCAGCGTCGTCGACTACCACCGCTACGCCGGCGCCGATCGGGTCGTCTCCCCGCGCCGGATGCTCGGGGAGAGCCTCGCCTCGAAGGCGACGACGTCCATCTCCGCGGAGCTGGGCGACGCCGTCGAGATCGGCGAGGACTTCGAGATCGCCGAGCTGCTCGTCCAGCGCGGCAGCCAGCTCGTCGGGCGGACCATCGCCGAGTCGCGGATCGGCGAACGGACGGGCGCGAACATCATCGGCGCGTGGTTCCGCGGCGAGTTCGTCTCCCCGCCGGACCCCGACAGGGTGATCGACGAGCACACGGCGCTGCTCGTGGCCGGTCGTGACCCGCAGCTGGCCGAGCTGAAGGAACTGACCCTCTCGGAGACGCGGGAGTTCCGTCGCGGGCTCGTCGTCGTCGCGGGCTACGGCGAGGTCGGCGCGACCGCCCACGAGCAGCTCACCGGGGCCGACCTGCCGAACGTGGTGATCGACCTCGAGAACGACCCCAGCGTCGACGTGGTCGGCGACGTCACCGAGCGGCGGACCTTAGAGGAGGCGGACGTCGGCGCCTCCCGGAGCGTCATCCTCGCGCTCGACGACGACCGGACGGCCATCTTCGCGACGCTGGCCATCAAACAGGTCGCGCCGGGGACGGAGATCATCGCGCGGGCGAACGAACCGGAGTCGATCTCGAAGCTCTACCGGGCGGGCGCGGAGTACGTCCTCTCGCTCGCGACGGTCAGCGGCCGGATGCTCGCCTCGAACCTCTTAGACGAGGAGGTGATCTCGCCGGACACCCAGATCGAGATCGTGCGGACCAAGGCGCCGGGACTGGCCGGGCGGAGTCTCGCGGAGGCCGACGTCCGCGCCCGGACCGGCTGTACGGTGATCGCCGCCGAGCGGAACGGCCAGCTCGTCACCGACGTGGGGCCGGACTTCGTCGTCCAGCCGACCGACGACCTCGTCGTCGCCGGTGCCGACGAGGACGTCAACCGGTTCAACGAGCTGGCCGGGTGAGGGCCGTCGGCGAGCGAACCGGGGCCGCGAGTGGAGAGCCGACTGTCCCGCGGAGATCCCGGTCCGCGCCGCCGGTCCGGTCGGCGTTTTTCTCCCACCGATGTGCTTAATATAACGACAGCCTCGACGGCGACACATGAGTTCGACGGACCCCCCGTCGCGGACCGACACCGTCGTCGTCGGCGCCGGGGCAGTCGGCTGCAGCGTCGCCTACCACCTCACGGAACTCGGCGCCGAGGACGTCACCGTCGTCGACCAGGGCCCGCTGCCGGTCACCGGCGGTTCGTCGGTACACGCCCCGGGGATCGTGTTCCAGACCTCGCCCTCGAAGCTCCAGACCAAGACCGCCTACTACACGAGCCGGCTCCTCTCCGACGCCGGCGTCTACGACGAGGTCGGCGGGATCGAGGTCGCCCGGAGCGAGGAACGCATGGACTTCCTCCGGCGACGCGTGGAGTGGGCGACGTCCTACGGGTTGCCCGACCCGCAACTGCTCTCGCCGGCGGCGGTGACCGACCACCTGCCGCTGGTGAACGAGGAGGAGATCCTCGGCGGCTACTACTCGCCGACGGACGGCCGGGTCGACGGGATCGCCGCCCTCCAGTGGTACGTCGAGCAGTCCGACGCGGAGTTCTACGGTCACACGCAGGTGACGGACGTAGAGGTCGTCGGCGGGGAGGTCCGGGCCGTCGTGACCGACCGCGGCCGCATCGAGTGTGACCGCTGCGTGATGGCGACCAACAACTGGGGCTACCAGACGGGCCAGCTGGCCGGCGTCGACCTCCCGATCGCCCCGGTCGAACACCAGTACGTCGTCACCGAGCCGCTGGACGAACTGTCAGGGGCCGGCTCCGGGGTCGGCGGCAACACGACGGGGTTGTCCGTCCCGGGTGACCGGTCGATCGCCGAACACATGAGCGAGGGCCCACACCGCCCGGTCGGCCGTGACCAGGACCACTCGCTGTACTTCCGGACCCACGGCGAGGCCCTCGGGCTGGGATCGTACAACCACGAGCCGCTCTCGGTCGACCCGGCGAAGATGGGCACCAACACCGACGAGCGGCAGGCGTCGGTGCGGGGGTTCACCGGGGAACACTGGACGAAGCCGACCCACCCCAACCGCGACAAGTCCGCGAAACAGGCCTTCGACGAACTCCTGCCCGCGACCGCCGACGCGGAGTACGCCGCGACCGAGAACGGCATCTTCGTGTTCACCCCCGACGGGATGCCCGCGATCGGCCCGACCGCCGAGGTCGACGGCCTCTGGAGCGCGCTCGCCGTCTGGTGGACCCACTCGGCCGGGTACGGCCGGATCGTCGCCGAGTGGATGGAGAACGGGGTGCCCCGGCTCCCCTCGGGGCCGGTCGACACCGGCGGCGTGCACGTCCGTCGGTTCGCCCCGCACGCCGGCCAGAAGGGCTACTTCGTCGACCGGGGCGCCAAGCGGTACGAGCAGGTCTACAGCATCGTCGAGCCGCGCTGGCAGCCCGACGACCACCGCGGGCTCCGGACCAGTCCCCTCTACGCCCACCAGCAGGACCTCGGCGCGGAGTTCTACCAGGCCGGCGGGTGGGAGACGCCGCAGTGGTACGAGTCCAACGCCGACCTCGTCGACCGGTACGCGGAGCGGATCCCCGAGCAGGACGGCTGGCGGGGGATCAACCGCTCGCCGATCGAGGGGGCCGAACACCTCCACACCCGCGAGCACGTCTCGATGTTCGATATGACGACGTTCAGTTCGATCGCCGTCGAGGGTCCCGACGCCGGCGCGTTCCTCCAGCGGGTCTGTAGCAACGACGTCGACATCGACGTCGGCCAGGTGCGGTACTCCCTGTTGCTCAACGAGGGCGGCAACATCCTGGCGGACGTCACGGTCGTCCGCCTCGACGAAGAGGAGTACATGATCACGACCGGCGGGGGCAACTCGCCGGGGATCCACGGCGGCTGGCTCGACGACCACGCCCCGGAGACCGTCTCGGTGACGGTCCGGGAGGGCGCGCAGTGTACGATCGGCCTCTGGGGGCCGAACTCCCGGCTCCTGCTCCAGCGGTGTACCGACGCCGACGTCACCGACAGCGACTTCCCGTACTTCGGGGCGAAACGGATCTACGTCGGCGAGGTGCCCACCACGGCGCTGCGGGTCTCCTACGTCGGCGAGCTCGGCTGGGAACTGTGGGCGCCCGTCGAGTACGGCCAGCGACTCTGGGAAACCCTCCGGGAGGCGGGACAGGACCTCGGCGTCCGCCCCATGGGCGGGGGGGCCCTGAACTCGATGCGCCTGGAGAAAGGCTACCGGCTGTGGGGGACCGATATCGACACCGACGTCAACCCCTTCGAGGCCGGCCTCCCCTTCGCCGTCGACATGGACACCGAGTTCGTCGGGCGGGCGGCCCTCGAAGCCGCCCGGGCGGAGGGCATCGACAGGCGGATCACGCCGCTGACGCTCGACGACTCGACGGACATCGTGTCGAGCGGCCGCCCGATCACCAGGGACGGCGAGCCGATCGGCTACGTCCAGGCGAGCGACTACGGTTACAGCGTCGGCGAGTCGATCGCCTACACCTACGTCCCGAGCGACCTCGCCGAGGCCGGCACGTCGGTCCGCGTCCACTGCGAGGGGGAAACCTACGACGCGACGATCCGCGACGAGCCGCTGTTCGACGCCGCTCGCGACAAGCTCGCCAGGTAGGGAGGAAGGGGAGCGACCCGGGGACACCCGGGGGTGGGAGACGACCCGGGGTGTTTTCGGGGAACCGGAACGGACGGCCCCGTCGAACCGTCCGCCCGTCGACAGACGGGGGATCGCCCAGCCTGGTGACGGACGTGCTCTCCTTCCGCACCGGGGAGGCCGGTCGCTCGGCGGTGGACGGCGACGTGGGGACGCTCGGCCTCGGGGGTTCCCACGGCGGACCGTCCCGGTCGACCGGTCGGGCACGAATCCGTGCCGCCACCCTGGACGGGGTTCCGATCGTGCGCCTCGGCGCTCGGTGCGCGCCGTGCGTTTCGAGGAACGGGGGCGAGGGGGTGAGGAAACGGAGCGACGGGGGGCGAGGGGGCAACGGCGAGGGGACGGTAGGCGAGCAGGCGAGGAGGCGAAGCGACGGGGGAGATTTTTTCGTGGCACACCCGCATCGTGAGCGCATGACGATGACGACGAAGACGATCGGCTTCGTGGGACTCGGGATCATGGGTCTGCCGATGGCGAAGAACCTCCTCGACGCGGGCTATCCGGTCGTCGGCCACAACCGCTCGGACGAGCCGACCGAGGAGCTCGTCGAGTACGGCGGCACGGACGGCGGGTCACCCGCTGGCGTGGCCGAGGCGAGCGACGTCGTGCTCCTCTGTCTGCCCGACTCGCCGGACGTCGAGGACGTCGTGCTCGGCGAGGGGGACGAACCGGAGCCGCTGATCGACGGACTCGACGAGGGCACGACAGTCGTCGACCACTCGACCATCTCGCCGACGGTCGCGGAGTCGATCGCCGACCGGCTCGCCGCCGAGGGGGTGGCGACGCTCGACGCGCCGATCTCGGGGGGCGAGGAGGGCGCCGTCGAGGGAACGCTCTCGATCATGGTCGGCGGGGACGAGGACGCGCTGGCCGACCAGCTGGACGTCCTGGAGGTGCTGGGGGAGACGATCACGCACTGCGGGCCGAGCGGTGCCGGACAGACGACGAAAGCGTGCAACCAGATCGTCGTCGCGGCACAGATGGTCGGGGTCAGCGAGGCGCTGGTGTTCGCGGACCGCGCGGGCGCCGATCTCGAGGCCGTCGTCGACGCGATCAGCGGCGGCGCGGCGGGCTGCTGGACGCTCGACAATCGCGCGCCGGACATGATCCACGGCGACTTCGACCCCGGCTTCTTCGCGGAGTACCAGTACAAGGACCTCCGGATCGCGACGGACGCGGGCGAGGCGTTCGGCGCCCCCATGCCACAGACGTCACTCGCGCACGAGCTCTACAAGAGCATGGTCCGGAACGGGATGGGACGCGACGACAACTCGGGGGTAATGCAGGTCCTCGAACTGCTGGCGGGTGGGGAGGCGCGCGTCGACGGGTAGTCGTCCGGTCGCCGGGAGGGGCGGCGATCCGGGGTCACGTCGACCCCGCCGATCCGGGAGCGGCGCCAGTCAGGCGCCGGTGCCCAGCGTCGCGCCCACGTAGAGGACGACGACGAGGAAGATCCAGACGACGTCGACGAAGTGCCAGTACATCGAGACCGTCGAGACGGAGGTGTGTCGCTCGGCGGAGTACTGGCCCGCGAGCGCCCGGACGAGCACGATGGCGATCAGCACCGCACCCATCGAGACGTGGAGGCCGTGGAGCCCCGTGAGCCCGAAGAACGCCGACGCGAAGATGCCGCTGGTGAGCGAAAAGCCCTCGGCGACGATGAACTCGTAGTACTCGTACACCTGGCCGGCGATGAAGACGATGCCGAGCAGGAGCGTCACGGCCAGCCCGAGCACGAACTTCCGGCGGTCCCGGTTCCGGATCGAGACGTGTGCCCAGTGGAGCGTGAACGACGACGCGATCAAAAGCGCCGTGTTCGCGAGCACGAGCGACGTGGTCAGGTCCGGCAGGCCGAGTGCCCCGGGGTTCCACGGCCCCGAGCGGATCCAGAAGTAGTAGGCGAAGACGGCGCCGAACGTCGCCAGTTCGGAGCCGAGGAAGGCGATCATCCCCCAGCGGAGCTTCGACTCGCCCTTCTCCGAGTGGTCGCGCTCCCAGAAGTGGACGACGAACGCGTGGTAGAGCCAGCCGTAGAGCCCGGCGAGGAACAGCCCGATGCTGCCGACGACGACGACGGGTCCCAGCATCGGTCCGACGATGGGCTGGCTGGCCCGGCCCATGATGAACAGCGCGGCGCCGACGTAGATGCCCGCGGCACCCAGTGCCGTCACGAACGGCCACCACGAGGCTTCCCCGAACCCCCGCGGCCAGTCCTCGACGGCCGGGAGGTGGTGCCCGTGGCCGTCGTCGTGTGCTTCTTCAGTACCCATGACCGGGGGTTGCCGTTCGACTGGGAAAAGCTTCCCGAACGCGGTCGGGCGACGCGGGGGTCTCTCGACCCCCGGCGTCGTCACCGGTCGAGGCGAGACGGCGGTGGCCGTCCCGGTCGCCGCACACCGGGGATCACCGTCCCGGTCGCCGTACGACGGCGGCGCCACCGCGATCGCCTCCCGCGCGCAACTTTTATTCGGCGACGTCCCGGCTGGCGATAGTATGTCGACGCTCCCCCGTGGACTCCTCGCGATCGGGTGTGCAGCCGTGCTCGTCGCCAGCGCGACGCTCGGGGGGTCGTTCCTCGGTCTCGCCGCGCCCTTCTCGGGCGACGTCTACGACACCGTCGACCGGAACGTCGAGCGCGTCGAGAGCCCGTACGGCCACGCGACGGTCACCTACGACGCCGACGGCGTCCCGCACGTCGACGCCGAGAACGAGCGGGCGCTCTACTACGCGGTCGGCTACGTCCAGGCGCGCGACCGGCTCTTCCAGATGGACCTCCAGCGACGACTGGTCTCGGGGCGCCTCGCCGAGGCGTTCGGCGAGCGGGCCGTCCCGTCGGACCGGTTCTACCGCCAGCTGGACCTGGAGGCGGCCGCGAACGCCACCTGGCGGTCGCTCCGCGGGAGCGACACCGGCGACGCGATCAGCGCGTACGCCGACGGCGTCAACCGGTACGTCGAGACCGGCCCGCTGCCGCCGGAGTTCGAACTGCTCGGCTACGAGCCGCGACGCTGGGACCCGGCCGACACGCTCCTGATGGACAAGCAGATCGCCTGGACGCTCTCCGGGAGCTTCGCCGACGTAGAGCACGCGGTCGCCGCCGACCGGCTCGGGCCCGACGCCGCGTCGCTGTACCCCGACCGGCTCGACCACGACGCGCCGATCGTCCGCGGCGGGTCCGACGCCGACCCGTTCGATCCGGACGCGACACCGGCCGGTTCACCGACCCTCGCGTCCGGCCCCGACGCCGGGCGCGCAACGTCGGCCGGTCGTCCGGTCGAGCTGTCGTCGCCCGGACGTCTCGGTCGGCTGGCAGACTGGGCGGGCGCGTACGACGCCGAGCCGGGGATCGGTTCGAACTCCTGGGTGGTCTCGTCGAACCACACGACGACGGGCCACCCGGTGCTGGCGAACGACCCGCACCTCTCGCTGACGGTCCCGCCGGTCTGGTACGAGATGCACCTCTCGGCGCCCGGGACGGAGGCACGCGGCGTCGCGTTCCCGGGGGTCCCGTTCGTCGTCATCGGGCGGACGACCGACGTGGCGTGGGGCGTGACGAACGTCGGTGCCGACCTCACCGACCACTACACCTACGAGACCAGGGCCGACGGCACCGAGTACCGGTACCGCGGCGAGTTCCGGTCGTTCGAGACGCGTACGGAGACGATCCGGGTGTCCGACGGGCCCGACCGGACGGTCCGCGTCCGCCACTCCGTGCACGGATCGGTCCTCGAGCGCGAGGGCAGGACCGTCGGCGTCGCCTGGCCGGGCTTCGCCGCGACCAACGAGACGCGGGCGATCTACCGGCTGAACCACGCCCGGACGATGGCCGACGCCCGGGCGGCGCTCCGTGACTGGGAGAGTCCCCCGCAGAACGTCGTCGTCGCCACCAGGGCGGGCGAGACGCTCTACTACCCGGCCGGGAACTACCCGATCCGGTACACCGACGGCGAAGTCGTCCGCGGTGACCGGGTGTTCGACGGTTCCGCCGGCGAGGGCGAGTGGCGCGGCTACGAGCCGTTCGCGGTCTCGAACTGGTCGGGGTTCGTCCCCTTCGCGTCGATCCCACACGTCGAGGACCCCGACTACCTGGCGACCGCGAACCAGCGCACGGTCGACGATCCGCCCTTCTACATGGGGACGAGCCGCACTTACGCCGACCCGTACCGCGGGGCGCGGATCTACGCCGCGCTCGACGCCCGGGCCGCCTCGGGGGAGCCGATGGATCCCGCGTTCCACCGCGACCTCCAGCAGGACGTGACGTCGCGCGCGGCGGCGGCGTTCGCACCCATCGCGACGGCCGACGCCGCCCGCGCGCGGATGAACGACTCGGCCGACGACCTGGCGACGACGATCGTCGGGTGGGACCGGGCGATGCGCGCCGACTCGGGGGGCGCGCTCGCGTACGCCGTCTGGCTCGAGGAGTTCCGCAACGCGACCTTCCACGACGAGTTCGCCGCCCACGGCCTCGACGCGAGCTACTACCCGCGGGACTCCGTCCTGGCCGGCCTCCCGGCCGACAGCCGGTGGTTCGACGACGCCCGGAGTCCGGCGACCGAGACGCGGGCCGACGTCGCCGCCGTCGCGATGGAACGGGCTGTGGCCCGGATCGACCGCGAGGGGTTCGAGACGTACGGCGACTACAACCGCCTGCGGCTGACCCACCCGTTCGACCGGGAGTTCCTCAACTACCCCTCCCGGCCGATGAACGGGTCGACGTACACCGTGAACAACTACCGTCAAGACGGTCCGGCCGGAAGCTCGTGGCGCATGGTCGTGAGCTTCGACGGGCAGTCGAGGGGTGTGATCCCGGGCGGACAGTCGGGCGTCTTCTGGTCGGACCACTACGACGACCAGCTCGACGAGTGGTCCGGGGAGGGGTACAAGCCGCTGACGATGGCGTCGCCCGACGGTCCGCCGGACGTCGTCTTCGGGTCGGGGTCGGCATCCGCGCCGGGAGCGGGACCGGGAGCCGAAAGCGACGCGAACGACGGAGGTGCGTCGTCGTGAGCACCCGGGACGCGCGAGCGGGCGAAGGGGCCGGCCGGGGCTCGTCGGACGAGGCGGCCGACGCGGCACCGGACGAAAACGCGGCGGTCGACGGGCCCGGTCGGCTCGCGACGGTCCGGACCGGCCGCTACGCGGACCTGGCGCTGCTCGCCGCGTTCCTGGTCGGGCTGGCGGCGACGACCGTCCACTGGGCCGGGCTGGTCCTCGGGGGGCTCCTCGTCGGCCTCGTGGCGTCGTCGACCGCGCGGGCGCTCGCCACGGCGCTGTCGTTCGGGCTGGTCGTCCTGGCGGTCTTCGGCGGCTGGCTCGCCTGGAACGGCGCCCTCGCCGAGCAGCTGGCGACCGGTCCGCTCCTCGTCGTCACCGTCGGCGGGGCGCTCGCGCTCCCGGCGGTGGCCGCGGTCGGCGTCCGGGCGATCAGCTGACTCCCGACCGGCGGGCGGTCGACGGGACCCGTGTGGTCGACGCGACCGATCGACCGCGCGGTCGCGTCCGACCTTATAAGTCGACGTGACACCAACTGTACGTGTGAACGGGGCGGAGTTCGGGCGACGGGTCCTGCTGTCGCTCTGGAGCCGGTCGGCGACCGTCGCGCTCCTGCTGCTCGGAGCCACGTACGCCGGGTACGCTGTCGTCGGGCAGCTAGTCCCCGGACCGGCCGCGGCGGGGTGGTTCGCGCTCGCGGGCTCGCTGGTCGTGGTCGAGACGGCGGTGCTGTTCGCCTCGCTGCCGAAGAACCGGCGGACCTCGGGGGACGACCTCGGCGACGACGCGACGGGGACGACGCTCCTCCGGGGACTCGGCGGGGCGAACGTCGTGACGCTCGCGCGCGGGGCGCTGTTCGCGTGGGTCGGGGGGTTCCTCCTCGTCCCGCTGGTGGGCCTCGTGGCGTGGTTCCCGGCGCTCGCGTACGGGCTCGGGGCCGCACTCGACGCCGTCGACGGCGCCGTCGCCCGGGCGACCGACCGGGTCACCGCCCTGGGGAGCGCGCTCGACGCCGAGTTCGACGGGCTGGGGATCCTCCTGGCGTCGGTGGTCGGCGTCGCGGCCGGCCAGCTCCCGGCCGCGTACCTGGTCGCGGGAGGCACCCGATACGTCTGGCTGGTCGCGGTGACGGTCCGGCGCCGGCGGAACCGACCCCTCCACGATCTCCCCGAGCGACGGTCCAGGCGCGTCCTCGCGGGGCTCCAGATGGCGTTCTGTTTCGTCGCGCTGCTCCCGGTCACGCCGTCCGCCGTCGGCGACGCCGGCGCGCTGCTGCTCGGCGGCCCGTTCGTCCTCGGCTTCGTCCGCGACTGGCTCTACCTCTCCGGACGGCTCCGGGCCGGCGAGTAGCACCCGACCGGGACCGGGACGTCCCCTTCCCCGGCAGAGCGGGCGCCCGTCGGCCGTCAGAACCGAGCGTAGACGTCGAGATTGTGCGCGAGGTAGGTGAGCGATCCGTCGGCGACCGCGCGGTGTCTGTCGTCGGCCCACTCGCGAACCGTCTCCCGGTCTACGGCCACCGACTCGCCGTCGGTCCCGTCCTCCATGGCGGTCAGGACGGCCGACTCGACCGTGTCGACGACGTGGTGGACGAAGTACGCCTCGTCGTCCGGGTACGGGGGGTGGACGACCCAGTCGGACCCCCCAGCCGCCCGCACGCGACCGCCGGCCGCGGCGACGTGGTCGAACAGCGCCCGGCCGGTCCGTGGACCGCCCCGATCCGGGCCGTGCATCGTCGCGTGGTAGGCGTCGACGACGGCCCCGTCGCTCGCCGGATCGCTCCCGCCGGTGAAGGCGGTCACGCCGTCGAACGTGATCGGCGCGTAGACCCCGCTGGCGTGGGGTGCGAACCGGGCGAGGGCCCGCGCCGGGTCGACGACGTCGAGGAACGCCGCGGCGATCACCAGGTCCCAGGTCCGGTCGTCCGAGGCCGCGACGTCGAACGCGTCGGCGGCCCGGAACGACACCTCGACGCGTCGGGAGCGGTCCTCGGTCGACCGGGCCCCGTCGATCCGGTCGGCCCCGTCGGTCGGCCGGAGCACGAACGGATCGTCGGGACGGCCCTCGCCGTCCGCCGAGGTGACCAGCGGTCGCGACGAGGCGCCTCCCGTCGATCCCCACTCCCGGGTCCGCTCGCGCGCGGCGTCCACGAGGTCACCGTCCGCGTCGACCCCGAGGTAGCTGACCCGGTCTGGCAGTCGCTCCCAGTCGAGCAGGCGCCGGAGCATCGAGCCGAGCCCACAGCCGACCTCCAGCACGCGGATCGGGCCGTCGCGCCGCGCGGCCGCCTCCGAGAGGTCGGCGGCGACACGGTCCAGCGTCGGGCGGTGGAGGGCGCGGTCGTCGACCGACTCCTTGGCGGCCAGGTACCGGGCGAACGAGAACTCGTCGGGACGGGTCACGGCGTCCGTCCGGGCGGTCCGCACAAAACGGTGCCGGCGGGACGCTCGCCGTCGATGCCCACCGGACGCTCGCTGTCGGCCCCGACGGCCAGCGGTCGGACGGGTCCGGAGCCCCGGCCGTCCCGCGGGGACCGGACGCATAGGGACGGTTGTAATTCGTTTCCGGTGTTCGACGGAACGGTCGTCGAACCACCGGGACACAGTTACAACCGACCCTATCAGAGCTCGGTGTAGTCGTTCAGCGAGACGCTCCAGTCGTACGACTGATAGCGGAGCGACGGGCTGGTTTCCGGCGGGATGGCTCCGTGTTCGCGGAGGAACGCCCGCGTCCCCGAGCGGCCGCCGAAGTCGCCGACGTACCAGAGGAACAGCCGCGAGACGCGGACGACGTCCGCGTTCGAGTCGTAGTCGACGCCCGTCTCGAGGTACGACTCCGTCGCGAGGCGGAGCTGCTCGTCGATCCGGTCGGCCTCGTAGCTGGCGATCGGCGGACAGGAGGCCGCCCCGCAGTTGAGCGCGAAGTGGACGCGGGGGTCGAGTTCGTCGACGCGGTGCGCGCGCTCGAACGCGTCCGGTCGGAGCCGGGGGAGGTAGCCGAGCCCGACGGCGAGCTTCGATCGTCTGAGGATGCCGTGTTCGATGTCGTTCAGTGACCGATCGTGACCCGCGACCGTGACGTGGTCGCCCGCGAAGAAGCGCAGTTTCGAGTCGAGCCGCGTCGGGTCGTCCGCCAGCAGGTCCTGGACGGCGGCGTTGTAGACGTTGACCCAGAACGCCGTCCTGGCGTCGTCGTCGGGGAGCCCCCGTTCGAGCGCGTCCGGATCCAGTCCGGCGAGTCTGGCGACCGGGCCGTCCGTCTCGTCGCCCCGCCGGACCGCGAGCAGGTAGTCGCGCGCGATCGAGAGGGGGTCGTCGTCGGTCGCGACCGATTCCGGACCCGTTCCGACGGCCGCACGGTCGATCCGGTCGTCGGCGACCTGTCCGGACGCGTCACCGGGAGTCCCGGTGGATCGGTCCCCCGTCGTATCGGAGGGTCGTGACATGTCCATCCGTACACGCGGCCGTGCCAAAAGCTTCCGTCCGGGGTGCACGCGGGTCGCACGAACCCGCCGGGTCGACCGGGTCGACGTCCCTGGGAAGTTCGCTCCGGCGAGCGTGGGCAGTGTTCGGAGACGGAGTGACGACGGCCGAGTAGCCCGCGGACGTCCCGAGCCGGTGGGGTCGGGCCCTCGACGCGCGCGCCGCTCGCCTGCTCGCCTCGACCGCCGTCCCCCGTCGACTCGCTGCGTTCCTCGGCCGTCGGCCTGCGGTGCGTGCGTCGTCCGGGTTCGTCGAGACGTCGGGGGCGATCGAGGTGGTCCCGGTCGAGCCATCGACGACCCCCTCGTCCGAACAGCACCGCGAGCGTGCGCCGGAAAGTATTTGGTTCGCATGTGGACAGTAGTTCGTAATGGACGATACGGTGCTCGACGACGTGACCGGATGGGAGACGCGGTCCGTCGCGGACGGCTACGAGGGGCTACGGTCGCTCGTGGACGGGGGGTTCAGCGGCGCCGTCGAGGCCGGCCGGACGTGGGCCTTCGTCGTGAACGGTCGGGTCGTCGCGGTCGCCGACGGTCGGATCGAGGCGTTCGAGGACGCGCCGCTGACGGCGTACGTGGCGCCGGATCCCGGCGTCGCGCTCCTGTACGCGATGCGGGAGACCGGGAGCGAGGCGCGTGCGAGGTACTTCACCGACGACAAGCCGATCGCCGAGGCCGACTCGGAGCTGTCGTCGGGCGGCTTCACCGGCTACCTCGAACTCTCCGAGAACGTGCTCTCGGGCGACTACTACGTGGTCTACCAGGGTGGCCGCTCCTCGTCGGTGGCGTTCGTCGGGAGCAGCCGCCGGCTCGTCACGGGCGACGAGGCGTACGAGCTCGCCGACGACGAGGTCGGTATCTACGAGGTCAACCCCGTCGATCTCGAGGTGATCGAGGTTCCGGAGCCGGGCGGCGCGACGGACGAGCCGGGATCGACCGGGGCTGACGGGACGACGGACGCGACAGCTCCGACGGGGCCGGCGTCGGCGGTCGACGACCGGGAGGGGGACGACTCGCCGTCGACTGCCGGTGGGACCCCCGGATCGGACGCGGGCGACGCGGACGAGTCCGGCGGACCTGGACCGGACGGGCCAGGCGTCGAGGCTGCGGGGCCGGACGCGGCAGACTTCGAGGACGGCGTCGGGCTCGACCTCGGCGGGGCGGCCGACGACGCGCGAGGGGACGTGCCGACGGCGGACGACGACCCCGGCGGATCGGAGTTCGACGACGTCGTCGGGGACGCCGACCCGGACGGGGCCGAGCGTCCGGACGCCGAGGACGGTCGTTCGACCCGTGATTCGCCGGAGATCGACCTGGAGCGATCGCTCTCCGGGGAACGCCCCAGGGACCGACGAGCCGATACGGGGGCCGACGGCGACGCCGGGCCGGCGTCGGAGGCGACGGAAGTGACGGGATCGGAGTCCGGACTCGAGGCGGAGCCGGACCGGTCCGCCGACGGTCGTTCGGACCGGGACCGTGACCGCGACCAGGATGCCGATGTGGCGACGGCCGACACCGACGGGACCGACACCGACGACACCGACGGGACGGGGGCGGCCGAACCGGCCGACGGGTCGTCGTCCGACGGTGCGGACGGTCGGGTGGGCGTGTCGTCTCCCGACGTCGAGCCGGCCGGGACACCCGACGAGGGGTCGAGCGGGGGCCCACCGTCCGCGGACGGGGCGACCGCAGGCGCGGGCGCGGGGACCGATAGCGTCGCCGACACCGCCGACCCGGCCCCCGTCGAGGACGGCCCCGGCGTCGAGAGCGGCGAGGCCGACGAACTGACCGACGCCGACGGGACCGGAGACGACGACGAGGAGGGGAGCGCCGCCGGGGCGGAGGCGGCAGCCTCCGGGACGGCCTCGACTCCGGAGACGGACACGGTCGGGGAGGAGAGCCGGGGCGACCCGTTCTCGGCCGAGGAGCGCTGGCGTCGGGATCAGGCGATTCCGGCGCTCGACCCCGACGAGTCGTCGACCGGCGAGTCCCGGGGCTCGCGCAACGGTGGCGACCGGGTCGGTGCCGTCGACGGGCGCACCGACACCGGGGACAGGTCCGGTCCGCGAGCCGGCGACGGGGCGCCCACACCGGCTGACGACGAGGTCGACGGACCGGACGAAGGGGACGGCACAGTGGACACGTCCGACGCCACCTCGCCGGCCGACGCGAGGGATAGCCCCGCTCGGAGCGCGACCGGGACCGGTACTGGTACCGGGCCGGACGAGCTCCGGGCGCTCCGTGCCCGACTCGAGGAGGTCGAGGCCGAACGCGAGCGGGCCGAGGAGCGCCGACGGGAGCTGGCCGAAGAGCTCGAGTCGCTGACCGACGAGCGGGACGAACTGACGTCGCGACGCGACGAACTCGTCGAGGAGCGCGACGCGCTCGCCCGCGAGCGGGACTCGCTCGCCGAGGAGCGGAACCGCTACCGGCAGCGCGCCGAACAGCTGCGGTCCCGCGTCGAGGAACTGGAGGCGGAACTCGAGGAGACCCGCTCCGAACTCGAGACGGCCAGGGAGCGCGCTCCGGAGGTCCCCTCCGGCGAGCGTGTCTCCCGTGCGGAGGCGCTCCGGGGGGCGCACGTCCTCGTCCGGTACGAGCAGGCGAGCGGCCCGACCCTGACGAAAGCGCGCGACGGGCAGGTCGGCCGGCCGGAGGTGAACGACAACCTCCGGCTGGAGTACCACCACACGCGGTTCGACGCGGACGACGCGGTGGTGGACGGCGAGGGCTTCTCGACGTTCCTCACGAGCACGACGCAGTACCGGTTCGTCAGCTGGGTCGTCCAGGAGCTGATGTACGACCTCGCCGAGACGGGCAACCGGGACGCATTAGAGCGGCTCTACGACGCGATCCCGGAGTCGAACCGGGCGGAGTTCGAGGGCGGCGTCACAGTCCCGGTCGACGACGGCGAGGGTCACGAGTCGCTCTCGTTCGACGTCGTGATCAGGGACCGGATGGGGAACCCCCTCGTCGTCGCCGACCTCAATACGAGCCGCGACGCCGCCACGAAAGAGCAGATGTCCGAACTCGTCGAGAAGGCCCGGAAGGTCGCTGCGTTCAAGGAGCCGTTCGCCGGCGCGTTCCTGGTGACCGCGAGCTTCTTCGACCCGGCCGCGCTCGAGACGGCCGACGCCGCGACAGAGGACGGCGGGCTCCTCGGGGGGAGCGGCCGACGGAGCTACGTGAAACTGTCGCGGCGCAACGGGTTCCACCTCTGTCTCGTCGAGACGCGGGACGGCGCCTTTCACATCAACGTCCCCGAACTCTGAGCGCGTCGGTCCCGCGTTCGCCTCCCGTGATGGAACTCGTGACGGGGATCGACGGCGACCGGTCGTGCGTTCGACGGGCGATCCGGGCGAGCGGTCGCCCGTTTCCGATCCACCGACGGGTGTCGCGGTCGCTGCGCGGAACGCGGGCCGGTCGGCTCGGGCGCCCACCAGTCGTCCCTGCGGGGCGTCGTTCGGCCGGAGGGTCGGAACGCCGCGTCGCGTGTCGGTTCGTCGTTCCTGATCAGTCCTCGCTCATCTGGCTCTCGATCTGTTCGGCGTTCTCGATCTTCATCGTCTCCAACTTGGCGATGATGTCGTCGATCTTGTCGTCGAGTTCGCCGACGAACTCCGCCGTCCGGTCCGTCGTGATAGCTCCCTGGCTCGACGGCTCGATGAGGTTCTCCTCCTCGAGGACGCGCAGGGAGTAGCGGACCTTGTGGTGGGGGTATCCCGTCTCGTTGGACATCTTCACGATCCCGATGGGTTCCGACTCGATGACCATCTTCAGGACCTGGAGGTGACGCTCCAGCATGTCCACCTCCTTCTCCAGTCGGTCTATCATGCCATTTGTTAACTCGTCGGGGCCTCGTTTAAATGTTGCTGTCGGTCCCGCACCGACTGGAGGAATCAGCGGTGAATCAGGATTTCGACGTGCCAGTAGTTAACAGTTCGGGTCGCGGTACGGACGGACCGCTCCGACGTGACGCGCGACTGTCGCCTCGACGGCGAGGGCCACGAACCGCACGCGGCGGCGGTCGCGGCCATCGGTCGTCCGGAGCAGTCGGGACGAGCTCGCTCGGCGTGTGCGCCACGGTCCCCGGAGGCATAGGTCCGACGATCGGCAGTTCGTTCCGCTGGCGGTCGAGGACCCGTTCCCCCGTCGGTCGGCCTGTCCCGTCGGCCCGGCAGGACCCACCAGGCCGGGCGGACCCACCGGAGACCGTGGTCGATTTCGCCGTCCGATCGGTGTAGCCGACGCGTGTCGCCGCCGGAACCGTGGCTCACGGCCGGACCGTAACCGGTTTGACCCGGCCAGGGAAACCTCCGCCCATGACCGTCACGATAGTCGGCGCCCAGCTGGGCGACGAGGGCAAGGGAGCCCTCGTCGACCGGTGGGGGCGCGACGCCGACGTCGTCGTCAGGTACCAGGGCGGCGACAACGCGGGACACACGGTCGTCGAAGGGGGCACGGAGTACAAGCTCTCGCTCGTGCCCAGCGGCGCCGTCCGCGACAGGGTCGGCGTCCTCGGCAACGGCTGTGTCGTCAACCCCAGAACGCTCTTCGACGAGATCGACGACCTCCGCGAGCGGGGACTCGATCCCGACGTGCGCGTGGCCCGACGCGCGCACGTGATCCTCCCGTACCACCGCGTCCTCGACGGCATCGAGGAGGACGCGAAGGCCGACTCGGAGCTGGACGCCGGAACGACCGGCCGCGGGATCGGGCCGACCTACGAGGACAAGGCCGGCCGGCGCGGCATCCGGATCGGCGACCTGCTCGAACCGCAGGTCCTCCGGGACCGCCTGGAGTACGTCGTCCCGCAGAAGCGGGCGCTCGCGTCCGAGGTCTACGGCGTCGATCCCGGCGAGGAGTTCGACGTCGACGCCCTCCACGAGGAGTTCGCCGCGGTCGGCGAGCGGCTGCGCGAGGAGGGGATGACCGTCAACGCCGGCGAGTTCCTCGCCCGGCGTCGCGAGCAGGGGGCGAACCTGCTGTTCGAGGGCGCACAGGGGACGGCGATCGACATCGATCACGGGATCTACCCCTACGTCACGTCCTCGAACCCCACCGCCGGGGGTGCCTCCACCGGCTCCGGAGTCGGGCCGACCGTGGTCGGGCGGGGCGAGGTGGTCGGGATCGTGAAGGCGTACCTCTCGCGGGTCGGCACGGGGCCGCTCCCGACGGAGATGGACGGCGACGAGTCGGACCTGGCCGACGAGATCCGCGAGCGCGGCGGCGAGTTCGGGACCGTCACCGGGCGCCCGCGACGCATCGGCTGGCTCGACGTCCCGATGCTCCGGCACGCGGCCCGCGCGAGCGGCTTCACGGGCCTGGCCGTCAACCACCTCGACGTCCTGGCGGAGCTCCCCGAACTGCGCGTCTGCGAGGCGTACGAACTCGACGGGGAGCGGTTCGAGACGATGCCGGCGACGACCGAGCGGTGGGCGCGCTGCGAGCCGATCTACCGCCAGTTCGACACCTGGTCCGACGTCGACTGGGCGGCGGTCGCGGGCGACGGCTACGACGCGCTGCCCGCGAACGCGCGGACCTACCTCGACTACCTGAGCGAGGAGGTCGGCGCGCCGATCTACGCGGTCGGGGTCGGACCGGACCGCGAGGAGACGGTCGAGTTGACGAACCCGTTCGACGTGGACGCCTGACGGCGACGGAACACCCCCGTCGACGTGTCATAGGGTCGCCCCGATTGCCAACGTCCGGTGACGGGCCGACGACCTCTCGGGACACCCGAACCCGTAGCCTTTTGTCCGGGAGGACCCTCCGGAAACGCATGAAGGAGTCCCTGGTCGACATCCTCTGTGACCCGCTCGACAAGAGCGACCTGGAGCTGGAGATCGACGAGCGGGACGGTGACGAGATCGTCGAGGGCCGGCTGATCGGGACTGTCACCGGCGAGGTCTACCCGATCGAGGACGGCATTCCGAACCTCCTCCCCCCGGACATGCGCGACGAGTGAGTTCGTGACGATCCACCGGGCCCCCGGATCGGGCCGGTCGATCGGGACGGGCCGGCGCGGATCACTGGCCTTTTTACTGGCGGACGGGTACCGGCGCACATGGACTTCGAGAAGGACGACCGCGTCGTACTCCACGACAAACACAGCGAGCACGACGGGGAGGTGGGCACTATCACTCAGAAGATGGACACGATGTTCGGCGACGCCACGTACACGATCAGTTTCGACGACGGACAGGAGACTGGCGTCCCCGCCGACCAGCTCGAGGCCGCCGGGGACGACGAGGGCGACGACGCCGAAGACGACGCGGAGTAACCGGACCGTCCCGACCCGACACGGTATCGCATCAGGATGAGTGTCCCCTTCCACTACGTCGACCTCCGGGCGTTCGCGTACGCGACGGAGGACGAGCGGCGTGTCGAGCAGGCGCTCCGGACGTTCCTCCCGGAGGAGTTCGAACTCGAGCGGGCGACGAGCGCCGGCTACCACGGCGATCGGATCGTCGTCCTCTCGGCGCGCGTCGAGAACGCCGACGACGTCCGGTACGTCCTCGGGCGCTTGGCGGAGCTACCGGACGTCGAGACGGTCGTCGAACAGCTCGACGAGCGGGTCGACGAGAACTGCTCGCTGTTCCTCCGCCTCGACAAACAGGCGGCGTTCCGCGGAGACGTCAGGCTGGGCGAGGGCATCACCCTCCGGGCGAAGGTCGAGGCGTACCCGGCGAAGCGGGAAACCGCCGTCGAGAACGCCCGCGACACGTTCGTCGAACTCCTCTGATAGGGTCGGTTGTAACTGTTTCCCGGTGATTCGACGACCGTTCCGTCGAACACCGGAAACGAATTACAACCGACCCTATGAGGGGACAGCTG
>Ga0207797_1000082_pt1 | contig 61900 bp, 43 predicted proteins | sample PRCRCaboRojoPR_6_FD_187275 | JGI IMG/M metagenome (GOLD analysis project Ga0207797, IMG submission 187275) | Marine sediment microbial community from Cabo Rojo, Puerto Rico - PR CR 10% Liquid 1 (SPAdes) | ecosystem: Environmental > Aquatic > Marine > Coastal > Sediment | place: Cabo Rojo, Puerto...
GAAGCCGCGCACCAAGATGTCCTGCACCTCTCAACTCCCCCGCGTTAGCACTACAGCCTCTATCGCTCCGACAGGCTCGGAAGCTGTGGCACAGAGATTCCCGATGTTCCACTGGATTGCGAAGCTCGTATCAGATCGACAGATAGCAAGGAGCTTACGTGACCGAGTATCCAGACAGAGATGTCGCAGCGCGAGATCATCAAACAAGAAGCCTCTGCCAGCCTACCCGTCACGAGGCCTCTTTAACCCGAGGACAAAGGGATTATCGAGCGCAGGCTGGAGGAGGCTGGGTATCATAGTATCGTAGGCCACGGCAGCAACAACCTACGTTCGCAAGATGAGGGCCTGAGGAGAGTAACGCAATGGAAAAACTAATGATCGAAGGTGGACATCCCATCTCCGGAACGCTGGTTCCAAGCGGGAACAAGAACGCCGCGCTACCGCTGCTGGCAGCCTGCTTGTTGACAGAAGAGCCCGTCATCCTGAGGAACATGCCCAACATCGGGGACATCCACACGATGGCCGAAATCCTGAGCGACATTGGCGTTGCAGTCAAGCAGATTGATCCCAACACCTGGCGGATCCAGGCTCAGACGGTTCAAACAAATGAGTTGAGCCCCGATCTGTTCGGGCGGATTCGAGGTTCCATCACCCTGGCTGGTCCCATGCTGGCCAGAACGGGATCCGTCCACATGCCCCGCCCGGGCGGAGATGTGATCGGGCGCCGCCGGGTGGATACCCACTTCCTGGCCTTGAGCGCCCTGGGAGCCGAGGTAGACAGCAACGTCTCTTTCCGTCTCGCGTGCGACCAACTCCAGGGCGCTGACATTCTGCTGGACGAAGCCAGCGTCACAGGCACCGAGAACGCCATCATGGCCTCGGTGCTGGCAGACGGCACCACCGTGATCCGCAATGCAGCCTGCGAGCCACACGTGCAAGACCTTTGTCACATGCTTTGTCAGTTTGGCGCTCAGATTGAGGGTATCGGATCGAACATCCTTACCGTGCAAGGCGTCGATCGTCTGAGCGGCGGGGAGTTCTCGGTAGGACCAGACTACATGGAAATCGGCAGCTACGTTGCGCTGGCTGCAGTGACAGGGGGTGAGCTGTTGATCAAAGGTGCCGCCCCGGAGCATCTCCGGATGATTGGATTGGTCTTCAATCGACTGGGGGTCATTTTTGAGACGCGCGGCGATGATATCTTCGTGCCGTCAGACCAACGCCTGACTATCACCCCGGACGTCGGCGGCGCAATCCCGACCGTAAAGGACGCCCCCTGGCCAGCCTTCCCCGCCGACCTGATGAGCATCGCCATCGTCCTCGCCTCTCAAGCCAAGGGCACGGTGCTGGTTCACGAGAAGATGTTCGAGAGCCGCCTCTACTTCGTTGATCAACTAATCGCCATGGGAGCCCGAATCATCCTCTGCGATCCGCATCGCTGCGTCGTACAGGGCCCGTCCCCTCTACATGGTGAGGAAGTGAGCAGCCCGGACATCCGCGCTGGCATGGCCCTTCTCATCGCGGCTCTCTGCGCCGACGGACAGAGCCTCATCCGAAACATCCGCCAGATAGACCGTGGCTACGAGTGCATCGATGAGAAGCTGGCCTCGTTGGGCGCTAAGATCAAGCGCATCTGTGCATAGCCCGCTCCTAGATCGCAAGGCAAGCCAGGGACGGAACCCCGTCCTCAACATGAGCTGGATACTCGCCCCTGCTATGGCCCGTTCGAGGCGCCCCTGCCCCGCATCCTGGGCCAGCATAAGCATTCCATCAGGTAAGCGTAAGTTTCACGTCAAGCAAGAGAACACGCAGGGTGTTATACTTCTTAGTGAGTCAGGGGCGGTTTCTCTTCTTCTCCTCCTTTTGGCGAGAGCCGGGGCCATTTGCCCCGGCTCTCTGTGCGTCTATCAAGGGACGGCAGATCACGTGTCGTCCCTTTTCGGCTGCATGAGGCATCCCCGATGAGCAAGGACGGACACCGGATAGCAAGAGCGGCAACGCTGGTGATGGCGCTCTTCGTCTTGAGCCGCCTGCTAGGACTGGGACGGCAGATGATCGTGGGAGCCCTCTTTGGCACCAGCGGTGACCTGGATGCGTACCTGGCGGCAAACCGCATCACAGAGACCGTCTTCCTCATCGTCGCTGGCGGCGCTCTGGGCTCAGCCTTCATCCCCACCTTCGCCGATCACCTGACTCAGGATAACCAGGCCGCGGCTTGGGAATTGGCCTCGGCCGTGATCAACCTGACGCTGATCGTGATGACGGCCCTGGTCGGGCTGATCGCCGTCTTTGCCCCCGCCCTGGTGCGCACAGTCATCGCGCCCGGCTTCGACGCAGCCCTGCAGCATCTGACGGTACGCTTGCTGCGCATTATGCTTATCACGCCGATCGTTTTTGGCGTGAGCGGTGTATTGATGGCAACGCTGAATGCACATCAACACTTCCTCCTCCCCGCCTTCGCCCCGTCAATCTATAACCTCTCGATTATCGGTGGGGCGGTGGCACTGGGACCGCGATTAGGTGTGGTCGGCATAGCCATCGGCGTAGTGATCGGATCCTTGCTCCATCTGCTGGTTCAGGTGCCCCAGGTCTTGCGGTATGGAGCCCGCTATGCCCCAACCTTGAGCTTGAGGAACCCGAGTGTCCGCGAAGTGGGTCGACTGATGGCCCCACGCGTGTTAGGCACCGCGGTCGCCCAGCTCAACCTGGTGATCAACAACAGCCTTGCCACCCGGATGGGAGAGGGAGCCGTGTCGGCCATCAACTTCGCCTGGATGCTGATGCTGCTGCCACAGGGGGTCTTTGCTCAAGCCGTAGGGACCGCAGCATTTCCTACCTTTGCCGAGCAGGTGGCTCGAGGCGAGCGGGAGAAGATGAGGGAGACACTGTCCGCGACGCTGAGAGGGATCCTCTTTCTCAGCATCCCGGCCACTGTAGGGCTTGTCGCCGTAGGTCAGCCCATCGTGAGCTTGCTTTTCGAGCGTGGAGCCTTTGAGTCTGGCTCGACCGATGCAGTCGCCTGGGCGCTGACGTTTTTTGCCCTGGGGCTGGTTGGCCACGCGGGGCTGGAGATCGTTGCGCGCGCTTTCTACGCCCTCCATGATACGTTCACGCCCGTCTGGGTTGGCGGCCTGACGATGGCGCTGAACGTGATACTTAGCTTGACGCTGCCCAGCTTGTTTGCCTCGGCGAGCCTAGAGCCCTACGGTGGACTGGCCTTGGCAAACTCTCTCGCGACGCTCCTGGAGTTTGTAGTACTCCTGGTTCTCATCCAACGGCGACTGAACGGCATAGAGGGGCGACGGATGGGACGGACGATCGCCAAGAGCAGTCTGGCGGCGCTGATGATGGCGCTCGCGCTCCTCGGATGGCAAGCAGCCCTGCGCGACGCGGGGGCCGTACTCCGCGGCGGCGGGGGGATCGTGGTCGGATTAGGCACCTACCTGGTCGCAGCCCTGCTATTGCGATGCGAGGAACTGCAGACCGTAGCCCGCATAGCTCGCCAACGACGGGGTTCCTGAAGAAGAGGGCTAGGTGTCACCCTCCGGGATGATCTGCTCGACCTTAAGCTCCGCCTGGTCGAGCTTGCGGCGGCAAGCAGCGGCCAATGCCTGACCTCGCTCAAAGAGCTTCAAGCTCTCCTCCAGGGCAAGCTTCCCACCCTCCAACTGCGTCACAACCTGCTCTAGCTCAGCAAAGGTCTCCTCGAACGTCATCTCCTCAGGCGTCTCTGTCATACCTTCCTCCTTCACGGCAAACGGGGCTTCGCTAGGATCTCCATGATGCGCAGGTCCAAGAACTGCTGTGCATTGACCGGCATCAGGACGACAGCGGTATCGGCGCCCCTTCCGGTCCCGGCGATAGCGACGCATGGTTCGCCAACCGTCACGAGACCAGCATCGGCCGCCATCAAGGCTATCTCGGCACAGACCTTCGTCCCCTCCCCAAACGTGCGGAGTGTATAGGCGATAATCTCATCCGGGAGATAGGTGCCCAGCTTCTTTCTCACAGCACGGTTCACCCCACCGAAGGCGTGTTGACAGGTGAGAATGGCAGCGCCAGCGGCCTCAATGGCTGCCCGATTCTCCTCCGTCAGCTGCTGCACGTTCGACTCGACGAAGCCGGTGGAGTGAGATACCACGACGAGGTTGTCGTTCTGGAACAGCTCAGCAGCCTGCAGGCCAGTCCGTCCTCGCGTGCTGGCCACCAGGATCGCATCGACGGCAAGCTCGTCAGCCCGCTTCTTAGCTGCCTCCAGCGTGCGCGTGGTGTTCTCGGGCCCTGGCTTCTCGAAGTAGACAGTCTCGACGACAGCTTCAGACACAACGCCTCCTCTTCTTGCTGGTCCCTATCCCTACAGACACACGGATCGACCGGTCATCCCGCGTTCAGGTCCTTCATCTATTATGTCACGGGTGACCACCGGGGAGTGGTCAGCGTGTCCGGTGCATCAAGAGAAATCACCCAGTTACCGCGCGGACAGGGGCAGGATGGACAGGCTCGACATCATAGCGCATCCACCTGGAAGTCACCATCGGCGACGCGTATGTCCAGCCTATCGCCCGAGGCGACCTGCGCCACAGAGCGCACCACGGCGTTCGTATCCAGACGACGTACAATGGCGTATCCTCTGTCGAGCGTGCCCTGAGGGCTGACGCCGCTCAGGCGCCCAAGAAGCCCGGTCAGTTGTTCGTGGCGCAGGCGAAGCTCATTTCTCACAGCACTTTCGGCCCGGATCGTCAGGTCGTCAATCTGCTGACGAGCCTGCAAGAGCTGCACAAGCGGGGAGAGGTGTCTTAGCGCCTGGACACAGCTATCCAGCCGTCGGCGCCGCTCCTCAACAGCATCAAACAGGGCGCGGATCAAGGCGGCGTCCCAGTCATCAATCCGTCTGTAGATCTCCGCCTGATCAGGCACGACCAATTCGGCCGCCGCTGATGGTGTCGGGGCACGCTTATCGGCGGCGAAGTCGGCCAGCGAGAAGTCAGTCTCATGACCGACGCCACATATGACGGGAATGCGCGAGTCCGCAACGGCCCGTGCGACGCGTTCATCGTTAAAGGCCCAGAGCTCCTCCAGGCTCCCGCCCCCCCGTGAGACAATGATGACGTCGACATCAGGCCGCGTGTTGAGCAGACGGATCGCCTCTACAATCCGGGGAGGTGCCGCATCTCCCTGCACCAGGGTCGGGGAGAGCAGGACCTCCACTAACGGGAATCGGCGCCCCAAGACGTTGACGATGTCGCGCAGCGCAGCGGCCTTGGGGGATGTGACGACACCAACACGACGGGGAAAACGCGGGAGCGGACGCTTCCGCTCGGAGGCGAACAACCCCTCTGCCTCCAGACGAGCCTTCAGGCGCTCGAACCGTTGATAGAGAGCACCCACACCGGCTGGACGAATCTGATCAACGTAGAGCTGGTAGACCCCTCGGGCCTCATAGACGCCGACGCGGCCGTGGCTCAGCACCTGATCCCCATCCGTCGGAAGATAGCCCTGTCGGCTGGCGTCACTACGCCATATGACACACCGTATTTGTGCCCCAGCGTCCTTGAGCGTGAAGTAACAATGCCCAGAAGAGGCTCGGCTGAAGTTCGAGACCTCCCCTTCTAGCCACAGATCGCTTAGCGCGGAATCATCAGCGATCAGTCTGCGGATGTGACCGGTGAGCTGGCTGACCGTGAAGGGCTCAGAATACGTAGAGGTAAAGAAACTGAGTTGCTCAAACATGATCAGGAGAGATTAGGCCTTATGAACGCCACGATGTCAGCGCCGGGGTCAGCCAATCAGCACCCGCCAGACGAAAATGAGAATCATGGTCACGCCAATAGAGAGCTGTACCCCAACCGAGAGCAAGTAGCCGATCAGCCAACCGCCGACCGCCTTGAGGGTCTTGTTCCAGTCCCTCCGTTGATACCACTCCGCCAGGATCAAGCCAGTAAGGGCACCTAAGAAAGCACCCGGGACGGCCCCCACGCCCAGAAACAGGAAGCCAACGGCCGCTCCAAGGCATCCAAGCACGATCCCGGCCAGCAGCGACCAATTGGATGCGCCACCAGCCTTGGCGCCCGCCTGGCTCATCCAGAACTCCGCGCTGAAGCCAAGCGCGCTCAAGGCCGTGAGAAAGAGGAAGGTAAGGGGATCAATAGCTTTGAAGCCCTCGGCGACCGCGTAGACGAGAATCACAAACCAGATGAATACGATGTCGGGGAAGATCGGCAGAAGAATGCCAAAAAGCCCGAAGACCATAGCGATCAGGGCAACCCAGAACACCCACATCGGCAGGTTCATCCCGCGCCCTCCCCAAGAAAACCAATCGGCCCAGGCGGGCCGATCGTTCAGTCTATATGGGCCGTGCAGGAATCGAACCCGCGACCCTGGGCTTAAAAGGCCCCTGCTCTACCAACTGAGCTAACGGCCCACGACGAGCAGTATAACACGTGCAATAGACGTTGTCAACTCGTGGTGCCGGCGAACATCCCATAATGACTTGACAACAAGTCACTACTGCGCTAAAATGGGTAACAACGATTTCCAATCACATCTTCTCATGTTGTATGGCGGACCGCGGTATCGCCGTCAAGGCTGAGACCGCCCTTTGACCACAAACAGGCTGGGAGCATCTATCTTCAACCGGCTCATCAAGTCGGTGGATCTTTGACAAGGAAGCTCTACAATAAAGGCGACGTTCCGTGACTTGACCCTCAGGTCTCCGTCTGTGAGCTGGGTCCAGGCTGGAGTAACAGAGGGATAGAGCCGCTACCACCAGTGATGATCTGTCGGGGCCGGAATGACATAGAGACATACCTCTGGGAGGCGTTCACGGACACCGCTACGCGCGCCATCGTTCGAGGCGGAAAGACGCACTTTCGAGGCCCGAACTCACGATCGAACGCCGCTTCAGCTGGATTCCAATCATGTGGTGCCCGTCACGGGCATTGGCCCACTCAAATCGCTGTTGAGTATTCAGTCAAGATAGGAGAGCAACCATGAGAGAACGACTACAGCAGCTCCCGCGATATTGGATCAGTCTGGTCATCCTCATCGTCAGTCTGATGCCCGCTAGCTACGCGCTGGCACGAAGCTCCGCTCCGGCGCCCACATTCGAGAGCCCAACGGACACTCCTAGCCCGCCGCCAGGCAATATCCTTGGTCATCACACGGTACGACCAGGAGAGACGCTGTACTGCATCGCGCGCGCTTATGGCGTCGATCCAGCGGCCATCGCCAGTACCAACGGCATCGTCAACCCCAATCTGATCTACGCGGGGATGGTGCTGGCCATTCCCAACGTGCCAAAGACGTTGCCCGCGGGACGAGTATGTCCGCGTCAGTTCGGCGGCACACCACCGCCTCCGCCCTCTGGTTGTCGATGGCACCACGTGGTGACCAGTGGGGAGAACCTCTATCGCATCTCGCTGCATTACGGCGTCAGCATGTATGCGATAGCTCAAGCAAACAACATTCTCAACCTGAACCTGATCTTTGTGGGACAGACACTCTGCATCCCCTAGATCTCCAGGAGAATCCCTCGGGCCTCATCCAGGGTGAGGCCCGAGGGATAGAGTAGTCGCGCATAACGCTTCTAGCTCTCGCCCCTAGGTAGGGTTGAGGAACGTCGGATGCTCGCATAGGCTTGCCCTACCCCAGGCATCCTGTCGCCCAGCCGAGGCGAGAGCCTTCGTCCAGCTCTTTTGGCTGCGGGGCCCGCATGTGGCCCCAGACAGAGTAGGCTGCCGAGCAGGATCCAGGCGACTAGCGGCACCAGGGTCTGGTAGCTCGCTCAGGCCACTACCGTGGCGATCGCCTCAATGGCCCTTTCGATGGCCGCATCATCGATGCCGTGGTGGGTCACAGCGCGGAAACGCCCGCCACCGCGGCTGTTCACCAGCACGCCCCGTTGAGCCAGCTCCGATTTCACTTGTTGCGGCGGTTTGGGCACGTCCTCCCTGATCTGGAAGTAAAGGATGTTCGTCGTCACCGGCGCTACCTCTATGCCAGGCGATCTCGCCAACCCCTCGGCCAGGTGCTTGGCCCGGACGTGATCCTGGACCAGTCGATCCGTCAAGTGTTCAAGGGAGAAGATTCCAGCTGCAGCGACTATGCCAGCCTGGCGCATTCCACCGCCCACGACCTTTCGCGCGCGCCGGGCTTCCGCTATGAAATCGGCGCTCCCACAGACCATAGAGCCCACCGGCGCGCATAACCCTTTGGAGAGACAGAACATCACGGAATCCACGTCGCGGACGAGATCACTGACGTGGACCTCGAGAGCAGTGGCGGCGTTGAAGATGCGTGCTCCATCCAGATGGACCTTCAGGCCGTGATTATGAGCAAGTTCGGCCACCTGAGCTACATAGCTGACAGGGAGCGGCGATCCGTTGCACATGTTATGGGTGTTCTCCAAGCATACTAACCGAGTGCGGGGGAAATGAGGATCATCAGGACGAAGGGCTTCCTCTATGTCGCGAAGGGAGATCCTACCGTCATCCTGATTGGGCACGGGATACGGGGTTATCCCACCCAGAGCGGCCATCCCGCCCTGTTCGAAGTGGAACGTATGGCTTCGATCGCCCACGATCACCTCATCGCCGCGTCCACAATGAGCAAGCAAGGCCACCAGGTTTCCCATAGTGCCACTGCAGACGAACAGAGAGGCCTCCTTCCCCAGCCTATCGGCCACCGTTCGCTCTAGTCGGTTTACGGTGGGATCCTCTCCATAGACGTCATCCCCGACGGGGGCCTGAGCCATCGCCTCACGCATGGCGGGCGTCGGCTTCGTCACGGTATCGCTGCGCAGATCGATCGTTTCCATGTGCTTTGCCTCCAAGACTTGAGCTACGGAATTGAGTTATGGACGTTGACTCAACGTCAGATTATAGTCTCCCTTCTCCTCTGGTCAACAGCGAGAGGTACCTCCCGATCACGGGGCTCATCGACCAGGGACCCTGATCAAGATGAGCCAGAGTAGACAAGGCAGCGCTGTCTGATCGTCTCGGACAAGCGCGCATGGAAGCTTGACCTATCGTCGCCGTCATCTATAATGCTTCTACGTCTCCCAACCAGACGGCACGCGAGGGGGAAGGGAGGCTATGAGTGATGTAGAATGCCGGACGCCGAAAGGGGCACGCGCGTGGAAGTCATCCTGACCCATGAGAACGCAGATTTCGATGCCATAGCCAGCTTGCTGGGAGCCGGTAAGTTGTTCCCAACAGCGATCCCTGTGCTACCGCGCCGTATCAACCGGAACGGTAGCGCCTTCTTGCAGCTGTACGGCGCCGAGCTACCATTCGTTCCCCCCGATGACCTGCGACGCGAGGAGATCGATCGCGCGATCCTGGTCGATACGCAGAGCCTGGTTACCTTGAAGGGTATGGAATCAGACCTCAAGGTAGACATCATTGACCACCACAAGCTGGATCGAGAACTGCCGTCCGACTGGACCTTCTCTGGAGAGCCCATAGGCGCGACAACGACCCTTCTCATCGAGGAAATCTCCGCGCGGTTCCTGAAACTCACCGAACTCGAGGCGACTCTCTTGCTTCTGGGGATCTACGAAGATACCGGGTCCTTATCGTATCAATCCACCACGGTGCGCGATGTGCGTGCTGCAGCCTGGTTGATGGAGCAAGGAGCCCGATTAGAGCTGGTGAATGAGTTTCTGCATCATCCACTGGGGCCAGAGCAGCGCAAGCTCTACGAACGTCTGCTGGAGACGAGCGAAACCCACGACATCGACGGACACACGATCATCGTTGCCGCTGAACGGGCGGAGGGATTCACCAAGGGACTCTCAACGCTAGCCCACAAGCTACGAGATCTGCTCGAGCCCTCAGCGCTGTTCATGTTCGTCGCGCTGGATGGGCGCATTCAGCTCGTGGCACGCAGCACCACCGACGACATCGACGTTTCCGCCGTAGCTAAGCATTTCAGCGGCGGAGGGCACGCCCGCGCAGCGGCAGCGCTGATCCACGACCGGGAGCTGGAGAGTGTGCGGAGAGAGCTGCTCGATATGCTGCCTGACGTCGTCCAGCCGGCCGTGACTGTTGGGGAGCTGATGTCGCTGGGTGTACAGGTTCTGTCGCCGACGGACACCGTCGGCGACGCAGCCGAGCACATGCGCCGCACCGGCCACGAGGGATATCCAGTCGTAGAGGACGACCAAGTGATCGGTCTGGTGACACGACGTGCGGTCGATCGAGCTCAGCAGTTTGAGATGACCGACGCTTCTGTCACCCAAGTGATGGAGGCAGGCAGCGTCACCGTGAGTCCTGGCGACTCGGTAGAGTATCTGCAGCAGCTTATGATTGAGAGCGGGTGGGGCCAGATCCCGGTGGTGGAGAGAGGAACCGTGCTCGGCGTCGTCACCCGAACCGACCTGATCAGGCTCTGGGGGGTACCGGAGGAGCCGTCCCGCCGTTTGAAGATCACCGCACGCCTTGAGCAAGCACTGTCCGACCCGGTGCTTACGTTGGTCCGCTGCATCTCACGGACAGCGCACGAGATGAACGTCGTGCCCTACTTCGTTGGCGGGTTGGTGCGCGACCTGCTGCTTGGTCAGCCGATCGTCGACGTGGATATGGTGATTGAGGGGGACGCGATTGCCCTGGCTGACCGACTGGCGGATACCCTGGGCGGGCGGGTGATCGCTCACAGGCGCTTCGGCACAGCGAAGTGGCTTCTATCGAACGATGTATGGGCAAAGATTACGGATCAAGTCGCGAGAGAGAGCGACCTACCCCCTAGCGTCGACTTCGTCACGGCGCGAACCGAGTTCTATACGTATCCGACGGCTCTACCACAGGTGGAACAGAGTTCGATCAAGCAGGATCTTCATCGACGGGATTTCACGATCAACACCCTCGCCATTCGCCTCGATCCCGATCACTGGGGAGAATTGCTCGATTTCTACGGCGGAGAGGACGACCTAGAAGCAGGCGTCATTCGAGTGCTCCACAGTCTCAGTTTCATCGATGATCCAACGCGAATCCTTCGCGCGGCACGATTGGAGAGCCGGCTGGACTTCCATCTGGATCCCCGCAGCGAACAGCTGATCGACGATGCTCTGCCGCTGCTGAGACGAGTCAGCGGCGACCGGATCCGACACGAGCTGGAGTTGATCTTTCGAGAAGATGAACCAGAGCGGGCCCTATGTCGGCTGGATGCACTGGGCGCACTGGCGGAGATTCATCCCGATCTACAGTGTGACGACTGGCTGAAGGCGAAGTATCGCGCCCTACGAGAGACCTTTGAGCCTTCTCTCTGGAGGCTGGCGTCGGGGGCGGGGGATATGGCCTTCGTCCATTTGGCCATCCTTGGGTATCGACTCGACGAGCAGGCAACGAAGGAGCTGAGCAAGCGACTGAAACTGAAGCGGGAGGATGAAGAGGACCTGCTTCTGGTACAGGACTTGCGGCAAACGTTGCCGAAGCTCGCCAAATTGGATCGAACAAGCGACATCTATCGCCTACTAGAGCCGTATGCCTCCCGCGTCCTGGCCGTCGTCTGGATCGCCAGCGACAGCACCATCATCCAGAGGCGCGTACTCCGCTATCAGACGGACTGGCGGTTGGTGGAGCCCGAGATCAGCGGCGACGATTTGAAAGCCATGGGTTTGGAACCAGGCCCACTCTTTGGTGACCTATTGAGGAGAGTGCAGGAAGCTCGCCTCAACGGTGAAGTGAGCACACGAGAGGAAGAGATCGCTTTGGTGAATCGCCTGATGGCTTCTGAAGAGCACCTTGACGTTAAGTAAGGAGACGGGATGAAGAGAGCAACCCAGAGAGACCCTGTATCAACAGAGATTGTGGAGGCCGATGCGCTCCACGTGAATGGACGGGAGCTGGTACCGTTGGTTCGGGTGACGAGCCGAGCAAGACGCCGAGCATCCCTCTACAAGGATGGCCTGACCGGACAAGGCTACGGTTTCGTCTATATGAGACCAATCGCAGTGGTGGACAAGGAGGATCGTCATCCGATTCACAACCAGACGGCACAGACCATCGGATGGCTGATGCTGGTCGCTGCGCTGATTCCGTGGCTGACGGCGCTGATCGTGATCATCTCTCGTAGATGGGACACTGATTCGCTGCGGGCATCTGCTTGACAATCAATCGGGAGTGGTTATAATCATCTCCGTAAAGGTTTTTCAAGGAGAGAGCAAATGACCAAGGTCGAACTAAGAAACGGTGAATCATTCGAGTCTCTGCTGAAGCGCTTCAACAAGCAAGTGCACAGCGACCGGGTGCTATGGGAGGCACGACGTCGCCGCTTCTTCGAGAAGCCTAGTGTGGTCCGGAAACGGAAGCGGGCGGCTAAACTGCGCAAGAGCCACCAGCAGACGCTAAAGGATCAGCAAGGCAGCTTCTAATAAACGATGAGTCTGAAAGAGCAGTTGCAGCACGATCTCAAGGAAGCGCTCCGCGCGGGAGACAAACAGCGGAAGAGTGTCATCCGCATGGCTCTGGCTGAGATCACGAACGCCGAGATCGAGCAGGGCAGACGGACAGGCGAGACGGAGCTTGAGGATCGGGACGTTATCGCCGTACTGCAAAGACAGGCAAAGCAACGCCAGGAAGCCATTGACGAGTTGGAGCAAGTAGATCGCCCTGATCTGCTCGCCAAAGAAAGAGAAGAGCTGGCGATCCTAGAGGAGTATCTGCCTGAGCAGCTTCCACGAGAGGAGATCGTCGAAGAAGCTCGGCAGGTCATCGAAGAGCTCGACGCAACGAGTATGAGAGATATGGGCCCTGTGATGGGGCGACTGATGTCGAAGCTCCAAGGGCAGGTTGACGGTCACGTGGCGAGCGAAGTGGTCCGCGAATTGCTGACCAGCCGATAGGAACTCGCCGAGAGCGAGTCATACGAACATCACGAGAGGGAGCGCCTTGGGTGCTCCCTTTTGTTGCTACCTTATGCAAGCGAACGGATTCAACAACGACAACGGCAACCAGGTTAAGAGAGAGCCAGATCGAAATGGCCGCCACTGGTGGGCCTGGTTACGCTTGATCCTGTTGGGCTTGGCGCTAGCAGCCGTGACGACGCTGGTGATGGTTCAGCCGTTGCTGCCTACCGGGCGGGTCATGCTGGAGGTAGGCGATGTGGCTCCCGAGACGATTCGGGCGCCCTACACGCTGGCCTACGACAGCGCTATCCGCCGCGAGGAGGAGCGAGGAACAGCTGCCTCCCGTGTGGAACCGATCTACACGTCTCCCGAAGGCGATCTGGCTCGCCAACAGCTTGAGCGAGCTCGCGAGATTCTCGACTACCTGGGGTCGGTTCGAGCTGACCCATTGGCTTCGACCGCCCAGAAGCGAGCCTGGGTCCTGGCAGTTCCAGAATTGTCGATCCTCACCCCCGACGTGATTGACAGTATGCTCGCTATGTCGAATCAGAGCTGGGACCGGGTCCAGCTGGAGACGTTGGCCGTGATCGGGGAGGTCATGCGCCAGGAGATCCGCGAGGAGAGGATCGACGACATTCGCAGTAGTGTACCCAGGATGATCAGCCTCGACCTCTCCGATGAAGAAGCTGCTGTAGCCACGGCACTTACTCAGAGCTTCGTGATCCCCAACTCATTCCTCGACCCTGTGGCCACAGCCGAGGCCCAGACCGAGGCGCGCCAGGATGTCGGGCCCATCGCTCGGCGATTTGAAGAGAATCAGGTCATCGTACGCGAAGGAGATCGGGTTACAGCCCTTGACATTGAGGCCCTGGACCAGTTTGGGCTACGTCAACCCCGGACAGAATGGACCGATCTGGTCGGGTCAGGCGTGCTGGCTATTCTGGGCGTCACGATGTTCTACCTCTATCTGGCACGATTTGAACCCGACGTGGTCTGGAAAGGACACCGCCCCTTCCTTTTGGTCCTGCTGACTACGGTATTTATGCTTGGATCCGGGCTCATGGTGCCTGGTGGAGGGGTTCTGCGCTACCTTGCTCCGGCTCCGGCCCTGGCTATGCTGCTGACGGCGACGCTGGGCCGACACGCTGGAGCGGCGTCCGCCGTCTTCCTGGGGGCAATGACTGGTGTGATTGCGGACGGATCGCTCGAGATGGCGATCTACGCCTCTTTGGGAGGGTTGATCGCTTCACTAGCCCTCGACCGAGTCGAGCGGATCGGCGAGATGTTCCGAGCAGGGGCCTTTGTCGCTCTGACTCACGCTATGGCGTTGGCCATCTTCCATCTAACCGAAGACGCCACGCTGCCGAGCGAATTGGTCGCCTCAACGTTAGCCGGTGTGGTCAACGCGGGTCTCTCATCGAGCCTAGCCCTGGGCGGCCTCTTCTTGATCGGGCCATTGTTCGACATCGTCACAACGATGCGTCTCATCGAGCTGAGCCGACCGGAACACCCCTTGTTGCAGCGGATGCTGCGCGAGGCGCCTGCCACGTACCATCACAGCCTCATGGTCGCTAACCTAGCCGAGCAGGCGGCCGAGGGTATCGGCGCCAACGCTCTGCTCACGCGCGTAGGCGCTTACTATCACGATATCGGTAAGATCGCTCGCCCCTACTTCTTCTCCGAAAACCAGGCCAAGGGGTTGAATCCACACGACAGATTGGACCCCGAGACAAGCGCTGAAGTGATCATAGGGCACGTCATCGACGGCCTTCAGCTGGCAAGACGCTACCATCTGCCAAGCCGAGTACGCGCCTTCATCCCGGAACATCATGGGGGGAGTCGAGTAAGCTTCCTGTATCACAAAGCGGTCCAGCTGGCCGGGGCTGAGGACTTGGTGGACGAGGACACGTTCCGCTACCCTGGCAGCAAGCCACAGAGCCGGGAGACCGCTTTGGTCATGCTGGCGGATGGCAGCGAGGCCGCTGTTCGGTCGGCACGTCCGGAAAGCGGTGAGGAGATAGCAGAAATCGTCGACCACATCATCGACCAACGTATCGACGACGGTCAGTTGGATGAATCCGGGTTGACGCTGAAGGATGTCGAGACCATCAGGCAGGTCTTTGCGTCCGCCTTGAAGGGGACGTTCCACCCGAGGATCAAGTATCCTGAGCCTCAGGAGAAACAGGAGGTAGCTGCAGCGAAAGCCAGCGCATAGAGGTATGAGCGATCACACGATAGACGTTCAGATTGAGGAGCCATACAAGCCCCAGGTGGGAGGGAAGCCCTTACGGCGAGCTGCTGAGACGGTCCTTCGACAGCAGGGTGTCGAAGAACCGTGCGAGCTGGCTGTGGTGGTGAGCGGAGATGAGACGCTACATCAGCTCAACCGCCGCCATCGCGGCGTCGATGCTCCCACGGACGTCCTGGCCTTTCCACATAAGACGAAGAGCCCAGGGTTCACCTTCATCAATGCTCCAGGTTACCCGCGCTACCTCGGGGACGTCATCATCTCCTTCCCTCGTGCCAAGGCTCAAGCTATCGAGGCAGAGAACGAGCTCTTGGCAGAGCTGCAACTGCTGGTCATCCACGGTGTCCTGCACCTCCTGGGGTACGACGACGAGACGGAGCCCGGCCGCCAGCGAATGTGGCAGGCTCAGCAAGCTGTGCTTGAGGACATAGGCGCCGAGGTACATCTCCGGGATTAGGCATGCGCAGTCGTAACATCCTGGAAGCCTTCCACTGTGCCTTTTCCGGCCTCTGGTACACGCTCCGTACACAGCGCAATATGCGCGTCCAGCTCGTCATTGCCGGCGCCGTCGTCGCCGCAGGGCTGTGGCTGAGGCTCTCGGCTGACCAATGGGCCCTGATAGCCCTGACCAGCGGCCTTGTTCTGGTTAGCGAGATGGCTAACACGGTAATAGAGAAGCTGGTGGATCTGGTCTGCCCAGAGTACCATCCCCTGGCCAAGATCGTCAAAGATGTGATGGCCGGAGCTGTGGTGTTGGCCGCTATCATCGCCCTGATTGTTGGCCTGCTGACTCTCGGACCACCGCTTTGGCACAAGCTGACCGGCTGACACACGATCACAAGGACGGCAGCCGCAGGCTGCTCGACAGGCTGAATCACAATCCAACCAGCAGATATGGAGTAGTTGTTGATTTCACAGGATATGGGAGGAGTCATTGATGAGTGAACGTAGGAGAGTCTACCTCACACCTGAGGGAGAAGAAGCTCTACGAGAGGAGTTGGACGAGCTGGTCAACGTGAAGCGACCAGCACTGGCGGAGAGGTTACGCAAGGCGATCGCACAGGGCGATCTCTCGGAGAACGCCAACTACAAGGCCGCCAAAGAAGAGCAATCCTTCCTGGAAGGACGTATCCAGGAGATCGAGTCAATGCTGCGGAACGCTGAGATCATCGAGGAGACGGAGAGCGATGATGAGGTCTCTTTGGGGAGCCGGGTGACAGTGGTCGAAGAAGGCACCGACAGGCCAGAGACCTTCCGCATCGTGGGCACCGCAGAGGCGGATCCAATCAACGGCAAGGTCTCTCACGAGTCACCGATGGGTAAGACATTGCTGGGACATCAGGTGGGGGATGTCGTTACCGTGGAGGCGCCCAGCGGGGTGATCGCTTTCAGGATCACCGATATCGGCGGTGGGTAAGTGAACAGCCCGGAGGCGTTGCGCAAGCTTCATACCAAGATGCGGGCTTGCCGCCGATGTGAGGAGGCAGGCTATTCGATCACCCCGGGCGCTGTGGTCTCTGGGCCTGCGTCGGCGCGCCTGATGATCATTGGGCAGGCCCCGGGGGCGACGGAATGTGATTCGGGTCGGCCGTTTAGCGGGCCCTCAGGGACACGCCTCTTCGACTGGCTGGCACAGGCTGGGTGGGACGAGGGATCCTTCCGCGCCAATCAGTATATGACGGCGATCACTAAGTGTTATCCAGGCAGATCGCCCAACGGTAAAGGGGATCGTTCGCCCACCCGTGGCGAACAGGAACTCTGCGCTCCCTTTCTGGAGCGAGAGTTGGCCCTGGTTCAGCCGGACATCCTGGTGCCGGTGGGCAGCCTGGCAACACGGCACTTCTTGGGGGCCGTACGGCTGACGGACGTGGTGGGCACAAGTATCGAGGGAGAAGGAGATCAACTGATCGTGCCGCTACCCCATCCAAGCGGCGTGAACTTGTGGCTTAATCGGCAGGAGAACCAGGAGCGCGTGACGCGAGCATTGGAGCACCTAGAACAGCTGCGGGAGAGGCTTGGGCTCTAGAGCCACCGGTTTCGTGGCTGTGGTGTCGACGGCAACTCCCTTCCTCTCTTTTCACTTCCCCTCAAGAGCCGACAGGCACCTACATCAAGTTACGGCATAGGCTTCCAGTCGGCATGGACCTTCAACCCGATGTCAGCCCAAGCTAGAGAACAACGTCCGCTTGACCAGGGATCGTCTGTGACCGATATGCAGAAAACCGGTACCCTGGAGCAGCGAGCGCCGCGGGGGCGGAAGGTCTGGCGACGCTACGCGTCGGTCTTCTTGCTCTACCTGCTCCTCGCAGTGGTGATGACGTATCCCTTAGCCTTTCGCCTGGCTGACACCGTGATCAACTATGGCGATCCTCTGTTAAACACGTGGATTATGGCCTGGGACATCCACGCCTTGGAGACCCAGCCCTTTCACCTGTTCAACGCCAACAACTTCCATCCTTATGAGAACACGTTGGCGTATTCAGAGAATCTCCTGACGACAGCTCTGTTGGCTGCTCCCTGGATCTGGCTGACCGGGAACCCGGTGCTAGCACATAACGCGATGATGCTCCTGTCCTTCGCCCTGGGAGGCTTCTGTGCGTACTTACTGATAGAACGCCTGACCGGGCATTCATTTGGAGGCTTCGTAGGCGGTGTTGTGTTTGCTTTCGCCCACTATCGCTTCGGGCAAATCAGTCATATCCAACTCCTCACGTCCTGGTGGATCCCGCTGGCGCTCTACTATCTGGAGCGATTCCTGGATGAACGGCGAAGCTGGGATCTGGCCTTCTTCACCGCTTGTTTCATCGGACAGGTCTGGGCCACCATCTACCTGGGCATCTTCCTCGGCGGCGCGGTAGCCCTCTACCTGCTGTACGACCTGCTGACAGAGAAGAAGCTCCTCAAGGATCAATCTCTTTCGACTCGTCTGGGGGTTGCAGGCCTTGTCATCGCGGTCGCCCTGGGGCTGCTTTACGTCCCTTACAGCCGGGCCAGCGAGGTTGTTGGAACGAGAGAGTTGGGGGGGCAGAACGGAGCTGCATTGAGAGATTATCTCAGCGCTCACCCCGGTAGCCTACCGGGCAAGCTCGAGGCATTGAAACCGGTGCAGGAATCCCCTGAGCATACGCTCTTCCCAGGCTTCGTAGGCCTGGGGCTGGCCTTTTGGGGCATACTGAAGGGGAGCAAGAACCGGAAGAGGATGAGTTTCTACCTCACACTAGGCGTGATCAGCTTGATTCTCTCTTTCGGCCCTCATCTCCATCTGACACGGGATCAGGCACCGTTGCTGGAGGGGCTGCCGTACGCCGCGATTTACCGCTATATCCCCTTTATGAGAGCTATACGCGTTCCAGCACGCCTTGCTCTGCTCGTTATGCTGAGCTTGGCCGTCCTCGCGGGCTTCGGAGCCGCAGCAGTGGCGAGAGCGTCGCGTCAGCATCGCTGGATCTGGTACGGACTGATCGCTGCCGGGCTCCTGCTGGACTATGGGGCAGCGCCCCTCGCGCTGGTCCCCATTGAGATCGGCTCTGAGGTTCCGTCGGTCTACCGTTGGCTGGGAGAGCAGAGACCCGACTCAGTGATCTTTGAGTTCCCGACAGCAGAGTCGCCGGACATCACAGGGGACGAGGTCTCTATTCCGCGGCTATCTCGGCATCAGTATTTCTCCACCTATCACTGGCAACGGCTGACAATGGGATATAGCGGCTTCTATCCCCCGCTCTTCTGGGAAAGCCTGAAACACAGCCTCCATTTCCCCTCCCACGAAAGCCTGACATACTTACGCGGACTTGAGGTGGATTACGTGCTGATACACAAGGACGAGCTGTCCAACGAAGAGTATCTACGCACTCGCTTGGGCCTCCAGCGACGGTCGAGTCTCCTATCAGAAGCGGGGCGACACGGAGAGACGGAGGTATACCACCTGCCCCCAGGGCCATCGGTGGAACCCGACCTTGAACTGTCTCTCCCTCCAACCTCTGCTTCCGAGCAGCCTTACTATGCTTACATCCTCTTGCATCTGCCCGACGATCAAGGGTGGATCTCACGGGATAGGCCTACCTATCAACTCAGCTTCGAGTGGCAGCCGAAGGAGGGAGAGGCGATTTCCGGCGATGTCCGCGGACAGCTACCCAGGGTACTGGGCAGCGGCACTACAGTCCTACCGTTGTCTATCTCCAGCCCCACCAGTTGGCCAGCTTCTTTGCGTGTTCACTTCACTGCACTATCCAAGACGGTAAACGCTAGTCAGGCCGTCGAAGCTCAGCACGAGAACTCGAGTATAGGGATGGAGGCGATAGCCGACAATCTCGACTTCGTTGGCAGGACGGTGGGCAATGCGCTGGTGCTGACGCACGCCCACTTCCCACGTGGAAGGACACTGACCGCGGGTGACCCGCTGAGTCTGGTGCTCTACTGGCGCCAGCGGAACTCCACTGAGCAGAGGTTGACCACTTATACCCACATTCTGAATCAAGCGGGACTCAAGGTGGCACAGCTTGACACTCCTCTGTCGTCGGTCCCTGTCTTCGAACGTCAAATCGTATCAGTGCAGTGGGATCTGCCGCCAGGCACGTACGATGTCGTCGTGGGTATCTACGACACGGAAACCCATCAAGCGGTGGGGAACCCAGTGGAGCTAGGGAGTATCCAGATAGAGCAACCTGCTCTTCTAAAAGACGTGGTACAAGGGCCGGCCTCGTTCAAGCTCGGAGAGAACGTCGAGTTGTTAGGATACGATCTCCAATCTACTGCTGCCGGGTCAGGCCGGGAGGTCACATTGACCCTGTATTGGCTGTGCCGGGGGCACCTGGAGCAGGATTACACGGTTTTCACCCACCTTCTATCCGAGGATGGGCAAATCCTGGACCAGCAGGACAGCGAACCGCGAGACGGCCGACATCCCACCTCGTCTTGGCGCCCAGAGGAGATTGTTGTAGATCGCTATCGTCTGGAGGTGCCAGCCAACGCCCAGGCCGGTCCATATTCACTGGCGATCGGCATGTATCTCCCAGCTAGCGGTGAACGCCTCCCCATCCTCTCCGCGGATGGGAATCACGTATCGGAAGACCGCATTCTCCTGAAGAGCGTGCAGGTGATCGAGGGCAATTAGCAGTAGACACGCCCCGTACCAAGAGCAGAGAAATCGATCAAGCTCTCACGCACGCATCGCATAGAGAGCCTCTCTGAGGCTTGAGTTCATCACTAAGATCCAGCGGGCTCTCACGGAGCCGGGCCTTGTGTCGGCCCAATCAGCGAGCTATAATGAATCGCATGGACAGACAGCGCCGGCTGGAGAGATGCACCCTTATGTGTCTTCTCCTCTTGGCCTTCTTGCCTCGAGCGCTGTACCCTGTATCTCGTCCGCTTCAATGGTATTTCCGTTCATCTGAGTTCATCAAGGCAGTGGCGAACGGCAACTGGCAGGGGACTCTCTTCTCTCCGCACCCAGGGGTCACCGTGATGTGGCTCTCTGGAGGAGCCCTCTGGGGATGGTATCGGATCCAATCTCTTCTGGGGCTGAATCCTCCGACTCCTTTGGAAATCGAGGGGTACGCCTTCGCCGGTAGGGTGAACGTGGGCGTACTACCACTGGCGTTGATCACGGCCCTGGGCATCATCTGGGCCTGGCACCTTCTTCGTCGCTTATTCGGCAAACGGGTGGCCTGGGTATCTGCTTTGCTTTGGACCCTCGATCCCTTCCATCTGACCAACTCGAAGGTGCTTCACCTGGACGCCACGCTCTCCACGCTGATGATGCTTTCAGCGCTCCTTATGCTAGTTCACCTCAAGCATCGGAAGCAAGGAGCTCTCATCTGGTCGGCTATCCTGGGCGGCCTGGCAATACTGACCAAGGTGACAGCGGTCTTCCTCTTCCCATTCCTAGGGCTGTGCCTGCTGACGGACTGGCTCTCGTCGATCGCTGGCAGCCATGCCGACCGTCAGCAGGGGATGCTCACCATCCGCAGTTTTCTTATCTGGCTCGTCGTAGCGTCCTCGGTCTGTCTCACGCTCTGGCCATCACTCTGGGTGCAGCCCGCGGCCACCTTCGATATGGTCGTAAACCAGGGCATCCTCGATAAGGTAACGGGCGCTCACGGTCTGCCCCGTTTCCATCGGGGCACTCTGGCCGTGGGGGATCCCGGGATGGCCTTCTACATTGACACCCTGCTGTTTCGAACCACATTCCTGACATTGCCCTTCTCGCTCGTGGGACTGGTGGCAGGCCTGAGTCAGCGAAAGAAAGAAATGTACCTCCTGGCAAGCTTCGCGGTGTTTTACGTCGTGCAAATGATGCTGGGTAGCCGTAAGGAGTCACGATATCTGCTTCCGGCCCTGGTGGCTTTGGACGTCATAAGCGCATGGGGGATCGTGGCATGGTCCAACCGGTTGAGTAAGGTGCCTGGTGTCAGGCTAGCACTCACCGTTTCCTTGCTCGCGACGCAGGCCGCAATTGTCCTCTCCAAGCATCCGTACTACGGGATACAGTACAACACGTTGTTGGGCGGCGCTCGGGCGGCACGCCGCGTCTTGCCGCCAGGTGAATTTGGTGAGGGTCTGGATCTAGCAGGACAGTACGTCGAACGCCAGGCGGGAGCGGGAGAGACCGTTGTCGGCACGCAGTTCCTGGCCAATGAGATGGTAGCGCAACACGTTCGCGCTCCCGTAGTCGATGTCAATGAAGCAGGAGACGACACAGACTACCTGGTATTCGGCGTTCAATACAACGTGCGGGGTCAAGATTTCGCCCGCTGGGGTGCGCTGTGGGAGCGAATCTATAGGTTTCGAGACCCTCTTTATGTCGCTGAGTTTGGTGACCTTCCCTACGCCTGGGTCCATGAACCGTCTGCTAAACCCAGCATTCGCAACAAGACTCACTACCGGTTGGGAAGTAGCATCCACTTGGACGGATTCCGGCTGGACAGTTATGCCGTGTCGCCCCGCGACACCTTGCTCGTCACCCTTCACTGGCACGCCAACGACCAGATCGAGCACGACTACACAGTCTTCACGCATGTCCAGAACGAAGAAGGAGCGTTGATCGCTCAGATGGACGGCGTGCCGGCCAACGCCGAACGGCCGACGACGACTTGGGAGCAAGGCGACCTGATCGAAGATCACTACGAGATCTCCATACCCTCCGACACCCCGCCAGGGCGCTATGCAGTGAGTACCGGTATGTATGAGCCAGGCTCTCTGAGTCGACTTACCGCTTTCGACGCTGAGGGGGAAAAGCTCGCCGGAGGGCGAATACCCTTGGCAACGGTCCGAGTCCAGCCTCCAGTCCCCCAGTGGCGTCAATTGCTCTCCGGGCTCTGGTTGCTGATCATCCTTGCAGGTTACCTCCGGCCAGGTCCCAGTCCTGCTCCCTCCAACTGGTGAAGCGTTTACGTTCCTCCATGCGCCGGGTCTTTCCCGGTATACTCTTTCTCCTGGCTCTGCTGCCGCGCGCCATCCAACCAGTCTCCCGGCCTCTCGTCTGGTATATCCGCTCAGCTCACTTCATCCGGGCGATGCTGAGCGGAGACTTCTCGAACACCATTTACTCGGAGCACCCGGGGATAGGACTGATGTGGCCCGTAGGGATCGCCCTGAAGCTATACTGGCGTATCTCCGACATTACCCCAGCGGCTTCCACCGTCCCGCCAGACTTTGAACCGATTCATTTCGCGGGGCCAGTCTCTCTGTCGGAACTCACGGCCGCTCTGTTTCCGCTAGCTCTCTTGATCGCTCTGGGGATCGTGGCGGCCTATGCTATGCTCCGCCGGCTTTTCGACGATACGACAGCTGTCATCGCCGGTCTTATGATGGCTATCAGCCCCTATCACTTAGCGGAGTCGAAGGTCCTGCATCTGGACGCTCTGCTATCGACCCTGATGCTTCTATCTGCGCTGGCGATGCTAGTCTATCGACGGGAACGAAAGCTGCCCTGGCTGTGCGTCGTGAGCGTTCTGAGCGGGCTTGCGCTCCTAACCAAGACCCCGGCGCTCTTCTTGATTCCGTTCTTCGCCTTGGTCCTGATGGTTGACGCGCTACGTCAAGCGAGCGAGAAGAAGAGCTGGACTGTTCGAGAAGCGATTTACGGGTCGATTTCCCCTGTGCTTCTCTATCTGCTGATCCTCCTTGTGGTCTACGTCGCCCTCTTCCCAGTTCTGTGGGTGGAGCCCTCCAAAGGTTTGGGTGCAGTGAAGTGGGGACTGACACGTCACGCCACCACAGCTCATCCGAGACGCTCTTTCTTCCTGGGGCAGATCATTACAGAAGATCCAGGCTGGCACATCTACGCAATCACACTACTGCTCCGCGTCAGCGAAGTGACCCTGGTCTTCCTCATTGTTGGCGCAATGCTGGGTGCGGTGGACTTGGCGCGTCGACGTCGGCTCTCGGCCCCTGGACTAGACACAGTACTCCTCATCGCTTACGTCATCTTCTTCCTGATCGAAGTCTCCTTGCCAGAGAAGAAGATACCGCGATACGTTCTGCCGACCGTACCCGTACTCGCCATCCTGGGTGCCAGAGGCTTGATGGCATGGACACGCGGGTTATCCGGCATCAACCGTCGCTTGGCGATGCTTATCGTGGGCTTGTCCATCCTGGGTCAAGCCGCTCTGATCCTGCCCCGGCATCCGTACTACGGAACCCTTTTCAACCGCATCACAGGAGGACCCCAAAGGGCGGCTCAAGCGGTTTTGCTGGGCAACGAGGCTGAGGGATTCGCGGAGCTCGCCGCCTACCTCAATGGTAAACCCGATGCAGAGCAGATCACCGTCGCGGCCCTGCCCAAGCACGTCCTCAATCAGACGTTTACCGGAGTGACGGTGGACATCGACGAGCGGCCTGCTGACTACGTTGCATTCCATCGAAACTACACCGTCCGGGAATACAAGTTCGAGGAGTGGGGAAGCATATGGGAGAGATATGCGGCACGCACACCAGAGCGGAGGGTTGACTTCGATGGCGTGCCGTACGCATGGCTCTATCCCACGCTGCCAGACAACGTGCGTCCGGAACATCCACAGCTGGTCACTGTAGGCGAACGGTTCAAGCACCTCGGCCACGACCTGCTGCGCACGGACGTCTCCCCCGGCGATCGATTCCCGCTAGTGCTTTATTGGCAAGCCACGCAGCCAGTGACGGAGGACCTGAGCATCTTCGTCCATCTACTCTCCCCCGATGGTCAGTTGATCTGGCAGGACGATGGCGCCGCTAACCACAATAACCGGCCGACCTGGACGTGGGAACCCGGCGAGACGATCATCGACCCACACACAGTACGCCTGCCATCCGACCTCCCGAAGGGAGAGTACGTGCTGACAGCGGGCTTATACGACTGGAGGACAGGAGAACGGCTTCGCGTCGTTGACCCGCGAGGAAACGAGAGGATCGATCGAATCAAGATCACGACGTTGTCGGTTCGACGCCCCAGCGTTCCTTCAGAGGTGTGGGTCGCACGAGCTTTGGCCGCGCTGGCACTCGCCTCGGTGCCGGTCGTGGTGCACAGAGCACGACCGGAGGACAATTGCCTGGACCCTGCCGACACGCTATAATCCGCGCCAAGGGGCGACACTCTGCCGGCGGGAGGCTGGCTGGACCTTTGTGGATGGGCGAGTGGACAGACGCGCCGGCTGGTCGGCCCCAATGCAGACTTGCGGAATCTGGTATTCTTTGACAATGCTTATGGGCGCAATTAAGAGACTTGATGAGTGAACAGACCGCTAGACGGTTGTTAGGAGCCATCCTTATCCTCTTCATCGTGTTAGGAACAGCCTATGCGCTTACCACACCCACGCTGGAGGCACCCGACGAAATCTATCACTACGAATACATCCAGAACCTGGTGACCACGGGTCGACCGCCCGTGTTGGAAGAAGGGGAAGGACGAGGCTTCGGGCACCATGCGCCGCTGTACTATGCTTATGGTGCGCTGGTGAGTTTCTGGGTGGATAACAGCGATTTAGCGGTGTGGACGGAGCGTCACAATCCATTCTTTGGTTACCACTATGGCGAAGTCGGTCGGGACAATAAGAACCTCTATCTCCACCCCGCTGAGGATGCCTTCGGTGAGAGCGACACCTGGCTCGGGGTGCGGGTAGTACGCGTGGCATCGACGGTGCTCGGTGCAATCACCGTCTGGGCTATCTATCGGATGGGCCGGGAGGTATTCCCGCACCGGCCGGAAATGGCAGTGGGGGCAGCGGGGCTCTCGGCCTTCATCCCCCAATTCCTGTTTATCTCCGGCGCTATCAACGACGACAACGGCGCCACCCTCTTCGGAGCGCTAGCGCTCTGGACTATGACGAAGATACTCCGCAAAGGGGCAACCTGGCGTCGGAGTCTGGCGCTGGGTCTCACGCTCGCGCTGGGATGGCTTTCCAAGCTCACCATCGTGGCGCTCGTCCCTACGGCCGGGTTGACCCTGGCCCTCGCTGCGTGGAGGAGCCGACGGTGGTCGAAGCATCTGCGCGCTGGCGCAATCACCTTCGGCCTCTTGACATTGCTCATCCTCCCGTGGCTGATCCGCCAGACCGTTCTCTATGGCGACCCCACCGGAACCTCGCGGGAGATGGCGGAGTGGGGATTGCGGGAGAAGCCACCGGCGCTTACTGATTTGGGCCCAGATCTGTTTTGGCTCCGCACGTCTTTCTGGGGACGACTGGGGCACAACCAGATTCCGCTCGCCGACTGGATCTACCGGCTCATGGACGCTGCGACTCTGCTCGCTGTTGTGGGCCTTGTTTGCCTGGTAGCAACCCACTTGTTGTCATCACAGCGCACAAACCGTGTTGTGGTCTGGGATCTACTCTTTTCGACGCGGGGCTCGCAGTTCGCGGTCCTCACCGCCGCTCCGTTGCTTGCCCTTGGCCCCATGATCGTACGGCGATTCCTGCGTCCAATGCCTAACTTCGGACGGTATCTATTCCCCGTCCTCCCCGCTATCGCCGTGCTGATGTTCACCGGTCTGAGCCGCTGGCTGCCGCGTCGTTACCATCGGCATCTGGCACTGGGCGTGTCATCGGCGATGCTGGCGCTGGGGATTTCTGCACTGACGTGCTTCCTGGCGCCTGCCTACGCGCATCCGCGGACGTATGCCGTTGAAGCCGCCCCTAGGCCAACCTATGACCTGGACTGGGTCTATCTTGAAAAGAACACCCCCTTGGTCCAGCTGTTGGGATACGATCTAAGCCATCGCATCATTGAGCCAGATGATAGACTTGAGGTCACGTTGTATTGGCAGGTTCTGAATGAGACAGACACGAACTACGTTCTGTTTGCTCAGCTCTTCGGGCGCGAAGAGGCAAAGATCGGGCAACGGGATACCTACCCCGGGTTAGGTCACTACCCCACATCCTTCTGGAGAGTGGAGCAAGTCATCCTCGACACGATCCCGATCCCTCTTGAACCGGAGGCCGTCGCGCCCACTCGCCTGCGGCTGGATGTAGGCCTCTACAAGCAAGGAGAGGGGAGATTACGCGCGTTGAACAAGGCTGGACAGACAGTGAAGGGGGCGACCATTGGAGAATTGAAGCTGGTTCCCCCCAACGACGCCCCCCCGCCGACCGAAGCGACCCACTATGAGCTGGCCGAGCTGGTCACTCTCTCCGGCTTTGACCTGAACCAAACCTCTCAAGAGCTCCAGGTGTCCCTTTATTGGACGTGTCATTCCAAGATGGACCGGGACTACACAGTTTTCGTGCATCTTCTCGATCCGGACGGATCGCTCGTCGCCCAGGATGATGGGCCTCCCGTAAAAGGTCACTACCCTACAAGCCTTTGGGCTCCTGGAGAAGTGATCATCGACCCACGAAGCATCAGCCTGAAGGAGCTTCCATCCGGTGCATACCAGCTCCGTGCGGGTATGTACCTCCTCGAGACAGGTGATCGATTGCCCGTTGTGGACGAGGCGAGAGAGCAATTGCCGGAAAGCGCAATCCCGCTAGCGAGGGTGCACCTGCCGTGAATCGGCGGACAACAGCTTTGACGCCAGAGCGGAGCCGCTGGCTCGCCGTGGGCCTCTTGCTGGTGATCTTCGCCCAGCTGGCAACCAGTTCCACGGTCAAGTCCCCGGTCTTTGACGAGCCGCTTCACACGGCTCGGGCCTACTATGTGACGGCAACCGGGCGCTGGGACATGCAAGCTGGACACCTTCCCCTTCTGTACCGACTGCTTGGCCCCCTGTTCTGGGCGCTGAGAGGGCAGCCCTCCTCTCTTGAGCTACCCCGGTCGAACGACCACGTAGAGATAGCTCGTAACATCATCGACGCTCTCAATCATCCCTGGGACAGCCTGATCTTCCCCCTGCGCGCCTTGGTGATGGGTCTGACGCTGCTTCTGGGAGCGACTCTGTATCGCTGGGCGGGGGAGCGACACGGAGCCGGGGGCGGCCTGTTGGCCTTGTTCGTCTACACCTTCTCCCCCAACTTGATGGCTCATGGACGTCTGGTGACGACGGATCTGGTGCTTGCTTGTTTCTTCTTCCTGGCTGTCTATACGTTCCAGCGGCTACTCGCCCGCCCTACCGCAGGGCGATGCACCAGTGCAGGTCTATGCCTGGGCCTGGCTCTTGGATCTAAAGCATCGGCGCTTCTACTCCTCCCGACCTTCGTCCTGCTGTTGCTTGGCAAGGACGTCACACGCAACCGGAGTCGTCCGCGTGACTCGGGATCCGTTATCACCCGGATCCGTCGATTGGCATCCGACGGATTATGGCTCGCTCTCACTGGATTGATAGCTAGCATCATCGTTTGGCTCCTCTACGGTCTGGAGATTGGACCGTGGGCCGAAGGCTGGCCTGCGCTTCCCTTCCCGAGCTACGTGAAGACGCTGCGCCAGGTGGGAGAGCACGGAGCAAGGCGAGGACACCCAGCCTTCCTGATGGGGAAGCGTTCCGGAGGAGGTTGGCTAGCGTACTTCCCGGTCGCCCTAACGATTAAGACCCCGCTACCCACGCTGATCGGAACAGTGGCAGGGGCAACGTGGCTGATGTGGAAGAGGCGTTGGTGGAACTGGCTCACGGGAGCGTTGCCAGGGGCCCTGCTTTTCGGGGGCGCCACGCTCTCCTCATTGAACATCGGATACCGTCACATCCTGCCTATGGTCCCCTTTATGATCCTTCTCCTCTCTGCGTTGGCGGACATCCCATGGCACCGCCTGTCGATTCTTTTGGGAGGCGGGGGCCTAGCTCTATGGCTGATGATCGGGACACTTGGCATCTACCCCGACTACCTCGCCTACTTCAACGCCCTGGCGGGAGGACCGAACGGAGGCCGTCGCTATCTCACGGACTCTAACCTGGACTGGGGCCAGGATCTCAAGCAATTGAGAGACTACCTGGAAGAACAGGACATCGAGCAGGTGCACCTGAGCTACTTCGGTAACGTCGATCCGGCTGCCTACGGCATCGACTACGACCCGCTCCCCTCCCACTTCCCTATTGGAGAGGTAGAGGGGTTCACTCCCTTTGCACCAGAACCAGGGATCTACGCCATCAGTGTCACGAACCTGAGTGGGCAATTCCTGATTGAGAATCCTACTGTGCTAGACTGGTTCAATCACCAAGAGCCCATCGCCAGCATTGGCCACTCTATCGACATTTACCATGTTGAACCGGTCCCCGCCCCACCGACCTGGGCAGGCTTATGCCGAGCGCCAGGGGCCCCGATGGACAGCAGCACGTTCGCACGCCAGGTCGGCCGCGACGACCTCCGCTTCGTCACTTTCGACTGCCGCAGCAGCTGGGTCTTCGCCCATGGGGGTGAGCCAGCGTGGTTCGCCGTGCCGGCGACTGTGGAGACAGAGGGCATCGCGCCGCCAGCCGGTTCCCTGGTCACCATCTACGAGCAGGAGAACTACGACGGGAAGCTCCTGTTCACGGTGTACCGCTGGGACAACAGCTGGGCCCTTGAAGAGCGGCTCCATGAACTCCGGTCGACGCCGGACCTCCCGGCCCGCGTCGGCGACTTCCTCACTCTGTTGGGGCTGGGGATAGAAGAGCCCAAGACCGAGGATTCGCAGCTCGTCGTTCGCTCCTACTGGCGCGTCTTGGATCAGCCCGACCGCCCACTTTCCTTGATGGCCCATCTTGTGGATGGCGAAGGAAGGGCCACTGTGATTGGCGATGCCCTCGATGTCCCCATCGAAGGCTGGGCACCAGGAGACATCATCGTGCAGAAACACCGATTGTCCCTGGCGTCGGAGGCCGTCTTGGAACGCGGAAAGCTCCAGCTTGGGGCATACTGGCTGCCCAGCCTGGAGCGGCTACCGGCCCTGGACAGGCAGGGGAACCCTCTTCCTCAGAACGTGGTGACCGTAGCACACCTCAGCGCGGAGAAAACGCCATGACCGACCGGGGAAGAGATCACAGCACCATCCAGGCATCTACCAGGAGGTCGGTCGACGCAACCCTGTACATTCTGGTGTTCATCTACCTGCTTCTGGGCGTCATATACTCCACCAGCCTGCCTATCCTGGAGGCTCCAGATGAGATGTGGCACTACGCCTACGTGCGCTACCTGGTCAGAGAGCATCGGCTTCCGCCCTGGGATACCGAGTCCCCTGTGGGGCAAGAGAGCTCTCAGCCCCCCCTCTACTATGTTGCAGCAGCGGCGGCTACAGCAGGGATAGACGCTTCGCGCCCAAGCACGTTCCTGGACCGCAACCCTCACTGGGGCTACGCCTCTGCCGGCACGGTCAACGACAACAAGAATCTGTTCTTCCATCAGAGAGGAGGAGCAGAAGCGTTCCCCTGGCAGGACACGGCGCTTGCCGTGCACGTGGCACGGCTGACAAACCTGGCTTTTGGCGCCTTGACCGTCGTGTTCGCCTACCTGCTGGCGCGCGAGGTCTTCTCGAAACACCCATTCTTGATTACCTCCGCTACGGCCGTGGTGGCTTTCAGCCCCCAGTTCCTGTTCATCAGCGCCGCCGTCAACAATGATACGGCGACCAGTGCCTTCTCCACACTTACTCTGTGGCTACTCGTGCGCGGCCTGCGGCGCGGGTTTACACCAAGTGGCGCCGTGATCCTGGGCAGCTCAGCAGGCCTAGCCGCCCTCTCCAAGGTCAGCGCCCTGGCACTGGTGCCACTCACCCTCGTCGCCATCGGCCTTCGCAGCTGGTTCATCAGAGATCAGCGGGAGGGAGAGGCGGCAGGCGGATCCAGCGATCGCGAGAGCCCTCGCTGGCGTGAATCCCTCCTCCATGGATCGTTGTTCCTGACTGTGGTTCTCGCTGTCAGCGGCTGGTGGTATATACGGAACGCCGCACTCTATGGCGACCCCTTCGGCCTGGGGACGCATCTGGAGACCTGGTGGGCGCACGAGGAGCCGCTATCTCTCGCCCACGTCTGGACTCAACTCCCCAGCATTGAGCTCTCGTACTGGGCCGCTTTCGGCTGGGGCAACGTGCATCTACCCCGGGCCTTCTACATCATGATGCGAATCGCGGCGCGTCTTGCCCTCGTCGGACTAGTGGCCTGGGCGGTCCGGATGTGGCAGGCCCGGGATCCTTCTCATCCCCTCATCTGGTCTATGGCGCTTCTGGCGCTCTGGGTCTTGATGGTCTTTGCGGCGCTCCTGCGCTGGATGCAACTGGTCGAAGCCGCCTTGGGAAGGCTGCTCTTTCCCGCGATCGGGGCCATCGCTGTGCTGACAACGTGGGGTCTGACCCAACTCTCCGTGCAGCTGACGTGCTTCCAATCGCGTCCTCCGGGCGTCGGTCGACGCATCGCACGGTTCACGCTGACGGTGTTGGCAGGATGGCTCTTCTTCGCGGCAGTCGCCTCCCCCTTCGCTGCTATCAGGCCAGCGTATGCCCGACCGCCGCTACTCTCCGACGAGGAGATAGCCTCCCGCACCACCCCGACGACCATCCGCTTTGGTGAGAGCATCCAGCTCGTGGGTTTCGACCTGGAACCGGAGAGTGCACAGCCGGGCGAGCAGGTCTCCACTACGCTTTGCTGGGAAGCCCTGGCCCCAATGACGAAGAACTACGCCTATTTCGTGCATCTTCTCGGCCCAAACGACACCATCGTGGGTGCACGGGATACCCATCCCGGATTGGGCCGTTTCCCAACCAGTCAGTGGAAGCCTGACATCTCTTTCTGCGATACCGTTCGAGTTCCAGTGGGAGAGAACACACCGGTCCCAGCGGTCTACGACGTGGAGATTGGCTGGTACAATCCAGAGACCGATCAACGCCTTCCAGCCTACAGCGCTGAGGGCGCACCAATAGAGTTAGTCACGGTAGGAACAATTGAGATCGTCTCCGGAGTGCCCCTCAGCGTCGAGGTCCCAAACCACGTCGAGGCGAACGTCGGCGACAGCTTGACGTTGCTAGGCTACGGTATAGATGATGCAGGCCTCCAAGTCACCGCGGGACAAGCTGTGAGCATCACCCTATACTGGAAGGCCCGCTCTTCGCCCGCCGCAGATTACACAGTCTTTGTCCACCTGACAGATGCATCTCTTGCACCACATACTCAGGACGATGGCCAGCCTCGGGACGGTACCTACCCGACCTCCTATTGGGACAGGGGTCAAGTGGTAACCGACACCCACCTTCTCTCCATACCGGACGACCTGCCTCCAGGTCGTTACGATCTTGTCTCGGGGATGTACCTGCTGGAGACAGGCAGAAGACTGGCAGCCGTCGACGCGAGCGGGGAGCGACTACCCGCCGATGCCGTGCCGCTGACGGAGGTCCACATTCTGCCATGAAGAAGCTTCTAGGCGCAGGAGAGAATAGCCTCTCGAAGCAACTAGCGTCGAAACAGGCACGCTGGATAGCATGGGCGCTACTGCTCCTAGCCTTTGCCATGCGCGTCTATGCGCTGGGAAGACACGAGTTGGCCTTCGATGAGGTAGCGAGCTTCTTCATCGCCGACCGGGGACCTATCAGGTTACTGACCTACATACGCGGGGCCATTCGAGAGCATCCGCCTCTGTACTACCTCTTTCTGTCTCTGTGGATGCCGTTAGCTGGGGAGAGCGAGTTCGCAATTCGCTTCCTGTCCGTCATCATCGGAACGGTGACAGTCGCAGCAACCTATCGACTGATGAGACAGGCCACTCACCAATGGCTGGCGCTCCTGGGCACTCTGCTCCTGGTCGTCTCCCCCTTCCACATCCGGATCTCTCGAGATGCGAGGATGTACGGGTTACTTGCGCTGTGGACCCTGGTGTCGATCTCCGCTTTCGTAGCCTTGCTGAAACAAGAGGATGATCGTAGCCCGTCCTCCCCGTCCCGATTTCTTGGGCGGCTACTCAGCGGCAGGGGGCAATCGTCGACGATACAAAGAGGGGTGGCGGCAACGTGGGGCCTCTTCTGGCTGGCAACCGGCCTGGGCGTGTTCACCCACTACTTCATGGCGTTCATCCTGCTGGCTGAGGACCTATATCTCCTCCTCAAGTGGCGCCGATACCGAAGCCTTCTACTTCCTTGGCTCGCTGTCCACGCCGTCCTGGTGGGGCTTGTGGTGCCCTGGGCGCTGCTCTCCCCAGGGCTGTCGGAGACGTTAGTAGCCCTTTGGGACCGCGGGATAGCCGGCTCGATACGATGGGAAGCCCTGGCGCGCGCGCTCAACGGGCTCTATCTGGGAGCGACGCTGGATCCCAATTGGTACCACCTGGGTCTATGCCTCCTGGTGACGGCACTGGGCCTCCTGCCCTTCGGGCGAGAGAGACTCTCGGTGCCTTTTAGGCCTGGGCAGGGCAGTTTGTTGCACATTCTTCTGCTGAGTATGCCGACAGCCGCCGTCGTTGCCTTGCCCGAAAGGCTGAACGGTCGTTACCTGACGCCGGCGTTCCCTGCCTCCATCGTCGCTATGGCCGTCGGACTGGCTTGGCTCTCTATTCTTCTGAGAGACCGTCTCCTGGTCAGAATGCGAGGGCGTCTGCGTCTACTTGGCGCAAGCCTCTTGCCCCTGGCCCTCCTCTGCGGAGTTCTCCTCGTGGACGTCCAGGCCTATGCCAGGGTCTACTCTTCATCGGAGGAGAGTTTCCGTGAAAAGGCAGCCTATCTTGACACTCACGCACGACCGAACGATGGACTGCTGCTTCATGGACCCTGGCAGCTGCTGCTGCTCTCCTACTATGATGTAGAATCATTGGACCGCTATTCCGTACCGCTGCACGGACTCAGGGTGAACGCTGAGCAGGTTGATGCGACACTGAAGGAGCTATTCGAGATCCACGAACGCGTATGGGTCTCCTACGACTCCGTTGAGCCGGTGGATCCGAACTGGCTCGTCTCTCAATGGCTCCACAGAAACGCTCATCAGATCGGAACCCGACAAGGCTTGACGCTCTACTACCGCTCTCCAGCGTTGAACCTGCCGACGAAGCTGCAGACCCAGCCGACGGAAAGCGCCGCATCAGCAGTGAGAGGAGACCATCACCTCTTCATGCCCGCGGTTCTCAAGGGAAAAAACGGATACGGACACGTAACGCGGGCTGATACCGTCTTCGGAGAGCGATTGCAGTTGCGGGGGCTGGCGCTGTCAAACACAGCGTTGACCAGCGAAGAGGCCGTTCTGGTCTTGTCTCAGTGGCACGCACTGCAACACATACCGTCCGGCCTGTCGCTGCGTCTGGAGTTGGTCGGCCCCGACAAGCGCGTGTGGGAGAGCAACCACTTCGATACCGGACCGGCCCACGTTGCTCCGCCGGCTCGGGGCAGAGGTGAGACATTCATTGAGCGCCGGGGTCTCCTGGTGCCCATCGGGATGCCCCCTGGGGAATACCAGCTCCGACTGCGCGTCTTCTCTCCGGAGGGAAGAGAGTGGTTGCCAGAGAGCGGGGATCCTTTTGACGTGGGCGTCGTGCGCGTGAAGCATCACACACCACGAGACAAGGAGATACGAGCGTTGCCTGGTCACGAACTCCAAGCGGATTTCGGGGGTGACATCTCGCTGATTGGGTACGCACCGTGGGGCCACGACTTCACCCAGGGGAACCCCATCTTGTTCGACATCTACTGGCAGGCATTGAACGCCCCGGACAAGGCGTATGAGCTTAAGATTGAGGTCGAGCTCCAAGGCGGATCGGTACTGACGGAGAAGCGCGTCCCGCTCATCGCCAAATGGTGCCCCACCAGCTCATGGAAGGCCAAGGACGTGCTCAAAGGCCACTACGTGGTTCCGCTGCCAGCCGACGCCCCACCGGGCCCCTACCGCACTCGTCTGTCGCTGGTCACGCCTGACGGCTCTGCGTTGATGGTAGAAGGAACGCGCAAAGAACGCGTCCTCGACTGGTGGGAACGAGAGCAGACAATCTCCGGCAAGGATCTGGTGCTCTTCGATGGGAAGATTGAGCCCCGATCACGGCAGTACGCTCCCCCAGCTATGGACTATGAGATGGACGTCGTGTTGAGCACCAACGAGGGGGAGCGAAAAGCGCGCCTTCTGGGATACGACTTGTCCTCCAACTCCGTCGAACCCGGGCGTGCGCTCAACTTGACGCTCTACTGGAAGACCTTGAACCGCATGGAACGGATCTATGCCGTGTTCAATCACCTAGTCGCCCCTGATGGGACTATGGAGGCCCAGCAGGACGGCTGGCCGCGACAGGGAACCCATCACACCAGTCAGTGGCTGCCAGGCGAGGTTGTGAAGGATCAATACACCATCCAGGTGCCGGCTGACGCCCTGGCGGGCACGTACACACTCCGAGTGGGGATGTACGACGCCGGCACAGGGGACCGTCTCCTTACAACCGTCGACGGTAAGACTATACCAGAACGGTACGTCGAGCTGACCAGGATCACGATCACCAGGTAATATGGGAGGGAGGCTAGACGCACAGCAAGCCAGGAGCGTGGGTGACGCAGATAGGCATCGATTCGCGTCCTCTCTCTCCGATCACTGGCCGTTGGTCGCCTGCCTGTTCCTCTACTTCGTTGTCACCACGCTCTACAGTACGACCATCCCCATCTTCGAGACGCCAGACGCCACCGGTCACTACGCCTACATCCACGAGTTGACTGAGGGCCGTGGTCTGCCGGTGCAGGGGGAGCCCTCGGGGAGACGGGTCACCGGCTACGTAGCAAGCCATCCCCCGCTCTACTACGCCCTCTGTGCCGCGATGAGTTTCTGGGTACCCGACGACGTCGACTTCGAGGAATGGGCCTGGCGAAACCCGCACCAGACGATGGGGGATGCCGACCGGCCGGTTAACAAGAACATCCTGGTTCACACGCCAGCCGAGCGATTTCCTTGGCAGGGTACCCCGCTAACGATGCATATCGCGCGGTTCGTCTCCACCGTCCTCGGGGCGCTGGCTGTCGTCGCGACCTATGGAATAGCCGTGGAGTTCTTACCCGGGCAGCTGTGGCTGGCGCTGGGAGCGACCGCGCTGACGGCCTTCAACCCGATGTTCGTCTTCACCAGCGCACGGGTGAGCAACGACGCAGCCGTCACCGCTTTCGCGTCGCTCACCGTCTGGGGCGCGGTACATCTGGCGATGAAAGGGCTCTCCAGGAAGAGCCTGGTGCTGACAGGTGCAGTTCTTGGGTTGGCGATCCTCTCTAAGCTGAGCGGCGTGGCTCTCGCCCCTGTCGTCGCTCTGGCGCTCCTCATCGACAGCTGGCGGAGGTGGCAGGAGCGGCCAAGGTCGCCATGGCATCGCCGTCTGCTGTCGATCGCCGTCCGCTGGGCGTGGCTGGGGCTGGCAGCATTGGCCATCTGCGGCTGGTGGTTCGCTCGCAACGCTATCCTTTACCAGGAATGGGTTGGCGTCGATGCGTGGCTCAGTCATACAGCCACGGTCCGGACCGAACCGATAGGCGTTCTAGAGGTGATCCCCGAGCTTCGCGGGCTGGAGAAGTCCTACTGGGCGATGTTCGGATGGTTCAACATCGCCGCGGCCCCCTGGATGTACCACATCTGGTGGGCACTGGCTCGTCTGGCTCTCATTGGCCTCGGCCTGCTCATCGTGGACCAATGGACGGCACGACGTTTCTCGCGCCCACAACGGTGGGGCTCGCTGATCCTGGTCAGCGCCTTTCTCCTGAATCTGGCCTCCGTGTGGCGATTCATTATGATCGTGCTGGGGGCTCAAGGACGGTACCTGATGCCCACGGTCGCCCCGATCTCGGCCCTGCTGGTGATGGGGCTGGGACGGCTGGTGCCGGAGGGCTCACCTCCCTATCGCCGGCACCAGGCGCTGGCCGCAGGCATCGGCGTATCTCATCTCGCGTTAACGCTGGTCTGTCTATGCTTCTTCATCCTGCCGGCCTACGCCAAACCGGAAGCCGTGGAGAAGGGAGACTTGCCCAAGGCGATGAACCGACTCGATCTCTCCTTCGACGGCACCTCGGTCGAGCTTCTGGGTGGATTCATCGAGACAGAGAAGACACGGGCCGGCAAGCCGGTCCCGTTGAGCCTCTACTGGCGGGCAGCGAAGCCACCAGAGGAGGACTATCGCGCTTTCGTCCAGATATTGGGGCGAGATATGGAGCCAATCGCCGGCGTCGACTGCTATCCTGGGGGAGGGACCTTTCCCCCGACGCTGTGGCAGCCGGGGGTGATCTATCGAGATCGATATCAGCTTCCCCTCGCTGCGGGCGCCGAGGCCCCAACTGCCGGACTCCTTCACGCTGGGCTCTACGCAGAGCATGGAAAGCGACTGCAGGCCCGGCGCTCCGCCGATCAGCCACCCTTGGCTTTAGCCCTGTTGGATCGGGTGGCCGTTCGCCCAGGCGATCCCACCTCCGCTGAGGTCACCCATCCGATAGGTGCCCGGCTCGGAAAGTCGATCACCCTCGTGGGGTATAACGCCTCAGCCGAAAGGGTGAGCCCAGGCGGCACCCTCACTGTCACGCTGGTCTGGCGCGCAGAAAGGACGCTGGATGTGGACTACACCTCCTTCGTCCATCTGGTGAACGAAGACGGGAAACTGATAGCCCAGAGCGATCACCCGCCGCTGAGTGGCGCCTATCCCACCTCCCTCTGGGAGACTGGAGACGTGATACGCGATCCCCATCGCGTGGAGGTAGACGCCACCAGCACATCGGGAGCTTGCGCATTATCGGTAGGTATGTACAATTCCAAGTCCGATGAACGTCTGCCCGCCTACGCGGAGCCAGGAGGCGCACGTCTGAGACATGACGTCATCGTTGCTGGACAGGTGACTATCGAATGAATCTATCCAAGCTTCCAAACCGCTTAATCCTAGCGCTCATTGTGGTGCTCTATCTTGTCGTGGGGGTCACCTACACTCTCGCCACCCCAGTGCTGGAGGCGTCCGACGAATTCAAACACTACCCGTACGTACAATACGTGCAAACGCACCACGATCTGCCCGTGCTCGACCCCCCGACGTGCTTGGAAACACCTTCGGCGTGTCCATGGCTACAGGATGGGGGCCAGCCTCCCACCTACTATATCCTCTTGGCCGCAGCGACGTCATGGATCGACACCTCAGACCTGGACGAGATCCGTCGCGTGAACTGGCACGCCTTCATCGGCAATCCCGGGCAGGTGTGCAACAAGAACTTGATCATTCATCGCCCGGAGCGGGAGCGGTATCCGTGGGATGGCGCCGTGTTGGCGGTCCACGTGTGTCGTCTGATCACGGTCTTCATTGGTGCAGGATCCGTCGTCTTGACGTACCTTACCGTGCGCGACCTATTCCCCGACCGCCGCGCGCTGGCACTGGGCGCCACGGCCCTGACAGCTTTCAACCCGATGTTCATCTTCGTCAACGCCTCGGTCAACAACGATGCTATGACAACCTTCGTCGGGTGCCTCAATCTGCTCATGTTCGTCCGCCTGGTGCGCGACGGACTGCGGAAGCCACTGCCCCTTTGGCGTTACGGTCTCGTAGGGGTCACCATGGGCCTCTTCTTGTTGACCAAACTGAGTGCTCTGACAGCTCTAATACTGCTCCCCATCCTGCTCGCGTGGATAAGCTACCGTCGACGAAGTTGGCGCCCCCTCGTGGTCGGTCTGACGGTCATCGTCACGGTCGCCGCCCTAATGAGCGGTTGGTGGTTTGTGCGCAACTGGAGGCTCTACGGGGACTTGACCGGGTTAAACGCGTTCATCGCGATCCAAGGAAGACGTGGAGGGTTTCCCTCACTCCAGGATTGGATCGAGGAGTTCGTCACGTTCCGCTGGACCTATTGGGGACTCTTCGGCGCAGTGAACGTGATGGCCCCGACTTGGGTCTATCGCTTCTTCGACGCGCTATCATTGGTCAGCCTGGTCGGCTTTGGCATCTGGATAGTGCGCAGCGGTGAGCTCGACCGCTTCGTAGAGGCCATTCGCCATCCGCGGTCCGCCTCTGGGCCGGAGTTGTGGTGGATCCCCACGATCTGGGCCGGGATCCTGTTCGTCTCCGTCCTGCGCTGGACCTGGATCTTCTATTCCTTTCAGGGTCGCTTCATGTTCCCCAATATCGGCGGCATCAGCACACTCTTGATGGTGGGTCTGCATCAATGGCTGCCAGAAAAGCACCACCTGAAGCTGAGCCTCGGTATGGGGCTAAGCATGCTGATCATCGCGGCGATGCTCCCCTTCACGTCCATCCTCCCGGCCTACGAGCAACCCGATGCTCTGGCTCTCTCCGACGTGCCGGAAAGCGCTCGGGTTGACCCAGCACGAATCGGCAGCGTGGCCCGCGTTGTGGGCCTGGAGTTCGAGGAACAGACTGTAGAGCCCAACGACGCCGATGCCTACGTCGACGTCGTCGTCTACTGGCAAGCTGTGGCACCTGATGGCGAGGACTACGTCAGTTTCGCACACGCGCTAGGCCGGGATCACGAGCTCTTGGGCGAGATCAACCGACGCCCGGCCTGCGGAATGGTGCCGACCGATCTATGGCAACCCGGACAGGTCTGGCGCGATCCGTACCGAATACCGATCGCGGAGGAGGCTCGGGCCCCCAGCCGACTGCGCGTCGAGGTTGGTCTGTATGATCCCGAGGCTGGAAGCACCCTGGGGATGATGAAGGTCGGGGAGGCCAAGTTGGCACCCCCAGAGTCGGAACCCGAGGTTGACCGTTCCCTAAAGGTGAAGCTGGCGGATGGGATGACGCTGGAAGGCTACACCCTGGCGCCGGAGGAGGTAAGCGCCGGCGAGACCTTGACTGTGACGCTGCATTGGAAGGTAAGAGCAGCGCCCTCAGAGGATTACCAGGTGTTCGTCCACCTTCTTGGCGATGACCCCGAACCCTTGGCCCAGGGTGATGGGCCACCGCTGGCGGGAGACTATCCCACGTCCCTTTGGGCGGCCGGGGAGAGGATCTCCGATGCCCACTCCGTAGCCTTGCCCTCCGATCTGGCCGGCGGCGGGTATCGTCTCCTGGTAGGGATGTACAATCTGGAGACGATGGAGCGAGTACCCCGTTCGGATGGCAACGGCACCAGCATCGAGATACCGCTGACTGTGACTGGGGGCTGAGGTCAGGATGACGACACAAGATAGGCTGTATCACATCTTCGCTTCTCGCTATCGATGGCTATCGGCGCTGGCGGCGCTGCTCCTCTGTTCGGTGCTGGCAGTCGGGGTTGGCTACCTCCTCTCCGAACTTGGCCCGCTTATCGCCGGGGCAGGGATAGTGGGGGTCTTCCTGGGCCTTTGGATGCTGCAGGACATCGAGGTGGCCTACTGGTCCGTCATAGGCGTCGTCTGCCTGCTGCCCTTCGCGTCGTTTCCTTTCGACCTGGGTTTCACCCCCACATTTCTCGACGCGACGCTGGGCGCGCTGTTCTTCGTCTGGTTGCTACAGATCGCCAGTGGGGCTCAAGATACCTTTGTCGCCACCCCCCTCGGTCTGCCCGTCATCGCCTTCATGCTTTTGGCAGTAGGCACCTTCGTCTTCGGGCTGGGGCACGTGCCGCTGGCCCTGGGATTCCTACAGACCTACCTGCGTCGTTTCGCCGAGATGATGCTCAGCGTGGCGCTCTTCTTCCTGGTGGTGAACACCGTGCAGGATAGTGGACGGCTTCGACGCGTCGTAAAGGCCCTGCTGATCGGGGCCTTCGCCTCGGCCTTGCTGGGGGTCGGACTGTACATGGTCGCGGATCAGATCTCGGCCGACGCCGTCATCCAGGCATTATCAGCCTTGGGAAGAATCGGATATCCCGCCGGGCCGGGCGTTCTGCGCTACATCCGAGATAACCCCGAGTTACCGATGCGCGCCACCTCGACGTCCGTTGATCCCAATGTGCTGGGAAGTCTGCTTAACGTGACCCTGGCCATCGGTATTCCTCAGCTGTTCGTCGATCGGCCTATCATCCGCCGCCGCAATCTGGTACCCATGCTGGGCGTGATGGCTCTCTGTCTGGGCTTGACGATGAGCCGCGGCTCGATGGTGGGGCTGGCGGTTGCCCTGGTCGTGGTGGCCACATTGCGCTACCGGAAGCTCTGGATCCTTATGGCAGGAGCCCTGGTGCTGATGCTTCTCCTGCCTCAGACACAGGAGCTCGTGTCGCACTTCATTGAAGGGTTCCTGGTCGAGGATCTGGCGACCCAGATGCGGATGGGCGAGTACAAGGACGCTCTGATCCTGATCCGGCGTTATCCCCTGTTAGGGGTCGGATTCGCCGGTTCCCCCGATATCGACACTTACATCGGCGTCGCCAACCTCTACCTCCTGATCGCTGAGAAGATGGGCCTGGTGGGTCTAACCAGCTTCCTCGTGGTTATGGGCGCGCTTCTCATCCGCTTCTGGCGCGTTCGGGCCATAGTCGCGGAAGGCGAGCAACACGCAACAGCCACCATGGAAGCCCTTTGGTGGGGCCTGCACGCCGGCCTGATAGGGGCTCTGACGGGTGGCGTCTTCGACCACTACTTCTTCAACCTCGACTTCCATCACTCGGTCACGCTTTTCTGGTTGGTGGTGGGGTTGGCGACGGCGACCACAGAGCTGATGCAAGAGCGCTTTGGAAACTAACCCAGCACGCACGGTGAGCAGGAGCGCAATCAGAGCTCTGGCACCCTCCAGACGATCCCCAGGCCCCCATTCGCGCAGCACTCCGCCGAGGCGTTGATTCGCTCCCTTCGTTCAGGCGTGTTATAATGCACCTATCTGGGAGAAGATGGGCTTGACCAGGCAACGTTGAGGCCCGGTCGTGCCCACATGATTAGAAGAGGTGCAGTACGTTGTTAGGAAATCTGTTTGATCCAAACCGGCTTGTCACGCTGGCTATTCTCTTTCTGACCAGCATGCCCCTCCACGAATGGGCGCATGCCTGGACAGCCTTTCAACTGGGAGACGACACAGCCGCTCGGCGGGGACGGCTGACCATCAACCCATTGGCCCATCTTGATCCGATCGGTACGCTCTCATTGGCCGTGTTTGGCTTCGGATGGGGAAAGCCTGTGCCCGTCAGCCCCTACCGCATGCGCGGGGATATGCGCAGGAGCCACGCACTGGTGAGCGTCGCCGGCCCCCTCTCCAATCTCGTGCTGGCTATGGCGGCTGCAGTTCCGTTCCGCCTCGGGTGGTTGAGCCTCTATGGCGGAGCTTCAACGATCAACCTGCAAGGCATCCTGATGCAGTTCATCAGCATCAACCTAGCCTTAATGATCTTCAACTTGATTCCCATTCCCCCGCTTGACGGCTCTCGGATTTTGACGTGGCTGCTACCGCGGGCGTGGGCCATCAAGCTGGAGCGTTTGGAGCAGTTCGGTGGACCCGGTTTAATGTTGGGGCTCTATCTGTTATCCAGGCTGGGTATTCTGAGCCTGATTATGAACCCGCTGATGACCTTTATGTTCCGAGCCCTGCTCGTCTACTGATAGGTCGTAGAGCGGGTGAAGTTGACAAGGACCGTCCGGTACCGTGTTGCGCAGTTCCTCCAAGCTCTGACGGCGCAGCAGGCGGTCTCGGAGCAGAGGGTCAAGCGTGCGATAGAGATCCTTCCGCCGGAGGCACGGACGCTGTTCGTTCAACAGGCGCCGCAAGATCAACTCCACGCACTATCCGTCTATGAAACACTTCTTGAGGAGGATCACGCGAACGAGGACCTTCTGGCGGCAGCCCTGCTGCACGATGTGGGCAAGGCGGTCTCTCCAGCGTCCCCGTTGCAGCGAGGAGTCTTCGTGCTGGCGGAGCGTTTCACGCCGCAAACGCTGGCTCGCCTGGTCAGAGCCCGGGATGGGGACCGTGGTGGGCCTCTGGTCACCTATGCCAACCACGCCGAAATCGGCGCCCGCCGGGCAGAGGAGGCTGGGTGCTCACCCCTGACCGTAGAGCTGATCCGTCACCATGAGCTCCCGCTGGAAGCTTGTCGGACAGAACGCGACCGCATGCTGGCGGCGCTGCAGGCAGCTGACGACATCAACTAAGATAGGAGCCGAGCACTGAGGATCCCGCCATTGCTGGGGCAGCTGCAGGTGAGGGAATCCGTTGCCACGCTATCGAGGAGATATGACGATGTATTCACATCGAATCGCGATTATCGGTATTGATCTTGTAAGCGCCTCGGTCGCTTATGCGCTACAGGAGCACGAAGAGACAGTTGAGCTCGTTGGCTACGACGCCGATCCAGCCATCGCTGACCTGGCGAAGGTGCGGGGCGCCGTCAATGACGTGCGACGAAACCCCGGACCAGCCTGCGAAGGCGCTGACATGGTGATCGTCGCCGAGCCACTGGCCGACATGGAGAATACATTCGCTGCTATCTCCAGCCATCTGGAGCAGGACACCATCGTCACCGACATGGCTCGGCTCAAGGCACCGGTGCTGCGTTGGGCGGAGGATCTCTTGCCAAATCGTGTCTCGTTCGTGGGAGGGCACCTCATCCCCAATCCGGCGGTCGTCGGCCTGAGGGACTTGGAAGGGCTGGATGACGCCGCTGCAGGCCTGTTGAACAAGGCACTGTACTGCTTCACGACGTCGCCCAGCACCTCCGGCACGGCTATCGACGTTTGCTCCTGGCTGGCCTACACGATTGGAGCGGTTCCATTCTTCATCGACGTTAAGGAGCACGACGGCCTGCTGGCCGGGGTTGAAGGTCTGCCCGACTTGCTGACCGTGGCACTGCTTCGCGCCACCGTCGACACACCCGGCTGGGAGGAGATGCGCAAATTCGCTGGACGTCGCTTCGCCACGGCCACGGAAGCCGTCGACGACGTCCGGTTGCGCCATCCGTCCATGTTTCTCAATCGAGAGAACATCCTCCATCGCCTTGATGGGCTGATCGAAGAGCTTATGCGTCTTCGGCGCTTGCTGGCCCAGGGAGATGAGGGAGCTCTAGAGAAAACGCTGACAGAGGCAGCCGACGGTCGTTCGCGCTGGATGAGAGAACGAAGAAAAGGGATGTGGACCGAGGACGACGCTTTTGACACAAAAGATGTCCCCGGTGCAGCGAAGCAGCTGGGCCGGATGATTTTCGGGAACCTGGCGTCTCGACTCAATCGAGGACCGAGCGAATCGAGAGAAGAGTAGCCTCAGACTGTTTCAGCCAGCAGACCCTTGCCCGGCCAGACGCCTTGACCGAATCATACCACATCTTGATGGTCGCTCCCACATCTTTCTTCCTGGACTACGGCTGCCACGTGCGGATTCTAGAGGAGACGCGGGCTCTCCAGCGGCTGGGGAATCGTGTGACGATTGTTACGTACTACCTGGGTCGCGACTTACCGGATCTGAACGTCGTGCGCACCAGGCCGACGCCCTGGCGCTCCGACTATGAGGTCGGGTCGTCGCTGCATAAGATCGCCTTCGACAGCTTCCTGGCCTGGACCAGCGTCAAGACGGTCCTGCGTGGTGACTTCGACCTGATCCACGGCCATCTCCACGAGGGGGCTTTGATTGGCTACCTGCTTAGTCGACTGAAACGGCTGCCGCTCATAGCCGACTTCCAAGGCAGCATGACGAGTGAGATGGTCGACCACCGTTTTCTCGATCCCGACGGCCCCTGGTACCGTTGGGCACGGCTGTTAGAATGGCGCATCACCCATCTACCTGACGCCATCGTCACCAGCACGCGAATGACGGCTCAGCTGCTGGAAGAGAACTTCGCGTGCAATACCAGCCTCGTCCACCCTCTGCCTGACTGCGTCAATCTGGATTTCTTCCGCCCCGACGTCTTGGACGAAGCGACCGTGTTGGAACGCCGGGCCGCGCTGGGCTTGCCGAGAGACAGGCCGGTCGTCGTCTACCTGGGCCTCCTGGCGGACTACCAGGGAACGCCTCATCTCCTGCAAGCCGCACGGCACCTGAAGGAACGTGGCATCCCATTCCACCTTCTGATTATGGGCTTTCCCAGCGTTGAGCATTACCAAGAGATGGCCACGGGCTTAGGGATTGGCAAGTCGGTAACGTTCACGGGCAAAGTTCCTTACGAGGAGGCTCCATCCCACTTGGCGCTGGGCGACATCGCCGTAGCGCCCAAACTCTCGAGCACTGAGGGGGCGGGAAAGATCCTGAACTACATGGCCATGGAACTGCCAACGGTGGCCTTTGACACGCCGGTGAGCCGGGAGTACCTGGGAACACTGGGCACCTATGCGGCCCCAGCCGGCGAGCCCGCTGCTCTGGCTGCGGCAATGGAAAGCCTCTTGGCGGCTCCAATACATCGCCGGGACCTGGGCCGAAAGCTTCGTGAGCGCGCCCGGCGGCACTTCTCATGGGATCAATCAGGACGTTACCTGCTGAAGATCTACAGAGCTGCTTTGCAGCGTGCGACGTAGGGCGTCAGCATATCTGGAGGACACCAAACACGTATGAGCATTCCTCGACGCCTACGAGAACTCTGGACGTACCGCGAGCTGATACGGAACCTCGTGGTGCGCGACCTCAAGGTTCGCTACCGAAACTCCATCCTGGGCATCGTTTGGTCTTGGGCCAACCCGCTGCTGATGATGCTGGTCTTCACCGTGGTCTTCAACTTCCTTTTCGTTCGGACCGATCTGCAGCACTACCACGTCTTCCTGCTGTGTGCCCTACTGCCCTGGCAGTTCTTCTCCCAGGCGGTCACGGAAGCGACTAACAGTATCGTGGGGAACGCCCATCTGATCAAGAAAGTCTACTTCCCCCGGGAAATCCTGCCGATCTCGATCATCCTGTCGAATCTAGTCAATTTCGTCATCGCCTTGCCCGTCTTCTTCGGCCTGGCACTCGTCTCTGGCGCAGAGATCAGTCCATGGGCACTGCTGCTTCCTGTCCCCATCCTGGTGGAAGCTCTCTTCGCTCTCGGGATCTGCCTGGTTTTGTCCACGCTCAACGTCTTCTATCGCGACACGCGAATCATCTTGAGCGTGGTGATGCAGGCCTGGTTCTTTCTCACACCCGTCTTCTACCCGATCACGCAGATCGGGCGGGAGAAAACGATCCTGGGGGTGACCTTCGACGCACAGCTCTGGCTCCGCCGTCTGAACCCAATGGCATCGGTCATCGCATCATACCGGGACCTGCTATACTGGGGCACTTACACAGGGCTCGACTTCCTGCTCCGTACAGCGGTCACCTCGCTGATGGTGCTGATGCTCGGCTATCTGGTCTTCCTGCGGTACAGCCCTCGCTTCGGCGAGGAGGTGTAGCGATGACATTCGCCTGGAATAGGCGATGATGGGATCAGACCCCTCGCCAGCGGGGGACGCCAGGCCCTATCCCTTTGCTGACGTCGTGGTCTTCTCCCCTGCCAAGGCCTCGAAGGAAAGGCCAGCCTTCACCTATGACGTGCCCGAGAAGCTTGAGACCCGAATCAAGATGGGCTCACTGGTCGTCGTGCCCTTTGGAAGACGTCGTCTCTACGGCGTCGTAGTCGCCTTAAGCGATCGGTCCCCGGTAGCCGAGACCCGCCCTATCCAATCCCTGGTCGACCCCCAACCTGTCCTATCGCCCGAGCAGATCGCTCTGGCGCGATGGATGCGTGATGAGTACTTGGCCTCGTTCTATGAGTGCCTGGAGCTGATGCTTCCGCCCGGGATGGTCGGTCACACCGACCTCAAGGTGGCTCTAACCGGAGACATTCCCGACGGCGCGGCGAACACGGAGGCGCAAGCCCACTTGTTGGCGCTGCTCCAGCGGCGGGGCACACTGCGAGGGAATCAGCTCGATGCCGCACTGCCAGGTGTCGACTGGCGGTCGGCCTCCGAGCAACTGGCACGGCGGGACGTCGTCAAGCGCGAGTCGTTCCTCGCCCCGCCACGCGCCCAACCGAAACGGGTGGAGACTGTACGAAGGGTCCCAGACGTCGATGAGGCCGCGGCGCTGGATGGGCTGAGAAGCGAGTACTATCCGCCGATTCTGGCGTTGCTGCAGGCTGAGGAAGGACCGGTGGCGGTGCGTCACATCTACGACGAGACCGGCTGCCAGCGCTACCACCTCGATATGCTGGAAAAGCGTGGCCTGATCGTCTTCTCCAGCGAGGAGGTATGGCGCAATCCACTGGATGACGATGTCTTCGTACCTACCTCGCCACCGCCCCTGACAACCGATCAGCAAGAGGTCTGGGAGGCGATCAAGGCCGCGATCAACCGAGGAGAGCGCTCGCCCCAGCACCACTCAACGTCAGACGCCATCAACTCCTACGCTTATCCTCGGCCTCGGGCCTTCCTGTTACATGGTGTGACCGGCTCTGGAAAGACCGAGATCTATTTGCGTGCGGTCGCCCAAACACTGAGACAGGGTCGGAAGGCCATTATCCTCGTGCCGGAGATATCTCTGACGCCTCAGACCGTGGCGCGCTTTGCGGGACGCTTTTCGGAACGCGGGGATAGACAGCGCGACGAGGATGGACGGCAGCCCGTGGCGGTGCTACACAGCGCACTCACCGACGGCGAGCGGTACGACACCTGGCGGCGCGCCCGCGCGGGCCTCGTCGACGTGGTGGTAGGCCCACGATCCGCGCTGTTCGCGCCGCTCTCCCCGTTGGGCCTCATCGTCTTGGACGAGGAACACGACGACAGCTACAAGCAAGAGGCGCCCCGCCCCCGTTACCACGCTCGCGACACGGCCCTCGAGCTCGCGCGGCTGAGCGACGCGACAGTGATCCTGGGCTCCGCCACGCCAAGCTTGACCTCCTTTTACCGTGCTCAGCAGGGCGAATTCGAGCTGCAAGAGATGCCGCGGCGCATTATGGGACACACACGACGTCTCCAAGAGCTCCAAGCCCGCTACCACGTCACAGATACGCGTTATCGGATCCTGAACGACGAAGCTGAGGGAGAGGGACAACACCCTCAGGCACGCTATCTGCCCCTGCCCCCGGTTCAAATCGTCGATCTCCGCGCCGAACTCCGGGCCGGCAATCGCTCGATCTTCAGTCGCCCCCTGCAGCGAGCTATGGATGAGGCATTAGGTCGGGGAGAGCAGGTGATCCTATTCCTCAACCGTCGCGGAACTGCCACGTTTGTCCTGTGCCGCGACTGCGGTCACGTGGTGCGTTGCCCGCACTGCGACGTACCGCTAACCTACCACGGGCCTCGGGCGCGCCTGATCTGCCATCACTGCAACTACCGCAAGCCCCAGCCCAAGCACTGCCCCCAATGTGGTGGAGGGCGAATTCGCTACTTCGGCCTGGGCACCGAGCGGGTCGAGGAAGCCGTACGCGAAAGATGGCCCGGAGCACGGCTACTGCGCTGGGACCGGGATACCGCGCGCACGCACGAGGCCCACACCAATATCCTGCAGCGGTTTGCGGGCGGCGCCGCTGACGTCCTGGTGGGCACACAGATGATCACGAAGGGACTTGACCTGCCGCTGGTCACTGTCGTGGGCGTCATCTCTGCCGACACGGCGCTCAACCTGCCTGACTTCCGCTCCAGCGAGCGCACGTTTCAGCTGCTCACCCAGGTCGCAGGACGAGCCGGGCGTGGGCTGCTGGGCGGGCGTGTCGTCACCCAGACCTATCATCCGGATCACTATGCCGTGGTTGCCGCGTCCGAGCATGCTTATGAGGCATTTGCCGAGCGAGAGCTGACCTTCCGACGGGAGCAGGGATATCCTCCTTATACCCGTCTGGCAAAGCTAGTCACCATGGACAAAGACTATGGCCGAGCCAGGGCTAGAGCTAGGGACCTGAGCGCACGACTGCGCAGAGCGCTGGCCCGAGAGGGCCTTCCGACGACCAACCTGATGGGTCCGGCCCCGCCTTTCTTCGCGCGACTGCGGGACCGCTACCGATGGCAGATTCTCCTCCGCCATGCCAATCCCCCGGCCTTCCTGGCCGAGGTCGCCATCCCGGATGGCTGGCACGTTGAGATCGACCCGGTGAGCGTCCTGTAGCTCTCGCCCGCCTCCATCGGCTTTTGCTAACGTGAGCAGCGTGATATAATCTCCTTGATCCACTTGACCACTTGAGCCGTAGCGTAGATGGGACGGCAAGTGTCTAGAAAGTAGCTTCACACTGCATGCAGATCTACCTTGATAGCATCGGCTGCCGCCTGAACTGGAGCGAGGTCGAGATGCTGGCCCGACAGCTGATCGCTACCGGGCACAGCGTCGTGAGCAGACCGGACGAGGCCGACGTTATCGTTGTCAATACGTGTGCCGTCACGGCACAAGCCGAACGCAAGACACGACATACCATCCGCTCGCTTCACCGTGACAACCCCTCGGCCCAGCTCGCTGTGATCGGCTGTTGCGCTACATTGAAGCCTGAGGCATTGGCGAGCCTTCAGGGCGTAGCGTGGGTCATCCCTAACGCCGACAAGGATCAGACAGCCGATGCAGTGACCGGCATCAAGCAGCCGTCCCCCACCAGTGAAGAGACGTTAAGCAAGGCCGGGATGTTGCGGACGCGGGCCTTCGTCAAGGTCCAGGACGGCTGCGATAATCACTGCACCTACTGTATCATCCGATCGCTGCGCGGCCCCTCCCACAGCCGCCCCGTGGGTGACATCATCGCGGAACTCCAGGCACTGACCGAGGAGGCAGACTGTCGAGAGGCTGTCCTGACCGGCGCCAGCCTCGGTGCTTACGGTCGTGACCTGGGCCCTAACTCAGTCAACCTTCGCACGCTGGTGGAGACGGTTCTAGCCGATACCGATCTGTCGCGACTGCGCCTATCGTCCATCGAGCCGTGGGATCTCGACGAGACGTTCTTCGAGCTGTGGGACAATCCTCGTCTATGTCGGCAGATTCATCTGCCGCTTCAAGCCGGTTGTGATGCCACATTGCGCCGCATGGGCCGACCGATCACGACTGAGGCATTCGCCAACCTGGTCCGAGCCGCCCGTCGGGCGATCCCAGGCGTGGCCGTGACGACGGACGTACTGGTGGGATTCCCAGGCGAGGATAAGGAGGCATATCGGGCAAGCTATGCGTTCGTCAAGGAGATGACCTTTGCGAAGCTCCACGTCTTTCCCTATTCGTCACGCCCCAGCACGCCGGCCACCAGACTGCCAGGACAAGTGCCGCACGAGGTGCGTGACGAACGGGCACAGCAAATGCGGGAGTTAGGTGCGGAACAGCGACACCGCTTTCAGACTCGTTTTCTGAACCGAGAACTTGACGTGCTGTGGGAAAAGCAATGGAAGGACGGCCGATGGACCGGCTGGACAGACAACTACATCCGGGTCGTCGCACACGCCGAAGAGGATCTGTGCAACCGCATCACGCCGGTGGTGTTACGGACTTTGAGGAAGGGCTACTTGGAAGGGGAAGTACTCACATGAAGCCTTGTGTTTTTTGCCGTATCGCAGCGGGCGAGGAAGAAGCACGCATCATCTATCAGGACGAGGACGTGACCGCTTTCCACGACCGCAACTCTCAGGCTCCCACCCACGTCTTGATCATTCCCAATGAGCATATGGACAGCGTCAGAGACGTGAAGGCTGAAGATGCCGTCCTGCTGGGCAAGCTGTTCGTGGTAGCGCGCCGAGTCGCGCAGGACGAAGGTCTGACAGGAGGCTATCGACTGGTGGTCAACACAGGAGCCCAGGCAGGTCAATCCATCCATCACCTGCATATGCACCTGCTGGGTGGACGCTCTATGAGCTGGCCCCCAGGCTAGGCGAGCGGAACATTGGTAGAACACGCGCCCTGTCGGGCGACCTGCCTCTGTGCTTCGCAGACATCCTGTCGAGAGAAGAGCCCACTCAAGGCGGGATCGACTGCACATCCGAGAGACAGAAGGAGGGCAGGCGTAGGCCGGGCTGATAAGCCACGAGGAGCAGAGGTCAAGGACAGATCCAAGTAAGGAGAACCAAGTATGACGGACTATCGCATCCGTGAACACCCCATTCTCACGGCCGAGGATTCAGAGGCCGTCGAGTTCACTTGGAAGGGAGAGACGCTGGTAGGCCAGAGGGGCGAGACGGTCGCCTCGGCCTTGTTTGCTAACGGCGTACGCGTCTTCGGGCACCATCACAAGGACGAGGCCCCCCAGGGCATCTTCTGCGCCAACGGGCAATGCGCCCAATGCCTGGTGATGGCCGACGGCGTGCCCGTCAAGTCCTGTATGACGCCCATCGTACCGGGTATGCGGGTCGATCCCATGGAGGGAAAGCCTCAGCTTCCGGACGTCAATTCAGCACCGGAGACTCACGAGATCGAGACGATCGATGTGGAATGTCTGATCATCGGCGGCGGGCCGGCAGGACTATCGGCAGCTATCGAGATGGGCAAGAACGGTGTTCGGACCCTGATCGTGGACGATAAACACCGCTTGGGCGGCAAGCTGGTGCTCCAGACCCACAAGTTCTTCGGATCCATCGAGGCCTGCTACGCCGGCTCGCGAGGGATCGACATCGCAGAGAAGCTGGAGCGAGAGGTGCAAGGATTTGAGAACGTTCGCGTCTGGCTGAACACGACCGCTCTGGCCGTCTTCTCCGACCGCAAAGTAGGGCTGCTACGCGAAGGGCACTACGTTCTCGTCCGACCACAGATCCTATTGGTGGCGACCGGCGCGCGAGAGAAATCGCTGGCCTTCAAGGGAAACACCCTGCCGGGCGTCTATGGGGCTGGGGCCTTCCAGACCCTGGTGAATCGCGACCTGGTGAAATCGGCCGATCGTCTCTTCATCATCGGGGGAGGCAACGTAGGGCTCATCGCAGGCTATCACGCCCTGCAAGCCGGCATTCAGGTGGTCGGCCTATGCGAGGCACTGCCCGAGTGCGGGGGATATAAGGTCCACAAAGACAAACTCTCCCGTCTGGGGGTCCCCATCTATACATCTCACACTATACTCAGCGCCAACGGGGGGGATCAGGTCGAGTCGATCACCATCGCGGAGATCGACAACAACTGGCAGCCTGTGCCCGACACAGAGAAGACGTTCACCTGCGACACCGTCCTGGTCGCCGTGGGGCTACAACCGGTCGATGAGTTCGTCGACAAGGCGGAGTCCTTCGGTCTGCCCGTGTACGCGGCTGGGGATGCCGAGGAGATCGCCGAGGCGTCGGCAGCGATGTTCACGGGAAGGATTCGAGGCTTGGAGATCGCTGAATCACTGGGACGGGATGTGGGCGAGATTCCGCCGGAGTGGCACCGCACAGCCGAGATTCTCAAGTCCAAGCCCGGGGCGGTGGTCACCGAGGACATCCCAGGCAAAGATCAAGGGGTCCTCCCCATCCTTCACTGCGCACAGGAGATCCCGTGTAACCCGTGCACGTCGATCTGTCCCCAAGATTGTATCATCATAGATGAGAACGATATCCGCGGCCTGCCAGAGTACGTGGGCGGGGGCTGCATAGGGTGCGAGCAGTGTGTCGCTATCTGTCCCGGGCTGGCCATCACCCTGGTGGACTACGGCGACGATGGAGACCATCCTACAGTAACCATCCCCTATGAGTTCTCATCGGAGACCATCGACGCCGGGGACATCGTAACCGTGCTGGACACAGAGGGTAAGGTTCTAGGCAATGTGCAGGTCTCCAGCGTGCGGGCGCCGAGATTCTCTGATCGAACGCTTCTGGTGCGGGTGAAGGCGCCACGGGAGATCGCGAAACGCATCGCGGGGATTCGGGTTCAGGATCCATGGATAACGGAATCGGTGGGCGATACGGTGGAGCGCATAGAGGACGACGAGATCATCTGCCGCTGCGAGCGCGTCAAGGCGGGGGAGATCAGGGAGCTGATCCGCTCAGGTGTGCGAGATATGAACCACATCAAGGCGGTCACGCGGGCGGGCATGGGCGCCTGCGGAGGCAAGACGTGCACCAACCTGATCAGACGTCTCTACCGCGAGGAGGGCGTGCCGCTCAGTGAGGTAAAGGAGAACACGCAGCGTCCGCTCTTCATGGAGGTCCCCTTGGGCGTATTCGCCGGGGTAGCTGCCGGTGAAAGGCCTGCCGAGGAAGCTCCAGCCACACACGCCACAGATGCCCACGAAGGAGGTATGTGACTATGACCACCAAAGTCTACGATGCCGTGATCATCGGCGCGGGGAGCGTGGGATTGCCCACAGCCTTCTTCCTGGCGGAGGCGGGGCTCGAGCCCCTGGTTATCGACCAGTTTGAAAGCCCTGGCCAGGGTTCGAACAAAGCAGCTATCGGGGGGATTCGAGCCACCCATTCGGCTCCCTCGAAGATACAGCTGTGCCTCAAGTCGTTGGAGGTCTTCTCCACGTGGGAGGAGCGGTACGGCGACGACATCGAGTGGCACCGAGGGGGGTACTCCTTCGTGGCGTATCGTGAGCGCGAAGAGCAGGCGCTCAAGGACCTGCTGGAGGTACAGCAAGACTTCGGGTTGGACATCCGCTGGATGGATCGGGAAGATCTCCTGGAGGTGATCCCCGACCTTAACCCTAAGGACCTGCTCGGGGGAACGTACTCCCCCAACGACGGGGCGGCCTCTCCCCTCCTGAGCGCCCACGCCTTCTACACACGGGCCAAAGAGCGTGGGGCACGCTTCCACTTCGGAGAACGGGTCACCGGCATCATCTCCCGCCGCGGCAAGGTGGTCGGCGTCCGCACAGACAGCGGAGGCTACGCCACGGAGACAGTGATCAACGCTGCGGGTCCTTGGGCGCGGAAGGTCGCCGAGATGGGAGGACTGAAGGTTCCCGTGACCCCCGACAGCCATGAAGCGGGCATCACCGAACCGGTCAAGCGGTTTCTGGAGCCTATGGTGGTGGACCTCCGTCCAGCCGAGGGGTCGAAGAACTACTACTTCTATCAACACGGGACTGGTGCCCTAGTCTTCTGCATCACGCCGGAACCGCCTATCGTCGGGACCGACCGACGGGAGACGTCGGAGTTCCTGCCTATGATCGCCCCACGTATGGTCGGGCTGATGCCGAAGCTAGCGAACATCCGGATCCGCCGCACGTGGCGGGGGCTCTATCCGATGACACCAGATGGCTTCCCCATCGTGGGCCGCTCACGCCAGCTGGAGGGCTATGTCTTTGCCGTCGGCATGTGCGGTCAGGGCTTTATGTTGGGGCCGGGCATTGGTTCTCTCTTGTCCCGAATGGTGCAACACGAACTAACGCCGGAGGACGAGGAGACACTGGAGGAGCTGTGCCCCTATCGAGAATTCGGGGGTGAGGAGAAGCTGAAGTAGGGACGACCAAAGAAGAGAGGGGCGTCGAGGCAGAAGACATCTGAACGAACATCACGGTTGACATCGGGGCCTTAGATGTGAGGGTCGTCCTATCCTTACGTAAGATTGCGCACTTGACACCCCCATACTCACCGAATATAATCCGAACGGTTTGACCTATACCCCACGCTGACTCAGCCGTCCGCTCTGGGCTGCATAGTTGAGAAGGAGAAGGAGCACGCATGGCCATTCTGGAAGTCGATGACATCCACACCTACTACGGCGATATGCAGGCGTTGTTTGGAGTCTCCCTGACGGTGGATCAAGGCGAGATCGTGACGATGATCGGAGCCAACGGAGCCGGCAAGACGACAACGCTGAAGACGATCAGCGGCATCCTGGCCCCACGATCCGGTCGCGTGATCTTCAAAGGCGAGGAGATCCACGGCACGCCCGCCCATCGACTGGTCACAGAGGGCCTGGTTCTCGTTCCGGACGGCCATCAGGTTTTCCCCACATTGACGGTCATGGAGAATCTGAAGATGGGGGCGATCACGCGCAGGGATCATCAAGCCATTCAGGAAGACCTCGAATGGGTATACTCGGTCTTCCCTCGTCTGCAGGAGCGAACGACCCAGATCGCCGGCACTCTCAGCGGCGGGGAGCGGCAGATGCTCTCCATCGCGCGGGCTCTCATGGCCGACGTCGATCTGCTGCTCCTCGACGAGCCCTCTATGGGCTTGGCTCCCTTCCTCGTGCAGGAGATCTTCGACGTCACGCGAAAGCTGAACGAGGAGGGCATGACCATTCTGATCGTAGAACAAAACGCTCGGATGGCCTTCTCCATCGCTGAGCGGGGCTACGTGATCGAATCAGGCCACGTCGTCCTGGAAGGGACGGTCGACGAGCTGAGAGCGGATCCTCAGGTGAAGGCCGCCTACCTTGGTGGCGAGTAGCGCCGACGGCCTGCGTTGGAGCCAGGGAGCGCCCCCCTTGCCTCTCAAGGGATAACCCATTCTGCAGCCCAAGATGTGAGCGTATAGGAAGGAGGTGGTACTGAAGCCCAGACAATACTGTCGCCTCTATCTGTCCCATATCAAGAAGCGACGCTGACGGAAAGCGTCAAGTAAGAACCAAGAGGAGGTTTGAAGTGAAGACGCTACATAAACTGGTCGCCCTGCTGGTGGTCATCGTCCTGGTGCTCCCCACCGTTGGATGTGCACAACTCGGTGGTGGTGGAGGAGACGGAGAAGTAACCATCGGCGCCATCTTCCCCCTAACCGGCGCATCGACGCACGAGGGTATTGACGAACGCCGCGGAGTGGAGCTAGCGGTTGAGCAGATCAACGCCGACGGAGGGATCAACGGCCGCGACCTGAGGGTGATCTTCGAGGACAGCGAGTCGCGTCCCGAGGCCGGCACCGATGCGGCGCATAAGCTGATCGACGTCAACAAAGTCCCCGCCATCATCGGCATCTTCTCCAGCGGCGTGACGCTCCCCGCGGCCGCGTATGCCCAGGAGCAGGGCGTGGTCATGGTGAACCCTGGCTCGACGTCCCCCAAGTGCGCCGAGGTCGGTGACTACTTCTTCAGCACGATTGGCCTGGACCATCTGATGGGCTCAGAGCAGGCCAAGCTTGCGCTCGACGAGGGTTACACCAAGGCCGCCGTCCTGGTACCGAACAACCCCTTCGGCATCGGGATGGAGGAGTGGATGGTCAAGACCTTCGAAGAGAACGGCGGCGAGATCACGACCATCATCGAGTATCCGCTGGCTCAGACGGACTACCGCGCCGAGCTGCAGAGGTTGTTCGAGGGCGATCCCGAGGCCATCCTGTACACCGCCTACGGTGAGGAGTCGAAGATCTTGACGAAGCAGGCCATGGAGATGGGCAAGGAAGCCCAGTGGATCGGTGGCTACCTGACCATGTGCACCGGCGTTGCTGACCCGGAGACGGTCGAGGGTCACATCGGCCTGGAACCGGCCTATCACATGCCGGCTGGCCAAGCCTTCACCGAGGCGTTCAAGGAGAAATACGGCGAGGAGCCGGGCGGGCCGTTTAGCTACCTGGCGTACGACGCCGCCTGGCTAATCGCGCTGGCGATGCGCGAAGCTGGTACGGACCCAGCTGACATCAAGGACGCCTTGTATACGGTCGACGAACAGTACGACGCCGCGACCGGCGACCTTCAGTTCGATGAGAACGGTCAGCGTCTTGATCAGCCCTATGACGAGCTGATCTACACCGACGGTCACGTGGAACTCTACAACGAGTAGCAACGATGGCCGAGGGCAGCGTGCTCCGCGGAGCACGCTGCTCTCTCGTTTCTCAGGTCCCCTGACAATCCCGGTCCTGACTTAGAGGGAGGTCGACGTGCAATTAACACAACTGATATTCAACATCCTGACGCGCGCCAGCGAGTTAGCCTTGATCGGCATCAGCCTCACACTGGTGTATGATCTCCTCGACTTCGCCAGCTTCGCGCAGAACTCATTCGCCACGCTTGGTGCCTATATCGCCCTTTTCTTCTCCGTGGGCCTCGGCATGAACCTGCTCCTGGCCGCGGTGCTGGCGGTGGTCATCACCGGGATATTGGGCATGCTCACCGATCGTGCCATCTTCCGCTGGCTTCGGCATAGCAGTGCCTTCATTCGGATGGTAGCATCCATCGGCTTAGCCCAGGGTATCCGCAGCCTCGTTCAGGTGCTCTGGGGTGGGCAGATCAAGGATTATGGCCTGGGCGTACAGGAGCCACTGACAATCCTGGGGGCGACGGTCACTCCTATCCGGATCGTGATCGTGATAGTGGCCGCTGCCGCTATGTTGGGCTTCCATCTCTTTCTCCACCGGACGAATCTTGGTCGTTCGATCCGGGCCACATCCGACAACCGCGAGCTGGCCGAGGCCACAGGCATCGACACCGAGCGCGTGGTCCTCTACGTCTGGTTCCTGGCATGCGCTTTCGCCGCTATCGGGGGAATCCTGATTGGCCTGGAGACACAGCTCCGGCCAAGCATGGGACAGGTTATTCTACTGGCGACCTTCTGTGTGGTCATTCTGGGAGGTATCGGCAACGTGTACGGCGCTATGGTGGGATCCTTGATCTTCGCAGCAGCTGAGAACATCGGTATTGCGATCAACATAGGCGGATTCCAGTTTCCGGTCCGCTATAAGCCCGCCCTAGCCTTTATCGTCCTCATCCTCACCCTTCTCATACGTCCCACTGGTGTTCTGGGAAGAAAGGAGTCATAACGTGTTTGCATTTCTAATTCACTTCCTGGTTATGACGGGCATCTTCGCCATCGCGGCCATGAGCCTCAACTTCCAGGTTGGACTGACGGGGCTGTCGAACTTCGGCCAAGCTGCCTTTATGATGGTGGGGGCCTACACCTCGGCGCTCATGTATATGGCCGGAGTTCCCTTCGTCTTCGGTGTGCTTGCCGGGATGATCATCTCAGCCATCTTCGCTCTCATTATCGCTCTGCCCTCTCACAACCTCAGAGCGGACTACTGGGCGATCGTAAGCATCGCAGCAGCCGAGAGCCTTCGCTTGTTCATCAATAACGAGAAGTGGCTGGCGGAGGGACCTTTCGGCCTGCGGGGCATCCCCCGGCCGCTTTCCTCGCTCTTTGGTGACAACTACGCCGTCTTCTACTTCTTCTTTGTCCTCGCCTGCGTAGGGCTGGTGTATTTCGCTCTCGAGCGACTCAACAAGTCGCCCTACGGACGCGTGCTCCGCGGCCTGCGAGAGGCAGAGGACCTGATGGAGGCACTGGGGAAGGATGTCTTCCGCTTCAAGGCTCTAGCGATGATCATTGGCGGCCTAGTGGCGGCTCTCAGTGGGAGTCTATATGCTCATTATATCACCTTTGTCAGCCCTGAAACCTTCGCCCCCGACGTAACCTTCCTGATCTGGACGATGATGATCGTCGGTGGTTCAGGCAACGCAAAGGGAGTGCTGGTTGGCGCACTGGTCATCACCTTGCTGAATACCTCTACCCGACTGTTGAAGGACTACCTATACTTGCCCACGAGTCTGGTCGCGGCTTTGCGGACTCTATCAATTGGCGTGCTGACGATCGCCTTTGTGGTCGCTCGACCGCAGGGTATCCTTCCGGAGCACAAGCACGTGATCTCTCACGCCGGGGAAGAAGGAGTTAGCTGATGTTAGACGTCAAGCATATCGACAAAGCCTTCGGCGGCCTCCAGGCGCTGAGTGACGTTTCCTTGACCGTGGAAGAGGGAACGATCACGGGGCTTATCGGACCCAACGGCTCTGGCAAGACGACGCTGTTCAACGTCATCACCGGGTTCTACGAGAAGGATAAGGGGACGGTGACGCTACAAGGAGAATCAATCGGCGACCTGCCTCCCCACAGCATCGCGGAACGCGGTATGGTTCGATCTTTCCAGATCCCTCAGGTGCCGCGTGGGATGACGGTGATGGAGAACATGCTGCTAGCAGGCCAGAGTCTGATCGGGGAGAACCCTATCGCGGTCTTCTCGCGTTGGTCAGCTGTCCAACGTCAGACCAGAGAGATGATAGAGCGCGCCGAAGAACTCCTGGAAAGCGTCGGGCTTCTGGAGCAGCGCGATGAGCTCACCGGAAGCCTCTCCGGCGGGCAGGTCAAGCTCCTAGCGATAGCCCAGACTCTAATGACGGACGCCGATCTGATCTTGCTGGACGAGCCTACAGCTGGTGTCGACCTGGCTCTGACCGATCAGATTATGGAGCTCCTGAAAGACATACACCGTGGAGGCAAGACCATGATGCTTGTGGAACACAAAATGCGCGTGATCGGCAACGTCTGCGAGTATGTGTATGTCTTAGACGCAGGGAAGGTGATCGCCTCTGGCGAGCCGACCGCTGTGCAGAATAATCAACGCGTCATTGAGGCCTATCTGGGGACGGAGGACGCCGTGGGAGGCAAAGAGTGGAAGTGATGTACCACACTCCGCGACACTGCGCAGAGTCTCGCCTGACCAAGCACGAGAGGCCGAGGCGTATGCGAAGTAGGACAGCCGTCTTCGAGACGTGATCATCCGCGGCGACAAAGTTGTTATGCCTTTCGAAACGAGCCGCCAGATGAATCTATCTGGCGGTTCTTTTGTACCACGGGTTGGTTCGAAACACCCAAGACAGGAGCCAATTTGACGACAGGTATCGTTTTCGACATCAAGCAGTTCTCTATTCACGATGGTCCGGGCATCCGCACCACAGTCTTCCTAAAAGGATGCCCCCTGAGCTGCTGGTGGTGCCATAACCCAGAGGGCCAGGCCAAGCACCCGGAACTGATTCTGCGGCCTGAGCGCTGTATCCACTGCGGTGCCTGTCTTGACGTGTGTGACCGCGACGCGATTCTCGTCGATGAGAGTAACCCCTCCACCGACCGCGAGCGGTGCAACGCCTGTGGCGCATGCGCGGAGGTCTGTTACGCCGAAGCGCGGGAGATCGTGGGGCGCGAGATGAGCGTCACAGACGTCATGGATGAGATCGAGCTTGATGCCGCGTTCTACGACCAGTCCGGCGGAGGCGTGACCTTCTCGGGCGGCGAGCCCCTGGTTCAGCCTACCTTTCTCCGCGAGCTTCTTCGAGCCTGCAAGGAGGCGGGCTTGCACACGGCCCTGGACACCTGTGGGTTTGCACCTTGGCGAGTCCTGGAAGATATACGGGAGGACGTCGATCTGTTCCTGTACGACCTGAAGCTGATGGACGATGCTCGCCACCGAGCGTTCACCGGTGTGTCCAATGGGCCTGTCCTGCAGAACCTGTGGAAGCTCTCGGAGCGTGGTCACCGCATCATCATACGCGTGCCCATCGTCCCTGGGATGAACGACGACGAGGAGAACTGGCGGCAGCTGGGGGCCTTCGCCGCCGATCTTCCCTCTCTGGAGCGCGTCGATCTGTTGCCGTACCATCGAATCGGGCGCGACAAGTACCACCGGCTAGGAAAACTCTGCCCAATGCCGGAGACCGATCCTCCAGCAGAGGAGCGCGTGCGCGAGATCGCAGAGCGAATGCGGCAGCGAGGCCTCGCTGCCAGTTGCGGCTGAAAGAGGGAAAAGGAGGATCTGCTATGGCGATGAGTGAGCGCGTGCGACGGTTGCGGGAGCGGAGTCGGGAGGCGGTGCCCTCCATCTCGTCCGAGCGGGCGGAGCTGCTGACCGCGTTCTACCGCCAGACCGAGGGGCGGCTGATGTCGGCGCCGGTGCGGCGGGCCCGGGCCTTCCAGTATCTGATGGAGCACAAGGCCATCTACCTGGGCGAGGGCGAGCTGATCGTGGGCGAGAAGGGGCCGGCGCCCAAGGCCGCTCCCACCTACCCGGAGCTCTGCTGCCACACCCTGGACGACCTGGAGGTGCTCGATTCCCGGGAGAAGGTCGCCTTCGCCGTCAGCGACTCGGTGCGGCGCACCTACCGGGAGACGATCATCCCCTTCTGGCAGGGCAAGTCGATGCGCGACCGCATCTTCGAGGAGATGACGGACGCCTGGAAGGCCGCCTACGAGGCCGGCGTCTACACCGAGTTTATGGAGCAGCGCTCGCCGGGCCACACCGTGCTCGACGGGAAGATCTACCGGCGGGGCCTGCTCGACGTCAAGCGGGAGATCGAGGAGCGCCTGGGCGATCTGGACTACCTGAACGATCCGGAGGCCTACGACAAGCAGGAGGAGCTGAAGGCGATGGGCCTCTGCATCGACGGGCTGATTCGCCTCGCTGAGCGGCACGCCGAGAGGGCCCGGGAGCGGGCCGCCGAGACCGCCGATCCGACGCGTCGACGGGAGCTGGAGCGGATCGCCGAGGTCTGCAGCCGCGTCCCGGCCCACGCGCCGCGCGACTTCTGGGAGGCGCTCCAGACCTACTGGTTCGTCCACCTGGGGGTGACCACGGAGCTGAACCCCTGGGACGCCTTCTGCCCCGGCCACCTGGATCAGCATCTCTATCCCTTCTACGAGCGGGGGCTGGAGGCGGGCACGCTGACCCAGGAGGAGGCGGAGGAGCTGCTCCAGTGCCTGTGGATCAAGTTCGACAACCAGCCGGCGCCGCCGAAGGTGGGCGTCACCGCCCAGGAGAGCAGCACCTACACCGACTTCGTGCAGATCAACCTGGGCGGGCTGACGGAGGAGGGGGCCGACGGGTCGAACGAGCTCTCCCACCTGATGCTGGACGTGATCGCGACGATGCGCCAGGTGCAGCCCAACCCCTCGGTGCAGGTGAGCAAGAAGAACCCGGAGCGCTTCGTGCGGCACGCGGCCGAGGTGATCCGGGAGGGGATGGGGAAGCCGGATCTCTTCAACTGCGACCTGGTGGTGCAGGAGCTGGTGCGGCAGGGGAAGACGGTGGAGGATGCCCGGGCGGGGGGGACCAGCGGCTGCGTGGAGACGGGGGCCTTCGGCAAGGAGAGCTACATCCTGACCGGCTACTTCAACATGCCCAAGGTGCTGGAGATCACGCTGAACGACGGGGTCGATCCGCGGACCGGCCGTCGCATCGGGCTGAGGACCGGCGATCCGGGCGAGTTCGAGCGCTTCGAGGCGCTGTTTGAGGCCTACCGGAAGCAGCTGCGCCACTTCGTCGACGTCAAGGTCCGCGGCAACAACGTGATCGAGCGGCTCTACGCCCGCACCCTGCCGGCGCCCTTCCTGTCGCTGCTGACCGACGACTGCGTCGCCAGGGGGAAGGACTACCACGAGGGCGGGGCGCGCTACAACACCAACTACATCCAGGGGGTGGGGCTGGGCACCATGGCGGACGCGCTGACGGCGATCAAGTACCACGTCTTCGACCGGGGGGCGGTGTCGATGGAGGCGTTGATGGGGGCCTTGGAGCGGGACTTCGAGGGGCAGGAGCGGCTGCGGCAGCTGCTGCTCAACCGCACCCCGCGGTACGGGAACGACGACGACTACGCCGACCGGGTGATGGTCGAGGTCTTCGAGGCCTACTTCGAGGCCGTCGACGGGCGGCCGACGCCGCGAGGCGGCACCTACCGGATCAACATGCTGCCCACCACCTGCCACGTCTACTTCGGGTCGGTGATCGGCGCCACACCGGACGGGCGGAGGGCGGGTCGGCCGCTGTCCGAGGGCGTCTCGCCGGTGCAGGGGGCCGACCGCCGGGGGCCGACGGCGGTGCTGCGCTCGGTGTCGAAGATGGACCACGTGCGCACGGGGGGCACGCTGCTGAACCAGAAGCTGACGCCGCGGTTGCTGGAGAGCGAGGAGGGGCTGGAGAAGTTCGTACAGTTGATCCGCGCCTACTTCCGGATGGACGGGCATCACATCCAGTTCAACGTGGTGGACGCGGCCACGCTGCGAGCGGCGCAGGCGGATCCGGAGGCGTATCGGGATCTGATCGTACGGGTGGCGGGATACAGCGACTACTTCTGCGACCTCAGCGAATCGCTGCAGGAGGAGATCATCGCCCGGACGGAGCA
>Ga0207797_1000083_pt1 | contig 61708 bp, 53 predicted proteins | sample PRCRCaboRojoPR_6_FD_187275 | JGI IMG/M metagenome (GOLD analysis project Ga0207797, IMG submission 187275) | Marine sediment microbial community from Cabo Rojo, Puerto Rico - PR CR 10% Liquid 1 (SPAdes) | ecosystem: Environmental > Aquatic > Marine > Coastal > Sediment | place: Cabo Rojo, Puerto...
TCCATAAAATAAATGCTGCGCAACTGATCATCAGGCCAATAGTCCCCAATAGGCCTGCCTCCGGGCCGAAGTCCCCACCCGTCCATAAGGTTGGACCAGACTGCTGGATGGAAAAAATCTGGGCTACCTGCGAACCCGTCCCACTGACCGGGAAACCAAATACATTCCCCTGAAAAAAATTCCAGGCGATATGAAAGCCGATAGGGATTGCCAGCTGTCCTGTCAGTAGATACCCCAGGGCAAAGGTTAAGGCGGCCAGAGATATATTCACGGTGCTGCGGATGGAGGCATGACGATTCCCGGCATGTAATAAACCAAACAAAAGAGCCTGCAGGATCGAAGCGACCGTAAGGGACCAGGCTGGATTCCGATGAATATTGCGAATCCCTTCGGACAGGTTCGTCATCACATATCCGCGGATCCAGATTTCTTCAGCAAGACCAACGGCCGCATAACCGAAGAGGGGCATAAATATTCCGGGCAGGAACAATATTCCTCCTTCGGGGACAGAAAATGTCCCCGTGACCTGTAGCCAGCCGAAGGCCCATTCAAAAGCAAAGATCAACCCTATCACAGAACCACCAACAAAGAGCCCAAATCCAAGATCTGCCCACCACTTCTTGTTAATATTTAGGCCCAGGCTGGAAATTCTTCGCCGGTCCAAAAATTTCACAGAAATAAAAACAGCGGCGACAATCACCAGATTTGAGCCTACCTGAGTTAGAAAATTAGCGACTTCGATCCCTGCCAATTCCGGTTCCGGATTCATTAAGTACCGGATGGCTAAATTCTTCACCGCTTGAAAGATAGCCAGGAAGACCGTCATCAAGATAAGCTGGATGACAATTCGCCAACCAGCGCGTAGCCGTTCCTGGTTTGCATTCCAGAATATGTTTTTCATTCCCATTGATTACAAGTTCCTACGGGTTGATTTTTGTCCCATTTCAGTACTCTTCCATTGGACGGGTTGCCTTTTTTCCAATCCTACACCGCCAACTACGGGAGGATTTCCTCCCGTAGTAAGGCAAGGCCCAAACGGGAGATCAATCCACAATTTCCAGATTGATTGCCCCGATGCCTCCCTCAATATCCAGGGTGATCGTGTGCTCCGATTCACCGTAAGCATCATTCACATAATAGTTTCCATCCCGGATTAGTCCCTGAGCATCGATCTCTCCCAGGCCGCCCTTTGCCTGGACCTGTACGCCTACGTCATCAGGGAGAAGGATCTTCACTTCACCAACCCCGCCGCGAAGGGAAACGTTCATATCCTGCTGGCGGTCTCCGGTTAGATCGACTTCTACAAATCCGACACCGGTTTTCATTTCCAGGCTGGTGACTATGAGTTGGCTCAGGTCCAGTTGGCTCTCTCCGGCACCCAGTTCAATTTCAAGTGCCAGGGGGATGTCCGGGGTAAGATGTAGGTCCCATTCGTAACGGTAGGATCCAATTCCCATATTGGTTACACTAGGTTGTTTGATCCATAATTCACCCTGGCTGCCGTTGACATTGTAATCGATCGTGGGCTTCCACTCCGGCACATTATAGGTAAATTGGGCCTCTGCGAGCTCCTTGTTGCCGGCATCAATCTTTAGTTCACCAGCACCCATTCTGAGATTTACTGCGGCATTAGAAACTCCTTTCAGGGGGATCACTTCCACGTCACTGCGCAGCTTACCGGTTTTTCCCAGGACCGAACTGGTAAGGTCGGTCAGAGAACAAGCCAGAGTTATTGTGACGAGTACAGAGAGCAGAAATAGTATGGCCAATCGGTTTTTGCTCATTAAAAGTTCTCCTTTCTTTGTGCATTTCTGTTGTTTCTCATCTTACACTACCAGTTTAGGTCGGTTTAGGGTATGTCCCATCAGGCAGGATGGCAGTTTTTTACCTGAATGAATAGATAGTGTTTACCCCTGGTCTGTTGACCAGGGGAACAGGATATAAAATTTATATCGTGACAGCCAGCCTTGAGTTAAAATCTCCGTAGTTCTTTATGAGAGGAATAGAAGGTAGAAACTGTCAAGAAGAATGCTGTACACCTTGAGTATTTTGGAAATAACTGGTTACCCCCCGCGTCCTAAAAATCCCATAAATGATGAGCAGCTGTGATCCAATCAAATTTTCCTCTAGCTATGATCTGCATGTTGACAATAACTTCTTAATGTAAGATGGATGTGAGTTTCAATCTTCCCGGTTTTTCAGACGATGCCCGCTCAGGTCATAGACTGCGTATCCCGCCATCCCCGCCAATGACAGCCAGCCAAACCAATCCTCCAGGTGCCGGACCCAGGTTTGTTGAGGACCCAGGGGGACTTCTGCGAGAAGGATCTCCCTTTCCGCCTCGGGGCTGACTTCACTGGCCAGGATTCGTCCCCGGGGATCAATCAGGGCGGAATCAAAAGCGATGTCCGCCTTGACGACCGCTGTCCGGTTTTCCACAGCTCTGAAGACCAGGTGAGTGTAATGCTTGGCGGCGATCGCCGGCCAATCCAGAGAAGGCACAGCCACCAACCGGGCGCCGTCCAGGGCTACCTCCCGGATGCTGTCTGTAAAATCCAGGTCATAGCAGATGATCATCCCCAGCCGACCCAGGCTGGTGGGGTAAGCCCTCTGCGGCCCGCGGGTCAGGCTTTTCTCCCCCGACCAGGCCACCGGGTGATCCTTCCCGTAGGGCCCTAAAAATTCCCCCTCCGGCGTGAGAATCAGGGCTTCATTGCGATACCCTGGCTCCGTTTCCAGCCCGTAGCCGATCACCAGGTGGATATCCAGCTCCGATGCCAGCTCTTGGAACGCTTTGGGGTTTTCTTCCCGGGGGTCGAAAGGCAGGGCGCCTTCATGCCAGACCACCAGCTCAGCACCCCGGTCGGCAGCTTCCCGGGTGAGCTCCATGATTTCTTCCACGCCTGCCCAGGTCTGAACCTTGAGCGCCGGCTGCACGGCTGCAGCCCGCACGGTCTGCTGCTCTCCCGCAGCTGGATTGGCCAGGAGGAACAGGGAGAGGGTCAGCCAGGTCAAGGCAGTGATTCCTGCACCCAAGAAACTTTTCCTGTATACAGAACCTGTGATTAAGGTCTGCTTTCTTTGGTTTCCCCACCTGTGATCATACAAGGCAATCATACCCAGGGCGAGCGCATAATTGGCCACCAGGATCAAAAAACTCATCCCGTATATTCCGAAAATGCTCACCGGCTGGATCAGCCAGGGTTGGTTGTAAAGGGCATAGGCTGCAAAACCCCAGGTGCCAACCGTAGGGATCACGCCGCGGATCAATTCAATGCCCACCCAGACCAGCGGACCTTGCAGCAGAAACCAGCGGTAGTTGGTGCGTTGGTGAAAGCGCCGGTCCCGGCTGCTGGCCGCCGCGGCGACCAGGGCAATCGAGAGCGGGAGCGCCTGCATGAACCAGGGGCCGTTTCGGAACATGCTCTGGAAGTATAGGCCAAAGAACCCGCCCACGCCGATCCCGTAAGCCACCCCGGAAAACTTTTCGGGCATCAACCGGTGCTGGGAGAAAATCATCGGCGCCAGGCCGAAAAATATTAACGGCCAGAGATTGTAAGGGGGAAAAGCCGCCGCGAACAAGAACGCGCTGATCACTGAAAGCCCCAGACCTGACCCTACTTCTCGCCAGGAAAAACCTCCGCTGTCTTCACCACACATAAGCTTATCTGCTCCTCGTTGTTCAAACTGTCCTTGTTCCTGACGATCACTCTTCCAGTGCCTGCGCCAGTAATTCCTCCAACCAGATATCCTCGGCCCACAATCTTTCTTTCCAACCCGGGAGGAAGCGATCCAGCAGTACGCCCTGGGCAAACCCGGAATAGTAAAAGCGAATATCCCCGTCCCGCCCGGCCATGCGCTGCAGTTCTTTCACCTGTCCTTTCCAGTACCGTTCCCGGGACCGGTAGTCAGAAAAATTGGGATCCTCTTGAATCGCCGGCAGCGGCCGGTAATCGGGATCAGCGCCTGCCCGGCGCTGCAGGGTCAACTCGGCGTACTTGGCCATCCCCTCCAGCCACTCCCGATTCCGTTCATAAGCCAGGGATCCGTAGGTCAATCCCGCCTGCTTTCGGCGCTCTTCGCGGGCTGCTAAAAATTGTGACGCAAGACCCCGGGACTCCTCCAGAGAGGAAGCCAGAACCGCCTTCGTCAGCAGATCAAGCTCATGTTTCCAGGCCTCGATAAAGGCATCCTGTTCCAGGGGATATCCTTCCTCCCACTGGTAAGAGCGCTCGGCAGCAGCCAGCTTGTCGGGAAGATTAGTTCCCTGATAGGCATGAAAACTCTCATGAGCCAGACCGCCGACGTAGGTTTCAGTGGCGCCCATAACCGCTTTCCAGATTAAACGGTACGGAACGATCGACCGAATTCCAGGCGGGAGGTCTCCTCGCATATCAGAAACCATCCGGACCTTGGCATATTCTCTTGTCATCATCGTCGCTACCCATTTCTCACCGACCTTGACGGTGAAATTTTCCGGTGTTTTTTCCGGGGAGGACAGAGGCTGCCGGTAATAAGGCTGACCGAAAAATGTGTCTCCGGGCACTTCCTCCCACTTTCCCCCGCGCCGCTCTCCTGAGGGGACCATGGTCCAACCTTTTGGCGGCGTGCCATTATAACCCACCAGGAAGGCATAAGCTTCGTTGTGGACGATGACCGGGATCTCAGCTGAGCCCCAACCAGACCACACTTCATCTCCCAATGTCTCCCGCAAGTGGAAGTATTCCCCTATACGTGCTTTCTCTGCCATACTCAGGGTTTCTAATTTTTCTGATTTTGTTGGCAGGCCGAGATTGCTAAGCGCTGAGATGATTGTCAAGGAAACCAATAAGCCTATCAGTATTAATACAATAAGTCTGATTTTTTTCATAGATTAATCATTCCCCGTCCTTATAAATCTCATCGATTGTCTAACTATCATTGTGCTTTGAAACTAAAGGCCCGTGATCATCCGTTCCCGCTCAAAGACCCTGATCCCAAACCAGAGCAGGACGCCATCTACCACCCATAGAACGGCTCCCAGTAATAAAACCAAACGGGTGCTGAAGTACATCACACCGCTTGCCTGTCCGATCACCAGGGCCACGATGGGGAGGACGATCACGCCTCCCAGCTGGTTGGCTTCCTGGAAGCTTTCTACCCGGCTGGACACCAGGACCATCGTCCCTAACCCCAGGCCAGCGACAGCCGGAGCCACCCACAATACCATCACCACCCACATCCAATTTGGGAAGAATAATTCACCCATCGTTCGCCACCCAGCCGCATTGGCTGTGACCCCGTAGATCACAAACCCCGCCAGAGAGACAATCAGGGCGGGGAGCCAGGCAGAAAACACCTTGGAGAGAAACAGTTCCCCGTCTGTTGTGGGGGTGTAGAGAAGGGCTTCAATGGTTTTTCTTTCCTTCTCTCCAGCAAAGCTGTCCGCCGCGATCACGCTGGAGACCATCAAAGGAACGATTAAGAACATGGGGGCAAAGAAATACACCACCATCATGACGATGATTTTTTGGTCCTCAGCATAGGGCTCAATCGTTGACTGCAGGTCCCCCGGCATGCGCTGGAGAAAGGTGTCAAATTCTGTCAGGGAAAGGCCGGGCATATTGATCAGACTCGGCGCTAAGGAAACCAGAAGGGGGATCAATATAAAGAAGATCAAAGGCACGACAATCAAGGGGATCATTACCCCTTTGCTGCGCCTGACGATACGGATATCTTTGCGGACAATGGCTTTCATGGCTCTCAGATTCATACCTTCTCCTCCAGCGTCTCATGCAGGGCAAAGTAGATGTCTTCTAAATCCGGTTCCTGGGGGGAGACTTTATAGATGTTTACCCCATCTGCAGTCAAATCTTTTACGAGCGAGGGTGTGGACGTCCGACCCACACCTCTGATGTCAAATGTGGACCCCCCTTCTTCAATCATATAGTCGTATCCTTTGGCCCCCAACAAGGATGCTGTTTTCGCCTGGTCACTTTGTTCCACCTCCACCTCCAAACGAGCCTGGTGCTGAACCCTTTCTGAGAGTTCCTCCGGGGTCCCCAGGGCGACCAACCGCCCCTGGTAGAGGACAGCTACCCGGTGGCAGAGCTGCTGGGCTTCTCTCAGGTTGTGGGTGCACAGGAAAACGGTGTGCCCCTCTTGACTCAACTGGGTGATCAATGTCCGCACCTGTCGAGAGGATACGGGGTCCAGCCCAGAGGTAGGTTCGTCCAGGAATAAAAGTGGGGGGGTGTGCAGTAAAGCGCGGGCCAGCGCCAAACGCTGGATCATCCCTTTGCTGTACTCTTTGACCAGGTCATCTGCCCGGTCGAGGATGCCGAACTGTTCCATCAGCTGCCGGATGCGAGCGTCAATATCTTGTTCCCGCACACCGTATAAATCCGCGTAGTAAGCGAGATTTTCTCGACCGGTCAAACGCTCTTCCAGGGAAGGCGTTTCGGGCAGTACGCCGGTCATAGACCGCAGGGCAGGACCATCATGGATAGGGGAGAGGCCCCATACCTTGCAGGAGCCCCGGGTGGGTTTGAGCAGGCCGTTCAGCAACCGCACCGTGGTTGTCTTTCCCGCGCCGTTGTGGCCCAGGAAGCCAAACACTTCCCCTTTCTTGACCTGAAATGAAACCTCCTGCACGGCCTGGATCTCATCAAAATGCTTCGTAAGCCCTTCTGCAGAAATGACAACTTGGTCTGTCATGTCTGACTCCTCCTTTGGCCCAGCTTCCTTTTCTTTGATCTATTTTACCTTTCTATGTTCTCACTAACTACAAGCTTTGTCACCCATCGAACGGCTCCTCTCCCCGATATTAGGCGTCTTTTTCTGGGCAGACACTAATGAGTGTGGGATAAAGCAAGGCACAGTACAACCTTCCGCAGATATATTAAACGAAAAAACCCCCTTTAAGGATGTGCAAAAGGGGGGTTTTCCCGCTGTCTGGGTAGTGGGTATTTTTCCTGTCCGTTTGACCAGGAAAGGTGTCTGTCAATTTGCAAGTCTACATTTCGATCAGGTTGTGTTTTAGGGCATATGCCACTGCTTCTGTGCGGCTGGATACGTTCAGTTTTCCCAGGATGCTGCTGACATGGAATTTCACCGTGGAATTGCTGATCACCAGTTTTTCCCCGATCTTGGGATTGGTCAATCCCTCTCCCAGCAGCTGCAGAACTTCTGTTTCCCGGGGCGTGAGTTCTTCGATCTGCGTCTTGGGCGTTCGGGTGCTTTCAATCAATGCCTGTGCCGCTTCCGGGGCCAGCGTCGGTTCACCGTGATATGCTTTCTGGATAGCGTCTGCCAGCTCATCCGCGCTTACATTCTTTAGAAGATAGCCTATGGCACCCGCTTCCATGGCCCGCTTGACGAGATCTTTCTCCTTGAAGCTGGTCAGAGCAATGACCTCGATCTCAGGAAACTTTTCTTTGATCTTTTCGGTCGTTTCTGCTCCATCCATTTCAGGCATCTTCAGATCCATAAGTATGACATCAGGTTCCAGGCTTTCCACTTTACGGACCGCTTCCTTACCGGAACTGGCTTCCCCAACAAGTTCCAGGTCATCAAATGCATGCAAAAAGGCTGCCAGGCCGCTGCGAACTACGTTATGATCATCAACCAGCAGCACGCGAATCGTTTTTTCCTCACTCATCATGTCTCCTTCGATCTTGTCCAAGTCACAACTACCTCTGTCCCTTTTTCCGGTTTGCTGTGAATGTCAAGAGCTGCGCCAATTTCATCTGCTCTTTCTTTCATGATACTTACCCCTAGACTGTCCGGCGGAATATTCTCTGGATCAAAGCCAGAGCCGTCATCCGATATTTTCAGTGTTATTCTATCACCGGTACAACGTGAACTGACACGACAGCGTGTCGCATTAGCGTGTTTTGAAACGTTGTTCAGTGCTTCCTGCGTGATCCGATAGGCTGCCACCTTGCTGTCAGGGGATAGGCGGCAATCTCCCTGAATTTCCAGATCAATGGGTATCCCGGAACGTCCGGCAAAGGCTTCTGTGAGCTGTTGAAGGAGGTCCGGAAAGTCGGTGTCGATGAGAGCTGAGGGCCGGAGCTCAACCAACAGATTCCGCATCTCAGCCAGAGCACCCCGGGTGAGGGTGCGGATTTCATCCAGGCGCTCACGTCCCTGCTGAGGGTCGTTTTCCCAGATGCGGGGCAGCACCTCGGCAATCAGGCTGGTCGAGAACAGGGTTTGAGTCACCGCGTCGTGTAAATCCCGGGCAATCCGGTCTCGCTCAGCAGCGACAGCGCTTTCTTGGGCTTTGGTTCGCAGTTGGGCGTTTTCTATGGCCAGAGCAGCCTGGTCAGCCAGGGTGACAACCAGATCAATATCTTCCTCAGAAAACTCACGATGCTGAGCGTAAAAGAGAGAAAGCGCTCCATACACATCTTCCTTAATCATCAAGGGCACGGACAAATAGGAGCGAAAATGCTCGCTGATCGTCGTTTGCCATACCTGCACAACCCGATTTTCGGGAACACGATCCATATCCAGATTTGCCATACGCGCCTGGATGTCAGGTACGACAAAAGGTTTTCCATCTAGTACCGCCCGGTTTGGCTCCGTATCAAAGAGGGGAAAGGAACCAATTTCCAGAAATTCGATGGGCATATTATGGGCAGCTTCTATCTCTATCAAATCCTGGTCTTGATCAATATGGTACACAACACCCGATTTCGATTCCAGCATTCGGTTTGCCTGATCGATAATGTGATCCAAAATTTCATCCAATGCCATGTCGGAGTTGAGAATCGCCAGGATATCTCGCAAACCTTCCGCCACCAGGCGCCTATCCTGTTCTGCCTGGTAGAGGCGGGCGTTTTCCACGCTGATGACTGCATTCGCTGCCAGGGAGGTTAAGAGCCGCCTATCTTCCGCGGTGAAACCACCCGGAGAGCGATTGGCCACAGTGATCGTGCCCATGGGTTTTTCACTTGAAACGAGCGGAACGATCAACAGGGAACGGGCCTGTGCCTGGTCAGACGCAGCGCGGTCCACGCGGGGGTCGGACCAGGTATCCTGCACCAGGATCGCTTCCCGGTTTTTGATCACTTCACCAGCAATAGATTCATCTATATCCAATCGATAACCAAGCATACTGTCAGGAACATCACCTGAAACGTAAGCGATTTCAAGTTCATCCCCCTCAAGTAAATATACAGCGCTGATGTCTGTGTTTGTCAAGCGCCTGGCCTCATCAGATATCATCTGGAGTACTTCGTCCAGCTCCAGCCGGCTGGTAATCGCCTGCTGCACGGAAAACAAAGCTTCACTTTCTTCTGCTCGCCGTTCTGTCTCCTGGTAAAGACTGGCGTTTTCAATCGCGACAGCGGCCTGGTTGGCGAAGGCCATGGTTAACTCAGCATGGCTCCAGGAATAATATTCAGGGACATGATGATCCAGCGTGAGCATGCCTACGATTTCTTCTTTGACGATCAGAGGAACGCCCATCCAGCAGCGCAGATACTCAAAGGTGGTATTTAATTCGCCCGCTGCGGTGTTACGAACGGCTTGGGCCAGCCATCCGTCACCGCGGATATCGCCCACGATCACCGGCTCTTTACGCCTGATGACCTCTTGATTCGCTTTTGCCTCTGTCAGGGGGAAAGCCATCTGGTGGGCCTTCTCCAGCGGAATAGGACCCCGGTATGCCTGTATGTTCAACGTCTCATTTTCCAGCACCATGATGGAGGCAGCATCATACTCGATGACATTGCTCAGTTGGTCCAGTATTTGATCCAGAAGCGAGTCCAAATCCAATGTGGAAGCCAGGTTGTGGGAAATATCAAGCAAAGTTGACAGTTCGTGCGTGCGTTCTTCTACCCGGCTTTCGAGGTTTTGTCTGGCCGTCACCCTTTCTGTGATGTCGGTGGCAAAACCCTCTAAGGCCTGTAGTTCGCCAGAATTGCTGTACACACCCTGACCCTGTTCCCAGACCCATTTTTCTTCCTCGCCGACCAGAATGCGGTAATTAATTTGGAAGGGTTCCTTCGCCTCCAAAGCAGCCTGGGTGGACTCCCATACCATGTCCCTGTCCTCCGGGTGGAGAAGGTCTCCATACGCAACCACCTTGTTTCCAATTAACTCCTCCGGTTGGTGTCCCGTGAGAGCTAAGCTGCCTTCACTGACAAATTCCATCGTCCAATCTCTGTCATTTCGACAGCGGTAGGCCATCCCTGGCAAATTGCTCATCAGCGTGGAGAGCGTTCGCTGACTTTCCTGAAGGGCCTTTCGGGAGCGGCGTTGTTCCATCGCCACCCCTACCAGGTGGGCACCGATCTCGATGGTGTTCAGCTCTTCCGGCGTCGGGGACCGCTGATGCTGATAATACATGGCAAAGGTTCCAACTACCTCCCCGCCTGAAGAAATCACCGGTTCAGACCAGCAGGCCCTTAAACCGTGTTCCACCGCCAGGTCACGCAGGCCGTCCCACCGGGGGTCGGTTTGAATATCCTCGACAATGATTCGCTCTCCACGGTAAGCAGCTGTACCGCACGATCCGACATGAGGGCCAATTTCCAAACCTTCCAGGGAGTCCACGTAATCCTGGGGAAGGCTGACGGAGGCGCCGACGTGCAAATGCTTCCCATCCGGATCCAATTGGAGTACCAGGGCCATCATCCCCGGCCATTGATTTTCAATCAGCCGGATTAAGGTTTCCAGGGTTTCCGAGAAGTCTTTTTCGGATGCCAAAAGTTCCAGGAACTGGCGTTGTCCGGCTTGGATAGCCTGATAACGCTTATGCTCCAGGGCGTTGGTGATAATGGCGGACAGCACCTCCAGGTGTTGAAAACTTTCCTCGTCCCACGCTCTTTTGGATCGCACAGCATCAAAACCGATAAAGCCCATGGTTTCCCCCCGGTACACCATAGGTGCCGTCAAAAGGGACTTGATGCTTTGATCTTGAAACTCCTCTTTTTCAGCCGCAGCCTGCGGGGGAAGAGTATCCACGTCAGGGATACTGAGAATTTCTCCGCGCATGAGAATCTCATTGGACCAGGATAATTCCTCAACGGATACATTCTGCATGCGATCGATATAAGGTTCAATCCCTTCCCGACACCATTCATGGGTGTTATTCATGGATTTACGATCTGAAGAATAACGAAACACATAGCCCCGATCCACATCCATGAATTGGCATACATCACCCAGGGCTCGATTGATCCCCTGGTCAATCTCATCTGGAGCCAGGTTGATAAACCGCGTGGAAATGTCTGCAATCAGGGCTTCGAACCTGGCGTGCCGGGCCAGAGCTTCTTCTGCTCGTTTTTGTTCCGTGATATCCAGGATCAAGCCGTTGAAATGGGTGAGTTTCCCTTCTTCATAAACAGGAGATGAAGCGGTATGGACCCAGATCCACTCCTCTTTTTTTGGATGAAACCACCTCGTGCGTTCGCTGTAGGCTTTGCCTTCCTGGACAGCACGCCGGTTGGCCTGTTCAATACGGGACCTGTCGTCCGGATGGACATGTTCAAACCATTTCTCAAACTGATATATTTCCTCGATGCCAAATATATCCTCCAGGGAGGGACTTACAAAAATGACTCTTCCGCCATAGGGATTCTCTTCTTGGACTTCTACTTGATAGACCGCAAAGTTGCGTGCGTTTTCGATTAAAGACCGCAAACTTGCTTCACTTTCTTTGAGGGCTTTTTCCACCACCTTGCGTTCTGTAATGTCCGTATGTGAACCCACCAAGCGGACAGGATGCCCCTGTTCATTGCGAATGACCTGCCCGCGGGCCAGGATCCACCGATAAGAGCCATCCTTATGCTTGAGGCGGTGTTCCAACCGATAGGTCGATCGTTCGCCAGCAATGTATTCCTGGATCGTTTCCAGGGCTTTATCCCGGTCTTTAGGATGGACTAACTCTTTCCAGGTTTCAAAGCGATTGGGCAGATCCTGGTCTTCGTACCCCAGCATTGACTTCCAGCGGGGGGAGTAATACACACTATCAGATGGGATGTGCCAATCCCATATCCCATCATTGATCCCTTCCATTACCAACGACAAGCGTTCTTCCCGGACCTGTAATGCTTGCAGTGTTTCCTGCAGTTCCCGGCGGGATTTGGCCCGTTCGGTGACGTCAATCGTGACGTTGAGAATACCCGTCACTTTTCCTCTTTCCATAATCGGAGCCAGGACGACGTCCCAGTATGTTGTCCGGTCATGGCCGCGCAGTGGCTGATTTTCTTTCCGGATGGTCTCTCCTGAGAGAACCCGGTCGAAAAGGGGTTTTACATCCGGTTCCGACCCCGGAAGGTGTTCAAAGTAATTTACGCCGGGAGCAAGCTTCCTGCCTGAGGGATGCCCATATTTTTCAGCGTATTCTGTCCAAGTGGGGTTATAACGTTGGATGTCATAATTTGGATCAATGATGGCAATACCCATGGGCATGCGGTCGAAGAGCAGTTCCAGGAGGTTGATTTGCTTGCCTAACCCTGGATCAGGGGTTAAGGAGATCTCTGTCTGCTCTTCCGCGTTATCAGCTGACAGGAGTTCAAAAGTGCAGTGATCTGCCCCGTTTGCTATACATGTCCGTTCTACACACACCACGTCTCGACGCTTGTCGAGCACGTTGACAAAACCCACCAGCACTCCTGCCGTATAGGCACACACGGGACCTTGCTTAAACTCATTGTTCTCTATCGCGGCCCAGGCTTCGAATGTATCATGAGCCCGGATAAGGATATGGTCCTCTTCATTAGAGAAGGGGAACTCCATTTCTTGTATCGAGAGTTGTCCGAACCCAGCGGCTTGGTAGGCGGCAAGGCAGTCACGAAGAGCTTGATTCGGGTCTGAGGGTTGGGAACCTACAAATGACTGTGCGAAGGAGGCTCCACCATTAACACCTGCTTGTTTGAGCACTATATCTCTCTGCCGGGGACCAACAAACACTTCCAATTGACGCCTCAATCCCCAATAACCGGCTTTGACATCTAATAAAGCCATGCGCGCCCGGCCAAACAGAAGATGCCCAGGTTGTCTTTCCTCAAGAAACGATTCGTAATTCATAGATGACCCAACCCAAATCAAACATAAAGGTAAGCAGTTCAATCATTATAAGAAAACCCTGGGAAAGTATATCAAAAACTTGAGAGAATCGGGGTTTCTTATTGTATTCCTGAGAGGTGAGGTTCATAATGATCCAAAAAACAAGCCATATTTCGGAAGGAATTGGACCCATCTTGTTCAATCCGTTATCAGCTGCCTTATCCTGGTTGGTAGACCAGGTTGGCATCTACACCCATGGGGAGGGAAAAGTCCCTTCTCTTAGCTGATGTATTAGGTACTGTTCCTCGATAAAATGCGTTTAGATGATGAAAAACTCAGACTTGGAGGCAAATGATGTTTCCCCTGACGCAATCACAAATCCTGGCATTGGTTGATGAGCATAAGCGCAAGACAGAACTTCCTGCTCAAGCGTATCAACACCTCCGGATCGTTGGAAGTCACCACGCAAAACTGTCCCTTCCCAGTTGGCTCTTATTTAAGGCACACGATAGGAATAGGGAGATCGATTCCTAAACCTCATCAGCAAGGATCATATAGAGGGATTGATTTCAGCTGTCTGCACGGCCAAGACCGACTCTCCACCTCTGACCAGTCACAAATCTCTCTACGAAACCGACATGTTTGGGAATGTTCTCTTCCTCGCCCAAATGACTTCTTCGTTTTCTGACCTGTACGGCACCTCAAGCGTTTGCCGGTATGTCAGGAGTTTTTTATTTCTGGGAGATAGCGTATGGAATATGTTAGTGATTTTGCTATTGAGACCTGGGGTTTGACGAAAAAATTTGGACAGGTTCAAGCATTAAATGATCTGGATCTCAAAGTGCCCCGGCACTCGATCTTTGGTTTTCTCGGGCCTAATGGCGCAGGGAAAACGACGACCATGAAAATCCTCTTGGGATTGACAGAGCCTACGAGTGGGAGAGGGGAGATCTTTGGGCATGACATTGTGTCTGAGAGCCTGGCAATCCGGGAAAGGATCGGTTACCTGCCCCAGCACCCCCGCTTTATCGAATACATGACGGCGAGGGAGAACCTGATCTTTACCGCTAATTTCTACTTTCGAGGCCCCCAAGCAAAAATATTTGAGCGATGTGACGAGATGCTGGAACTGGTAGGGTTGACGGGCAAGGCGGACCGCCCCATCAAGGGGTTTTCAGGAGGAGAAAAACAGCGCCTGGGCATTGCTTTGGCTCAAATCAATGATCCCGACCTGCTTATTCTGGATGAGCCGGCCTCGTCCCTCGATCCGATCGGACGCCAGGCGGTGTTGGATATCATGGCTGGCCTGCGAGAACGATCGACCATTTTTTACTCCACGCATATCCTGGATGATGTGCAGCGAGTCAGCGACACCGTTGCTATCTTGAACCAAGGAAAAGTGGTTGCCAGCGGACCTATCGGGCAGATCTTAAATGGGAAGGATGGTCTGGTTTATCAAGTGGGCGTGAAAGGGCCTACCGAAAGGTTAAGGGAACGATTAAACGAGCTGTCGTGGGTGAAGAATACGACGGTGAAAAAACAGAAAGATTCCAATCTCTGGCAGATCAGCGTTAGCGATGAAGCAGCGGCTGAAACGAAACTACTGCGGCACATATTGGATGACCGGCGGCTGACGGTAACGGAGTTCAGCCGTAAAGAATACGAATTGGAAGAGGCTTTCATGAATATTGTGAAAGGAGACAGCGATGGGCACCAGTCTTGACCTGGAACGAATAAAGGAAAGAAAAGCTCTGCGGGGTTTTGCCAACCTGTTTCGGAAAGAAAAACAGGCTTGGTGGGGCACCCGCCGTTGGTGGATTAACGCCTTGCTGTGGTCGGGGATGCTTGGCGGTCTTGTCCTTGTCATGCTGTATATCCTGCCTCCTCTGGCCGCTGCCACCGGTGACCCCAATGTGGCCGAAGCCGGAGGCCAGGCCGCTTTTGGCCTGCTGATGGGCCAGCAAGTTTATTTTGAATTGGGTACGCTGGCGGTTGCGATTGGGGTGATTGTGCTTTTTCAGGACATGATCGTGAATGAGAGACAGTCTGGCCTGACGGAGTGGCTTTTAGCCAAACCCGTCGCCCGCCGGTCCTATGTATTATCCAAGCTGTGCGCTTCGCTGTTAGTCGTACTGGCCGTACTCATCGCTCTCCCTGCTTTATTCACATATATGTTCCTGAGTGTAAGAGCTGGATCGTTCTTCCCGCCAGGTGCATTTCTTGGTGGGCTGGGGGTTATGGTGGTGAATTCTGTCTTCTATCTGACAATGACGCTGATGTTGGGTACACTTTTTACTTCACGTCCGCCTCTGCTGGGCATCGCTTTAGGAGCCGCCTTAGGTGGAAATTTATTGGCAAGTTTTATTGAACCGCTGCTGTATGTCACACCCTGGATGCTGCCCAAGGTTGCCTCATTGGTAGCCGGCGGCCAGCCGGTGCCTGACGGCATGCTGTGGCCGCCCCTCATCGCCTCTGTTTTGTGGAGTTCCCTTTTTATTCTCATTGCGCTGATGAAGTTTGAACGAACGGAGTTTTAGTCCTCTTGAAAAGAGTCACGAAGGTTGTGCATAAAGGTAAATGATGTGAAAACGAAGATATTATTGGCCGATGACCAGTCTGAGGTCCGTTCTGCGTTGAAGTTTATTCTGGAGCAGGAGACTACCTGTCAAGTTGTGGGCGAGGTCTATGACGCGGACGCATTGGTGGATGCCGTTCAACAGGGCTGTCCTGATGTTGTGCTCCTGGATTGGGAACTGCCTAATTTGCAGACAACAGCATGTATGAAAACGCTGCGGGATGCCTGTTCGGGAATGAAGGTGGTGGCGCTCAGCAGCCAGATCGAATCCAGGGAGGGAGCCTTGAAGTCCAACGTGGATGCCTTTGTCAGTAAAGGGGATCCTCCTGAGACCGTGTTGGATACGCTGCACACGCTCATCGATCCTCCCCAGGGGGAATCCGAGAAAAGAACAGGCGGCGGGTAATAAACGGGTGATCTATCAATCATTTGGTCCTCTATAAGCGTTGGGGATGGTAGACGAAACTATTCCCTGCCGGGCCCGGACTTGGGTGGACCAGGGTAAAAGTCCTGGCAGCGGATGTAGCTTAATCTGACTACATGATCAGGAAAGGAAAATTTCCCGATTTGAAGCGGACAGCACCGTTTTGCCCAAGCTGCAATATGGTCAGCGAGGTGGATGAATTGGGTAAAAAGGTGGACAGCTTAAAGATTAATCAGCGTGTGGCAATCTTGCCCCCATTGGGTCTTATACTGAGTATCTGTGTTTGCCTGCAAAACGTTTGGTCGCGTACCTGATCGATACGGACCCCGGTGGCGCTGTTGAGGCAGGTGAAATGGGGGCCTCTGACATAAAGCGAATTTGATTATGAAGAAGGCTCCTGTGATTGTTCTGTGGTGTTTTTCTTGCTGTTTCGTTCAATATTCAGGATTGCGGGGATAAAAAAGCCTATGATTCCAAAGGTCAGCATGATGAAACCGCTGGCCAAAAACCAAGTTTGCACACCAGCGAATTCAGCTACGGGTCCGGCAATGATCAGCCCTAAGGGCGACATAGCAGATGCTCCGCTGTCGACGAGGGTGAATACGCGGCCCTGCATACCAGGGTCAACTGTCGCCTGCAGGATGGCAAAAATGGGGCCGTTGACCATGGTCAGAAAGATCCCGATGATGAATGTTCCTGAAATGGCTAAAACAAGCAGACTGGAAGGAGCGGTAGCAATTAAGAAAAATCCCAGGGAAGAGAAGATGGAACCCGCCAGAGAAGTGACAATTCTTTTCCGGAAGCCGCCCCAAGCACTTAATACAACCCCGCCAAGTATGGTTCCGATGCCAAAAGCTGATTCTACCCATCCCAATTCCAGGGCGCTCCCCCCGAAGTGATTTTTTACAAGTAAAGGAAGCAGAGAAAATGCAGGCGTGACGATCATATTGATGACCAAGGCCATGATGAGGATCCCTAACAACCCGGGCCAATTTCCTACATACCGCAGACCAATTTTAAAGTCATCCCAGACCATAGGGAGCAATCCCCCGGAGGACTGAGAGGGTTGAGTTTTTGGCTGTGGGATCGCTGTAAATAGTAGGGGGATGATGGCAAAAACAGCAGACAGGACGTCGATGCTGAGAATTCCGCTCATGGACAGGACTTCCAACAGAAGTGCGCCCAAGGGGGCTGAAATGATGTTCAAACCGCCCTGCAGGGTTTGATTGGCGCCTTGAACGCGGGTGAGATGTTTTTTGGGTACCATCAGTGAGGTGCTGGAAGACATGGCCGGGCGATGAAAACCAGTGCCTAAAGATCGAAAAAATAAGGCCAGATAAATCGTCCATACCTGAACGAGACCAATTGCATATAAGTAGGCCAAGATGCCGGTCACCAAAGCGATCATAGCGTCTGCCAGGAGCATAATCCGCTTTCGAGACCATCGATCCACCAGCGCACCCACGAATGGGCCCAGGACAACAGAGGGAAGTAACCCCACCAACGTCGCGGTTGTCAGAACGGTCGCTGAGCCTGTCTCTGTAGTCAACCACCAGATAAGCGCGAATTGGACTAACTGGCTGCCAATGAGAGACAGCGCCTGCCCGCCCCAGATGGAAAAGAAACGTACTTTCCATGATTTATGATCCTCGGTTGTTGTTTGTGTTGCCATCTGAACTCTCCGTATAGTTACTATGTTTGTGGTTTCAATCGGATAAATTTATTTTCGAGCAACCATCTGGATTGGTATTCTTCTCTGCGCTTATTGTCATTGCTATTTTCTCTGTATCTATCCAGGTGCTTCTCAGCTTTGATCCGGTTGTCTTGTACATACAGTGCATGATCTGTCATATTGGCGATTTCAAACCATATGCTATCAAATGTAATGTTCCTGGACCCTGCTGTCATTATGTATCTGATCAGTCTTATTTATGAACGAATGGCTAGATTAAACCTGGTCTTAAGGACAGGCCTCAAAAAATCCATCTTACCCAGGCCCATTTATTCAGGAAACGATTTCATTTGTTGTTGCGCTCTTGAAGTGGGCGGCGTCTCGTATGAAGTGATCCCAAATTCTGTATTCTGGAAGGTCTTGTGAGCTGGTCGCTGCTTTTTGGAAGCAGTATGGTAAACCTGTGTTTTCATAATCGAGGCACAGAAAATGTAAAATAGTCTTGACATCCCCGCTTGTTATTGATACAGTAGGTATGTAAAGAACTTTTTACATGGAGGTTGCGATGAGGGAGTTTTTCAAGCGGCTCGGGTTTAGAAAGGCAGATGAGATGGATGGGCACATTACCAGGGTGTCTGTGGGTTGGAGCTGGCTGGTGATGCTGGTCAACCTTCTGGGGTTTGGGCTTTATGGGGTGATCCGCAGAGGTGAAATCAATGTCTCTATGATGGTCCTCTCTGTGGGGCTGGCTGTCTATTTCGGTGTCATGCTCTATATGCGGGGTAAGCTCTATGACGGCCCTCGAGAATAAACTGCGGACATACCGGAAGGAGAGAGGGTACACTCAGGCGAGTTTTGCGGAGGAGCTGGGGGTTTCGCGCCAAACGATCAACGCCATCGAAAACGAGAAATATAACCCTTCGCTGGAGCTGGCGATCAAGATTTCCCGTTTGGTTGGTGAGCCAGTGCAGGAGATTTTTTATCTTCCTAAAGATGGTTAAAGGTTCTCTGCTTTTAGCCTGTGAAAGCTCCACGCGCCGGGATCTGGGTGGGGAAGCCGGGTAAATTTCAGACTTACAGCGATGACGGCTTAAAAACAAAGACAAGGCCGCTTTCTGTCAGATATTTAGAAAATCAGCATGAAAACAAAGAGATCCTCGAAATTCATTTTGAACCTACTAGGGTTTGGAACAGCTGTCTCCCTCTTGGGGGATGCTACTCTTTATACGGTCCTGCCGCATCCAGATATATCTGCCCAATTGGGTATCACGCTCTCCAAGGTGGGGCTGCTTCTGGGAGCAAATCGAGCTGTCCGATTGGTTTTGAACGGCCCTGTGGGCTTCCTGTATGACCGCATGCCGCGGCGCGGTCTATTGATTGCCGCATTGTCCCTTGGCGCAGGTTCCAGTATATTGTACGCTGCAGGCAGTGGATTCTGGCCCCTGTTAATGGGCAGGGTTTTATGGGGTCTGGCCTGGTCGTTGCTTTGGGTAGGCGGGAATTCAGTCGTTTTGGATGTGTCCACCGAAGAAAACAGAGGGCAAAACAGCGGCATGTATCAGATGTGGTTTTTTATCGGTGTGGCTGCTGCATCCTTGTTGGGGTCTATGCTGACTGATATGTTTGGCTTCCGCAATGGTCAGTGGATCAGCGTGGGTGTTATTGCCGCCACCGCCTTGGTCTGGTTTTTCCTCTTGCCCGAGACAAGGGTGCACGAAACGTCTGGGCAAGAAGATGCCCCCAAAGACATAGACAAACCCGGAGATACGAGATTGCCGTGGAAGGCAATGGCTGTGATATCATTCACAATTTTTATTTCTCGTTTTATGGCCTGGGGGGTTTTGGCAGCAACCGCGATTCTATGGCTCTCCGATATATTCGGAACGGGCGTCCAGTTTGCGTCGTATTTCATTCCCATAGCTAGTTTTACGGGGCTCTTCACCGCCCTGCGCAATCTGATCGGTGTGGTCAGCACACCTTTAGCCGGCGCGATGTCAGACAGGTACGGCCGGAGGTGGCCGGTGATTGGGCTGGCAATGATCATAGGGGGACTGGGGTTGGGGATGATGAGCAGCGATATCCACAGCTTGGCCCTGATGGGCGCATTTTTTGTGCCTGTAGCTGGCAGCAGTATTGAAGCCTTGACCCCCGCTATTGCCGGAGACCGGGTGCCAAAAACCGTGCGCAGCCGCGCTTTAGGCCTCATCAATACCGCGGGAGACCTGGGAGCTACAATTGGTCCCTTTGCTGCTTTAGGTGCCATACATTCAGGTTGGCTTTCTTTGGGCGGGCTTTACAGGATCGGGGGCGCCCTGTTTGGTCTCGTAGCCTTGTTGGCCCTTTCCCCTCTGGTCTCCAGACAAAGGAAGACATCAGCCACTAATAAACGCATCACCTGAGGCATCTAGTTATGAGGTTAACGTAACAGTCGGATCCTTCACAGCCTGCTCATGGAAGTAAAAATCAAAGAGATAAGCCATGCGATGTGTTCTGCCGAGAATCATTCGAAAAATTAGCTTGCTTAGCGTTCCGGCATGCTGTTGTCCGCCGTCGACACCAAGGCGGATATCTGCGACTCAACGGCTGCCTGGAGGGACCGGGCATTAACAAGAAGAATCCACAGCGGTTCTTTGGTTCAAGATAAGCGCTCGCCGGTACAATCGGCGATATAGCTTGTAACTCGGAATTTTCACGCTCTACACGCTGGAATCGGTCAGGCAGTTTTCACTCCTGCCTGGAGGGCTGGGTTGGCTGGAGGCCGGGAAGGCAGGCGCCTCTCTATGTATTCCCACCCTGGTTTCCTGGAAACACCGGGACACATAATGGGTGTTGTGGACATAGGGAGGGGCGGTTGCTTGGTGAAAAATAGCAGGATCAATGGGAGGAGTATTTGTGAGAAAGAAACATGACCTGATCTCAAAAATGACGCTGGAAGAGAAGGCGTCGCTCTGTTCTGGGCTGGATTTCTGGCACACCAAAAGCATCAAGCGCCTGGGCATCCCTTCCGTGATGATGACGGACGGTCCCCACGGACTCCGAAAACAGACAGGGGACAGCGATAAAGTAGAGCTGGGAAAAAGCGTCCCCGCCACCTGTTTCCCAACCGCCTCCGCCCTGGCTGCGACCTGGAACCGGGAGCTGATTTACCAGGTCGGTGAAGCCCTCGGCGAAGAGTGCAGGCAAGAAAAAGTGGGGGTGATCCTTGGCCCTGGCGCTAACATCAAGCGTTCCCCCCTTTGTGGGCGGAATTTTGAGTATTTCTCTGAAGACCCTTTTCTCTCCGGGGAAATCGCTAAAAGCCACATCCAAGGGGTCCAGAGTCAGGGCATTGGCACTTCTCTGAAACATTTTGCGGTCAACAACCAGGAATACCGCAGGATGACCATCGACGCGATAGTCGACCAGCGAGCGCTGCATGAAATCTATCTGAGGGGGTTTGAAATTGCCGTCAAGGGCGCCCAACCCTGGACCGTGATGGGCGCGTACAATCGGGTTAACGGTACGTATTGCTGCGAATCCCCCTTCTTATTAAAGGAAACGTTGAAGGAGAGCTGGGGGTTTGAGGGAGTTGTCGTTTCCGACTGGGGTGCGCTGAATGAAAAAGTTATGTCATTGAGAGCAGGGATGGATCTGGAAATGCCGGGGACAGATAACGGCCATGACCGGATCCTCGCCGACGCCTTCCGGTCTGGGGAGCTTGACGAAGAAGTCCTGGACCGGGCGGTGGAGCGGATCCTGGAGATGGTTTTCAAAGCTGAAAAGACCCTGACGGAAGATATCACCTATGACCAAGAAGCGCACCACGCACTGGCCCGGAAAGCCGCAGGGGAAGGAGCTGTTTTATTGAAAAACGAGGCCCGGATCCTGCCCCTTGAAAAGGGCTCCTCCGTGGCCCTGCTGGGTGCGTTTGCCAGATCGCCCCGCTACCAGGGCGCGGGCAGTTCACTCATCAACCCCTCCCGTCTGGATACGCTGTACGGGGAAATGGTCAAGATCGCCGGGGAGGAAGCGATCACCTATGCGCCAGGTTACCCTCTGAAAGGAAAACAGGTGAAAGGTAACCTGATTCACAAGGCGGTGGAAACCGCAAAAGAGGCAGACGTGGTGGTGATCCATGCTGGGCTGCCGGATATCTTTGAGGTGGAAGGGATAGACCGCGAGCATCTCCGCCTTCCGGAGAGCCATAACCGCTTGATTGAAGAGGTTGCTTCCGCCTGCAGCCGTGTGGTTGTGGTCCTGAGCAACGGATCTCCAGTCGAGATGCCCTGGGTGGATGATGTCCAGGCAGTCCTGGAAGGGTATCTGGGCGGGCAGGCGGGTGCAGGGGGTGTGGCAGACATACTCTATGGGATCGTTAATCCCAGCGGTAAACTGGCTGAAACGTTTCCGGTCCGGCTGGAAGACACCCCCGCTTACCACTATTATCCAGGGGGACCCAGAACCGTGGAGTACAGAGAGAGCGTCTATGTGGGATATCGTTTCTATGACACAGTGGGAAAAGAAGTACTTTTCCCTTTCGGACACGGGTTGAGCTACACAACATTTGCATACAGCGATATGGAACTGAGCCAGTCCAGTATTGGCCCCGAAGAATTACTGACCGTTTCGGTGAAGGTTAGAAATACTGGCGACCTGCCGGGGAAGGAGGTCGTTCAGCTCTACATTGCGCCAGAGTCCCCGACAGCATTCCGCCCCAAGGCGGAGCTGAAAGGCTTCGAAAAAGTATCCCTTCAGCCGGGAGCAGAAAAAGATGTCCTCTTTACGTTGGATGGACGGGACTTCGCATTTTACAACACCGGTATCGGGGACTGGCAGGTGGAATCCGGCCGGTACATGATCCTAGTAGGGGCCTCTTCACGGGATGTCCGGCAGAGTGGCGAAGTGGAAGTCGAATCGCGCACTCATGACCTTCCCATTCCCAGACAGGATAAGCTGCCCGCCTATGCGGATTTTCCCGCGGACGGGCGGATCGCCTCCTCAGATTTTGAAGACCTGATCCAGAGGTCACTCCCTCCCAACACCTTCCAGGGCAGCGAAGAGTATACGATCAATACGCCTGTCTCGGACATGAAAAACTCCTTCATCGGGCGACAGCTGGGGCAAATGATGCGCAAACAAGTCCAGCAGATGGTCGAGGAAGACCCCGAGAGCCCCAACGCGCATATGATGGAAGCCTTTGTCAAGGAAGCCCCCTTGCGGGCTATGATGATCTTTGATGATCAGATGAATCGGGGTATGGTGGAAGGGCTGTTAATGATGATCAAGGGCAAATTTTTCAGAGGTCTTATCCGCTTCTTGAAGAACCGGTAGCTGAAGTTCCGAACAAAAACATGGAGGAATTTCCAGGTGTGACGGAGGAAGACATTCAGGCCTGCTTCATTAAGGGTTGTACAGCCCTGTTGGATATATAAGCTGAAGAACATGCTAAAGGTTATAGATAAGGCAACAAATCAAGCCCTTCAATGAAACGATAACCTCTTTGATTTTTTGATTGTCGCCGAATGACTTTGGCTTTGTCTTTCACGCCTCCGGGGATATAGAAAAAGAGGCTGCCCAGGGTGTATAGCATCCGTATGCGTCTTTTAAATCACAAACTGGAAAGCGCGGCCGTGCTGCAACACCAATCATACAAGTTTTTAGACTTGTAATATACTGGTACAAGTGGTATAACTTGTGTAGGGAAACTTTTCACGAGGAGTGTACTTGTGTCCGATCCCCGAACCTACGCCGTTCTCACTGGAGATATCGTCGCTTCTTCCCAGAGAAGTCTTGAGGGACAGAGGCTGTTGCCTGAGGTCGTTCACAGAGTCAGCAGGGAACTCAAAGACCACTTTGAAGAGGCGTTTCACAGCGAGATCGATGTCTTCCGGGGAGACAGCTGGCAGATGGTGATTACCCGGCCGCAAGACGCACTTCGGATAGGATGTTTCATCAGGTCGCGAATGCGATCTGAACCAAGCTACCGCCACCTGGATTCCAGGATTTCCATCGGTATCGGCGCCGTCGATTACCTACCCGAGGAAAATGTCTCCTCGGGAAACGGACAGGCCTTTCGTCTATCTGGGGAAGGCTTGGAGTCGCTTCCGAGTTATTCCCGGATGTCCCTCATCTTTCCCAACCAACACCCGGCAGTTCTCCCTCAGGCATTGGATGTGATCGTCCAGTTGATGGATCTCCAGATGCAGCGCTGGACGGGGAAACAAGCGGAGGCTGTGTCAGGCGCCCTGATCAACCTGACCCAGAAGGAGATTGCAACTTCCTGGGTCAGGAAGCCCGTGACACAGCAAGCCATTTCGCAGCACCTGGAAGGGGCGGGGTGGGTGCAAATGAAAAGCGGCCTGTCGTATGTTGAACGGGTGATACCCCGGATGTTAAACAGCGGGAAACATACAAGCACATGAGCTTGTATTGAGGGTTTACAAGTTTTTAGGCTTGTAAACATGCAGGAGTGTATGGATAATCAGTTTTTGACCATCCTCATACCTTTGATCACGGGACACATCCTGGCGGATTTTGCCCTTCAAACAGACGCGGATGTGTATCAGAAGGACAAAATGGGGGTGTTGGCAAAGCATGGGTTGCGGGTGGGCGCCACCAGCTACGTGCTGCTGGGCATCCCTGGTGCCTGGGGGCTGGTTTTGGGTGTTGTCGTCAGCCATCTTCTCATTGATCTTTGGAAGCTGCGTTGGGAACGGGGGACAGAATTATGGCGATTTATGGTGGATCAATGTGTTCATATATTGGTTATTTTTCTATTTTCCTGGGCTGCATCAGAGGCTCGATTTCAGTTCGCAACTTCCTGGTGGGGTGCGATTCTTGGTATCGGGTACTACCGGGCGCTCACATTACTTTCAGGAATCCTTGTGACGCTTTCCATGGGAAGCTATGTGGTAGAGCATGTTTTTTTGACACTCACCGAATCCAGCGTAAGAAACGCCAGTTCCCGGCCGGATGCTGCCCGGAAACTGCAGGAAGGCGCAGGGTTTTCAATGGGGTTACCCGATGGGGGAGAGGTGATTGGCTATCTGGAACGGGGTCTTATCCTCTTCTTCGTGCTGGTGGGCCATCCGGCAGGGATCGGATTTTTGGTCGCAGCCAAGTCCGTGTTCCGCTTTGGGGAGCTGACGGACCTCCAACGCCGCCGTCAGGCGGAGTATATCATCATCGGCACCTTGACCAGCATCCTGTTTGGCAGCATCACTTCCTACCTGACCGCCCTGACGCTCCAGGCTCTCCAGGTCCCGGTTCCACTCATTAATCTGGGAAAGTGACCGCTGGTGATCCATACCGCTCCGGCCGCCACGGGTCAAGTCACCCGCTGGGTTTGGCTATCGTTGTGGTCAAGATTTGGGACTGAAGACTTATTCCTTTTCTAAAAGATACGCTTCTTGACAAACTTAGTGGATTGGGTATCATATGAACTATTGTTTATATACAAAATCCAGCTTTAGTCTGCCGCAGGAGGATTGTATTGCGAATTTCCACCTCTTAAGTATTTCTAGAAAGTGGTTTCATCTCCAGAAGGGCACCTTACAAACTATAGCTGGTAGTGGTTGAAATACTAGAAAAGGATTTTGTCTGATCGGTTCTCAAATAGCAGCTGATATACGGATTGACGAATTGGCCAGGTTATTGCGGGTGGTCTCTGAAGAGAAGAGATTGCGCATCCTAAACCTGCTTACACAGAAGGAGATGTGTGTCGGTGAGATTATGACGGCCCTGGATGCCTCACAATCGCTGGTTTCCCACCATCTGGCCGTGTTGCGTGATGTTGGCCTGGTCCGATATCGCCGTGATGCGCAGTGGATCTACTACTCGATTGACTCCAAAGGGTTGGCGGAACTCAATGAGAGCTATCTGCAGCTTCTGGATATCGAGCACTCTCCCCGCAAAACCGCTTATGGCGCCAATCCCACGAAGCACTGATTTATTTTATTATCTGTATATCAAAATACGTTAATATTAAGAAGTTGACATGATGGCTGTGGAGAAAAACCTATCCTTTTTTGAGAGAAACCTCATTATCTGGGTCCCGCTGGGGATCGCTGCGGGTATTGCGTTGGGCAGACTCTCGCCGCGGGTTGCGGTAATGCTTGATTCTCTCTCACCGTATCGTGTCTTGGTTCCCATTGCCATCTGCATGTTCTTTATGCTTTACTTTGTCATGAAATCATCAAAAAAAATTTACCTAATAATGGATTAATAATATATGACTAGCCAAGCATGGTTCATCATCCTATCCTCAATTGGACTGGTTGTTTCCTCTCTAGGCGTTCTGCTTGCAAAGCGGTTGATTGTCGTGATCTTGGCGCTTGGATTGGGCAGCCTGTTTCTGTCTGCGGTTTTCTTTCTTTTTAATGCCCCCTTTGCAGCCGCGTTTGAAGTCAGTGTTGGGGCAGGATTAATCAGTGTGCTGTTTGTGATCGCTACCAGTCTGAGTTGGGGTACCGGAGGGTCTGGTAAAGATGTTTCGTAGACGCTGGGGAAATCTGCTGGGAGTATTAATCCTCCTTTTCCTGGGGTGGGGTGCCTTTCGCCTGCTCAATCCTGGTCTTTTTGGAGGTGGAGATCCGGGTTTCAGGGAGTGGATGTGGGAGTCCCGCAGTTTGGATTTGTTGGTCCAGATGGTATTTGTGTTTGCGGGCGCTCTTGGTATTGCGGCAATTTTACCTGTAGAGAATAATGATGAATGAACTCCTGCTTCCCCCGAGTGTTGTCTCCTATTTGCATATTTGTGCTGTGCTGGTCTTTTTGATTGGTTTCCTGTGTTTCTTTCTCCGCCGCGATTATGTCCGCCAGATCGTCGGGCTAAAGCTTATGCTCCAGGGTGTCTCTTTGGGTTTGATCACGACGGGCTGGGAAATGGGTTCAATGAACCTTCCCCAATCCATCGTTATTTCCGGATTGATCATTGAAGCCGTTGTGATAGGCGTGGCTTTGACGATGGTTATTCATATTGTCCATCATCCCGAAGAGGAAAAAGATTTCTTTGCTCCCTTGGACGCCTTCCGTTCCAAAGAGGATGGATAACTTGACAGTTTTTCTGGCTTACCTGCTCTTCTTTTTACCCCTTTTGTCTGGCATTGTTTTTTTAATTGTTAAAAAACAACAGATCAGGTCAATTTTCCAGGTCCTGTTGTCAGTAATCGTCCTCTCCTTGCTTTATTTATCTACCGCAGGCTCGTTTGAAGTCAGGACGCAGTGGGCTTTTCTAGGCACACCGCTCTGGCTGGGAATCTCCCATACCCCAACGATCATTTTCCTGGTTACCGTGCTGGTGTTGTGGTTATTGCTGTTTGTGGTAAAGCGAGAGGATGAGGAACAGCTTTCGCGATTTGATGCAGCGCTCCTTGCCTTCTCATTGGCGTTTGGCTATACAGCGTTTTTCAGCGGCCAGTTTCTAATGCGTTATATCTCATTGGAGATTGTTGGTTTAACAGCTGCACTCAGTGTGCTGGTCTGGACTGAAGATCAACTTTCCCTTGAACGTTTTAGTGTTGTCTTCACCTTTCTGCGTCTGGGGGACCTCAGTTTACTGGTTTCCATCTTACTCCTCCTGGTTGATACCGGCATTCTCAATCTCAATATTGATGAGATGATCAAGGCAGCGGTGAACCTTCCAGCAGAACGACAAATCTGGATTCTGGTGGGTGTTCTGGTGGCTGGGGCCATGAAACTTGCTGTCTGGCCTTTCAGGGCGTGGCTTCGCTGCGCGGAACGCAGAAAACAAAGCGCGGCATATTGGGTGCCGGCGGTCCTTATGCCGTCTCTGGGCTTGTATCTTCTCTATCGTTTTGTCCCAATCATTGAATCGCAGGCAATTTATCAGCAATCATTAGCGGCGGCGGCTCTGGGGCTTTTGATCATCCCGCTGATCTCGCTCCGCGCACAGAGGGCTCAATCCTCCCCATTTCGGGTTATCAGCAAAATGATGGGGGCCCTGCTGTTTTTCTGCGCAGCTTCTGGTTCGACTTCGGCATTGAATTTTTTTGCCTTAGGCTTCATCGTTTTTCGATTGATCCTGGCACTTCGGGACCGTGAGTATATCCGCATGTCGCAGCATGCAATTTTGGTTTTGCTGCTGATCGTACACGTCCTTCCTGTATTGTTTCTGTTTCAGGAAGCCCCCATTTTGTTTACCGGGGGGTGGGCATTGTCAATGGGCGTGATCGTTTTCGCGCTCAGAGGCATGGGATTGTTATCGCCCGCTAAAGCCGGCAAGAAAGACCCTCAAGGGGGCCGGCAGGCAGTGCCGGTGAAAAGATCTCGAGCAGAAAGCCTGATCGGACTCAAAAACCAGGGAGGCGTAGGCCTCATAGAGTTCCCTGATCAAATAGCAGCCTGGCTCTATTTCAATGTTGAGCAGACGCTCCATCACCAGTGGGAGGGGCTGGAACGGTTAATGATGCGCATTTCCAGGTTCACCCTTGATCACGTTGAACACACGCTCGATCATCAATGGGAGGGCCTGGAACGGTTGATGATGGGCATATCCAGATTCACCATGGATCAGTTTGAACAGGCACTCGATGACCGATGGAAGGGTCTGGAACGGTTAATGATGCGCATTTCCAAGATCACCCTGGTTCGGGTTGAGCAAAAAGGCGCTGAAAGATCCGAATCCTTGTTTCGCGGCCTGGCTGATCATATTGGAGAGCAGGAAAAACTGATCAGGGAAAACCCATTCCGTTGGGACCTGCTCTGGATCCCGGTTATGGTTGTCATTGTTCTTGTTGTTCTATTAACTATGTAAAACGGATAAGACTATGAAAATAACTGAACTGTTGTTAACGGGCATTATTCTTCTTCCGGTATCAGGTATTATCCTGATGCTGCTCTGGCGCAAAGCATCCAAAACTCAGGCTGCGATTGTAGCCATCATCAGTGAGGGGTTTGCATTCGTCATCCCCATCATTTTGCTGGCAGAGCTGAGAACAGGGCAGCCGGTGTCTTTTTCTGTCCCCTGGATCCCCATGTTGGGCATTTCTTTCAGCCTGGAGCTGAACTGGTTATCTTTGGTCTTTCTTCTCACGGAAGTCCTTGTAACTCTGGCTGCCATGGTTTATTCGCTGGGCGAAAAGCGGGGAGAGAAAGCCAGTAATTTTTATTATTCACTGCTTTTGCTTTTCAGCCTCGGCATGTCCGGAACAACGCTGGCGGAGGATGTTTTCTTATTCTATGTGTTCTGGGAATTGATGCTGATTGCATCCGTCTTGCTGATCCTGATCTGGGGCAGCGGGAAAAACAGGTCAAGGGTTGCGTTGAAATATTTCATCATCACGCACATTGGCTCTTTGATGGTGCTGGTGTGTCTGATCACATTACAAGTCCAAACCGGCACAGCCAGCCTGACTGCACTTGCCCAGAGGGCAAGCTCGCTTCCGATCGGGATGCAACAATTCCTCATCCTATTTTTCCTGATCGGTTTCTGTGTAAAAATGGCGATCTTTCCTTTACACATCTGGCTGCCAGATGCGCACACGGTGGCTCCCATGCCCGTTACGATCGTGCTCGCGGCGGCCATGCTTGCCATGGGTGCCTATGGTATTCTCCGCTTTCCCATTGCTCTTTTCCCTGTCCAATCTATGCAGCCTTTTGTGATCTGGATGATGGTTGCAGGCGTGTTTTCAGAAATCTATGGAGCCTTGATGGCGCTGGCTGAAAAGCATGTTAAGCGCATTATCGCTTACAGTTCGGTCAGCCAGATGGGGTACATTCTCTTTGGTTTGGGTTCGCTGACAGCACAGGGGATCATGGGGGGTGTTATGCATGTTGTCTATCATGCCATTGTCAAAACGCTACTATTTATGGTGGTTGGGATCGTTTTGCATGCGGCGCGGGAGAAATATATCCAGGATCTGGGGGGTATGGCCAAACTACTGCCTGTTACCACTATATGCGCAGCCATTGGGGTGCTGGGGATATCCGCTATGCCTCCCCTGGGTATTTTCACCAGCGAATGGATGATTTTCACAGGGGGATTTCGGTCAGGCTATCCCGTGTTTCTTACGGTGATTTCATTGATTGGATCGTTGTTCACTGTTTTCTATGCCCTGAGATTCTTTGGCAAAATCTTCCTGGGTGAGTTAAAGCCCAGCGATTCAACCGGAAATCCAAATAAAGCCCTTCTGGTGCCAACCATCGCCGTGACGGTGTTCCTGCTTGTTGAAGGGCTGGCCCCAGCCCCCCTGCTGACCTGGGTGATGCGAGGATTGTCCACGGTATTTGGGGGGGCGTATTGATGAGCGGATCGTTCAGCGTGGTGCTGCCCATTGTGATTTTGGTTGGCGGAGCCTTTGGCATCACCAGCATCACAATGTTTTTAAGGCTTAAGAATAAGGCCGCGGCTGTCCTGACCCTCCTGATATTACTGTCTGCTCTGGCTGCGCTGACGCATGTGGTGGGTAGGGCGCCGGATCCAAGTCAATCGGCATCCGCTTTTTATGGGGTTCTTAGCCCAGATGGCATTCTCTTTAAGATTGATTACCTCGGCGTATATCTTATTTTTGTTGCGATCCTGGTCGGCATTTTCGTCAGCGTTTATTCAGGGGAATCCCTGTCCCGGGATCACCGATTTGTCCTGTATTATCCACTGATCCTGCTGACCATTTCCGGCTTGTTAGGCTTGTTTTTTTCCACAGACCTTTTCAACATTTTCTTATGGGTAGAGCTGACAACCGTATCTTCCAGTGCTCTGATCGCATTCCGTTATCAGCATGAGGCAGCGGTCAAGGCAGGCTTTAAATACCTGATCATGAGCGGTTTGGGGGGGATGATCATGATGTTGGGGGTTTATTTCACGTACCGGAGCAGCGGGAGTTTAGCCCTTTCAGTGATATCTGATCACACTGATCTGTTCACAAGAATCGGTGCGGGATGCTTTCTGGTTGGGTTCTGGATAAAAGCCGGGGTGTTTCCGCTGCACACATGGGTCCCAGATGTGTACAGTAAGGCACCCAGCGCCATCAGCGGTTTGCTGGCAGGTGTGATGTCGAAAAGCATGTTGTTCCTGGCTCCCGCCGTCTGTTTAAGGTTGGGGATGTCCTCCTCAGAACTGGGCTTGTTTTATATTCTGTTTGCATGCGTGAATATGCTCTTCGGTTCCATCCGTTTACTTAAACAGGATAACCTCCGGCGGTTTCTGGCCTATTCTTCGATTGCCCATACCGGTTACCTGATGTTCGCACTGGGGATCGGTTTTCTATATGAATTGGAGGCAGCCATTACAGCTGGCCTGTTCTTGTTTGTTTCGGGCGCGGTGATGAAGAGCCTGGCTTTCCTGGCAGCGGGCATCTATGAATATTATCTTCATTCAAGTGATGTCGAAGATTTGAAAGGTGTCTACCGCCGGATGTCCTTACCGGCTGTTACCGGCAGCATTGCGCTGGCGGGCCTGGCAGGGATCCCCATTCTGGCAGGTTTCAACGGAAAGTGGCTGGTTTTCTCGGCGGTACTTGAAATCAGCGACCCGACGGCACTCCTGGGGTTGGCGTTGTTCCTTTTGAGCTCGGTGATTAGTTTGGGTGGATATTTGCCCATGCTGGCAGTCCAGTTTCAACCGTCAAATGGGGACCGATCTGACAATACCGACGTCCCGGTAAGGGATCGGATTTCTATCTGGATGGCGCTCCCAATTGCCGGTCTTGTTGCGCTGGTTGTGCTCCTGGGTGTTATCCCCTCGCCATGGTTGCGTGTGATCGACTGGATTATGAATTGGGTGAGCTTATTATGAAAAATGTACTGCTGACTATTCCGTTTGCTTTCTTGTTTTTTGTGGTGATTTTGTCAGTTTTATATATATTTCTGATCCGTTCTTCCCCTAAAGGAGAGGATCATCCAGAAAAATACCTTCCTTATTCAGGCGGACAGGGACTCCCGCCCGTCGAACTGCGGCTCTCATATCAGGCATTTTTCAGAATTGGTTTGTTGTTTGGGATTATGCATGTGTCGGCTCTGGTGATTTCCACATTACCTCTGAAATCAAGCACCATAGGGATTGGTATAATTTACCTGGCAGGTATTTCGATCAGCGCTTTTGTGTTAGCAAAAACTGATTTTACCTAAATCTGGAGACAGGAATGTTCAGGACCGCGATGGATAGGGTTTATAGATGGGCTCAGAAGAATTCTATCTGGGTTCTCTCTTTCAACACAGGTGGATGTAACGGTTGTGATATTGAAATCCTTGATCTTCTTACCCCCAGATATGATGTGGAGCGGTTGGGGATCATGGCTGAAGCTTCGCCCAGGCATGCCGATGTGCTGCTGTGCACCGGTCCTGTCACCCGCCAGGCGCGATCAGGATTATGGCAGATTTACTCTCAGATGCCCTCTCCTAAATGGGTGGTAGCTGTTGGCAGCTGCAGCAATACCGGCGGGATGTTTTTGGACAGCGAAACAGTCCTGGGAGGTGTGGATAGCGTTCTTCCGGTGGATGTTTATATTCCGGGGTGTCCATGTCGTCCAGAGGCGATCATTGAAGGGCTGGTTAATTTAATTGAAAGGATTTAATGGTAGTGAACACAATAGATATTGACGCATTATTCAACGCTCTTGGGGGGGAGATCGATCGAGACTGCATTCAGCAAGATTCAATACAAAATGAGGTAGTCATCGAGATTCCTGCCGAGAAGCTGCTGGAAGTGAGCAGCGTCTTGCTGGACCAATTTGACCTGTACCATCTCTCTACGATCACAGCCGAGGAACGGGCAGGTGATCCTGACTATCTTGCAGTTCAGTACAATTTCTGGAAGGGTTCAGGTTTGACATTGTTGACACGGCTGGAGAAGGATTCACCCGTGTTAAGATCCCTCACTGGTATGATCCCGGGAGCAGATTTTTATGAGAGGGAGGTTGCGGAGATGTTTGGCGTCCAGTTTACCCATCGCGCTGAGACGCCGCCTCTGTTGCTCCCCGATGATTGGGATGGGGATCCGCCGATGCTGCAAAAAGAGGAACCGAAATAATGGATAAAATGAATATCCCCATCGGCCCCCAACACCCCTTACTGAAAGAGCCTTTGAGGCTGAATATTGAGATCTCTGGAGAGAGGGTTCTCGGAGGTATTTTACGCCTGGGGTATGTCCACCGGGGAATAGAAAAGTTAGCGCAGACCAGAAATTACAACCAGAATGTTTCGCTGACCGAACGCGTGTGCGGGATTTGTTCGCATGTGCATACAACAACCTTCTGCCGCGCTGTTGAGGCCTTACTGGGTTTAGAGCTTCCTGAACGGGTGCACTACATCCGGGCTTTAATGTGTGAGATGGAACGCATCCACAGCCATTTGTTATGGCTGGGGATTTTGGCGAAGCATATCGGACTGGAAATGGTTTTCATGCATACCTGGCATGATCGGGAGTCCATCCTGGATGTTATGGAGGAATTGTCCGGGGGGAGAGTCGCCCATGCCGTTAATCAAATCGGCGGTGTGCGGTTTGACCTTGACGAGGATCATGGACCGATGGTCGATTCCACAGTGAAAAAACTGAAGGTAGATTATGAAGAGCTTTTGGATGTCATTGAGCACGATACGACACTGAAAGCAAGGACACAGGGGATAGCCCCGCTCTCAGCTGAGGATATGAAAAAATACTGTGTCGTTGGGCCGGTGGCCAGGGCTTCCGGGGTGGATGTGGATATGCGCCGGGATGACCCCATGCCGCCCTACGATAAACTTGACTTTCAAGTTATCACCCACCCTGACGGAGATGCCTGGTCCAGGACATACGTCCGACTGCAGGAAATTCGCCAAAGCCTGCACTTATGCAAACAGATCATTGACGACATACCGGAGGGCCCCATTTCCGTTCGGGCTCCCCGTAAAGTGCCAGCAGGGGAGGTTGTCATGCGTTCGGAAGCTCCGCGTGGAGAGCTGTTTTATTATTTGCGCAGTGACGGCAGTGAATATCCAGCACGTTTGAAGATCCGCACCCCAACCCTGCCGGCCTTGGGCATCCTGCCGGAGCAGTTGTCGGAAATTCATATTGCAGACATTCCGGTCGTGCTGGCCGGCATCGATTTGTGTATTGCTTGCGCTGATAGATAACGGGATCACATGGCAGAATCTTTGTTTTATTTGCTAATATTTCCGGGGATTAGTTTCCAACTGGTGTGCGGTTGGTTCTTTGAATGGTTCGACCGCAAATTACAGGCACGATTCCAGCGCCGGGTTGGGCCGCGCTGGTTTCAACCCCTTGCAGATTTACTCAAGCTTTTTAGTAAAGAAGACCTTCTACCCTCGGGCGCCAATGAATTTGCCGCCGCTGCCCTGCCGTTGGTCTCTCTGGGAGCGGTCCTTACAGCTGGCGTCTACGTACCGATCGCTGGATTCAGTCCGGCTTCCTTTGAGGGCGATTTGATTGTGATTGTGTTCCTGTTGAGTGTTCCTACCCTGGCTTATTATCTTGCCGGCATTATCTCTGCGGGCATTTACAGTGTTCTTGGGGGAGGGCGCTCTTTACTGCAATTTTTTTCCTATGAAGTACCGCTCCTGGTCGCTCTCAGCGGCCCTGCAGTGATGGCTGGTTCCTGGTCGATACGGGAAATTTCTTCCATCCAGGCTGAGATGGGCCCCTTTATTTTATTTCAGCCAATAGGATTTATCCTCGCTGTGGTTGGTCTGATCGGAAAGTTAAAGCGTTCCCCGCTTGATATTCCAAAGGCGAAATCAGAAGTGGTGGCAGGTTCGCTTACTGAGTTTGGCGGTGTGAAATTGGCCATCTGGAATACGGTCATGAATATTCAGGCGGTTGTCGGGATATTTCTTCTGGTCAATCTCTATTCAAGCTGGTCTGGTATCGTCGCCCCGGTGCTTGCTGTTCCGGTATTCTTTCTGGAAAGTGTGCTGATGATCTTTGTATTAAGTGCTGCCAGCGCAGTGTTTGCCCGCCTGCGGATTGACCAGTTAGCCGGGTTGGGATGGAAAGTTTTGGTGCCCCTGGCCCTCCTCCAATTATTGGTTGTCATTTTAATGGGAGTGTGACATGCAGTGGCTGAAGAAGCGGATGAGACTTCTGCTGGCATTAGTGGAGGCATTGACTGGAGAAGCAGAGACAGTCAGCTATCCTAAAACGGAGTTGGAGCTTCCCAAAGGGTATCGGGGCGCCATCCAACTGGATGAGGAAAAATGCATCGGCTGCGGTTTGTGTGTCATGGATTGCCCCGCACATGGGCTGGAGCTGGAAAAAGAATCAAAATCCGTCTATAGATTAACATACTATCCGGCCCGCTGTGCATACTGCGGGCAATGCGAGCGGGCCTGTCATCGCCAGGCAATTACGCATACAAACCAGCTTCCTGGTTCCACAACGGATCCAGAATCAATTATTGTGATCCTCAAAGATCAAAAAGAGCAAGAGGATTCTGACGAATAGAGCTGATATTTTCTGTGCGGCCGTGGATGGAAATTGAACATCGCCGGGATCAGGCTGTACCCAGGCCCCAGGCTGGGAAAATGTTTTCAGATCAGGCTTCAGGAATGGTGTTCTTCAACCCAGGCCCTTTTGCAGTTCATGCTTGAACCCCAAAAAAGGTTATGAGGTGTCTTATGGAAAAAATAGACCCACGAATTGAAGAGTTGCGGCAGATGAGATCGAAGGCCGAGGAGGGAGGGGGGCAGGATCGGATTGACCGCCAACATGCTAAGGGTAAATTGACAGCTCGGGAGCGTTTGGATTTGCTGCTCGATGAGGACAGCTTTACTGAATTGGAACCCTTTGTGGTTCAGCAGGATGATCCTGATGGGAAGGCGCATCTGGGGGACGGGGTGGTTACAGGCTACGGCACGGTGGAGGGGCGGACTGTGTACGTTTACGCGCAAGATTTTACCGTCCAGGGAGGGTCCCTGGGGGAAATGCACAGCCGTAAAATCTGCCGCGTCATGGACCTGGCGGTGGAGAGCGGAAGTCCGATCATCGGTTTGATCGATTCCGGCGGCGCGCGAATTCAGGAGGGGGTTAAAAGTTTGGGCGGCTATGCGGAGATCTTCAAACGCAACGCCCGGTATTCGGGTGTGGTGCCTCAAATCAGTCTAATCCTCGGCCCCTGCGCGGGGGGCGCCGCGTATTCGCCCGCGGTGACGGATATGATTATCATGGTCGAGGAACAATCCTTTATGTTTTTGACCGGCCCCCAGGTGATCAAAACGGTGACGGGAGAGGAGGTGGATTTCGAATCCCTAGGCGGGGCAGAAGTGCACATGAATGTCAGCGGGACCGCCCATATGGTCACCAAAGACGAAGAATCCGCCCTGGCGCTGGCCCGTTTTGTGCTGGGATATCTGCCGTCCAATTATGTCGAGAATCCACCTGACCGGGATAGCGGAGATGACCCCAGCCGTGTGGCAGAAGAGCTGAACCGCCTGGTGCCGGAGGACCCCACGGTGCCTTACAATATGCACACGGTGATTGAAGCGGTGGTGGACAGCGGGACATTTGTGGAGATCCAGGCTGGCTATGCCCGGAATGCCCTTGTGGGCCTGGCCCGGTTTCAGGGGAGGTCCGTGGGGATCATCGCCCAGGAACCGGCAGTGATGGCGGGCGTGATCGATATTGACGCTGCGGATAAGATCTCCCGCATGGTCCGTTTCTGTGATGCCTTCAACCTCCCCCTGGTGACATTCATTGATTCACCCGGCTTTTTACCGGGGGTGAGTCAGGAGCACCGCGGGATTATCCGTCATGGCGCAAAGGTCCTGTATGCTTTTGCGGAGGCCAATGTGCCCAAGGTGAGCATCGTCACCCGCAAAGCCTATGGGGGGGCATATGTGGTGATGAGCAGTAAATATTTGGGAACAGATATCAATTACGCTTGGCCCAGCGCTGAAATCGCCGTCATGGGTCCCTGGGGAGCGACCAATATCCTGTATCGAAAGGAAATCGCCCAGGCAGAGGATCCAGAGGCGGAACGAAAGCGGTTGGAGGACGAATATCGCGAACGCTACCTGACGCCGTATGCCGCCGCGCGGGCGGGCTATGTCGATGACGTCATCGAACCAGCCAAAACCCGCCCCATGATCATCAAGGCGCTTGACGCGATCCAGAATAAATCGCAACAACGGCCTTCCCGCAAGCATGGAAATATGCCAGTTTGAGAGGTTGCTAGATGACTGAGATCCAAGAGGGTTTACTTATCGCGGTCATGGGCATGGGGTTTGTCTTCCTGCTCATGATTCTCCTCTGGGGGGTCCTGTCGCTGATGAACAGGTTGCTCCACAGGGTGTCGGGCTCGGGAACTGACATAGGTCCCGAAGCGCCCGAGACGGCCGCACCGGACCTTTCGGGCCGTCAGGTGGCCGAAACACAGCGCAGGGTGCTGGCAGCTGCGGTAGCTGTGGAAATGGCCCTTGAATTGGAGGAGGGGTCCTTTTCCGAAGCTCGGGTTTTGACTGATAATAAAAGCCTGAGCCCGTGGCAGCTTACCCACCGCTCCCGGCAGCGGGACGAGAAAACAAGATGAGGATACATTCATGAAAGTAAAAGTGGTCATTGATGATCAGGCCTATGAGGTCGAGGTGGAAGACATCCATGAGCGGCCGGTGATCGCCAAGATCCAGGGGGAACGCTATGAGGTCTGGCCGGAGAAGGTGAGAAAGCCTACGCCAACCGTGTCCGTTCCTGAACCCACGCAGGCGCCGGCGCCCGTGGGCCAAGAAGCTCCGGGAAAAGACCTCAAAGAGGTCACAGCGCCGCTGCCGGGCGTGGTCGTGTCCGTCCTGGTAGAGCCCGGCGACACAGTCTCCCGCGGACAGGAACTCTGCACCCTGGAAGCGATGAAGATGAAAAACGCCATCATGAGCAGCCGGGATGGGGTCATCGCCTCTGTAGAGGTCAATGTCGGGGAACAGGTCAATCAGGGTCAGGTCTTGATGAGATACTCATCCTAAGGGAGATCGGGCATGGATGTTCAATTGTTACTCGAAGAGATCACCCGCGGCATCGTGACTCTCACCTGGGGTAATGCCCTGATGATTGTGGGCGGACTTTCTTTGATCGCCCTTGCCGTGATTAAAAAGTATGAGCCCACTCTGCTGCTGCCCATCGGTTTCGGATGCCTGTTGGCAAACCTCGGCATGTCCAGCGATGTGGGGTTCATGAAGACCATCTATGAGGCGGGGATTTCCACAGAGCTCTTTCCCTTGTTGATTTTCATTGGTGTGGGGGCCATGATTGATTTCAGCCCGTTGTTGTCTCAACCCCGAATGGTTCTTTTAGGCGCAGCGGGGCAGTTTGGCATTTACGGCACCCTGTTATTAGCGCTTCTGCTGGGTTTTTCCATGGAGGAGGCTGCCTCCATTGGGGTGATCGGGGCGATTGACGGCCCCACCGCGATTTACGTGGGAAGCAAGCTTGCCCCCCATCTCCTGGCGCCGATTGCTGTAGCCGCGTACTCGTATATGGGGCTGATTCCTGTCATCCAACCTCCCATCATGCGGCTGCTCACCACCAGGGAAGAGCGCATGATCCGTATGGAGTACGCGCCGCGCCCCGTGTCCCGGATGACACTGATGCTTTTTCCCCTTTTTGTCACCATAACGGTCAGTTTGATCGCGCCAGATGCCGCTCCTTTGATTGCCTCGTTGATGCTGGGGAATTTTCTCCGGGAAAGCCAGGTGGTGGACCGGTTGAGCAAGGCAGCGCAGAACGAGATCATCAATATCACAACCCTGTTTCTGGGTTTGGCGATCGGGGGGACGATGAAAGCAGAATCGTTTTTAAACCTGCAAACGTTGCTCATCCTCGGCCTGGGATTGATCGCCTTTATTATGGATACGGTGGCGGGATTGTTATTCGGGAAGTTAATGTCAGCGCTCAGCGGGGGGAAGGTGAATCCCCTGATTGGCGCCTGCGGCATCAGCGCCTTCCCGATGGCGGGTCGGCTGTCTGCCAAGATGGCCCATGAGGAGGACTTTGAGAATTACATTCTCATGCACGCCATGGGGGCCAATATGGCCGGACAATTGGGGAGCGTGATCGCGGGGGGATTGCTGCTGGCCCTGGTTTCGGGGGTGACATAACGCGGTTCAGGCACCCCTCTCGGGGGCGGACCAACGCCAGGCACAGCGGGGGTGGGGAAGGGGGCAGGTGAAAGATCTCCCTCCGCAAAGCCAGCCCCATGTCCCGTTTCTTTAGACCTCTTTCAAAATCACCCGCGCGTCAACGATTTTGACCCCTTTACCTTGTCCATACACGATGCAGGGGTTGGCGTCTGTTTCGGCGATATCATCGCCCAGATCAGCGGCCATCTCTGAGTAGCGGCTGAGGGTTTCCGCCAGAGCTTCACGATCCAGGGGCCCTTGGCCGCGGGCGCCTTCAAGGATGGCGGCGGCGCGAATTTCTTCTAGCATATTTGACGCTTCAGAGGTGGATACCGGGGCCACGCGGAAGGTAGTGTCTTCCAGGACTTCCACGAAAATTCCCCCCAGCCCGAACATCACGGTGGGCCCAAAGGTGGGGTCATTTACAGATCCGATGATCACCTCGGTACCCTCCGCGGCCATCTCCTGGACGGCGACTCCTTCAATCACAGCCTCCGCCTTGTACTGCTTGGCGTTTTCGAGAAGGCTTTGATAGGCTGCCGATAAGTCCTGAGCATTCTGGATGCCCACCTTCACGCCTCCGGCGTCGGACTTATGCAGGATGTCGTGAGAGACGATTTTCAGCACAACCGGGTATCCCACGTCTTGAGCAGCGTCGAGGGCTTCCTCTTCTGATCTGGCCAGGCGGGTCTCAACGACGGGAAGGCCGTAGGCTGCAAAGATTTTCCGGGATTCGATTTCCGTCAAACCTGTCCGGCCGCTTTCGCGGGCCTGGGCGATCACCTCCCGGGCCGCCCCGGAATCGTTCCTGTTTTCGGAGGAGGTCAGAACGGGGCCGGGAGAGCCATACCGTCCGTGGTCCCGGAGGGCGGCCAGGGCGTTGACAGCCAGATCGGGGGAATTGTAGGCAGGGATGCCGTGTTCGATCAACCATCTGCCGGCCTCCAGGGCAGAATCGCCGCCCACCAGGGAGACGACAATGGGCTTGTCATGGATGCCAGTTTCTTGTACGGCGCGGTGAACGCCTTTTACAATCTCCACCAGATCCAACAATTGCGTTTCGCAGATGATGACGACCAGCCCGTTCACCCAGGGGTGCGAAAAGGCCAGTTTGGTGGTGTGATGAAACCGTTCCGTGTTCGCCATACCGGTCAGGTCAACCGGGTTTTTCGCTGCCCCATAGTCAGGCATGTAGTCCATAAGCCCTTCCTGTAAGTCCTGGGGGATTTCTGTGGCAGGGATGCCGAATCGCTCCGCGGCGTCTGAGGCAAGGACACCCACGCCCCCTCCGTTGGTGAGGATGGCGAGGTTGTCCCCGCGCATGGAGGGCTGCAGGGTCAGGGCGAGGGTGCGGTCAAAGAAATTGTTCACATCGCTGGCCTGGATGACTCCGGCTTGTTTAAAGGCAGCTTGATACACTTTGGTGGCCCCGACCAATGACCCGGTGTGGCTGGCCGCGGCAGCGGCTCCGCGTTTCGAGGATCCCGCCTTGAGAGCAAGGATGGGTGTATCGATCTGGCGGCAGGTGTCGATGAAGCGGCGGCCCTCGTTGATAGTTTCAATATATAAAGAGATACACTTCGTGTCTTCGTCGTCTCCCATAAACTCGATCAGATCAGAAAACTGGATATCTGACATATTTCCGATCGAGATCATTTCGTTGAAGCCAATCCCGCGAGTGTAGGTAGCTGCGTCCATGGCCACAAGCAGCGCGCCGCTCTGGGAAATGAGGGATGCCTGGCCGGGAAGGGGGAGGAACCCGGCAAAGGACGCGTTCATGTTTTCCTTGTTGGAGAGGACGCCCACTATGTTTGGGCCCAGCAAGCGCACCCCGTAGCTTTTCGCGGTGTCGACTATTTGTTCTTCCAGCTCTTCCTTCCCGACCTCGCTGAATCCCGAGGTGATGACCAATAGAGCTTTGACCCCTTTCTTGCCGCAATCCTCAGTTATATCGAGGACATATTTTGCAGGAACGGCGATGATAGCCGCATCGATGTCTTCAGGCACATCTGTGACATTTGGGTAAGCTTTCAGCCCCTGAATTTCCTCATTTTTCGGGTTGATTGGATAAACATCCCCTTGATAACCGCTTTCTATAAGGTTGTGAACCACGGCATAGCCGATTTTTTCAGAATTGTTTGAGGCGCCGATCACGGCGATGGAGGTGGGATGTAGTAAAGCGTGCAGGTGGTCGGACTTCATAATCTCTCCTTGTTAGAGTTCTTTCGTGGTGCGTTCTGTAATATTAAACCATTTGTGAGCTGAGCGCAATCTTATCTCACGGAAGTGCCCCGAAATCAGGTTTATCTTTCCATGGGTGTGTAATTATTTGTTACACGGCAGATTATGGTGATCAGGTTAGGGTTCGTTTGGTATTAATGATGCCCGGCTGGCGAGGTGGTTCCTTTTGGGGTTTAGTTTTCTGCCAAAACCGTGTATACTACACATCGTCTTATCAATTCAACCCGTGTTGACGATGAATTTCAGATCAGGACTGAACCGGTTGTTTGCTATTGTAAGAAAGCCGATTTTTAAGAATAGAAGGAGAAGCCAAGGATAGATGAGCATCATTTTGAGAGAGAACCTGGTCCCCTCTGGATGTATGGGTTTGCAAAACCTGCAGCTGTGTCGAGGTGCACACCTATCCATCTACGCGATATGTCTTACTTCTCTTGAAATCTGCATCTAACCCACCTAACCAAGGAGTGTAAAGGTGACAATTGAACAAGCGCTGGTCTACGCAATCATAGGAATTACCCTCGTGATGTTAGCCTTTGAAATCTGGCGCTACGATTTAGCGGCCCTCACGGGCATGATTCTCCTTGTCCTGTTGGGGACAATCACCGTCGATGAAGCCTTTGCCGGGTTCGGTCACCCGGCTGTGGTGACCATTGCAGCCGTGCTAGTGGTCAGCCGGGGGCTGCAGAACACCGGGGTCACGGACCAGGTCGCGCGCTGGATGACCCATGTTGGAGAGGGACTGGGGTTGCAATTAGCTGTGCTGTGCAGCCTGATCGTGGTTAGTTCAGCTTTCATGAATAACATCGCAGCGCTGGCAATCTTCATTCCTGTGGCAGTTCGGTTGGCGATGAAAAGCGATCGCCCGACCTCACTCTACCTGCTGCCGATGGCTTTCAGCTCACATTTCGGGGGTTTGGTCACGCTTATCGGCACCCCCACAAATCTCATCGTCTCCGGCCTGCGGATGGAATACCTCGGAGATCGTTTTGGCATGTTTGCCTTCGCCCCGGTGGGTTTGAGCATCTCCGTGGTGGGTGTGCTCTTCATAACACTGGTGGGATGGCGCTTGACCCCTCGGCGTCAGGGTCAGACGGACGTCGACGAAGAGTATGAGATGGCCGATTACCTCACTGAGATCGTCGTATGTCCCGGATCCAAGTTGGAAGGGTTGCGCCTGAGGGATATCCCCACAGTTACTGACGCTCAATTCTGGATCGCTGCGATTCTACGAAACGGGGATCGGATCTCTAACCCCACTGGGGCTGAACGACTTCGCGCCGAGGATGACCTGTTGGTGCGGGGGGGAGCTTCCGACATAAGACAATTGATCTACGATACCGGGGTAGAACTGAGGGAAGCCAAGCCCATTGAGGAGGGAGACGGCAGTACAAAAACACAACAGCCGGCCAACCTGTGGGAAGACCTGAAAGCGCGGATTAACTCCGATGACATAGATACCATCGAAGTCGTTGTCAGCCCGGATTCGCCGATGGTCGGCAAGACAGCGCGCACACTCAATTTGCGGGAACGCTATGGCGTCAATTTGCTGGCGATCTCTCGTTCTAATGAAAGCCTGAGGCAGCCGGTGGGTTCAACTCCTTTTCGGCCTGGAGATGTGCTGCTGTTGCAGACCCATCACCAGCATCTGTCGGAGGCCCTTCACGATTTGGGCTGTTTGCCTTTGGCAGAACGCGAGCTGAACCTTGAACCGCGTAACCTTATCCTGGGGATCGGAATCTTTGTCGCGGCATTGGTCACGGCAAGCCTGAACATCCTGCCGGTTCCGACAGCTATGATGTCCGCCGCCATCGCCATGGTGATGACCGGTGTCCTGAACCTGCGCGAGGCCTACCGCAGTGTGCAGTGGCCGATTGTGATATTACTGGGTTCGATGCTCTCGCTGGGAGTGGCGCTGGAGCAGACCGGAGGGGATCAACTCATCGCCAATCAGATCTTAAAGGCCTCAAGCTTCGCGTCGCCTGCCATCCTGCTGGTCGCCATCATGCTGGCGACGATGATGCTTTCCGACATCGTCAACAACGCGGCTTCCGTGGTGTTAATGGCGTCCATTGCAGTCAATGTCGCGCGCGGGTTAGGTGTGTCGCTGGATCCCTTCCTGGTCGCTGTTGCAGTAGGCGGGGCCTGCGCTTTCTTGACGCCAGTAGGCCATGAGGCCAACGTGTTGGTCTTCGATGTCGGGGGGTACGAGTTTGGAGACTATTGGCGGCTGGGATTACCCTTGGAGCTGCTCATCACCGCGGTCACTGTGCCCATCTTGCTGCTCTTATGGCCCCTTTAACCCACGCGGCTTCGAAGCCCGTGAGTCGTTTAGATCAAGACGGCACAGCGTCCAGAGAAAGCTGGCCCGGTATCCTCAGTGGGGTGCTTGGGAAAGGTCATCTTGGCGGTTGTGCCGCTTGCTTTGAGCGCAGGCACATTCACTGATTTTTTATCTTTGGCGAGGTTCTCTAAAGGTTTTCTGGGCCTGTTTTTGCGCCGGTAGCGATTCCCCCTGATGTACTTCCGGCTGTACACAGAGCTTGAATCACTCCTCCAGGTCTAAGAGTGCCTGGGCCCCCGACAGGGCCTTGAGCAAATCACGCCGTTTCAGAGCCCGCTTGATGTCGGTTTCAACCATGCCAGCTCTGTCATTGGCTGTTTTGGTTAACACTTCGTTCCATGTTCCGCTCTGGACCGGGCTGTGTTGTACCCGCCAACGCTCCACCCAAATGGGGAGTTCCTCCCGGTTGGTTATCTGAGAGTGGGTGACGGTCTTGGTCACCCCGTAGGATTCTACCCGTACCTCTTCTTCTTCGTATTCTGGCTTGATCGGACAAACCTCCATGCAGGCGCCGCACTTAATGCAATAGTAATCAGCTAAAACCAGTTCGTCCGTTTCCTCGTCGATATGCAGGGCCCGGGTAGGGCAGATGTCAGCACAGGCGAGGCACCCCTCGACGCATAGGTCACGACGAAGTTCCACTTTACCCTGCCAGGGCATCGTGACCTGGAAAGCGCCTTCGCTCGCCACTTCGCATTGGCGGCACCGGATGCAATGTTCGTCATCGACTACCAGCGTCTCTTTCTGTTCATCAAAACTGATGACATCGGTAGGGCAGTTATCGATCACGAAGTCTTTCCTGCTCCAATCAAATTCTTCCTGATTAAAATTCGTGGCCTGGATCAGCTCCGGGAAGGTTTCGTGCACCCGCATCGGGTTTTCCGGTTCTCCGTTTATTTTCAGGGTGACAGCATTTGTCGGGCACATGATCTCGCAGATACCGCAAAAAACACAGGCCTCTGCGTCGATATCGACAGCTTGCTTTTCGACCAACCGGCCGTCCTCAATGCTGCCCTCTACGTGGATGACTGCGTCCTTGGGGCAGACCAGAGGGCCCAGCTGGCATCCCACACAACGTTCCAGGTCCCATTCCATCCTATAGCGCCGCGTCACCATAGCACGATTCAGGATAATGCTGTGCTCGGTGGCGGTTTTTTTTGTAATGCCTCGTCCAGCCATTCCCTCTCCTAATGTGTACTAATCTTGGCAGTCCTCTGTTATTTTTTCTAGGTTCAGGGTGTAGAAACCCACACCCTTGATGTCTGGCCCGGCAGCATGCGAAACCCGGGCTGGAAATGCGCCGTTATGATGTCTCTTTCCAGGCCGCAAGGTGTTCCAGCATGTCATCTACTTCGCTGCGGATCCGGCCTCGATCCTGGGTGCCAATCTTTATAAAACGTATGCGCCCAAAATCCATCTCAACCTGATCCAATACCTGGTTTAAAAGCTTGATCTTGAAGCTGCTGACGAAGGAACCGCGTTGGAAATGACACTCGTCCACTGCACAACCGCAGACAAGCACCCCGTCGAACCCTGTATCCAGGGCCTGGAGCGCCATTTCCGGATCGATGCGCCCTGTACATGGGATGTGGATGATGTTCACGTTCTCGGGGTAACTCTCTAGAAGCGCGACATCTGCATCTACTCGCAGCGCCCAATCACACACGAAAACAGCCATGCGGGGATTGCCGTTCGTCTCCGGAAGGCTGATTTGGGCCCTGACGTCTTGATTGCTTACGCCCGGCCTCGCGATTGCGCCCATAGGACACGCTCCCACACAAATGCCGCATCCCATACAGGCATTTGCGTTCACCTCGGAGATCCGTTTCGTGTTTCCGTTGGTTCCTTTTTCCACCAGGCGCGGTGCCTCGTAAGGGCAGGCCATCGCGCAAACGCCGCAACCGGAGCACAGCTCTTCGTCGACCGAGACAGTTTCCAGGGGTGATTCGTACCCGGCCTCCACAGCCAGCTCTTTGACAGCGCCGATGACACTGGAGATGTGGATTTCCTGCGGACAGGCTGAATAACACAGGTCGCAGGCGGAACAGAGCCACGTCGTTGGGCTTTCAAAGGCTTCCTGGCGCATATCCATCATCACCATGCGCAGCAAGCGCCTGGGGTTGAACCTGGGTTCCTTCTTCTGTTGAATCATGCATGTGCTGACGCACGTGCCGCATGCATAGCAATCCTCAATATGTTCCCCACCAGGAATGGCGCGAACCTGGTCAGCGAAGGATGTATGTTGAGAATTTTGATCGGCCATTAAGGAAACTCCTAACACCCTCTAATCATGAAAAGAGGTGTTGTTGATTGTTGTGCCCGTGCTCTCGGTTAAGTTGATGCTGGATCCTGTGTACCATGCACCAGGGCGATCTTTTCTACGAAAGATGCTGCTTCTTCGATTTGCGGGACCTCGCGCATGCGGCGGGCTCTTTTCTCCATGTAGGGCTTTAGTTTCTCGATCTCCTCCCGCAATTCTTCCTCGGGTATCGAATCCAGCACATCTTGCATTTCGTTGACCACTCTGGCGTACTTGTCGCCTTCAGCCGCGCTGATCCACTCAATCCGGAAGCGGCCGGAGGTCATCCCTACTCTGTCAAATTGCTTTAACATCCTCTTGGCCCGCTGCGCACCGACGCGCTGCCCGGTGATGTAGTGGCAGTCCTGAGGATGGCACCCGGAGAAGAGAACCGCTCCTGCGCCCAGTCGGAAGGCCTCGTAGATGAAGTCGGCGTCCATACGGGCCGAGCACATCACACGCAAACCCCGCTCGTTGGCTGAATATTCGAAGTGACTGACCCCGGCAAGGTCGGCACCGCCGTAGGAGCACCAGTGGCAGCGAAAAGCCAGGATTTTCTCCTCCGGTTTGTCGGCCAGCAGCGTTTGAATCTGGGCCAGGATCTGGGCGTCCGTGAAGTGCAGCTGGGTAATCGCATTGTGGGGGCATTCCGCCACGCAGCCGCCGCATCCATGGCATTTGGCGGTCACGATTTCAGGGGCTTCGCCCTCTTCATAGAGGATGGAGCCGTATGGGCAGGCCCGGACGCAGACGCCGCATTTCTTTCCTTCAGCGCTGATGCACCGGTCTTCCCAGACCACGGCTACCGTGGGTTCGATTTCCCATTCCTCCGAGTGGACCACCCGTCCAGCTCGCGCAGCTGCACCCGCTCCTTGCGCCACGCTGGAGGGGATGTCTTTTGGCCCCTGGCATGCGCCGGCCAGAAAGATGCCGTCGGTAGGTGTGTCCAGCGGCCGTAATTTCGGGTGATATTCCATGAACCATCCGCCGGGGCTTTGGGTGATGTTGAGCACGGAGCTGATGGTGTCCGCATCAGGCTGGGGGATTGCGGCCTGGTTCAGCATGACCATGTCATACTCACGTTCTGTGACGCGACCCAGATCTCGATCCTCCGAATGAACGTACACATTTTGGGTTTCAGGATCCTCGGTGATCAGTCCGGGACGACCCTGGATGAAACGGATACCCAACTTTCGGGCCCGGTCGTAGAACTCCTCGTACCCTTTGGAGGGTGTGCGTATGTCTATGTAATAAACGCTGAGATCCATATCGGGATAGGCCTGCTTCAGCAGAACCGCGTTCTTGATCGCATACATGCAGCAGAAGTTAGAACAGGAGGGGTTGAATCTCTTATCCCGCGATCCGACGCAGTTGATGATGGCGATGCTTTCTGGGTTCTTTCCATCAGAAGGGCGGATCAGGTTGCCGCCGGTCGGTCCAGCGGAGTTATTGAGACGTTCCATCTCCATGGCTGTGATCACATTCGGGAAACGACCATAGCCGTACTCGGACATCGCAGAGGGATCGAAGTGATTAAAACCTGTGGCGATAACGATGGCGCCTATGTCCTCCCAAACCAACTTGTCATCCATGCTGAAGTCAATTGCGTCCAGCTCGCCGCAGGCCTCGACACATTGATAGCATTCAATGCAGGAATCCATGTCGATGTTATAGACGAGAGGCACGGATTGGCTCATCGCCACATCGATGGCCTTGCGGGGGGCTATGTTCAGCTCAAAATAGTTGGGGACTTCAATAGGGCAGACTTCTGCGCAGTCGCCGCATCCATTGCAGCGGTCCTCAAAGACGAACCGGGCTTTCTCGCGCAGTTGGGCTTTAAAATTACCCACAAACCCTTCTACTCGCTCGACTTCTGTATATGTTCTTACATCCACTTTGGGGTGACGCGACGCGTCAACCATTTTGGGTGCAAGTATTCAAATACTACAGTCCATCGTGGGGAAGGTCTTGTTCAGCTGGGCCATCACCCCTCCGATGGTGGGCTCTTTCTCAACTAAGATGGTTTCGACCCCCTGATCAGCCAGGTCCAAGGCAGCATTGATGCCCGCTACACCGCCGCCCACGACCATCGCTTTCTGGGTCACGGGGACTTTGATCATATCCAGCGGGGTCAGGAACCTGGCTTTGGCGACAGCAGCTGCGGTCAGGCTCTTTGCTTTCTCCAGCGCTTCTTCCGGATGATGTCCATGGGGCCAGGTGCACTGCTCGCGGATGTTGGCCATCTCCATCAGAAACGGGTTGAGACCCGCTTCTTTGACCACGGCGCGGAAGGTTGGCTCGTGCATGCGCACGGAACAGGCAGACACAACCACTCGATTTAAGTTGTGTTTCTGGATTTCCTCTTTGATGAGATTCTGACCGCTGTCCGCGCAGGCGTACATTGTGTCCACAGCTCGCACGACGTTGGGAAGCGTGGCAGCATACTCGGCTATCGCGTGCGGATCGACAACCCCGGCAATGTTGCTGCCGCAGTGACACAGGAAGACACCGATGCGAATCTCATTGTTTCCGTTGTCTCCAACCATAAATTGATCCTCCAGTAAAAATTTAATGCCCGGACCTGTGTGGGCGGTTGAAAGTAAATCTTGGTAACCGTTAGCGCGAGCGTGACCAGATCGTCGAACATCCTTTTGTTCGCGATGACCTGATCGCGCATGAAGGTCCGGGCTTTATCGCTTAGATGATGTCAGGGCCTTTGCTGAAGGCTGATCATCTCAAGATTTCTTCCCGGGCAAGCTTGCGCCGGGACCGTTGGGCTCTCCGGTCAGGGGTGGTCTTTTCCAGGGCGTCCTTGGGGCACCAGATCACGCACTGCGGGCCATCCTCTTCTCCCTGGCACAGGTCACATATTTCCGCCAATTTCGTGCGCGGGTTGATGGAGATAGCGCCAAAGTCGCAGGCTTCGATGCACCAGGCACAGCCGTCGCACAGCGCAGTGTCCACCTTGATCACGCCGGTCTTCGGGTCTTGCTTAAGGGCGTCACGCGGGCAAGCTATCGCACACGGCGCGTTTTCGCAGGTGCGGCAGGCCACCGTTGTGATCAGGATTTTGTGATCCCGGACCATGCGAATCCGGCTCCGGAAGGTGTTAAATTCTCCCGTTTTGGTATAAGAGCACACATACTCGCATATCTGACAGCCTATGCATTTATCGGGGTCACAGGTAATATACTCGTGTTTTGAAGTTGAGGGAAGGGGCATGATAATCTCCTATACACCAATATCTTCAGCAACATCCTCCATCCCCAGTTCAACCAATTTTTCCTTGGGGATCAAACCATCTTGGGTCCAGCCCTTGGCTTCGTAGTAGAGGTCTTTAAGGTATTCCAATTCTTCATCCGTGACGACAGACTCGGCTGAAGGTCCCTTCGTCATTTCCTCATGCTTCCAGCGGTAGGGCAATTTGTCGTCATCCCGCGTCCACCCTTCCCGGATATTGAAAGCCTTTTTGATCGTATGGGCCCGCTCTCCGATCAGATCCACGTCATCGTAATCAAAATCCCAGCCGGTTGTGGCGTTGATCAGCTTGGCAATGGCCGGCCAGGCTCCTTCTCGATCGGCCTTGCCGGTGAAGCAGCGGCGGATGAACTTGCACAGGGGCAGCGTGTCATAAACCGCGGCGTACTCCTCTGTGCCCTTGGCTAACTTACCGCGGGTCTCGTCGACGCTGAAGCGGTCGACCTGTCCTTTGATGTCTGGATCGTAGGCCGCTGTCCGGTTATGACAGCCGCCCCGCGTTCCCACGGATAGGCCGAGGGCAAAGGTTTTAAGAGCGCGCGCATCGTAACCCGGCGTCTCCAACCCCTTGATGTTCATGGCCCACTTATACGATTCCGTATCGCGTTCCTCGTCCAACAGGGCGCTGGCACGCTGGGTCCCGTCAGCCAGGAGATCACCCATATAGCCGTCGCGGTGGGCGATCATCTCTGTCAGTTTCACCATGGCCATACCGCTGCCGAAATTGGCCTCAAAGCCTTCCGGATACCGCTCGCATTCGAAGTCTTCTTTCGTGAAGATGCCCCGTTCGTAACACTCCATTGCCCAGCTGATGGTCACGCCGGTGCTCATGGTGTCCATTCCCAGTTCGTTGCAGTTGGTGATGGCCTTGATCGCGGCTTCCATGTCGTTCACGCCGCAGTTTGACGATAGCGCAAAGAGGGACTCATATTCGATATGGGACATCGCTTCTGCGTAAGGCCCTTCCTTCACCCATCCCACCTGTTCGCAGGCGATGGGGCATTGGGCGCAGGCAATGGTCTTAGCCTTGTAGTGTTCATGAAGATACTCGCCGCTGATCAGCTCAGCGTCTTCAAAAACACCTTCCTGATAGTTCCTGGTTGGCAATAACCCCAGTTTGTTCATGTTGAGCACGTTGGAGGTGGTGCCCAGGATGCGGTACTTCTGGGTATGGGGGCCTTGAGCGGCCTCAAGGATGTCCAGGGACAGACTGAGCAGCTCTTCAGAATCAGCTACTTCAACTCCATGGGTCCCGCGCATTGAGAGGCCTTTTAACTTTTTAGAACCCCAAACCGCGCCGTGACCGGTGCGGCCCGCCTTACGGCCATCGTTGCTGACATTGGAGATGCGTCCCAGGTTTTCCCCGGCCGGCCCAATACACGCTGTACGCACCTGGTCATCCCCGAACTCATCCCGGATTGCGCTCTCGGTCTCTGTGGTGCCGAGGCCAAGCAAGTGGGATGCGTCTCTGAACTCGACCATGTCATCATCCACAAAGACGGTAACCCAGTCCTCACTGACCCCGTGGATGACGATACCATCCCATTCAGCGCGTTTAAAGGAGGTGGAAAACCAGCTGCCCGATAGGCTGTCGCCGATGAAGCCGGTCAAAGGAGATTTGGAGGCCAAACCGAATTTCCCTCCCACAGGCACGGGGGTGCCAGCGAAAATGCCGTTTGCCAGGCAGATCGGATTTTCCGGCGATAGCGGGTCACAGCCGGGCGTAATATTCTCCCAGCATAGCCGGGTGGCCATCGAAACACCGCCGATATATGTCTGATACCATTTTTCGGGCTTTGATTCGAGCCAGGATTTTCTCTCGCTCAGGTCAATATGCAATATTTTCCCACTGTAACCGTGCATCTCTTAACCTCCTGCTGACATCGACATTAAAACAAGTTTGTCCCCATCGCGAATGTTTTCATCCATCTGATGGGGCTGAATCATGCGGCGTCCGTTCAGGTTGAGGATGTTGGGGGACTGCAGCGTCTCGCCGTCGATCTTGATCACATCCTCCATCATTTCCGGATGTCTTTGGGCCAACGCCCGCACAACGTCACGAAAGGACGCATCATCCTGTAATGATAAAGTGATAATTTTCTCCCCTGTAATGATCCGGGGGAGTCCAAACAGCTCAATATTTACTTGCATTCTTGTCTCGTTCATCTAATACTCTTCCCCTGCCCCCACAAGTAAAAAGTTCCAATCTGAGTTAAAAATGACCGGAACTTGGTAGTTGGTTATATTAAGACGATTATTGGGCATCAGAGTGGGTTTAATCATGTCGCAACACGGTGGAAATATACCATTAAATAAAACTTCTACCAGAAGGGATTTTATCATAGTGTATAGTTTATTGTCAAACTTTCTTCTCTCTATAGCTGATCTGAATGCGAACTTCAGCTGGGGCTTTTTGTGCCCTCCAGCTTCCCGTAAACCAGTTTATTTGAGTATATTATAACTTAGATTGAATGCACCAGTGCAATTTTGATTGAGTCCGGGAAGATATCTTGATTTCCAGAGCCCGAGAGGCGTTTTTCCAGACTGCAAATAATTACGCTGTCGAGTGAAATCCAGGTTTAAGCACTGGCATCGGCACAGAAAAAATTGCCGTGAAGATCGCCTGGCATCACCTCAGTCAACGGCAAAGAAGATGGTCCGCAGGGCAATATACGACACGTACAGCAGCGTCAGGTAAACAGCGCCCCTCTTGCCAATTTTTCCCCTTTTGAACCACAGGAAGACCCACAACAACACCCCCGTGACAACCTCCCAGGGCAAGTCCCACTGTACCAGAGGGGCAGGCACCCAATAGGAGGAAAGCATCGCGCCCCCGCCAATGGCCACGAGCGGGTTCGTGACATTGCTCCCCACCAGAGTTCCTAGGGGAATTCCAGCATCGCCATTATTAATGCCGGATATAGCTGTGATCAACTCCGGCAGTGCTGAGGCCAAGCCCAATGTCACCACCCCGAGCAAGGAACCACCAATCCCGGTTTGTTCCACGGTGAATTCGGTGATTTGCAGGGCCACCATGGCGCTGATGATGGTGATAGACAGCGAAAAGAGGGCAATACCCCCATCACGCCACGCCTGGCGCGCATTCTGAGGCACACCTTCTGGCACTTCTCCATCGGGAGAGAAGCCGTTATCTTCTTCCTGGTAATGCTTCCGCTCATCACGATATAAATAGTACATGTAGCCAATAAACGTTCCAAACAAAATTAAACCATCCAGGCGCGAATAGGTGCGATCCCAGGCCAATATAATGCACATCAGCGTCGTCCCGATCATTGGCCCCATGCTTTTCCACATGAAATAACGTTTATACTGCAATGAGCCGGCAATAAAAATGACGATGGCCAGGATCAAGGTCTGCTGCACCACATCCGAGCCGATGTTGGAGCCAAGCACCACAGCGGAACCAATCTTGTAATCTAATTTATTGGTGAGAATCCCTACGGACGCAGTCAGGTGGGATGCAATCTCAGGGATGCTCGTGGCCAGGGAGACAACAGTTACTCCCATAAATGTCGTTGACAAGCGGAAGAATCCGGCCAATCCGGTTAATTTCTTAACAGCGACATTTGAGCTGAATACCAGCAGCGCAACCGAAGCCAATCCGGCCAAGATCACGACCAACACACTTACCTGCACACCAAACAAAACCACAAAAATCCTCCTGTATGATTGCCTTACAAACAAAATCGCCTTGAGGCAGTTATCGTTCAGCTGTCTCGAGGCGTTTGAATTACCGTTAACTCAGGAATTCAGCTCAAGTTAGCATAAATACTGTGACCCCTCAGGATCATCTAGATATGGAAACAAAGGTATTGCGTCTCTAACAAACGTCAACCAACACCTTGAATCGTTATAGCGTCCATCACAGCAATGAGCACTATCCAGATCCCGTGATTTTCGATTATCACGCGACCCCATAAATTTTATATTAAAATGCGCTCTTGTCAACCTCTAAATTCATGTTTTTTAAACACACTACCGGCTGGATATTCCAGCCCCGGATGATTAAAAATATTGCCTTCTGTTTTTCTTTATTTGCGGCGAATTAAGGGGTCAGCTTCCAATGAGGTGCACCGCTGCGATCACAGGTGCGAAAAGTGAGGAAACCAGCGACATCACTGTAATCAGGGTGTTCAGCGAGGGGCCGGCGGTATCCTTGAAGGGGTCACCTACCGTATCGCCCACCACACTGGCTTTGTGCGATTCTGACCCTTTGCCCCCGAAAAAGCCGGACTCAATGTACTTTTTAGCGTTGTCCCACAGCCCACCGGCATTGGCCATCAGGAGGGCGAAGATGATCCCGGTGAAGATGGCCCCACCCAGAAAAGCGCCTAAAGCTTCTGGCCCCATCACAAACCCGACCATCAGCGGCAGCAGCACGGCCAAAAAAGCCGGCCCCACCAGGGAAGCCAACGCGCCCTGCGAAGCCAGACTGACGCAGGCCTCATAATCTGGAACCACGGTCCCGGCCAATATACCTGGCTCCGCTTTAAACTGCCTTCTGACCTCAGCAATCATGTCAAAGGCATTTCTGGTCACCGAAAGCATGGTCAGAGCGCTGAATAGCGGCGGCGTCATGGCGCCCAGGAATATGCCGGCTGTGACCAGGGGGTCCAGCAAGCTGAGCTGCAGCTCTACGCCGGCGTCAGCCATCTCACTGGCAAATGCGGAAAATAAAGCCAGCACGGTCAGGGCTGCAGCGCTGATGGCAAATCCCTTGGTGATCGCCTTGGCTGTGTTGCCAGCTGCGTCAAGGACATCGGCTGTGTCAATGACTTCCTCGGGCATCCCTGTCATCTCAGCAATCCCCCGGGCATTGTCCACAATGGGGCCGTAGGCATCTGATGAAACTATCATCCCGCTGATGGAAAGCATGCCCACGGCACTGATTCCCACACCGTAGACTCCGCTGATGCCAGAGGCTTCCGTCACATAATAGGAAATCAACGTTGCGGCCACGATGCCGATGATGGCAGGAACAATGCTGATCAATCCGTAGCTGAAACCGGTGATGATGTTGATCGCAGAGCCGGAATCTGATACCCTGGCAGTTTCCACCACGGGCATTCGGTCGCCGCCGGTGAAGTAGTCGGAGCTGAATCCAATCACCACGCCGGTGATAAGGCCGGCAAAGGTGGCCCAAAGGATGCTGATTTTAAAATCTCCCAGCAGAATCAATGCCGCCGAAAGGCCCCCGAAAAGTACAGTAGTGATGACGGTGCCGCCGTTCAGCGCCCGCCCCGGTTTGCCCTCTTTTCTGACCCGGACAAACTGCAGTCCTATTAAGGATGCGATGATCCCCAGGGCACAGAGCAGCAGCGGCAGCAGGATATACCTCATGGAAATTCCCTCCTGGGTCAAGCCCAGGCCGAGCAGCATGACCGCTACCACACTGGCCACGTAGCTGTCAAAGATATCGGCCCCCATCCCGGCCACATCGCCAACGTTATCACCCACGTTGTCTGCGATCACCGCCGGATTCCGGGGGTCATCCTCCGGGATACCCACTTCCACCTTGCCGACCAGGTCAGCCGCGATGTCGGCTGTCTTGGTGTAAATACCGCCGCCGGCCTTGGCCAGCAGGGCCAGCACTGAGGCCCCAAAGCTGAAGCCGAGGACAATCTGCGGCCTGCCAAACAGCAGGTAAATGGCACTCATCCCCACCACGGCGATGCCTACCATGGCCAGGCCCATCACAGATCCTGCCTTGAAAGCGACATTGAACGCTGGGTTGAGCCCCTCCTCCGCGGCGGTTGCACTGCGGACATTGGCAGAGACCGCGATGGTCATCCCCATATATCCAGCGACGGCAGACAGAAACGCTCCGGCAAGAAAGGCAAAGGACATCTGCATGCCGTAGGCCGGCCCATTTTGAAGACCGAACACCAGGGCGATGATCACCGCCAAAACGGCCGCCACCAGAAGCAGCGCAGTATAAAGCTTGCGCAAATAGGTGACCGCCCCCCTATGAATCCAACCGGCGACTTCCTGGGCCTGATCGGTTCCTGGATTCTGCCGATTCACCCACAGATAGTACCAGACCGCAACACCCACAGATATGAGACCGGATATTAACACTGCGATCAGCCAAATATTCATCGTTTCTATTTCCTTTCTAATGTCTCCAGGGTCCGCGGATCCATGAAGTACGCTCACGTTCTTTTTTTGATAATCTCGGCAGCCAGGGGTATCCCCGGCTCATCCACCAGGCCTGGATGAACTCAAATCCAGCTATTCCTGGGCGGAACGCCACCAGCGATAATGCTCTTTTCGCAGCTGCTCATCCGCCGGCATGGCAAAGAATTTAAACTGGTCACCGTTACCAACGAAAATGCCGCTGCTGATCATCCGGTATGGAAATGTGGCCGGCTGGATGCGGTTGACCATTTTGGTGTGAACCCGCTTTGTTCTCAAATCCACCAGACACTGGCGCAGGTGAGCCATGTTCGAGTAAGGCAAATTGCCCACATCGCCCCCCTCTGCGTTTTCAGCCAGCTCACCCAGCCTGAGCTCCACAAAACATATCGCAGGCAGGGAAAAGAGACTGGCGGTGTCTTTGACAATCAAATCAAAGAAAGCTTTGGGACCCAGCGTGCTTGCCACCAGCGGATGAACGGGGACAATCTCCTGATAGAGGTGCATCCCCTTTCCCTCTTCGGGCCATTCGTCACGGGGATCCAGCCCGAGAACGCGGCCGTCCCGGGTAACCAGATACAGCTTCTTCAGCGCATCCAACGACACATGTTCCAGCACTCGGTAAATGGAGATATACACGGAGGCTTTAGGCCTGCCGTCATCGTGAGGAACACAACGACTCAGCCCCTCCTCGATGCGAAAATACTCATGGCGATAATCGGGATCCAGCTCAAAAAAGATGGCCTGCCCCTGGGCTTTTTTAGCGCTCCCCACAGCGTAATAGACACCGAAATCCTCAGGAGGCAGCATGGAGGCGATCAGCGCTTCCGGGATTAATGATAAGTAAAGATGCGTATCCATGTCGTTCGCTCCCTTCCCGGTTGAGTCTCATTCTCCCTCAACACAGGTTTATCTCTGATAGCTTCATTATAATCGCTGCTTGCATACCCGATCTGAGGATGATGATCCGACTGCGGCAGGCAGACATCTTTCTGGAGGATATTGCCGTGAAAGCAGTTGTACAAACTACATATGGCGGATCTGACATCCTCAAGGTCCCGAAAAATAGTATACCCTGCGCTTTTTCCCGGGTTTGGCCGGGGGCCGGTGAGAATCCACGCCGGGGCCGGAAAACGATTCTGAGCAGCCTTCTGGATCGCAGTGACAGCGTTTCGTATAGCCAATATCCAGGGAGCAACCCTTATGCTCTGGGAAATATAATCACAACCCATCCATTTCCCCCTGATTTTCCTCATCGTTTTCGCCTTAACGATGAGGACCAGCCAATTTCTAAACTGCTGACTGGAAATTGATGAGACCAGCTGCCGGGTGGGGCAGTTTTTGGGAAGCGAAGCTGGCTTCTCCCTTTTCAGGCCATTTTGTAGAGTTCGGAGTGAATCTGGCCCTGGGAAACCCCTATCTCTTCTAGGCCCTGCTTCACGAAGGGGATCATGGGGTCTGGGCCGCAGATGAAAGAGATCCATTCCGCTGATTCCTCGGGCAGGTGGCGGTGGAGCACTTCAGGGGTGATCAGGCCCACCTCGCCTTCCCAGCCTTCAGGCGCCTTCTCCAGGACATGGACCAGGGTCAGGTTGAGCTGATCCTTGAGCTTTGCGAGCTCATCCCGGAAAGCAACCTCATCCCAATTTCTGTTTCCATAGAAAAACACCACCGGCCGCTGGTCGCCCCGGTCAGCCATGGTACGCAGCATGCTGATCATGGGCACCGAACCGATCCCTCCCGCGATGAAGATGTAACCGGGGGCAGGGTAGCGGTCGAGATTGAAAGTGCCGTAAGGCCCATCAATGTAAACCCTGGTGCCGGGTTTGAATTCATCGATTTTCGATGTGAAGTCCCCCAGGTTTTTTATGGTGAATTTATAGGTATCAAGGCGCTCAGCGCTGGAAGCCAGGGAGAAGGGGTGTTCCCGGATCAGGAAAGGACTCCGGTTAATGGTCAGCCAGGCGATCTGCCCGGGTTTGAAGCGAAAACCCTCGTGTCCCTTCGGCGCGATATCCAGCGTCCAGGAATCGTTGCGCATCTCCGTGACTTCAACGATCTCGTAGGGGTTCGCGAGCTGGATCAGAGGATGTATTAGTCGGACATAGATCACCATCCCTCCCCAGACAACCCCGTAGCTGATCCACAGCACCCGCTGTGACAATATCCCGGTGTGATAGCCAACACCGAAGATGTGCCAGTACGCCAGACCTGCCGCAGCAACAGAAAGCAGGATGTGGATCCAGTGCCAGGGTTCGTATTTAATGAACAGCTCTTTCCGCCATACGGAAATCACCACCAGCACTATCAGCGCCAACAGGGAAACCACGGCGGCCCGGGCCCGCCAGGGAGCAGCGAAGAGATTGAAAAGGCGGAGGACATTGGGGTTGTTGAGCACCAGGACCACGGGATGAGCCAGGATGAATCCGAAGGAGAGGATGGAACTCCAGTGATGGATCAGGTAGAGGGTGTCTACCGGGAAGGTGTTCAACATAAACGGGAATCGGGAGGTGGGGATGAACTGCAGCCCCATCAGAGAGAGGCCGACAAAGCCCAGCGCTACAGAGAATTCACGCCAGAACTCCCGTGCCGGAGGGCGATCGATAAAGAACAGGGCCAGAGGGGCCAAGATCAGGATAAGTAAGACGCCAATCCAAAAGGCTGAAAGCAGCTGGTGTCTTGTTCGTTCGTCTTTCCTCTTCATTGGGCCTCCTCAGTTTCTGGCCGAACGAGGTCCTCGATGGGGGTATCCACCACTTCATCGAGATCGGCCAGGCTGTCATAAAGCAGCTGCAGGACGTAACGGGCGTTGTGTACGTAAGCGCCGGGATCCTCGTGAACGAAATGATAATTGTATGCTGTGCGGACCAGTCTCGGTGTCCATGCGGAGTACTGGTTGGGGAATGCGGTCTCTTCCTGGTCAACTTCCCCGTCATCATCGCTGTCGATGAAGAAGTAAGGGAATTGTTTGGCGTAAAGCAGGGGTGTGCCGATCTCCTCCCGGGCGTAGTCCTGGAGCGCAGCATAAACCATCTGATGAAGGGCTTCAATTTCCAGAGCGACCCCTTCCTGGATGTTGCCGTCACCATCATAATCGTTCTCGGTGGTGCGAATTGAACGCAGGTCGCTGAAGTCAACCACAGCCAGATGGCACACTGAGCACTCCTCCACAGTGATTCGCTGGCTGTGAGGATCATGGCACTCGATGCAGGTTTCAACGGTGTCATCATGTTTGAAGCGATCTACGTAGGCCTGGTCCGGATACTGATAACCTCCGCGGGCCTCGTTTCCGAACAGCGTGGCCGCTGCGACCTGGTAGTGGACGTTGATGAACTCGAGCTCGTCAACGACCTGGTCCTCGGGATATCCAGCGATGGCCTGCTCCACATCCCCGGTCGACCGGAGCCCCTGGTGGCACTGCATGCATATCGCCTCGCGCCCCAGCTGGTCGATGGTGTTTTCGGAAGGGAAGGCGACCGTGGTCATCTCGTGAGCCGGGTCATTATGGCAGGCGCTGCAGAATACTACCGTCCCTGTCTCCGCTTGCTCATCGACCTGGCGCTCGGCACTCCCATCCGCCCCCATGAAATCCCTGTAACCGTAGGTGGAGTGGCATTTGGCACAAAATGTGGGGATGAGCGGGGGATCGTCCTCGTCCCAATGTGTGAAGGCGTCGGAGCCGGCGTCGGAGTGGGTCGATTCTGCCCACTTACTGCTGACCGATTCGATCGATTCGGGCCAGTAATACCTATAAGCGACGAACAGGCTGGCGATGAGGATCACAATGACAGTGATGATAGCCAGACGTTTTGGATTCACAGGCACCTCCTGAATGTTTTACATCGATTTCGATGCTTTTATGCTTTTTCATCCGTTCCCAGAAAATATTCGGAGCAGGGGACAGCTCATCCCGGGATGAATAGAGAGCGAATTTCAGCTTGATCCTCTCGTTTTATTCACCTTTGGCTTTCATAGGGCGCTCTGGCTGCTAATACTTTGTTGCCACTATGCCCCGGGAAGGGAACGACCATTTTGTCACCCGTTATAGATCCAGGGAGAGCTTCAACGGAAAGGTGTCCAATGCTTCCACGGTAGGGGGTTCAGTGCCAAACCGGACAACCTATCCCTGGTTGGATCCTTTGTTCCCCGCGGGCTGGTTGTTATGTAGCTACCAATGAATTGTAAAGTAAGATCATGGAATGTGCAATGAATATTGGATAACCTCTTAGTTTCAGGGAGACTTGCCCGCCCCAGGAGAATGAGCTTCTGGAGAGGATACCGGGTCCAGACCTGCGCCGGGTGACTGGGCCCTTTCTCCTATATTATTAATAGCATGGTTAGCCCTTATAAACAGAGGCTCTGCTTTGCGGATCGTCGACTTTGGAACCTGGATAAAGCGTCTGCTCCCCCGTTTTTATTAAGATAGAAAGGAGGGTATGAGGATCAACCTGCGCATGTTGGCCACAGGAAGGTAATGGAGGGGCTTTCAAGGGGTCTGCTCCCGGACGTTTCTTATAACCTGGAGGATATGATGGGTCAGTAGACCGGCGAGAAATCCCAGACCCATATTGCTCACCAGGGAGACTAGGACAGTTGTCCCCAGGGGCAGAAGGTTTTCTGTGTGGCGGATGTCTTTTGCGAATGTGACCAACTCTATGCCCACAAGCAGCATCATCGCCCCGATGATGGCTGCGGGAAACGCGGAAAACAATCCGGCCGCGGAGGCGGAGAAAAACAACCCCAAAGAGATCTCTATGATTCCCTCGATGATGTTCGCTCCCCCTGTACGGGCCCCGAAGTAATATTGACCTGCCAGACCACCGGCGCCGTGACACATCGGCATGCCGCCGAAAAAAGGGACGACCAAATTCATGATTCCCTGATTCAACGACAGCTGCCGTTCATGTACAGGCCGATCAGGCCAATACTTCTTGATCAGTGCCGCGGTGGAGATGGTCGCATTGGTAACGGTCAAAGGAATTTGCGCGAGACCGGCCCGCACAAGCGACTGCCACACATCTTCTCCCCGGAAGCCTGTCAAGGGGGGTAAACGAAACGCTGGTGGGGCAATGTTTTGGAATTCTCCCTTCAGGGCAACGATCCCCGCTCCCAGGAGCATGAGCACGACAGCCGCTGGGGCATAGCGGTTCTTGCGCAGCAGGAGGATGAGGATCACGGAGATGATCCCCAGGGCCCACCCTGTGGACATCCTTTTCACGGCCTCGATGGCGAGCATCGCGCCGAGCGCGACCTGGATGCCTCGGACCACGGACTGGGGGGTGATCTTGGATATCCATCCCACAAAGTTTGTGATTCCGAATATTAGCCAGATGACCCCCATGGCAAATCCCGAAGCGTATATCATGGAGGGCGACCATTTCTGAGTGATAGCCACCACCGCCAGCACTTTCATGGGTTGTAGGGGCATGGGTATCCGGTACACCAGGCCGATGACGATGTTCGTCACCCCCAACATGACCAGGAACCCCGCAGGATTGAGACCGTTTACAACAATATAGCCAATCGCCAGGGGAAAGAGGGTGCCAAAATCCCCCATAGATCCCGCGAGTTCTCGCAGGTTGAACGCAAAGGAAGGTTGTTTTGTCTTTTCTTTATCCATAATTTCCAGGGTATCGGGTGGTCATCTTCTGCTGGGGGGAGGGGGGCTCTGGTGGTTCCCGGGACTCGGCTCGCTGGTCCTGAAGCACGTCATGCTGCCCCGAAAGGGGAGTTGGCCCTTTCCCGGTCTTTCAGTCGGCGTTCGCTCCGGGTTTTATGTCTTTTTTGACCTTATATCTCACCCACAGGAACCCTTTGGGCCAGACCTGTGCCGTAACCAACTCCAGCGGGGTCGGCCATTCATCCGCCGTGAGATCAGGGGAGTCAAATAGGGCGGGCGTATCCATGCCCCCGATCAGCTCGGGTCGATAGATGATGTTGATCTCATCCACAAGTCCCGCGCGCAGCAGGGCTCCATTGAGCTTCCCACCTGCCATGGACATCACACAGTCCACCTCCAGCTTCGTTTTCATCTTCTCCAGCACCCGTTGGAGATCCACTCTTTTCTCACCCGCTATCAGGTAAGGGATCTTTTCCCTGCGCAAAAAAGCCAGATAGTCCGCCGGGGAGCCCTTGCTGACCAGGTGCAGCATGTGGCATCCTGGCGTGTCTCTCCCTTTATACCCGCTTCTCATCCGGCCCCGTCCATCAACGACGGTCAGCCATGTCGTATGCTCCGGGTCGTCCACGACTTCTTGAGGAAGAAAATCCTCCTGCAGGGCCGCAATCTCTCCCTCATAGGCAGGAAGCGGGCTGAGATCCTGCCCTGCTTTCACAAAGGAGCCGCTGCCTTGCAAATGTACCTGAGGTTGGTGGGTCTGGATGAGCCTCTCCTCTACCTCGGCCCATATCTCGGGACTTTCAGAAAAGAGAGCATTTCGCGGATCTTCCATCTCTTCCCACTGTGTCCGGTGGGGGCCGAGGGCCACCCTTCCGTCCAGGGATGCGGAAACCAGGATCGTAACATATGGTCTTTTCATTTACCTCTCCATGAAGGCGAACCCATCTTGCGCTAAGGGCGACACTAGATCAATCCAACCAACTCTCTAAATAAAGTTTCTGATTGCGGCCGAGGTGGACTGCCGAGAACTCTTTTCCGTACGCCCATTATATCCAAAAAAGGACCCCAGTCTCCCCTGAAGGTT